>Ga0209277_10000145_pt1 | contig 37469 bp, 36 predicted proteins | sample JI81AbrownDNA_FD_187503 | JGI IMG/M metagenome (GOLD analysis project Ga0209277, IMG submission 187503) | Wastewater effluent complex algal communities from Wisconsin, to seasonally profile nutrient transformation and Carbon sequestration -... | ecosystem: Engineered > WWTP > Effluent > Algae... | reverse complement strand
TAAAATTGTCTGAAGTAAATTAATTGGAAACGGAACCTTTGTTTCCATAGAAATAAGAACCCATCAAAGTATAGATAGTAGCTGTAGGGTCGCTAGTATAATGGTAGTGGTAGGTGGCAGTGCTAAAATGTTGCGTAACAGCTGTATGACCATGCAATGAATCTAGTGTTGGAGTAAAGTCATCCGTAGTAGAGGCAGTTCCATTATCACATTTTTGACCATAGATCGCATAACCATCCAAAATGATCCCGATGAGAGCTGAGTTATTGCATGCGCCACTATTACTGGTGTTAATCGCATTGTCGCAAATTTTCGGAACTCCAGCATGATGATGATAAACTCCTGTGTTTTGCGGATGCCCTTGATAGTTATCAAAGGTTAATGCTTCTGCAGAAAGATTATCTGGAGGAGCCGCTGCGTTGTTAAATATTGCCAAACCATTCACAGTGATCCCAATAGAAACCAGACCAGCTTGGGTACCATCCGTGCCTGTTCCTTTCGTCGGAGAGGAAGGAATGGTATAAACTAGTTTTTGACTAATGATCACATTCGAACCTGCTTTGCTATTGCCTGAAGGAAGAGCTTCATACAATGAAAAAGTAGTATTAGGTGTTTGACCAGTATAGGAAGTATAATAATAACTTTTAGTATTTGGAACATTTTGTGATTTAAACACATAACTAGAACCAGAAACATAAGCAGTAGAACATTTAAAATTATTTTTAATCCATGCAGGTAAGGCAGAATCCATGCAAGTTGTAACACCCGTTACGCAGTCTGCACCTGTGCTTAATGTCGCGGTTGAATTAGAAACTGTTGTTCCAGTCGTAGCTGTCGATCCGTTACAGCTCCCGGAGGAAGAAGAAAGTGCAAGGAGTGCAACGAATGCAGAATTATCATCCTCTTCTTTTTTTTTGCAAGTCCCCAATGCCAGACCAGCGGTAAGTAAAATGGCGATTGTTTGTTTGATCATATAAGTGTCCTCATTGATTTAAGTCCTCAAAACAAAGATGTTTTAGTCGATTTTTGATAATCTTCAAGCTAAATATTAGCCTACAGAGCAAAGCATGTCGTCCGAACCAATCGGGAAAGACTCATTTTTTAGTATTTTTTTCGGAAAGATAAACGGAGGGGGTTTTTCCTGAGATTCGTTTGAAGGCTTCATTGAAAGTCGATTTAGAATTAAAGCCCACTTGGTAAGCCAAATTTAGAAAATTCGGTTTTTCTACATCCATTGTTTCTAATTTTCGAATGAATTCACCGATTCGATATTCATTTACATAACTATAAAAATTTGTACCAGCCACTTCGTTCAGAGCTTGGGTGATATGTGCCCTTGGAATTTGCAAATGATCGGCCAATTGGTCTAAAGAGAATTCACTATCTAGGTAGGGCTTCTCTGTTTCCATAAAGTCTGTGATGGCTTTTATATAGTTTGATAATTTTCCAATTTCTAAACCAGACTTTTCATACTTCTTTTTTTTCGCTGGAGTTTGCGAAATATGAGATTGTCCTAGTAACCAAGCAGAATGCAAATAACTTTGCCTCACTCCTAAAAGAGCAAATCCGATCGTAAATATTAACACATCAAATCCTTTGATTGAAGGTAAAAAAATGGAATGTTGATCTGCTAAATCTTCCTGAAGAAAAAAGAACAAACTATGGTAGGCTACAAGTATCAATACGATCAGGATCAAAACTTTGAACCAGACAAATTCAATCGATTCAAAAACAGGGTTTGTGTTTCCTTTTTCTGCTACTTTGATCGCCGCATAACTTCGAATTGAGTAAATCGTAAGAGAAAACAGGGAACCTATACTTAAGGTATGCATAAAATTTCGATGAAATTCAAATGGAAAGGATGCCGGTGCGAATATGTCTTCTCTCCATAAAAAAATAAAAAATAGGATCGTGAGAAATCCATAAGGCAGAAAATGAATTCCTTTTGTGCGAGAAAATCCAAAACCCAAAAGATCTCGTAAATAAAAATAAAACAAAGGACCGAGCAGGAGTTGTGATAGGTGAAAAAATTGAAAATAATTCGGACCCCATTTTTTCCCTAAAATATGTCCGAGGTGCAAACACGCGAGGGCAAAGAGAAACGCTAAAAACCAAAAATCAAATCAAAATCTAGGTCGTTTGGCCCAAAGGATCAAAAGAGAAAAAACAGTAATTGTGAGTGCGACCACGGGAATGGGAAAAAAATGTGGGGGTGGGGGAGGAGAGTGCATTCAGAATCGAATCCTTTTTTTGAAAAAAAAGATTCATCCTCGAAATGCTAGTCTAAAAATGACTACGGGTGGAAAATTTTTTAAGACGAATCTTATTTTTCACGGTTACCATACAGGAACTTTCTGGTCTATCTCTAGAATCTAACAAAAAAAGCAAAGATCAAGATTTGCTTTTAGCATTGGAAAATTGATTCAATCTTCTTTTTCATAAGTTTACGTATGAAAATTCTGAGGAACTAAATAAACTTCGTTTGTTCTTCGGATTTGTCTAGTTGGATTGTCATACGTAAAGTGGTATTGAAAAATCTTGTTTGGTTAGGTTATGAAATATTTCTCGTAAATGAAATATACAAGTTACTTCTCGATATTATAAAATTAAAATTTAGTCAGCGACCACGGTGCGGGTGAAACCTTTGTTCTTTGTTTTCCTGGAAAGAAGTTCGAGATTTCGCGATAGCAATAGAAGATTGCGGAATACAAAAGAGGAATACTCATCAGCGTTAAAAAATGTTCAACTACGGTTAGTTTGCCTTTTGTACCGGATTTTAGATCATAAGTTGTGATACAGTTAGTGGCAAAAGAGAAGAAAAAAATTGTCCCTAAAATTAAAGTTAACTTTTTTATTCTGTTTCTGCTTAGTTTGTTCCATCCAAACGAACACGTTTGCATTTTAAGTTTCCTGATGCATCCTCAATACAGTTGGAGATATACCCTTTTGATCCGCACATAAATTGACCTTTGCCCATTTTTGTGTTCTAAAAATCTGTATCCGCGTCAAGCCATTAGATTGTATTTATCTTGAATCAAGCATTAGTTAGGGGACATAATTAATTTGAGAGTCGATCGAACCCCCACCCGAGTTAGGGTGGAGGGGAGTGGCTCGTGGGAAGGTGCCAGTTTTCCCTTATCACACATCCCGCAAAACGGTATCCGAAATCAAATTTAAAAAAATTTTCTTTCTTGAAGTGCGTATTTCGGAATTTATAGACCTAGGAATAGCATCTTACATTGTTTTTCGAAATAGGACCACACCATTCTCATCTAGATACATTCGATTTTCAAGATTACCTTGAATTTCGCTAAATGCACCCGTCTCATCTAATTCATATTTGGCGGCTTTGATTTCACGGCAAGACTTTCCGATAAGATAAAGTTCTTCCATCGAAATCCCAGGAAAAAATAGATCAAATGTGTCACCACCTTCTCCCAGGAACAAAATACTTTTGCTAAAACGAATCGCCGTTTGACCTTCGTAATCCCCCGCTGAGACGATTTCTTTTTTGCCTGGTCCTAAGTTTTTAGTCAGATAGTCTTTGAAATTTTTACAGCCTTTCTGAGGTGCAATATAATTACTGAGGTAGCCATCAAAAACAAATCCTTTGAAGGATTTAAACTGGACCTCCACCCATTTTCCACTGATGCCATCCGACTTAAATTCTTTGGTAGGATACTTATTGACAACTAATACCTGTGAGCCGTAAGTTAGGAGAACTAATTTTTTACTTTCGGGGGATGCTGATTCTCTTAAATTTAAGCCTTTTTCACTTAGTACATATAACTTGGAACCAACTTCATATGTGGAGACTGCCAATATTTCACTCTGAAAGAAAATTTGCAGGGATAAAAAAATAAAGACAACGAAGACGTATGTAAATTTCATAAAATGATTCTCCTTCGGACGAGCGACCACGAACAGACGTATCTCCAAAACTTATTTCTGTCACTAACAATACTAGAACTATTACCTTAACTACAGAAGAAAGTACTTCGCTTTTTGATCAGTATGCTCCCGTAAATCCACAAACGAACTAGCCAATGTTTAACACTTCTGCGAACGTTGGCTAGTTTTTGAATGATTCGCACTCGGATTGTTTTTTGATTGTGTGGTGAAAAAAAAGGAAAGGGACATCTAGATTTTCAAAAGTTAATTCTTGACCAAGGTTCAACTCACCTTTTGTCTAAAAGTAAAATGAGAAAAAAATCTGCCCCCCCTCGGCGTTATCTTGATGGGATGAAAACTGGGTTTTTTAAAGGACTAGGAATTGGTCTTGGGCTCTTAACAACGAGTCTTTTTGCCGCTGCCACCGCCCTAAATGTTTTCTCGTCTGGTGAGACCCTCAGTTCCTCCAAAATTAATTTCAACTTTTCCATTGCGGCTCCAGAAGGGCTGATCGCTCCTTTTTATTTGGATACTTGTCCCAATGGCTGGGCTCCTGCTGATGGAACGAACGGGACCCCAGACTTACGCGGTCTTTTTGTTCGTGGTCGCGACAATGTCGGAACAGGTGCCGCAGGGAATGATCCGAGTGGCATCCGGGCAATCGGGAATCTACAAGCAGATGCCTTTCAAGGTCACCAACACACAGTGGATGGAACCTCTGCTGGTGGTAGTGGAATCAACGTTAACGGCGTTGGCGGAATTGGCCTACCCACAACATCCACCGTTTCGGACGGAAGTAACGGCACTCCTCGAACCTCTAACGAAACACGTCCCAAAAACGTTGCACTCACGTATTGTATGCGTAAAAATTGAGGCTTTGCATCTAAAAACGGATGTCACTTTTAAATTTCGTTCTCCTATAAACTCGATTGAATCCAACTCTACGATACAAATGTAAGTGTCACCTATTTGACCTTTTTCAATCGATTTTTAAAGCTACCAATTCTGGCTTAAAATGATAAATAATCATAACTATTAGTATTTTCGTTTAACTCTTGGTAAGTGGAATACGAAATATTCGGAATTGGAGTCATCAGATACACAAAAAAATGAATAGCATAATCAGTTCCAGCATATCGGTTGTTTTTTTGTAGATTCTGTTGATTGTGCTATAGATCCACTTTTTTCATCAGACAAAAATATCGTATGGTCTTTATATTTACCACATAGGAACTTAGGAATAGTTTTTCCAGAATCAGGCTCACATAACCAGATTGGATTTCAATATCCGCGACACGATGCTCATTCTAGGATACCTGTCTGCTTAAAAGCGGATCAGTGTTAAAAACAATCCATACGCAACACTAATCTAGGTTTGTTCGATGTAACTCTTTAATTGAATCGAAAGATCATTCACATAGTTTCCGAATTCTTAGGATTAAAAACCGAAAGGTATTGGATCGTGTAGAAAAGTAGCTGGTTGTGGATCTGTGAGTATTTTTGCCGTATTAGATCCTGCGCATGGGAATCAAAAATTTATTTCAACGGATCAACAGGATTCAACGCCGCAGGTGGAGGAATCTCTTGGGATGGATTTTTATTACCATCCTAATTACATTTTTTACTGAAGTTTGTGGAATTAAATTCTTAGATAGAGAAATTTGGTAGCGGAAAGTAATATGAAGAGAAAGGTGAGAGTATGAATTTTTTTGAGAGCCTGCAGGGAAATCGATTTTCTGGTAAATTATTTCAACGTGATGAGTTTATTTTTCAAGAAGGAGAACCTACTTCCGAGGGAATCTGTTTATTATTGAAAGGTCAAATTAGAAGTGAATCGAGCGCTCGAGGTACAAAATCAATACAACGAAATTTTGCTCCAGGAATGTTATTCGGTTTGTCTGCGTTGGTTTCGGAAACCAGAATCAAGTCCTTTCTTGCCGACGAGGATAATACGTACGTAATCTATATCAAAGAAGAGGATTTTCACAAATCGATTGTTAATGATGAAAAGTTTTTTACAAACATACTTCAATCATCGATTGAAAGACTTCAAAGAATCCCTAGTTCTAATTTGAAAAAACCAGAAGATCAAATAGACTTGAATTCACTTTTAGGTGAAGGAGCGGCAGGTAAATTTCAATCCATTAGAGATCAAAATTTAAAAATTCTTTCCTACGTTTATAAACTCAAAAGCAGGCATGCTCTAGCGAACGAAATAATCTTTCAAGAGGATAAATCCGAAGATTCAGATATTTATATGTTACTCGAGGGATCTGTTCATCAATTTCTAAAGAGTTCTGCGGATAATCCAATGGAGATACCTGTCATTGATCTGCAGCCGGGTGCGTTATTTGGCTTTTTAAGAAAGAGTGAGAAGGAAGGACATTTCCTAAATGCAAAGGCTGGTGCGGATGGTGCCAAATTGATTCATTTGGACTCTGACATTCTTCTGAAAGTATCTAAATTAGACCCTGATCTTGCCTGGTCCATTTTTCAAAATGTTGTCATCACGATCGCCATTATCGAAATGACAATGATTAAAAATTAACTATGTTAGTCGGTTAGCAACCAAGTATAACAGTATTTATATTTTTACTTTTTTAATTCGATCCAAATCACTTAGATGAGATACATCTGGCGAATCGAATGGTTCCTCATAGATTTCAAAAATTCCGATAGCAAAGGGTTTCGAAGGAGCATTCTTTTCAAAATAAAAATTCTCTGCCTCAAAAAGAACTTTTTTTGAGGAATCTGTAATTTTAGAATTATCGGGTTTTGGATATTTAGTGAGGAGTCTTGATCTCTCCTCCGAAGACAGAACTAACTTGTACGCTCCTAATTCAATTGTCAAAGTTTCTAAGTCTTTAGGAGCTGTTATGAAAACGTGTATTTGATTGAAATTGCTAATTGCCACTAACAATAATAATGTTTTCGAAACCGTCCCTTCTTCTCTGGGTGGTTGTCCATAATACGCCATCAAAGTCATGCTAACGCTAAGATAAGCCATTCCCGATACGATTTTTTAAATCGAGCGATCACTAGGGACAAAAACGTTTCCCTTTTTTCCTCCATTTGGGCAAAAAGAAATACCTAAACAGGATTCATACGAAACACAACTAAGAAATCGTCAGCGGAGGAGACAAACTAATGTTTCGATGGTATCCCTTAGGCTTCGAATTCAGACATTCGGGAACCATCAAAATTATTGTGTAAGCCGTTTCGAAGTATAGATAAGGAGAATATTTCAGAATGGAAGAAAAGAAAAACACACGAAGGCGAATAGCTTCCGGCGAACGAGTTGGAATCACGGATCTAGTCGAAGACCTTATCAACGAACTGATGAAAAGTGACCGTGACAATCTACTCGGTGACTCTTTGAACTTGCGTGCCAATGGGTTTTATAAAAGCTTTCTGAAATTAATGCTTGGGGACCTCAATTTAAAGATTCCAAGAATTCGATCTGGTTCCAATTTCCGACCTGCCATCCTTCCTCCTCACTGGGAATGATGGCAGCGAAGGTATTTTTAGTTCTTTCTTCGTCTTGGGAAATAAAACCAACTTTTTTTCAAATCGAATTTCTTGCCACTGCATACTCTTTCCAGAACTGTCACCCACCTTTAATGAAAGTAATTCTACTTCATTGCCTGCCGTAATTTTCTGAATGCATTCACTAGCTAGACTGGGCTTCTCGTGGATACAAATATCTCCAAAAACGAACCCAACACCTATAGATATAGAAGATCGATTGTCTTTACACTGAATCTGCAGAAATAGAAGCAAAAAAATAACAGAGAGAATTGGAAATTTTTTCATTGGTGGAGCCTGCCTAGATTTCGATAACAGCTGATCCTTTAAAAGATGAAAACAGTGTAAATTATTTAACTGGAGTCGCGAATGTAGGAAATAATTTCGTCGAACGCATCGAAACTTAGTAAGAATTTTTCCAGAACCAAACTCGATCAACGAGATTGGATTAGGAATTCTTCATGCCATACCATCCGCAAATCATAAATGCCTGGAAAAATCGAACGGGTGTGTCGACCCCACTGCTTCGAATATAATTTTCAATATCCTGAGGAGGAAGCACGGTTAACATTTCCTTCAATGCCCGAGGCAGCATCGCGATCGATTCAGGTGTTGCGCCTAGTAACTTTTGGATCTCTTCCCAGTTCTTGAGCATCGAAGGAAATTCTGGTGAGTGGAGATTATAGCTAATCTCGGCATTCACGAGGTAGCCTTTGTGACGTAAACGTTCGACCATACCTTGATAGAACCCCAGTCGATCCTCTTGTTTAACGAAGTGCCCGGCCAAGAGGCTTACGACAGCGTCAAACTCGCTTTCTTTCACATCATGGATGTAACCTTCCACAAACTTGCACCTCTCGAGAATCCCTGTTTTTTGAATTCTTTCTTTGCAAACTTCAAGCATGGCCGGTGCTGGATCTACAGCAACGAATGTCCATTTCGGAAAGAGGTGTGCTAAGGTAAGAATCTCAGCTCCCGTGCCAGCGCCCACACTCAACACGCGCGACTCTTCTGGAAGGTCTTTCAGAACAGAGCCCACCAGGAAGTGCAAACATTCACTGATTGGTTTTAGACGGCTGTTTTTCTCGTCATATTGAGATGCAAGTTCCTTATTAAAAAAACCTATCGATGGTTTGTTCATGAATTACTCCGTTCAGATTTTATAACAACATTTTCTCATGAAGAAGTTCGGCGCTCACCGCCGTTCCGACCATCACCCCGGCAGCCGCGGCAAATAAAACCGAGTGGCCCATACTCATGTTATCACCGCAGGCGTAAACTCCTTGCACACTGGTTCCGTTGCGCTCGTTAACTTTATAGAATCCAAATTGGTTCTTCTCGCAGCCCAACTTCTCGCCGATGTCCGACTTGAGCTTGAATGGCAATACCGGAGCCAAGAAAAGATACTTTCTCTCAATAAACCTTCCGTCGTTGAGAGTGACGCCTTTTAGGGATTCACCTTCATACTCAAGTTTCTGAATGGGTTCCTCGATGAGAGTGATATTATTTTCTTTAAGGAGGTGAAGGTTCTCCGGGCTAAATGTTGCTTTCCCATTCGTGAAAATCGTGAGGTCAGATGCCAAATCGTAAATCATCGGCAGGGCATGAAACATCAAATCCCCATTGCCGAAGTATCCAAGGCGCGAGCCACGATGTTCATACCCATGGCAGAATGGACAGTGAAAAATTGACTTTCCCCAGAGTTCTTGGAAACCTTGGATGGGTGGAAGGGTATCGAGTACACCATAAGCGAGTATGATTTTTTTTGCAGTGACTGTTCGCCCTATCGAAAGGTGCGCGGTGAAACCGTCGCCGTTCTTCCGAACGGAAACCACGATGGCAGATGCCGATTCAACTGTTTTGTACTTCTCTAAATTTTTTCTAGTCTCTTTACGCCATTCTGCAGGATGAATGCCGTCGCGTGATGGGAAGTTGTTGACGTGGCTGGAAGGCGCGTTCCTCGGTTGGTTGTTGTCACATAAAAGAACACGTCGGCTCATGCGTCCCAGTGTCATACCCGCTGTGAGGCCCGCGGGTCCTCCACCGATAATCAATGCTTCGTAATCGTTATTGTCCACTTTCATCTCCTTCGTTACCAATTTTACAAACAATCCATACGTAACACCAATCTAGGTTTGTCAGGTATTGGCGACCTGTGAATGGCTCCGTACCCACGATTGCCAGGATAAGCCTCTCCTTTTAAGAAACAAACATCGCCAGTTGCAACTCTTTGAATTTTAGATGTATCCGGTACGAGGTGGTGATTACGTCCGCAACCCAAATGGGTTCTGTCGCAATCACCTTCTTCTATCCATTCAGTACCCATGCCCACATAGGTAGTGATTAAACGAATGGGAACAAAATCAACGTGAAATAAGGGACATTGAACTGTCGTTACCCGAGATAATCCGATTTGAATTTTTTTGTTTCCGTTTAGCTTTTGATAGATGGATTGGAGTAGCTCTAAATCCTCTAAAAAAAGAGATTCACCCAGATTCTGGGACATTCGAATCATCAATAAATTGTCCCGATCAATTTCTGGAAACATTACACACCGATTGGCATATTCAAAAAGAGAATCTGGTAAATTTCTTTTCCAGATGACTAGATTGAATTCAGGATCGAGTATTTGTTTTACTTCGTCGGCTGAGGAGATGAACAAATGTTTCGAAGTATGTGATAGGGTCTCATATGTCATTTAATGCAACAGTGTTGCATATGATATTCAGTTGCAATTAGAATTTTCCGATTGGGTTCTTTTTTGTTTCTTCAATTTGTTTTCGATGGTATCCCTTGTGCTTCGAATTCAGACATTCGATTCTAAATACCCGCCCCCCATTCCCCTTGACAAGCCGCCCAAAACCAAAATTCTGGTCTGGAAGCTTGACAAAGGTGCTTGTTGGATGAACAAAACCCAGATTGGGAACCTTCTTTTGGTGCTTTTTTTGGGACTGATGGCGGGAGCTGTGGCAGGAGTCGTGTTAGATCGACTTCTTGGTATGACTTACCTCTCTAAGTTCTTGTTCACGACACCAGTTTCTTTGGAGCTTTACATAGTTAAGGTCGAGATCCAGCTAACCCCTGCAAGTCTAATTGGTCTTGTAGCTTCTGGGTATCTCGCACTAAAAAAGGGGTAACATATGTCCGTAATTTCCATGAAGAGCTTGCTCGAAGCAGGCGTACACTTCGGTCACCAAACACGTCGTTGGAATCCAAAAATGAGCCCGTATGTTTATACAGCTCGTAACGGTATCCACATCATCGACTTACAAAAAACAGTTCAAAAAACCAAAGAAGCATATGATGCTTTAAAAAAGCTTACTGGCCAAGGAAAAAAAGTTCTGTTTGTTGGCACAAAAAAACAAGCACGCGGCGCGATCGAAAGAGCAGCACAAGCATGTAGCATGTATTATGTTTCTAACCGTTGGTTAGGTGGACTTCTAACGAACTGGAATACAGTGAAGAAGTCGATTGCTCGTTTGAAAAGACTAGAGCAAATGGAAGAGAACAACTCTTTCGAACAAGAAGCTCGTACTAAAAAAGAAGCCTTATCACTCAAACGCGAATTAGAAAAACTCCGCCAAACGCTTGGTGGGATTAAAGATATGGCGGGCGTCCCTGAAATTTTATTCGTGATCGATCCGAAAAAAGAAGAGATTGCGGTGAGCGAAGCTAAGAAACTAGGTTTGAAAGTTTTTGCTGTGATCGACACAAACTGTGATCCAGAGCCGATCGATTATCCGATTCCTGGTAATGATGACGCGATTCGTGCGATCTCTCTTTTCCTTGATACAATGGCCAATGCAGTTCTCGAAGGAACAGGTGGCGAAGTCATCCAAACCAACTTCAGTGAAGATATGGATGCCGAACAACTTGCACTGGAATACCAAGGTGAGTACGATGAGTCCGGTAAATTCATTATGGACGATGAACTTCCTCCTGTAGCAAAAGACATCCCTGTGGATCCGGAAACTGCTAAAGAAGTAATCGTTGTTCCGACTCCAGAGAAGAAAGAAGAAGGTGCTGAGTAATGGCTGTTAGTTCCGAACAAATCAAAGATCTCCGCGAAAGAACAGGCGCGGGGATGATGGATTGCAAAAAAGCCCTCGAAGAAAACGGTGGCGATGTCGAAAAATCAGTTACGTATCTTCGTGAAAAAGGTTTGGCGAAAGCGGCGAAACGTGCTGGTCGTGAGACAGGCGAAGGCAAAGTGATTTCATACATTCACGGCAATGGCAAAACAGGAGTGATCCTTGAGCTAAACTGTGAAACGGATTTCGTTGCGAACAATGCGGATTTTGAAGCGATTGGAAAAGAGATCGCTCTTCAAATCACTGCGATGAGCCCACTTTACGTGAGTGAAGAAAGCATTCCTCAGGCAGAAATCGATAACGAGATGAGCATTCAAAAAACGCTTCTTGAAAAAGAAGGTAAAAAACCGGAGCAAATCGAAAAGATCCTTCCAGGTAAAATGAAAAAATACTTTGAAGAGATCTGTTTGGTGCACCAAAAATCAATTCGTGACAATACGAAAACGATTGATGACATCCTGAAAGAAGGAATTGCGAAATTTGGCGAAAACATTACCATTCGCCGTTTTGCGAGGTACCAAGTAGGTGGGCAGTAATCCTGTCTACAAACGAATTCTGATCAAACTCTCTGGCGAGGCACTTGCTGGAGAGGGAGAACTTGGTATTGATACCAACAAAACTTTTTCCCTTGCGGGACAAATCAAAGAAGTCTATGACATGGGCCTACAAGTGGCCCTTGTTGTTGGTGGTGGGAATATGATCCGAGGCGAGACTCTTGCTAAATCGGGCATGGACAGAGCCACCGCAGATTATATGGGTATGCTCGGCACGATCATGAATGCCCTCGCCTTACAAGATGCTTGCGAAAAGCAAGGTATGTACACTCGTGTTTTATCGGCAATCGAAATGAAGTCAGTGGCAGAACCTTATATTCGACGACGCGCGGTTCGACATTTAGAGAAAAATCGAGTCATCATATTTGCAGGTGGTACGGGGAATCCATATTTTACCACAGATACAACAGCTTCCCTCCGTGCAGTGGAAGTGGGTTGCGAAGTGATTCTAAAAGCTACGAAAGTGGACGGAGTTTATACTGCCGATCCAAAAAAAGACCCAGCCGCGAAACGTTACAAACAAGTATCTTTTATGGAGTCCATAAAACGCCGGTTAAAAGTAATGGATTCAACAGCACTGAGTTTGTGTATGGACAACAACATGCCAATCATCGTTTTTGATATTTTTAAAGCTGGAAACTTAAAAGGACTCATCGCTGGCGAAAATATCGGTACTCTTATATCAAATTCTGAGGAAGTGATTGAAGATGGTAGATGAAATTATAAAAGCAATGCAAAGCAAAATGGACAAAACCGTGGATGCTTTAAAAAAAGATTTTTCCATCATACGAACTGGCAAAGCCAATCCAATGATGGTGGAAGACGTGAGGGTTGACTATTACGGCACATTGACTCCCCTCAATCAAATGGGAAAAATTGCCATTCCCGAACCGAGAATGATTCTGATTACCCCTTTTGAAAAAGGGATGTTAAAAGATATAGAAAAAGCCATTTTTGGAGCAGGACTCGGCTTAACTCCGAATAACGATGGTTCGAGTATTCGAATTAATATTCCCGAGCTAACTGGTGAAAGACGAAAGGAGCTCGCAAAGGTAGTAAAACAAAAAGGCGAAGAGAAAAAAGTAGCGATCCGAAACATCCGAAGGGACGCCAATGATGATCTCAAAAAACACCAAGCCGAGATGTCCCAAGACGATTTAAAGAACCAACAAGACAAAATACAAAAAATCACAGATTCTTATATCGCAAAGATCACTGACTTAGAGAAAGAAAAAGAGAAAGAGATCACAACCCTCTAATCTTTTTTCTATATCCATGAAGTTTAGCACGATACCATCTCACATTGCAGTCATTATGGATGGCAATGGGAGATGGGCAGAAGCAAAAGGCAAAAAAAGAACTGAAGGTCATCGGGCAGGGGCAGACGCCATTGATCGGTTGTTAGATGTAGCCCTCCATTATAAAATTAAAAACATTTCTCTGTATGCATTTTCAACGGAAAATTGGAAACGTCCGATTTCTGAAATCAACGCCATCTTTAATTTGCTAATCGAATTCATAGACACTCGGTTGGATAAAATTCATGCGAAAGGCATTCGCATACACCATTCTGGTAATCGCTCTAAACTTTCAAAAACTGTCTTACAGAAAATTGACAAGGCAATGGATGTTACAAAAAAGAATAAAAACATCACAGCTAATTTCTGTCTGAACTATGGTGGCCAGGAAGAAATATTAAGTACATTTGCACGCATTCAGTCGGCTCGGAAAATTAATAAAAGTCCTTTGGACAAACCGATTACTCCTAAGGAATTTGAAAAATATTTGTATACACACCCCCTTCCTCCCGTAGACTTATTGATCAGAACGGCAGGAGAACAGAGGGTATCGAACTTCCTTTTATGGCAGATCGCGTATGCAGAGTTTTTTTTCACAAATACTCTGTGGCCTGATTTTGGCAGGGAAGCCTTGGAAGAGGCATTGGTTTTTTTTGAATCTCGTAAACGTAAATTTGGTGGACTATCATGAATGAAACAGCACTGAGACTTCTTTCCGCAATTGCATTAGTAATCGCATATGTATTTATGATCTTTCACTCAGGGTTTTATTATCTTGAATTTTACTTATTTGGTCTGCTTGTCATCTTCTTCGGATTGCGCGAGTTATATGCATTCTGCCGAAGGGAAGACTCAAAACCTTTTTTTCTTACTGGATTTATTTTCTCTGCATTGATCTTTACCGTATACTATCTTCAATTCCTTGGCATTCAATTTAACGTTTCACCACCGCAATGGGTCTATGAAACTTCGAAACAACTTCGAGAAGGATTTCATCCTGTTGCTTTCCTAATTTTTGCCATGTCTGTCACCTTGTGGATTCTTCAAATTTTCAAACGACCGCTCGATGGAGCTCTTTTTTCAGTTGGTGCAACGATTCTCGGTGCCGTTTACATTGCCATTCCTCTCGGACATTTTTTGTTACTTCTTGCTTTTCCTTTCGGTGCTTATTATATCTTTCTCGTCTCAACGATCACTTTCATCAGTGATGCAGGTGCTTATTTTGGTGGCCGATGGTTCGGAAAACATTCTGCAGGTTTAAAAATTTCTCCGAAAAAAACTTGGGAAGGATACATCGTTGGAAATATTTCTGCCGTACTCGCCGTGCTTCTGTTAAACTATTTATGGGAAAAATTTTCGGGTATGAAAGTTCCTGTTACTGTTTTTGAATCGATTTTACTTGGATTTTTCTTCGCGATCCTTTCTGTCATGGGGGATTTGGCGGAGTCTGCTATGAAACGGGATGCGAAAATTAAAGATTCCTCTGCCCTCATACCTGGGCATGGTGGACTTCTCGACTTGGCCGATGCGCTTTTGTTTACTGTTCCTGCGATGTATTATTATTTTCAGTTCAAAGGAATGCTGGGATTCCCAGTTTAAGACCAGTCTAACTAATAATGAATGGGGTCTGTGTTCTTGGCATTTCGGGTTCCGTAGGACAGTCGACCCTAAAAGTCCTACGTTTATTTCGAGAGGATTTTTCTCTCGTTTCTTTTAGTGTCCATTCCAATCTCGAACTCGCAAAAACTCTCATTTCTGAATTCGAACCGGAAGTAGTCTGCATCACCTCAGATGCATTATTCGGGTCTCTAGGTAGTAAACTAAATTCGACACGAATTGTTTATGGTGAAGATGGGTTAGACGAGGCAGTTTCCTTAAGTAAGGTAAATACTGTAGTGACGGCAATCGTGGGAGCTGCGGGTGCTCGACCTACTATAACTGCGATCAAAGCCCGTAAAAAAATTGCTATCGCAAATAAAGAAACGCTTGTTACATTCGGTCCTTATATCAATCGACTAGTCTCCGAGTACGGAGTGACTATGGTACCTGTGGATTCAGAACACAATGCACTTTTCCAATTGCTCGAAAAAGAAGATCGTACAAATGTTAGAGCCATTACACTTACTGCCTCGGGGGGGAGTTTTCGCGATCTTCCATTGGAAGAGTTACCTCATGTTTCCATCAAACAAGCCTTAAATCATCCAACCTGGTCTATGGGCCCGAAAATTACTGTGGATTCCGCAGGTCTTGTGAACAAGGGACTAGAAGTCATTGAGGCACATTTTTTATTTGGTTTTTCTTATGATCAGATTGAAGTCGTAATTCATCCCGAATCTCTTACACACGGGATCATCGAGACATTGGACGGAGCCTGTTTGCAGTATACAAGTCATCCGGATATGGTTTTTCCGGTGGCACACGCGCTCTATTATCCAAAAAAAACTCCGAAGTTACTCAGTGAAAGAAAGCCGTTTTCCTGGAAGGATATGCATTTTCGTAATCCAGATCCACTTCGGTACCCGGCCTTGGCCCTTGCTTACGAAGCAGGTCGTACAGGCGGGAGTGCACCAGCAATCTTTAATGCAGCTAACGAAATGGCAGTTGCACTTTTTTTGGATGAGCGAATCCCATTCGTTCAGATACCGGAAATCATAGAAGAGTGTTTAAACAAAATAGTGATAACAAGTCCCACCGATTGGGATGGTTTTTTAGAGAAAGATAAAGAAGCACGATCTTATGTGCGCGAAAAATATGTTAGGGAAGTGAATGCATGATTATATTAATATTTGGCGCTGTGTTTATGTTAGCTGTTTCGATTTTTGTCCATGAGTTAGGACATCTTTTATGCGGTAAACTTGTTGGAGTCGAAGCTCGTATTTTTTCGCTAGGTTACGGAAAGGGTATTTGGAAAAAAAGGATCGGAAAAACCATCTATCAAATCACGGCGATCCCCATTGGCGGATATGTCCTATTCAAAGGAGATGATTACGGAAAAAAACTTCGTGGTCGTAAAGGTGAACTTTTGGGTACACCTCCTTTGAAACGCATGATTCCTGTGCTTGGAGGGCCATTTGCGAATTTAGTTCTTGGTTTTATTCTTCTATTTATCTTAGATTTATCTGGCGATAGTCCGGCTTCGAACAAAATTTTTATCGATGCCTCAAACCAGGTCTCTTCCCCGGCTTACCAGGCCGGACTCAGGTCAGGGGATCGAATTATTTCGGTGAACGGAAAGGTTACTGAAAATTTTGAAGATATTTTTACGAACATAAGCCTCACGACAGGTGATCCGATTCAAGTTGGATTTGAAAGGGATGGATCAGAGAAAAAAATCGAAATCATACCTAATGTTTATTCGGCGGGCGGCAGACCAACAATTGGTGTGGAGCCGTATGGCGAAAGACGGGTGATCGCTACTTTTACTTATGCCGAGCAGTTAGGGCATGCACTTGCGCAAACACTAGATAAAGAAGACAAATCAACGCAGTTTTTCCAAGAGAAAATAGAAGAACGAAAAAAAGAAATCCCTGAAGAAATTCTTAAAGCGAGAGAAAAACAAGAACGGGAACAAGCATTGAGAAAGAGAGCCCTTAGCTATCTTCGAGATGGAGATATGATACTGAAAGTAGGTGGTGTCGATGTGCACACGATTCCAGAACTACAGGCTGAACTCGGAAAACATCAAAATGAAACCATTCCCGTAGTTGTCGATCGAAAGTCATATCCTTTGTTTACTCCATGGGCGACAGAAATAACGACTGTTAATATACCTGTCTTGGGGGCGCATGTATTTGAATTCTTTAATTTAAAACATCCTAAGTTCAGTGAACTCAGGGTACCCTATTTTAGATTAGATAGTTATGATCCCGAAATTGAATCTAGGCTGAGTAACCTAAAAATAGAAGAGAATTCCTTCAGTAAAAAAGAAGATTTTATTTCCTATCTGTCCAAGGTCAGTGGCGAAAACAAAACTATTTGGATCGGGAATATGAAATACTCGGCGGATCTCAAGTTAAAACCAATCGGACTGCTTGGGTTTCGCCCTTCCATGAAGTTTACAGCGGAAAAACAAGATAGGGTAACTAGCATCGGCAGCTCCTTCGTTTCCGCCTCCAAAAAAGTGTATGAGAATGTAACCACTACACTTACGGGCATTAAACTTTTATTCTCTGGTATGATGAGTCCCAAAGACAATCTATCTGGTCCTGTAGGAATTGTCCAAATCGCGGGCTTGAGTTTAGAATACGGATGGTCGACTTACATTGACTTTGTGGCAAAAATTTCCCTTGCTCTTATGGTGATGAATCTTTTGCCGATTCCTATGGCTGATGGTGGACACATTGTACTTTATGCTTATGAAGCTGTTACAGGAAGACCACTTCCACGTAAAGCAATTGAAGCTATTTTCCGAGTAGGCTTTTTCTTTTTGATCGGTCTCGGTCTTTATGTTTCATTCAATGATGTTATGCGATTTTTTTAAAATATTTAGGTTTTATTATGAAAGCAAGTTCTTATCTTATTCCTACAACGAAAGATGATCCGCAAGATGCTGTCGTCGCCTCCCACAAATTAATGTTACGGGCCGGATTGGTTCGTAAGTCTGCTGCAGGATTGTATAGCTATTTACCTCTTGGTCTCCGAATCTTAAAAAAGATTGAAGCGATTGTTCGAGAGGAAATGGACAATGCAGGTGCACTTGAGTTCCAGTTACCGATACTGACTCCTGCTGATATATGGAAAGAGTCTGGACGATGGGACAAAATGGGCAAAGAAATGTTTCGAGTTCGAGATCGTCATGATGTAGAAAACTGTCTCGGTCCCACTCACGAAGAGTCATTTTGTGTTCTTGTGAAACCAATGGTACGTTCTTATAAAGATCTTCCCATCAATGTATATCAAATCCACACAAAATTTCGAGATGAAATCCGACCTCGGTTTGGTGTGATTCGATCGCGCGAATTTACGATGAAAGATGCGTATTCCTTTCATTTAGATGAAGCATCACTAGATGAAACTTATCAAAAGATGCGCCTAACTTACCGAAGGATATTCGGAAGATTAGGTTTAATTACGATTCCAGTCCAGGCAGATTCTGGGAATATGGGTGGTTCCGCTTCCGAAGAGTTTATGGTCGTATCTCCGATCGGTGAGGAGACACTTACCATCTGTGAGTCTTGCGGTTATTCGGGTAATATAGAAAAAACGCCAGTGCTCTCGGGAAATACAAATTCTATGAATGAAAATCATGCGGAGGAGATTGTCGATACACCGAATAAAAAGTCGATCCAAGAAGTCGCGGAGTTTCTTTCGGTCCATGAAGCAGAAACTTTAAAAGCCGTTGCCATGGCATACGATGGAAAATACGTATTGGTATTTTTAACGGGCGACCGCGAGCTCAATGAAAATAAATTAAAGAATTTTTTAAGCGCAAATGAATTGAGACCGATGGGGCAATCAGAGCTAACAAAGTTCGAATTAATTGCAGGGTTTATTGGACCTGGATTCAAAGAAAACCCGGATCTTTTAATTTTAGTTGATTCATTAGTAAACTGGGATTTTGGTTACGTAGCAGGTGCCAATGAGATCGACAAACACAAGAAAGGTGTTAGGTTAACAAAATATTTCAATAACGATAAAATACAGATAGTAGATCTTTCTCAAGCAAGAGCAGGGGATCCCTGTCCTCAATGTAACAGTCCACTCAAAGCAGAAAAAGGGATTGAAGTAGGACATATTTTTAAACTTGGTCAAAAGTATACCAAGGCTTTTGATATATCTGTTCTCAACGATAAAGGGAAAGCAACGCATACAACAATGGGTTGTTATGGCATTGGAGTAAATCGTTGTATGGCGACAGTCATTGAACAGTGCAATGACGATAAAGGAATCTTTTGGCCAATTTCGATTGCACCATTTGAAATTTGTTTAGTCAGTATAGCCAAATCAGTGGAAGATAACGCACGCATTGCGGAAGTTTACCAAGGTTTAAGAGATGCAAATTATGATATTCTTTGGGATGACCGAGATTTAGGCCCTGGTTATAAATTTAAGGATTCGGAACTCATCGGTTTTCCTATTCGATTGACAATGGGGAAGGGTTTTCTCGAAAAGAATGAAATCACTGTTTTAAATCGAAAAACGATGGAAGAAAAGACAATCGTATTTAAAACACTACACGATTTAACAAAGGAAATCGATGCCATTCGCTCCTCCCTATTAAATTCGATATCGAATTCCCTTAAGGCATTCGTAGAGTAGGTATCGGATAGATTTTAATCTAAACAAAAATTTTTGATTCGGGACTTGGCCGAAAGCATCATGAGATATTAATCTCCCTTTTTCGGCGATTTCGCTATATAATTATAATTTTCTCCCAAAAGAAGCAGTTTCCCTCTAAAAAGGCTCCGATTTAATAGGAAATATGGGTAAAAACGCACCTGGTTACTTTGGCGAATTTGGCGGTCGGTACTCTCCTGAGATTCTTACAGAAGCTTTGGAAGAATTAGAAGTCACATACGACAAACTGAAAGATAACAAAAAGTTCAAAAAAGAACTCAACTACTATTTAAAAAATTATGTGGGACGACCTTCTCCACTCACATTTGCGGAAAGACTAACTAAAGAATGGGGTGGTGCGCGCATCTGGTTGAAGAGAGAAGATCTGAATCATACAGGTGCACATAAGATCAATAATGCGATCGGCCAGGCACTCATTGCCCGACATATGGGTAAAAAAAGAATCATTGCTGAAACTGGAGCAGGCCAACACGGACTGGCGACGGCAACTGTTGGTGCTATGTTTGGGTTCGAGACAATCATATACATGGGTGCCGTTGATGTTAAAAGACAAAATTTAAATGCAAAAAAAATTGAAATGTTAGGCGCTAAAATTTTGCCAGTGACTTCCGGTGAGGCAACTCTCAAAGAGGCCACAAGTGAGGCGATGCGAGACTGGGCACTGAACGTTTCTTCTACTCATTATATTGTTGGATCAGCCATAGGTCCTCATCCTTTTCCGACAATTGTTCGCGACTTACAATCTATCATCGGGAAAGAAGCGAAAAAACAATTCCAGAAAGTCTCCAAAAATCTTCCAGATGCCGTCATTGCTTGTGTGGGTGGTGGATCAAATGCGATTGGAATGTTTCATGAATTTTTAAAAGAAAAAAAGGTTTTGCTCTTTGGTGCGGAGGCTGGTGGTCTCGGATCAAAGCCCGGGGAACATTCGGCTACCATTACCTTCGGAAAAACAGGATTTCTTCATGGAACAAAAACTTTGATAATTCAAGACGACTTCGGACAAATTGTTCCAGCCCACTCTGTTTCCGCCGGGCTAGATTATCCTGGAGTAGGTCCAGAACATGCATATCTTGCTAAATCTAATCGTGTAGACTATCGCATGGTTACCGATGAACAAGCTTTAGCTGCATTTTTGGAAGTCAGCCGTATTGAAGGGATCATTCCTGCATTAGAGACCGCACATGCTTTCCATGTGGCAAAGGATGTGGCCAAAAAGCTCGGCAAAAAGAAAGATATTATTATCTGTCTTTCTGGCCGTGGTGATAAGGATGTTGTCGAAGTTCTGAGGATTCTTGGGGAAGAGAAAACATGAGTAAAATTAAAGATTATTTTCAGAAGAAAACTTCTAAAACTCTTTTTGTTCCTTTTTTCACCTTGGGCGACCCCGACTATGAAGCTTCCGTGGCTTACGGTAAGACAATTCTTGACAATGGTGCCGACATATTGGAATTGGGGATTCCTTTTTCGGATCCTGTTGCAGATGGGCCAATTATCCAAAGAGCCGTAGCACGAGCGTTAAAGAATCAATTTACCTTTGATAAAATCTTTGAAACCACAAAAAGAATTCATCAGCACCGTCCAGACAAACCTTTAGTTTATCTGACTTACTTCAATCCTATCTATCATTGCGGTATAAAAACATTTTTAGATCGCGCAAAAGATTCGGGAATCGTAGGGTTAGTGATTCCAGATTTGCCATTTGATACTTCAGAAAGTGAGACTTTATTCAAAGAACTCTCTCTCAGAGAGATGGATTTGATTCATTTGGTTACTCCCGCGACCACCAAAAAAAGAATCGCTTCCTTAAAAAAAACGTCATCAGGATTTATCTACTATGTGACTTCGTTTGGAGTGACTGGGGAGCGGAGAGAGTTTTCGGTCGATCTAGAGGAGCGAATCAAGTCTCTGAAAAAAGCCCTTGGACTCCCCATTTGTGCTGGATTTGGAATCTCTACTCCCGACCAGGCATCACAAATCGCCCATTATGCGGATGGGATCATCATTGGGTCTGCCATACAGAGAATCATCGAAGAGAAAGGGACAAACTTAGCTGATTGCACAGATGCCCTTGGAAAGTATATAAAATCGATTCGAGATAGTTTTCCTTGATGGATATCTGATTGTACAAACGCAACCTGGCTGCGTTTTGGTTCCGAGAGATTTCCGGAAGTCTGCTTTAAAATTCAGCGCGGGAAGGTCTTTTTTGTCCTAAAAAGGCCCGTGTTTTTCCGACACTTTTGTTTCGGGTTTTTGACTGGAAGTAGGTAACCTGCTTTGCTTATTTTTTCCTACAAGCATTGCCTCCGATTCAAAAATAACGTTTGAGTCTCTTTAAAATTTCCTAGAGTGTGGTTACACTATGGCTAACAAAGAGTCTAAATCCCTTTCGATCTTGGATTATATTACATTATTATTCGCTCTGCTTGGAACAGCCGCGATTTCCGTCTCTGTTTTTGCTACCGGCTGGGAGTATGAGTATATATTTCTAATCGCTGGGATGTTTGTATTGCTTGCGAGTTCTTATTTCGTATATAAGATCATTGAAAAAACCGCCAGCGATAAACAGAGAGTAGGTGCCTTGTGGTTGTCGTATGTTATTGCGATGTTTATGTATACATTGGTCAATACATTCCAACCGTTGAAGGATTTTGAAGAGAATTCGATTGCGACTCGATTTCAGTTTCTTCGAGGTACGACTACTAAATCTGAAAAAGAAGGTGATACAGGAAGAATTGAGTATATTTCTTATCAACCACCACCGAAAGCGAGAAAGGATATCAATATCATTGGTATCACAACCGAGTCCCTTGAAAAGTTACAAGGTACCTGGCCGCTTCCCTGGAAATACTACGCCAATATTATCAATACGTTTAAGGATTCTAACAATATCCTGATGTTCGATATTTTTTTCGTCGACTATAAGCCGGGTCAGACGGAGGAAATGGAAGAAGCACTAAAGAACAATAGAAATGTTCTCTTTGACTACCCGATGGAAACAAGTGCTGAATCCAAAGAAGCAGTTCTTAATTTGGAGAAAAGAATCGAAATTCTTCGTAAGTTTAAAATTAAGAACGTAATCGATGAGGATGATCTAGGAATTTCCTGGGTTAAATTTCCTCAACCTCCGATCGAACAGATAGCTGACCTGTCGTCTGGTCTTGGTTTTGCGAACGTTAAAAAAGACGAGTCAGGTCTAAACAGAAAAATGCCCCTCGTTGTCAAAGTTCTCAATTCCGGTAGAGATAGGGAAACGGAATACTTTCCTTCGATCGATTTACTCATCGTGTGCCAATACTACGGTATCGATATTGGTAGAGATGTGGAAGTCAATATGGGTAAATACATTAAACTTTCGAATATTCCGAAGAAGGTAATACGTGAGTTCAATCGTAAAACGCTAAAAATGGAAGAACATGATATCATGGCCTCCCCGAATGAAAAAAGGGAAGTGATCATTCCGATCGATTTAGAAGGCCAGATGGAAGTAAATTTCGTTGGCGGCCGATACTCCTTTAAACAGAATGAAGTTTTTGAAGTAACAAATGATTGGAATCCAGAACTTCTCGAAGCCAACCAAATCAATAATCAAATCTTTCTCGTCGCTATGTATTATGCGACTGGTAGAGGAGCTTCCAAAGATTCCCACTTGTCTCCGTTTGGTGATATGTCTGGAATTGAGCACCATGCGCATGCTATAAATACGATTCTAAACCAGGACTTCATGTCCACTCTTCCTAACTGGAGCATTTTTGCGATTTACCTAGTACTCGCTTTGATGATTGGTTTTTTACAACCAAGGGTAAAAACTCACTGGGGTTTTGTGATCATGCTCACACAGCTCATTGCTTATTTTGTGGCATCCCTCTATATTTTCCAAACTTTTAACCTCATTACAGTTCTGCCATCCGTTACGATTGAGCAGATCGTTGTATTTGTTGCGATTATAGGTTTTAGAATCTTAACGGAGGAAGAAAACGTAAAATACATTCGACAAACATTCTCGAAGTTCGTATCGGCCGATGTGGTAGATGAGTTGTTGAAACATCCCGATAATTTAGCGTTAGGTGGTTCTAAAAAAGAAATCACGATCTTTTTCTCAGATATACGCGGATTTACAACGATTTCGGAAGCACTTGGACCAGAGGAATTGGTTAAGCTTCTGAATGAATACCTTTCTGCGATGACAGACCTGGTCATTGAATACAAGGGAACCATTGATAAATATATGGGAGATGCCATTATGGCGTTCTGGGGTGCCCCCGTACCATTAGAAGACCATGCTTACTATGCCTGTGTAGCCGCACTGGCCCAGCTGGATTACTTGAAGATTCTCCAACAAAAATGGGTAGAACGGAATGTCCCGGTGATCGATATCGGGATCGGTTTAAATTCTGGTCCAGCAGTTGTCGGCAATATGGGCTCTTCGCATCGAATGGAATACACTTGTATGGGCGATACGATCAACCTTGGGTCCCGTTTAGAGGGTTCCAACAAGATGTATGGAACGAATGTCATCATTTCTGAACATACATATGAAAAAGTGAAGGATCGAGTAGTCGCTAGGGAACTCGATTTAGTTCGAGTAAAAGGAAAAACCTTACCTGTCAGGATTTACGAATTGATGGGAATCAAGAACCCAGAAGATATGGAAAAAATGAAGAGACCTTTGCAGAGGTTGAATTCATGATAAAAGCATGTCTTTATACCCGTTTCTAGATAGGATTCAAAACCCAGACGACTTACGTAAAATCCAAGAATCTGAACTCACTGAGGTTTGCAAAGACCTTAGGGAGTTTATTATTGACACTCTATCCGATGTTGGTGGCCATTTTGCCAGTAATCTAGGAGTGATCGAACTTACGGTTGCCCTTCACTATTTCCTGAACACTCCGACAGATCGTTTAATCTGGGATGTCGGGCACCAAACGTATCCACACAAAATATTAACTGGCCGCAAGGACAGATTAGCAAGTGTTAGGAAGTGGGGAGGTCTCTCAGGATTCCCAAAAAGAGAGGAGTCTCCTTACGATTTATATAATACCGGCCATGCAGGAACATCTATTTCTCAAGCATTGGGTGAGGCTTGTGCTCGAGATTTAGTAGGAGAAGATTATAAGGTCGTAGCTGTGATTGGTGATGCATCAATTGCGACTGGGATGGCTTTAGAAGCTATGAACCATGGTGGTCATATTAAGCCAGATATGTTAGTCATCCTTAATGATAATTATATGTCGATCTCAAAGAATGTCGGATCGATTTCCAATTATTTAAACAATATAATCTCTTCTCAAATTTATTATAAATGGAAAACAGTATTTTATAATTTTCTAAAGTGGATTCCGCTAGTGGGGCCAGCTCTTGAAAGCATAGCGCACAATATGGAGTCCTCGATGAAACACTTTATGTTAAGACCAGGTGGTCTATTTGAAGACTTTGGCTTTACATATTTTGGTCCAATTGATGGTCACGATGTCCACCGAGTTGTGCAAATGTTAAGAAATGTTAGCAAAATCAAAGGACCTGTCCTCTTACACGTATTAACCCAAAAAGGAAAGGGTTACAAACCAGCCGAAGCAGATCCTATCAAATATCATGGTGTAACACCGTTTAACAAAGAAGATGGAAAAATGGCAGTCTCTGATTCGAATAAAATCGGGCTTTCCAAGATAGTCGGAAAAACGCTTTCCCTTTTAACAGAAAAAAATTCGAAGATAGCTGTCATCACCCCCGCCATGATTGAGGGAAGCGGACTTCGGGAATATCAAGAGAAATTTCCGAAAAATACATTTGATGCAGGTATCGCAGAACAACACGCAGTTGCTTTCGCTGGAGCGATGACCAATGGCGGCTCAGTTCCATTTATGTGCATTTATTCGACTTTTTTGACCCGAGGGTTGGATCAATTGGTTGAGGACGTCTCGCTCATGAATCTACCCGTTCGTTTTGTAATTGATCGGGCTGGAATTGTCGGTCCTGACGGTGAGACCCACCAAGGGCTCTCTGATCTTGGTTACCTTGCGGGTCTCCCGAATATGGATATTATCGTTCCTAGTTCGGCCCAAGATATCATTGATTCCCTTTATTTTATGGAGAGTTACACGGATAGCCCCATAGCGATTCGGTTTCCAAAGGACAATGGGGATCTCAGAGAGCTGAAGTTTGATGCTCCGAACTCAATTCAGAAGGCTACTACTCGCATTTTATCGAAAGGAAAAGATGTATTGATCCTTTCCATCGGATTTATGCTCCCGATTGCCAAAGAGGTCGGAACTATTTTGGAGGAGTCGGGTATAAAAGTGACATTAGTGGACCTTTTTTGGTTGAGACCTTTCGATAAAAATACCATTAATTCTTTGTTAGCCGAAACTTCTAAATTTGCCATTTTGGATGAGAGTTACGTCCACTCAGGAGCATCTGGGTACTTGTTGAATGAAATTCAGCCAATTCACCTTTCGAAATTAATACGAACTTTTGGGTTGCCAGCAGAACCGATCGAACATGGCGAAAGAAACCAGATCTTGAAACATTATAAACTTGATGCAACTTCGATAGCAAACTCGATAAAAACTGCTTTTTGAAAATTAGTTTTCAAGGAGATATTTGAGACATCCGAAAATGAAAGAAAAACAACGAGGATCTCTTTGTCTTCAAACGCATTTATCTCAGGATTAGAATTAGCAAAACAATTTTTCAAAACAGGCGATATGGATCGTGCTGAGTTTCACGTACGTGCTCTTCTGGAGAAGGAAGACTGTGAAGAGGCTTACTTTTATCTAGGGCTGATCCAAAATTCAGCGGGTAAGTGGGACGAGGCTTTAACTTCTTATTATAAAGCTGTCTCCATTAATCATGATTACGGGAATCCATGTAACGAAATAGGTGTTGTCCTCCTTCGTATGGGCAAGGACAAGGAAGCTGTCTATTGGTTAAAAAAATCAATTCGATGCGAGTTGAACGATGCGCCACACATATCCTATTTTAATTTAGCAACTCTCTATAAACTTTGGAATCGACCGGAAAGATCTCTCCAATACCTACACAAAGCGATGGAAATCAAAAAAGATTTTCCTGAGGCTTGGAAAATGTGGGAAGACATCCAAGCAGATTCAAATTCCTCTACAAATTCGAATTAACTTTTAGTCAAAACTTACGGGGAGTGGGACTTCAATTTTACCCTCGTAAGTTGGTAGTTCGATTTGCAACATCCCTAATTTCATAAACGTAATTCCATTTTGCTCGTCTAAAAATTCTCCCAATTGACCTGCCGCATTCCAATCGAATCGATATTTGATCGAAGGCGATTCGGAATGGATACCTATGATTCGATCATCCCATGTCTGATACAATTCGAACTCAGGAAATTTAAAATGTTTATCATCATCTGCATAAAAAAACAATTCATCTTCTTCGCACTGGACAGCGATTACATGGCAAGGATATCCAATAACATGAATGAATCCATTTTCACTCCATTCTCCAAAAATATTTTCGATGAAAACACCTCTCTGGTTCTGCTTCAAATTATTTCGAAAATACTTCAAAATTTCTGGCTGGGTGATTTCCGTTCCTCGAAAGATCCAACGGTCGTTCTCATCGATCGTAATTTCTGAATCAAATTTTCTCGCTGGCATGACTATTTACTTATATCGGAAAGCATAACCTCTCCAAACGCGCATATTATTTTCATCGTTATAGCTGGAAGTCGTGTGTCCACGGTTATCAGTTGTTTCCAAAGAAAAACCATCCACTTTCTGATGCTTTTTTTCAACAAGCCAGGCTCCATCCATTTTCCTTTCCCACATTTCCTTTTTTAATGAAGATTCAATCGATTCCCATGCCTGATCCGCCTGGTTTCGAATCACAACTTCACCTAAGATTAGAAAAGCTTTCGAAGGCCGCTGGCGAGTCACTTCCACGTCTTGCCAAGATTTGATACGGTAATTTTGATTATAAGCAGTATATTCAGGTTCAGGAATAAATTCCACAGAAGAACATCCTACCAGTAGTAGTAGAGTAGCAAAATACTTAATTTTCAGAATCATTTATGTTCCTTAGACAAAAATATGCTATACATTGATTCAAAAGACTTAGGATGATCTCCTAGAGATAATAGGCACTTTCCATTCATGGAAGAAACAGACATAGGAAAAAGAAAACGGGAAAACGTCTTAAAGATTGGTTACTCCACTTTAGACGAAATTGAGGATAAGGTAAAAGCCTTTCGTGTCATGAATCAAAATGCCGTGAAAAAAAGGTATTTGATTACTAGAGACCCGATTATGGACGGAAACGGCAAGGCACTTATCCCCAAAGCCCAGGAGATCGATGTTTCTGCTGCCAAACTTTTACGAAGGCATTTTAAAGGCTCGGATCTGTTTAAAGTTTTTCAGCCAGACGAAGGTATCGTCATTATTTCTGATATGTCAACGATGGAAGGTGTTTCCTTTTCCATGGACATTGTTACGCAGATCATGAATCTTGGTGGCGGAGCGTATGAAGGATTTATCGACAGAGTGGATAGTTTTGAAGAATTCATCGTTCTTTTGAAAAAAAACCTTTTTCCAAGAATGATCATCGTCGGTTACCTTCCAAAGGAAAAAATACAGACTGAAATCATCAATTTTGTAAAAGTAAAACGATTAGACAATTACCTTAGAGCCATTGAGCTGACGCACACTGTTTTTAAACCACAAGCATACTTCCCAAAGATCAAACAAGTTAACATTTCCCAAGAAGATCCAAAGTCTTGGGGAAGATTTGTCGTTGAGATCGTACGGGAATACATACGCCCTTACTTCGTAGAACAAGTATAAGGCTTCTCCCTTATACTTCGTAGAATTGTAAATTCTCGTATAATTCCTTCGGCAACGCACCTGATGCGTCCATATATTTTTTATACTTGTTCTCGTATTCCTTGTGTTGACGTGATTTGACGTTTTTAAATCGATTGTGTAGTTCTGAAAATGCAGGTTGTCCAGATACTTTTTCACGAATGTTTTTTTGGAAAGGAATGTGTCGATAAAAGATGGAACGAACCACACGATTCACTCTCTGAACTCCCTCCGATTCATACTTTAACCACAAACCATAATCATAAGCGAACTTATCTCGATCTGTTCTGAACCGCTTAAACTCGGAGCTTATTTTTTCTTTTAGTTCCGGAGAGAGATCTTTGCTTTTTTTATAAAATTGAACATAGTCCGTGTAATCTGCTGTAATTGAAGGAATACCAACATTATTCCAGTCAGGACCAAGAATGTTTTTACAGAGTTCCCAGCGAAATGCTGCTATCGCTTCCATAAGAAATGACTTCAGATCCCCAGTGACAAGATGCGGGATTGTGATTCTACCTTTTGATTCTTTTGATCCACTTCCTCTAAAAATAGAAAGATCTTGCCACATCATGACCTTGGGGCCGATCGAAGGTACGATAATGAAATCCGGAATCACCGTTCTTTGGATGAACTCATTTTTGATTCCAATTTCTTCATTACGATAGAGTATCTCTCGATTGAAAGCAGTGTAATCAATCGCAAGGATATCTTGGATCGCTTTTTCCACATGGGACTTTGTGATATAACACTTCTCTAGCGGAAGTGTGATGTGATATTTTGTAAGGATGGGGAAATGACTAGAGATATTTCCGGACGTGAGACGGACATTTGGTTCATACATCGCATTCAATTCATACGTAAGGCGAGCATCACCCGTATCATGTGTGGGTGGAATATCTTTATCTGATTTAATCCCAGAGTCTTTTAATTCGAGTTTGAGTTTTTCAAAAAAGGTCTGTCCAAGCTCATCGACCGATGTTGGCGATTCCCTTCCGTAAATTTTTTCTAACCAATCTGTACCTAAATGAACAGGAACATTGCCGTTGTATTTCGGTTGTTCCATACGGGCACGTAATTCAACCAGATGCCCTTCCTCTAGAAGACTCTCATCAAAATAACCATAGCGTAACATCATTTCTACGGCAGTTGGAGCCTTGCGACCATCCTTTAACCATTTGGTGAAAGAACGTTTATAAACATCCCAATAAGTTTTGGCAATGGTCCTTCTGATTTTACGATTGTCCGGGTCTGGATCAAGAGGATTTTTAAAAGTTTTTAGCTTCACCATTAAAGTCGAAAATTCTTTAACTGCCTCTGGATCTGCTTGCGCATAGTTTAATATTTGTGAGGCGGAATTCATGAGTTCGGTTTTAAGTGCGTTGATGTCAATGCCGGCCGTAATCGAATCATCGCCGCTAGTTGCTCGCTTTTCGTCAGATGCTTTTTTAGAGCTGAGTTCGTGAGAATACTTCGATGTTAGTTCCCCTTGTTTTTTCTCCAGTGTATCAAGACTATTTGTCGCTCCAGCAAAAGGTGTTCCAAAAATTTGATTAAATTCTGCTAAATGAGACTTACATTTTTTTAAAGCCCATTCTGAAATCGGGAGCAATGTTGTGGAAGGTATCGTTGAGTAACCTGTAGAGAATAAATCTAGTGTAAGATTCATTTTTTCTACCAAGGACTGATCGCCACTAAGAAGTGACTTCAATGACTCTGTCAGTTCATTTACTTCGCGATCAAGTATGTCGAATAACTCGCGGTAGGTGGCAACGTAACTTTCTGCCGCACTTTGTAGGAGGCTCGGGTCTGCCTCAAATAACGCTTGCGATATTTTTGGATTCACTGTTAAGATTTTTCGAATGAAATGAAACTCTGAATCATTCCATTCGACAGTCTCCGCATAGTCTTTTTGAAAGAACTCACCATGATCTTCGTCCAAGAAAGAAACAGAGGGAACGTCTGGTAATAATCCACCATGCTCATAAAATCCAGCGAGGTTGTTTCGGATCGACCTCATTACTGGATCGATAATGTTTTCATCTCGAGTAATAGGTCCGCCGGGTTGTAAATCAGGAAAAATGGCCGGATTTAGAATGAAGTACGCAGCTCCTAGATTATCAGTCGTGAAGTCGACGCTCGAAGTTAGACCACGAATCGCTGTTATTCGTTTATACATTTCTCCTATTTCTTTAAGTAATGTACGAACTGCCATCACACCGACGGATACTTTTTGTGTGAGTGTCTTTTTCGCATTGGATTGGTTCATCAAATAAGTAGAAATGACGCACGAAGATTTCGCTCGAATGGTAAATGGAAACGGAGTTCCCTCTAACAGAGCGAATATGCCTGGTGTAAGATTGGCACCCTCCAAAGTGTAAAGTGCAAAGGCGATGTCACCTATATTTACCTCTACGCGAACAGATCCTTCGTGTAAAATATTTAAGGATTGTGCGGGTTTTCCGGAAACGAAGAGAACTTCACCTGGATTGACTGGGATCTTTTGATTATTTTTGCTGGTATCTAGAGGCATGTTTGGATTTTTGATTACAACGTATCGTTCCTACAAAAGCTACGAATCTTTGTCCAAATTGCAAAATACTTTTTAGAAAAATATAGAATGTTGAACACAAATGCATCATTTTCCAGAAAACACGAAATCCTCGTTCCAGGGGATAAGTCGATTTCCCATAGAAGTGTTCTTTTTAGTTCTCTGGCCCAGGGAAAGTCAGAAATCTCGGGATTTTTAGAGGGAGAAGACCCGAAAAACACGATGAAGTGCTTTTCGGCACTAGGAGTGAGTTTTGTTTCAGAAGGGAGCGGAAAGTATTCTGTAAGGAGTCCCGGCAAGCAGGGTCTGAAAAGTCCTCTTTCCGAACTTGATTTTGGAAATGCGGGAACGGGAATTCGACTCTCTGCAGGACTTCTCGCAGGGCTTCCGCAAATGAGGGCGACGCTGACAGGAGATGAATCTTTACGTAAACGTCCGATGGCCCGCATTATGGATCCATTGACTGCCATGGGTGCAGAGATAGAATCCCTCACAGGTGACGGAAGGGCTCCCCTTAGAATTCACGGAAAACAATTAGCAAACTATTCCTACAAAAGTCCAATCGCGTCCGCTCAGATCAAAAGCGCCCTTGTTCTCGCAGCCTTATCCTCCGATATATCGATCGATTATGAGGAGAGTGAACTTTCTCGGGATCATACAGAGAATATGATTCGATTCCTCGGGGGGAGTATAAACCAAATAAATCCGCTTCGTTTTGTTTTAACACCTCCTTATAAGTTCGAAGGAACATCCTTTCGAGTTCCGGGAGATCTTTCTAGTGCATCGTTTTATATTGTGCTAGGACTGTGTGCGAAAGGGGAACCAACGATCATTAAAGGAGTTGGCCTCAATCCATCACGAGTTGGTATCATTACCGTATTACAACGAATGGGTGGAAAAATCGAAATCTCCAATCCTAGAAGCGAATGTGGCGAAGCGATTGGAGACCTTGTAGTATATCCTTCTAAGTTGCATAAGATAGAAATAGAAGAGGCACTCATTCCATCTATCATAGATGAAATTCCTATCTTAACTATCGCAGGATTATATTCAGATGATGGTTTTTCTATACGACATGCGAAAGAACTTCGTGCCAAAGAGTCAGATCGAATTTCCGCGATGGTAATCAATTTAAAGAGAATCGGCGTATCCGTAACGGAGTTTGAGGATGGATACGAATTTAAGGAAATTTCAAGTATTCACTCAGGCCTCATTGACACATTTATGGATCATCGAATCGCAATGAGTTTTTCCATCTTGTCGAAGTTAGCAGATATAGATTTAAAGATCGATGATGTAAGCTGGGTTGATACATCCTTTCCAGGTTTTTTTGAGATACTCAAAGAGTTTTAAAAGGTATTGTGAGATGAATGATTGTTCCGTTTCCCCGTTCGATCTCCACTTTAGCTTTTAATCGATTCGATAAAAATTGTATCAATGTCAGACCGAATGATTTTGGATGATCGAAGTCAATCGAATCAGGCATTCCCAGTCCATCATCTCGAATGCTTAAGTGATAATCATCTGAAACTAATCTGCCAACGATTTCAATATTTCCTTTTCGGCCTGGCAAAAATGCATATTTCATAATGTTTGTTAAAATTTCGTTCATGATGATACCCAGATACTGAAGATAATTGCCATCTAAATCTAATTCTTCTAATCGTTTCGTAAGCGTAACGCTGGCGCGATTAGGAAAATTAGAAATGATTTGATCTGTCAAAGAATTCAGATACTGGCTCAAAGAAACCAATCCATACTCTTGAGTTAAATATAGTTTATCATACAGCATTGCCATGCTTTGCACCCGTCCGGCCGCATCGGTCAGTGCTGATTTTGCGGATGGGTCTTTGAGAGAGCCTATCTGGAGGTCTAGGAGGCTATGTATCATTGACATATTGTTTTTGATGCGATGGTGAACTTCTCTGAGTAGAATTTCTTTTTCATCTAACAGAGTCTTAACTTTTGATTCGGCAATCGTTCTATCGGTGACATCATGGACGATCGAAAAAATTACGATTCCCGTATCTGTGTGTATCGGTGTGGAGTGGACTTCCACATTTTTTATTTCATTTGAAGACAGCCTATGTTCAAATTTAAAATAGTTTCTTTTTTCAATTACGGCAAGATCCAATTCCTCTCGAATCTTTTCGGGAGCCAGTGTGTTGATCTCGCTAATTTTCATACCGATGAGTTTTTCTCTCGGATAACCGTAAAAACTAGCAGCTGATAGATTCGCATCTAGAATTTCGCTCGATTTTGGATCAATAAGAAACATCACAGAGGTGTTCTTTTCGAAAAAATCTCGAAATCTATTGTCGATCGATGACTGGCTCATTTTTGGTTCCTTATGATGTTCTCCTTACAAAGAAAGTCAATTGTTAAACGAGGTTAAAAATTCCCCCTTGCATCTCAAGGATTGAAAATCAAAACTTATGAATTTGCGATCGACGATTTAAAAGACTTATGCTTCATTGATTCCTTAAGCGAGGGAAAGTGATGCAAAAAATAGAACAAGTCATTGCGATCGATGGACCGGCAGGATCGGGAAAAAGTACAATCGCACGAAAACTTGCCAGCCACTTAGGATTTCTTTATTTAGATTCAGGTGCTTTCTATCGCGGTCTGACTCTTGCTTTGTTCGAAATTTATTCTAGAGAACATTCCGATTTAGATAAGTTTCCTTTTTTTATAGAAAGATTGGCGGATGAAGCACTTCTAGAAAAGGAATTGGAAACGTTCGGCTTTGCCCTGAATTCCATTCCCCTTTCCTGTAAACTCTCAGAACATGGCATAAACCAGATGTATCTGGGAGAGAGAGATATAACAGAGGATATTCGAACACCCGAAGTCACCAAATTGATCAAGTACATTGCTCCTAAAAGAGTTTTCAGAGAATATGTGAATGCACGGATTCGAGAATTTGCAAAAACGCACAAATTAGTCATGGATGGACGAGACATTGGGACCGATGTCTTTCCCAATGCGAGAGCAAAATTCTTTTTAACTGCCACTGCCGACGTACGAGCACATAGGAGACGAGCAGAACTGGCGACAAAAGGCATCCACCAAGAGCTTGCTCACATCAAAGAAGAAATCATTGCCCGAGACCATTCCGATGAAAGCCGCGTTGTCGCACCTCTTCGCCAAGCAACGGATGCAATACTCATTGACACGTCAGAGTCCGACACGGAAACTGTCCTAAATACTATCCTGTCAAAGCTACCACAGCTTTGACAAATCTAAGTTTTGTATCCCGGTAACCATTGAATTCAACCAGCCCTTCCTCCCCCAAAAACGAGACCACTTCTTCTTTCGGAGAACTCCTAGAAAAGTGGGAATCACAAACACAAGAACAAGATAATTCCGGCAGTAAAGGACTGCTCATTGACGGCACCGTAGTAGATGTAATTGGAGACACAGTGTTTCTTGATATCGGTGAAAAACTGGAAGCACGTGTTCCTAGAGAAGATTTCTCTGAGACGCCAAAACGTGGTGAAAGAGTCAGTGCGATCTTAAAAAGACGGGTCGATGGATATTGTGTTCTCTCGAAAAAGGAAGCAGACCAAAGAGTTGGATGGGAAACCATTAAAGATGCATCCGTAAACGGATACCCCCTTTCGGGTAAAATTGTAAGTGAAGTAAAAAACAAAGGATACCTCGTAGAAAGCGAAGGCATCCAATTATTTTTACCAGCTTCCCATGTAGGGGTTCGCTTCAAAGAGGCGACGGAATCTGGAAAAGAATTCCAATTCAAAATCATAGAACTGAATGAAAAAACAAAAACAGGTGTTGTCTCTCGTAAGACTCTACTTGAAGAAATCAACGGAGAAAAATGGGAAGAACTACTTGAGAAAGTAAAAGTAGGCGATAAAGTCCAAGGAAAGGTCGTTAAGATTGCGAACTTTGGAGTTTTTCTTTCTGTTCATGAAGTGGTCGGACTCCTTCGACAAAATGATATTTCTTATAAAAAATTTGCACCTTTCAAACAATACTTTCAGATCGGTGCAGAAGTAGATGTGACTGTACTTGAAATTGATAAAGACAATAATAAACTCTCTCTCGGCATCAAACAACTGTATGAAGATCCATGGGGTTGGGCGAAAAAGGAGTTAGAGAAAGGAATGGTCGTACGAGGAATCGTAACATCCCTTACGAACTTCGGGGCATTCGTGGAATTGAAAGAAGGTCTTGAAGGTCTCATTCATACCACTGAGTTATCTTGGGCGAAAAAACCACCACATCCAAAAGATGTATTGAAGAAAGGCCAAGAAGTAGATTCTGAAATTCTAGATATTGATTTTGAAGCACGTAGACTTTCTCTTGGTTTGAAACAATTGTTGCCAAACCCATGGGAAGCATTGTCTTCTAATGTTCGTGCTGGCAATGAACTCGAAGGTAAAATCACTGGAATTACTAAATATGGTGCCTTCGTGGAAGTGGAGAGCGGCATTGAAGGTCTCATTCACATCTCAGACATTACATGGGACGAAAGAGAAAAAAATCCTCTTTCTCTATTAAAAAAAGGCCAATCGATCAAATACAAAATCTTAGATGTGAACCTTGATGCACAACGAATCAGCTGTGGTCTCAAACAACTCCAAGAACATCCTTATGAAGCACTTCGTAAAAAATACCCACCAGGTACACTTGTGGAAGGTCGCGTAAAATCGATCGTGAGTTTTGGTGTGTTCGTAGAAGTGGAGCCTGGTTTTGAAGGTTTAGTTCATATTTCTGAAATTCCAGATGGAAGAAATATTAAACTCGATGAACTTTATAAAGTTGGGGAACAAGTTAGAACGGTAGTGGTGAAAATCGAACCGAATAACAAAAAAATCTCCCTATCTATCAAAGACTTTGATAAGGCAGTAGAGAGAGAAGAAATGGCAAAATACATGAAGGAAGACAACCAACCTTCACGTGAATCCATTGGTTCTTTCATGAACCTTAATAACAATCGTTAGTCCTCATGGATAAGTTTGTTAAAAAGAACATAATCGACAAAAAAAGAGAAGAAGAATTGCGAGCTCACAAGGATGAGTTCGCAGACTTCGAAGGCAGCAAATCTGAACTTTATTTTTTAAAGTTCACGCACATGCTCGCCCGAAATCGGAAAAATGTTTTTATTGGTCTAGGTTTCACGTTTGTCTTATTAGCGGTTGTTATTGGCTATTTTGAATACCAGGACTATCGGTTTCAGAAAGAGACAGTCCTCTTAGAGGACATCATCGCTAAACACAAAAAAGGGAAAGCAAACACGGATCTCCAGATTGCTGACCTAGAAACCTTTCTAAACGAGCAAAGTTCTGGGAATATGGACCTTCGAGTTTGGAAAGATCTTTCGCGTTTGTATGCAGAAAAATCAGACTGGGCAAAGGCTGCCGAATACCTTGAAAAAGCCGGGAAAAAAATTGATACACCAAAAGAAATGAAGGCGTATTACTTTTATTTGGCGGGAAATTACAGAGACAAACAGCCTGATCTAAAAAAAGCACTAGAAAATTTTAAAGTTGCATCAACACTTTTAGAAACAAATAACGAGACAAAATCATTTAAGGCATGGTCTTTTTACCAAACCGGTAGATTACAATTAGCAAATGGTGATAAACCAGGTGCCAAGTTGTCTTTAGAAAAAGTTTTAAAAATCGACGCAACAGAATCTGATAATTTAGAGGACGTGAAACTCCTTACGACTTACCTACTTTTAAAACTCGGGAAACCGTAAACCTATGCTGACCCTTGCGCTTCCGAAGGGGAGGCTTGCTATAGAGAGCGCTGAAATTCTTCTTAGCAAGTCTTGGCTGACGACTCTCCCTCCTGAAGAATCTAAAGAATTAACTTTCGTTTCAGCAGACCAACGTCTGCGTCTTCTTTTTGTCCGCTCCCAAGACGTATGTACGTATGTGGAAGAGGGGGCAGCTGATGCGGGAATCGTCGGATGGGACATAATCACGGAAGGAAAGTTTGATTTGATTGCTCCCGTTGACTTAAAAATTGGTGGATGCCGCCTGTCACTTGCTAGTTTTCCCGATTTTGATTTATTTGCCAAACGTTCGAAGGTTCGCGTGGCGACAAAATACCCGGAACTTACAAAGGAATATTTTTTTTCGAAAGGGATTTCCTGTGAAGTGATCAAATTATACGGTTCGATTGAACTGGCGCCAATCGTTGGTCTTTCTGATTGTATCGTAGATTTAGTCTCTACAGGCGGAACACTCAAGGCGAATGGTTTAAAAGAAATAGAAGTGATCTTAGAAAGCACAGCACGTCTCATTTGCAATCGGTCAGCTTATTATTCAAAGCAAAATGAGCTTGCCACTTTAATTGAGAGCTTAGAAAATTAAATAGATTGTTTTCAGAATGCACCGCGAAACGATAGTAAAAATTAGTGAGAATTCCATAGAGGATAGCCATGGCAGTCCCAAAGC
>Ga0209277_10000143_pt1 | contig 37604 bp, 37 predicted proteins | sample JI81AbrownDNA_FD_187503 | JGI IMG/M metagenome (GOLD analysis project Ga0209277, IMG submission 187503) | Wastewater effluent complex algal communities from Wisconsin, to seasonally profile nutrient transformation and Carbon sequestration -... | ecosystem: Engineered > WWTP > Effluent > Algae... | reverse complement strand
CTCGCTTGTAGGTGCTTGCTGAAATCTTTGATCCAGATATCGCAACATCAGTTGATCGAGCTCCCGCATCCCGCGACGGCAACGCCAGCGGAGGCGTTTGATTTCCGGATCGAGTTCTTCGCTCATCGGATGTAACCGACTGCGAGCATCACCCAAATCCCCAGCAGTACCCACACACTGGTAAAAAAAACATAAAACCGGTGCATCACCTTGTTGTAACTGCATTGAATAATGCTGTGCACCACGCGAAGCACGACATAAAGCCAGGCCAGTGCGAGCAATACCTGCCCCGCCTGCGGCGTAGCCTGGGCGAATAGCATGGCAGCATAAAACAGTACGGGAGTTTCAAAGAGATTACGGAAGTTGTCCGATGCGCGGGTGTCCGGCATTTTGGCAATCAATGCCGCCGAGGTGGCAATGGATTGCGGATGAATATTGTTGGCTTTCATTTCGGCAATACGGCCCGTCAACATGCGAATCATCACGCAGAACGTCAGCAGTACCATCGCAAATGCGGGCAGGAAAAAGGCGGTGTTAATCATTGAACGAACCTTCGTGGTGGGCTTGCCGAATCATAACTTGCGGCTGCCGTGATAGGACAAACGCAAGTATTTTTGATGGTGCCGGATCCGCCATCGACAAGCCTGTTCCGCCAGACCTGCCGCTTTCTATGCGCCGCGGCGTTGCAGCATCAATTTTTTGATCTCACCAATCGCCTTCGCAGGATTTAAACCTTTCGGACAGGTGCGGGTGCAATTCATGATGGTGTGACAGCGATACAGTTTGAACGGGTCTTCCAGGTCGTCGAGGCGCGCGCCGGTATCCTCATCGCGGCTATCAATAATCCAGCGATAGGCTTGAAGCAGGATTGCCGGGCCCAGATAACGATCACCGTTCCACCAGTAGCTCGGACATGACGTCGAGCAGCAGGCGCAAAGAATGCATTCGTAGAGACCGTCCAGTTTGTCGCGATCGGCCGGCGACTGCAGGCGTTCGCCACTCGCAGGAGCCGAGCTTTGGGTACGAATCCACGGTTTGATCGATGCGTATTGCGCATAGAAGTGCGTGAGGTCCGGCACCAGATCTTTCACTACCGGCATATGCGGCAAGGGATAGATCGGCACTTCTTTCTTGCCGCATTCGCTGATGCCTTTGGTGCAAGCCAGTGTATTCGTACCGTCGATATTCATCGCGCAAGAACCGCAGATACCTTCACGGCAGGAACGGCGGAAGGTCAGCGTCGGATCGATTTCGTTTTTGATCTTGATCAGCGCATCGAGCACCATCGGGCCGCAGGTGTCCATATCGACATCGTAGGTATCGACACGCGGATTGGCGTCGTCGTCCGGATTCCAGCGATAAATCTTGAAGCTACGGACATTCTTCGCCGCCGGACTGGCCGGGAAATGCTTGCCTTTGCCAATCTTCGAATTTTTTGGAAGCGTGAACTCTGCCATATTCTTATCCAATAATATTTTCAGGCGTGGGGGCGATTCACGAATCGCCTCTACGAAAAATCAATATTTACGTTCGGCCGGCGGGATCGAATCCACTTCGGTGGTCAACGAACTCATGTGCACGGGACGATAATCAATCGTGACCTTGCCCTTGTCGTCGATCCAGCTGAGCGTGTGCTTCATCCATTCGGCATCGTTGCGCGTAGTGAAATCCTCGCGTGCATGGGCACCGCGGGATTCCTTGCGGTTTTCCGCCGAGACCATCGTGACGACTGCCTGACCGAGCAGATTCTGCAATTCCATGGTTTCGATCAGGTCGGAATTCCAGACCAGTGAACGATCCGATACCTTCACATCTTCAAAGCTCTTGAAGGCTTCCTGGATTTTGCTGACGCCTTGCTGCAGCGTTTCGCCGGTGCGGAATACGGCGGCATCGTTTTGCATGATGGCCTGCATATTGTCGCGAATCTCGGCCGTTGGCGTGCCGCCATTGGCGTTACGCAATTTGTCGAAATTGGCGAGCGACTTGTCGCAGGCACTGGCCGGCAAGGATTTGTGCGGCATGTTCGGCTTGATGGTTTCGGCAGCGCGGATTGCCACGGCACGGCCAAATACCACGAGATCGAGCAAGGAGTTTGAGCCCAGTCGGTTGGCACCGTGCACCGATACGCAAGCGGCTTCACCAATGGAATACAAACCCGGCACAACATGATTCGGATTGCCGTCTTTCAGGGTCACCACTTCGCCGTGATAGTTGGTTTGCAAGCCGCCCATGTTGTAGTGGACGGTCGGCAGCACCGGAATGGGTTGTTTGGTCACATCGACGCCGGCGAAAATCTTCGCGGTTTCGGCAATGCCCGGTAATTTCTTATGAATGACATCGGGATCGAGATGGGTCAGGTCGAGATGGATATGATCTTTCTTCGGACCAACGCCACGGCCTTCGCGGATTTCAATCGTCATTGAACGACTTACCATGTCGCGAGGCGCGAGATCTTTTACCGATGGCGCATAACGTTCCATGAAACGCTCGCCCTGGCTATTGCGCAGTATGCCGCCTTCGCCGCGAACGCCTTCGGTAATCAGACAGCCTGCGCCGTAAATACCGGTCGGGTGGAATTGCACGAATTCCATGTCCTGCAAAGGCAAGCCTGCACGGAGCGCCATACCGCCACCATCACCGGTGCAGGTATGGGCTGAAGTCGCGGAGAAATAGGCGCGGCCATAACCACCGGTTGCCAGCACAACGCCGTGAGCGCGGAACAGATGCAGAGTGCCTTCGGCCATGTCGAGAGCCAGTACACCGCGGCAAACGCCCTCTTCGTCCATGATCAAATCGAGTGCGAAATATTCGATGAAGAATTTCGCATCGTGTTTCAGGGATTGCTGGTAAAGCGTATGCAGAATTGCATGGCCGGTACGATCGGCGGCAGCGCAAGTTCGTTGCGCCGGCGGTCCTTTACCGTATTTGGTGGTCATGCCGCCAAATGGGCGCTGGTAAATCTTGCCTTCTTCGGTACGTGAAAACGGAACGCCGTAATGTTCGAGTTCGATAATGGCCGGAATCGCTTCGCGGCACATGTATTCGATCGCATCCTGGTCACCCAGCCAATCCGAACCTTTTACGGTATCGAAAAAATGGTAGCGCCAATCGTCTTCGCCCATGTTGCCCAAGGCTGCCGAAATGCCGCCCTGTGCTGCGACGGTATGCGAACGGGTGGGAAATACTTTACTGATACAAGCGGTTTTCAAGCCTTTCTCAGCCAGACCAAATGTAGCGCGTAAGCCTGCACCGCCTGCGCCAACGACAACCATGTCGTATTTGTGTTCGGTAATTTTGTAAGCCGTCATGATGGTGTTTCGCCTCAGGCAGAAAAAACGATGCGGCCAATCGCTAGAATCGAGGCGATGGCGGCAATGGCGTATGCAAATTTGATAATCAGCTGCAGGGTGATTTCCTGCCAGCCATGGATATAGTCTTCAATAACGACTTGCAGGCCCAGACGGGCATGCCAGAAGATGGCGATAACGAAACTGAGCAGCAAGGTGGCGTTCAAGGGGGTGGCAATCGCCGAACGCACCGTGAAGTGATCGGCACCGATCAGGCCGACGGAAAAGTAGATAAACCAGGGCGACAGCACGAGGAGTGCGACGGCGGTGACACGTTGCATCCACCAATGATTGACACCGTCTTTTGCAGAGCCCAGACCGCGTGCTGTGGCTAAAGGATCGCGCATATTGCTCACAGTACACCTCCGCGAAGCGCAACAAACCAAAGCAAGGCAGTCAGGACCACCGACAGGAAGATCACCAGATAACCGGTCTTGACCACGGTTTCGATTTCCATGCCCCAGCCAATATCCCAGAGCAAATGACGGATACCGTTGAGCAGGTGGTAAATCATGCTGGCGGAAAAAGCGAACAAGGCGAGTTTCCCGAACCACGATGCAAGCAGCTGCTGGCACCATGCGAAGCAATCTGCATCACTTGCAACACAAACCAGCCAGGCCGCCAGAAACAGCGCACCTATCGCAAGAACGACGCCGGTGGCACGGTGGAATATCGATAAGACACTGGTAATTTGTTTCTTGTAGATATCCAGATGAGGTGATAACGGTCGCTGTCTAGCTGCCATGGATGCTCTCTCTTTAATAGACCTGATGATAGGAATTCAGATGCGACAGTCGCGTCAAAAATCGATGCAACGACCGTTTTTTTCCCAGTCGCCATAACGCGTTGGCTCCGGCCCCTTGCGGCCCCCAATTTCTGTCGGCAGCTTTGCTTCCGGCTGGGCAGGAGAATCCGAAGGCTCCTGCGGAACAATGTCGTCGTCTGCGTCGGGTTTCTGGCCTATCATCTGCATTCTTTCTCGAAAGATGAATTTTAATTCCCGCGCCTATGTCCGACAAGCTGAATTTTTCACCCCAATCCCTTGGCAGACTGGCGAGCTATAGCCTTTTAGTGCTGGAAGGCCCTGACGCCGTGGCTTTCATCCAGGCGCAGAGCATGAATGATGTAAACGCACTTGGCGATGGACAATGGCACTGGAATGGCTTGCTGAACCCGAAAGGCCGCTTGATTGCGCTATTTGCACTGGTTCGCATTCGCAAGGACATGCTCTATGTTTTGTCGCCGGATTTCCCCGCAGAAAAACTTTGTCTTCACTTGCAACGCTTCGTTTTCAGAAGCAAAGTGCGATTGACTGCCAACCCGGACAGTATTTGTTTCGCGGAATTGGATTCGCTTCCGACAACGCAATCATCCCGTGACACGATTTCCGGAAGCCCCGAAAACGGGATTGCCCTGGATTTCTCATCCGACACCCTGTCAAGAAGACTTCTCGTTCTGCCGATTCAACATGCGGAAAATATCTTGCCAAATCCCGGTATCGAGTCTGCCTGGCGTGATGCCGACATTGAACATGGCCTGCCTCGCCTCAGTGAGGCTCAGTCCGAGCAATGGACGCCACAAATGTTGAGCCTGGGTAACTTGCATGCTTTCAGCCTCAAAAAAGGCTGCTATCCAGGGCAGGAAATCGTTGCAAGAACCCATTACCTGGGGCAGGCAAAGCGGCAAACCTTCCTTGTGCAGTCTGAAAATCTAGCCATGGGCGCCGCAATCTATGCTGCCGGAGAGAAAGCAGGCGAAGTTCTCTGCATCACATCCAGAAGCAATATGGGGCTGGCCTTGATATCGAGCACAGCAGAGAGCGGCCCCATGATTTGTGGTGAAAACGAAGTGAAGCTTTTACAAGCTTTAACAGGATTACAGCGACCTATTTAACATTTTATGGGCTGCGGGTTAGCACAACTATTGGCATAGGGCGTATTCTTTGCCATATCGAGATTCATAGCAGGAGGAACAGATGGAAAATCCAAAGATTAAGCATGCCGGTTTTTTGACCGGCCTAATATTAATGTTTGCTTCCATGCAGGCCGGAGCCGCGACCTACACATTGACCGTGGAACCGAACTATCCACCTGCACAGGCGCAGGAAGTCTACAAGCCTTTGCTTTCCTATCTCTCCAAATCCACAGGGCAAACCTTCGTCCTGAAAATCGCACCGAACTATCATGTACATTGGCGCGACATGCGCAGCAAGACCAAAGTCGATTTCACTTTCGAAGAAGCCCATTTCACGGACTACCGCGCCAAGCGTCAACGCATGATTCCCCTCGTGAGGGTCGTCGAGCCAACCAAATACACGCTTCTGATCAGCGACGAAATGGCTGCCGGCGGCGCGCAGGGCTTGATCGGCCATCGTATTACCAGCATGTCATCACCAAGCCTTGGCTATCTGCTTCTGGGTGAAATTTACCGCAACCCGATTGCCCAGCCCGAAATCAAGTCCTTCGCCGCAAACCTGAAAGACGGCGTGGAAATGATTTTCGCAGGCGAATCGGATGGCGCCATGGTGCCTAGCTACATTGCCGACCAATACAGCAATTTGCAGCCCGCAATGGTGACGCGCGAGCTGCCTGGACGTGCATTATCCGCCCATGAAACCGTTCCGGTCGAAGTTCGCAACGCTGTCAAAAACGCGATGCTCAAACTGCACCTGGACAACAATTTGTATGATGTGATCAGTGAATTGGGCACAGCCAAATTCGTGCCTACCAATGCGGCAACCTATGCTGGCAGTGAAAGCATCTTGAGCGCCGCCTACGGATATGCACCACCCAGTTATGAAAAGGCCGCGAATGCAGCCCCTGCAGCTGCGCCAGCACCTGCCAAGAAGCCCTGAGCGGATAGCCGTAAACAAATAGCTGCAAATAAAAACCCCAAGCATGCTTGGGGTTTTTATTGATTCATTCTGTGCGATGCAAACGTTTAATCTGCCGGAATCAGCCTTCTGTTTCGAAGTAGATCAGGTCATTGGCATTCACGGCACTGGACTGCCCCATGCTGATCGTGCCCGATTTGCGTAAGTGCAATTCATCCCGATGCAGACGGAGCTCATCGTCATCACCCAGCTTAACGTAGGTGGCATTGGTCGAACGATCGGCGATCATGAAATGGCCGCGCTTGAATTCGATCTGGGCATGGCTACGACTTACCCAGTCGGCTTCCACGGTAAGATTGTTGCTGCCTTCACGGCCCATCATGAAGGGTTCGGAGTTTTGATCCAGCTCGATCAGTTTTCCGCGGTGACGTAAAGTCAGCTTGGCGACTGTTTCCACGGCCCCCGGCAGGTCCTGCAAACGGATTGCGCTCTGCACCATGGTCATGCCGGAAGTGTCTTCCTGCCAGATCACGTCAACAATATCGATCGGGAACAGTTTCCCATTCACTCGTGCCTTGCCCAAGCTGCGGGTCTCGGGCATTTTCCCGGAAACCGATTTGGTGGTGCTCAGGGTGGTGACGATTTGCTCGCGTTTTGCCAGAGAAGCCATTCGGGCTGCCGTGTTGACCGCGTCACCATAGACATCTCCGTTCTCATCGAGGGCTTCACCGAAATGAAGACCGATACGGATTGCCAGATTATCGCGGACAAAATTGATGTCCCTGGCCATTTTCCGCTGCATGTCCACCGAAGCCAGAATGCCATTCATCGCAGCCGGCAAGGTGCACATGATTTCATCGCCGATGGTCTTGATCACACGGCCACCGTGTTGTACGCAGATATCCGACAAAGCCGTCAACACCGCCGAAATCAGGCGGCGCGCTTCGACATCGCCCTTGGTTTCGAAAATGCGCGTGCTGCCGCTGACATCGGCAAACAGGATGGCTTGTGGACGTGATGAGCTCATAGGACAGAGTGTAACCCGAGAGAGCGAGCTTCGCAGCTCTACAGTTGAGAGTTAACGAGTTTAGACAAGTTCTCCGGCCATCGCGACGATGTCGGCCTCGCTCGGGATGACCAGGAATGCCGCGCCTGCCAGCGGGGTGTAGGTATCCTGACCTACCACGCGACGCAAGGGTTTTGCGCCATGACCGGACTCGACGACAGCAGTAATGATGCCCTCCCCCACGCCAGCGCTACGACGTCCTTCATCGACCACCATGATGCGGGAACATTGCGCCGCATGCTTGGCGATTTCGTCGGTATTGAGTGGTTGCAGCCAGCGCAAATCGACGACGCGGACTTTCCAGCCATGATTTTTCTCGATCTCGCGGGCAGCGCGCAAACTCATCGGTACGCCGTTGCCGAAACTGAAAATGACGAGATCGTTGGCAGTTTCGTTGTAGACCCGGGCCGAACCAATGAGCATGGATTCTTCAGGCGACGGGTATTGGGTTAGCCATTGGCCATCACCGGCTTCGTACAAATCCTTCGTCATGTAGAGCGCAATCGGTTCGAGATACGCACAGACCCGGCCATCGACTTTCGCCAACGCCATCATGCTGCGCAGCATGGTCGCGGCATCATCGCCACGGCTTGGGCAGCCTACGACCAGGCTAGGAATATCACGCAAGGCGGTAATCGAGTTGTCATTGTGGAAATGGCCGCCGAAGCCGCGTTGATATCCCAGCGATGCAATTCGCATCACCATCGGATTCCGGAATTGACCATTGCTGAAGAACTGCAGCGAGCAGGCTTCACCGCGAATCTGGTCGCAGGCGTTGTGGAAATACGCCAGATACTGGATTTCCGGCAACGGCAGCATGCCCATGTTCGCGAAGCCCTGGGCAAGGCCCAGGATCATCGTTTCATCGAGCAAGGTATTGAAAACACGGGCGCCCTTGAACGATTTTTGCAGGCCTTTGGTGACCGTATAAACCCCGCCCTTCTGGGCGACGTCTTCACCAAATAGAAGGGTTTCCGGATATTTGCAGAACAGGTCATGCAAGGCGTTATTGATCTGGATCGCCATATGGCGCGGTGCCAGTTTTTCCGGCAATTTGTCTTCGCCGCCGAATATCGCGACACGCTTTTCGGCGTAATCGGAGCGATCCGCTTCGGCTTTCACTTTATCGGGCGTGTACGGAGCCAAAGGCGCCATCACATCGGCCAGACTGTCTAGCTTCGGCAGGCTGTCGGCTTTTTCGGCCGCGGCAAAGCAGAGTTTGCGGGTGGCTTCGTATTTCGCCAGTACTTCTTGCTTGGTCATCAAACCGGAGCTCAGAGCAATCTCGGCCGAACGCAATAATGGATCGCTGGCTTCAACTGCCATCAGTTCTTCAAAGCTGCGCCATTCGATTTCGAAATCGGTACCGGCATGGCCCATGATGCGGGTCGTTTTCAGGTGCAGGAAGGTCGGGCGGCGCGTGGTGCGGCAATGATTCACCGCACGGGCAACTTGCTCGTAACCGCTGGCGATATCCAGACCGTCGGCAAAGAAATAATCCAGACCCGGACGTTGCTGGAAGGCATTGGCGATCCAGCCGCTCGGAGTCTTCACCGATATGCCGATGCCGTTGTCTTCGCAAACGTACAGCACCGGTGCCGGCAATTTTTGATACGCCGTCCATTGTGCCGTGTTGAAAGCGGTTTGCGCGGTGGCGTGATTGCTGGAAGCGTCGCCAAAAGTACAGATGGCAATCGAATCTTCCGGAATCGGCAATGTATGACCAATGCGTTTTGCTTGTTCGATCGCAATCGCCGTTCCGAGCGCCTTCGGCAAATGCGAAGCAATCGTCGAGGTTTGCGGCAATACCCACAAGGGCTTGCTGCCCCAGACCTTGTGGCGGCCACCGGAGATCGGATCTTCCTTACTCGCGGCAAAGCTCAAAGCCGAATCCATGATCGGATCCATGCCCGGCAATTTGCGGAAACGCTCGGCCATGAAACCGCCCGAACGATAATGCAGGAAAGCCGGATCGGTATGGCGCGTCAGTCGCGCAACCATCGCATTGCCTTCATGGCCGGAGGAACCAATCGTGTAGAAGACCTTGTTTTGCACGCGAAGTACGCGAGCCATCAAATCCAGATGTCGGCTGATCAATTGCGATTCGAACAGATCGACAAAATCTTTCGCGGTGCAAAGACTACCGGGAAGTATTTCTTCCGAAGGCGACGGCTTGCCGTGTACCTGGCCGGACCAATTGTTGACGAATTCGACAAAGTTTTCATCGCAAACCAGGGCACGGTTGACGTTCTTTTGACGGGCAGGAATCAGGACAGGCTGGACAGACATAATGTTTTTATCTTTGGATTAATTTTCTTGTGCTATAAATCCCGGCTGCGAACGGACGCGTTGCAACCAGGTTTGCAGATGGGGATAGCGGGATAAATCGAAACCACCGGTAGCGGCATCGTGGGTGTAGGCATAAAGCGCAATATCGGCAATGGTAAAACCGCTTTCGACGAAATAATCCTGCATTGAAAGATGCTTCTCCATCACCGACAAAGCCTGATGTCCGCGCTCTAGCAAACGCGGCAAATCAGTGTGCCGTTCATGGGTTTCCGGCAGGTATTTTTTGATGAACCTTGCGACTGCCACATACGGTTCATGGCTGTATTGCTCGAAAAACAGCCATTGCAGGACATTTGCCTGCAACCACTTGTCTGTCGGAAAAAGATTCGTATCGCTGGCCAGATAGCAAAGAATGGCGTTCGACTCAGGCAAGTATTGCCCTGCTTCGGTTTCCAGCAACGGTACTTTGCCATTCGGATTTTTTGCCAGATATTCCGGTGTGCGGGTTTCTCCTGCAGCGCTGTTTACCTCAACCCAGCGGTACGGCCGAGCCAGTATTTCGGACAACAATTGCACTTTGTAGCAATTGCCGGAGGATTTCATGCCGTAGATGGTATTCATCAAACTCACAGTCCCAATCGCTTGCGATTTACAGTCCACTGCTCGCGCGTCTGTTGCCAGACACCGATTTCCAGACTCATGGGTGCCGGCAGCATTGCCTGGCGTTGATACTTCGAACCCAGCTTTTCGGCCAGTGCAATCGAAGGAAGATTTTCGGCCGCGATGGTGTGGATGACTTCAGGCCAGTCAAGGTTTTCGAATGCCCAATCGACACTCGCTGCCGCCGCTTCAAGCGCGAAGCCGCGATGCCAGAAATCGGCATGTAAACCCCAGCCTACTTCAGTGCCAGGCCAGTCCAGCGGCTGCCATGGACCTATCCGGCCCATCCATGTGCCTCTTGATTTTTCAATCACCGAAAACATGGCATAGCCGTGCGCTGACCATGCGCCGATCATGGTCATCAAGCTACGCCAGGCCAACGATGCCGACTGCACTCCTCCTAAATGCCGCATGGTGTCTTCATGGGACGCAAAACGAACCCAGTCCTGCAGGTCTTCCAATGCCGGCGGACGCAGAATCAAGCGCGGAGTTTCGATAATGACGTGTTTCATCTTGTCGGCATGATGCACATATCAAACAGCGACCATCTGCAGAGAAACCTGCTTGACGACTTCGCCGTAGCTGCGCGTCCCTACTTCCGAAAAACCAAAGCGTTCATGGAAACGTCGTGATGCATCGTTCGGAGGATCGATATCGAATTCACAGGTAATTCGCGCCACGCCGCTGTTTCTCGAAAATTCGAAAAGATCGTCGTAAAGCTTGTCGCCGATCCCCTGCCCCTGGAAATCCTTGCTTACAACGATGCGATCAACATACAGGAATTGGTCGTAGCGTTCGGTAAACCAGACATAATTGCTGCTGTCGTAATTTGTGCCTTCACGGAAGGCCAATAAAAATCCGGCAATTTCACCGTTTTGATCGATTACACGGTGATACGCCGCTTCCGCATGCAAGGTTTCCAGTCGCGCCAAAGTGAGCGGGCTCAGGAAATGCACGGACTCTTCGTTCAATTGAAGAATCCGCTCAAAATCCGCTGCGCTGGCGTCACGAATCAGCATGTATCATTAAAACGCGTTGATACCAGTCAGTTCGCGACCAATCACCAACTGATGCACGGTTTCGGTACCTTCATAGGTGATGACAGATTCCAGATTCAATGCATGGCGAATAGGGCAATATTCCGTGGTGATGCCGGCGCCGCCGAGAATGTCGCGGGCTTCGCGGGCGATGTCCAAGGCCATGCGAACGTTGTTCCATTTCGCCAGGCTGACTTGCGTCGGCTGCATATTGCCGGCGTCTTTCAAACGGCCCAGTTGCAGGCTCAACAACTGCGCCAAGGTAATGCGGCGCGCCATATCGGCCAGTTTCAATTGAATGGCTTGATTCGCGGCCAAAGGACGACCAAACAGGATGCGGGTTTTGCAGTATTCGGTCGCTTCTGTCAGGCAGGCCTGGGCGGCGCCAATCGGGCCCCAGGTGATGCCGTAACGGGCTTGTGTCAGGCAACCCAGCGGGCCTTTTAAGCCTTTCACGTTCGGCAAACGGTTGGCGTCCGGCACGCGTACATTGTCGAAGAACAGGGCCGAGGTGACCGAAGCACGCAGGCTCATTTTCTTGTGGATTTCCTGAGCCGCAAAACCCTTCATGTCTTTTTCGACGATGAAACCCTGGATGCCTTCATCGGTCATCGCCCAGACAATCGCGATATGCGCGAGGTTGCCGTTGGTGATCCACATTTTTGCGCCATTGATCACCCAGTCGTCGCCGTCTTTCTTGGCGGTGGTTTTCATGTTCAATGGATCGGAACCGCCATGTGGTTCGGTCAAGCCAAAGCAGCCGATGATTTCGCCCTTGGCCATGCCCGGCAAATACTTCATGCGTTGTTCTTCGGAGCCGTAGGCGAAAATCGGATACATGCAGAGCGAACTTTGCACGGATACGAAGCTGCGAATGCCGGAATCGCCACGCTCCAGTTCCTGGCAGATCAGGCCGTAGCTGACCGAGTTCAGACCGGCGCAGCCATATTTTTCCGGCAGCGACGAACCGAGCAAACCCATCGAAGCAATTTCAGGCACCAGTTCTTTCGGGAAGCGGCCTTCGCTGAAGGCATCGCCGATAATCGGAATGATTTTTTCGTCTGTAAAACGCGCAACGGCGTCTTGAATCATGCGCTCCTCTTCGGAAAGCAGGGAACGGATATCGTATAAATCGGTCGGATTAAGGGCCATGGAAGTAATGCCTGACGTGAAAAGACTGCTATTTTAACGGTTTATAAAGGCCAGCGGCACCCCCAAATCAACTGTATTCGTGCTGAATTGACACCATTTTCATGTGCAATTCCGGAATTGCGCGTGTTATACAACAGACTGATTTTCAGGAGTTATTCAATGTCCAATCCCCTGCTTGCCCCAATTATTGGCTACGCCTCGCGCTTGCGTTTTCCGACCCTCTTTTTGGTCATTGCGGCTCTTTTCGTATTCGATTTAATCATCCCCGACTTCATCCCCTTTCTGGATGAAATCATGCTGGGCCTGGGAACGGTTTTACTGGCTTCGTGGAAAAACCGGAAAGCTCAGGTCGAGACAACAAACAGCAAACCACCGATTGAAGGCGAATTCAAGAAAGACTGATGCCGTACTTTGATCTATTCGACAGTCATAGCCATCTCGATGCGCCCGAATTCGAGCATGACCGCAGCGAAGTCGTCGCTCGTGCACAGGCCGAGGGCGTAAACCGCCAATTGCTACCTGCGGTCGAATTCGCCAGCTGGAGCAATCTGAAAGACGTGTGTGACCGATATGCCGGCCTCTATCCGGCCTATGGCCTGCACCCGATGTATCTCGCATCACATCGCCCGGAACATATTCCGGCTCTGCGTCACTGGATTGAAAAAGAAAAGCCAAATGCCGTTGGCGAATGCGGCCTGGATTTTTTTGTCGATGATCTCGATCCCGAACAGCAACGCTTCTATTTCATTGAACAATTGAAACTGGCACGTGAATTTGAATTGCCGGTCGTCGTACATGCCCGTCGAGCCGTTGACGAAGTTATTGCAAGCATCAGAAAAACCGGGGCATTGCGAGGCGTGATCCACAGTTATTCAGGGAGTGAAGAACAAGCGCGTCAACTTTTCAATCTGGGTTTTTCACTGGGCATCGGCGGGCCGATAACCTACGACAGGGCGCAGCGCTTGCGACGCCTGGTTACGGCTATGCCGATAGAGCATCTGCTGCTTGAAACCGATTCGCCCGACCAGCCCAATGCCGGCTACCGGGGTCAACGTAACGAGCCTGTTCGCTTGCTCGATGTATTGAAAGTCGTTGCCGAACTGCGTGGACAACCGGAAGAAGAAATCGCCAGAGTGACCGCAGCGAATGCCGAGAGATTATTTCTCGGCTGATCAATCCCGAATCGGCGTAACTGTCGCGCCCGGCGTTATATCGCCGACAACATCTGCGCCTTTCGGTGGAGTGAAAGTAAAATCGGTTGCGGCAAACTTCGGATTGCGTTGCCATTGGGTAAAACTGATGACCGTCCGCTGGCCCAGTCCATCGTATAACTCCATGCGTGCCAAGCCCTGTGCGGAAAAGCCCAGTAACGCTTTTTCAAACGGCGCCTCATCCGGTTTTCTCGGTTTCAATAGCAGCCATTCCAATCCATTCGATGTTGCGGCTTCCGTGACCTTGAATTGACGATCCATTTCGCTGCTATCGATTAACACGGCCAATGGACTATTGGATTCTTCGGCGCTTTGATTACGAACCGTGACCTGTTCAAGATCAGGATCGTAAATCCAGATATGGTTGCCGTCGGCAACGATGGTTTGAGGATACGGCTTGAGTGTCTGCCAGCGGAATTGCCTTGGCGCTTTCAACTTCAATAGCCCGGTAGATTTTTCAGTTGCCTTGCCTGCCGGGTTATAAACCGTCTGTTCGAACGGGCTACTCAGGCCTTGCAGATTTTTGGTGAAAGTCATCATTTGCTGGCGGGCACCGGCGTGGGCAGTGCTTGCCGTCAAGGCGAGCAAAATGAAAAAACTACGGATCATGATTGGCATAAATGATGGCTAGAGAATTTCGGAGAGTTTGCAAGAGTGCTGATGAATGAATAAACAACACGTAGGAGCAAGGGAAATCGCGAAAGTCACCATATCGCGACTTCCGTCGTTCCTAAGTGCAACATCAATTTCTTGGTGGTGGCGGAGCCAGCACGGTTCGATCACCGTTATGCTCCGGACGAGAGACGATGCCGGCGGCTTCCATCGCTTCGACCAGTCGCGCAGCACGGTTATAACCAATTTTCAAGCGACGCTGCACGCCGGAAATGGAGGCTCGACGCGATTCGGTGACGATTTTTACTGCTTCGTCATAAAGCGGATCGCTTTCATCGCCACCACCACCGCCGGATTCTGGAAGACCCGATGCGCCTACCACGACGCCGTCGCCCATCATCTGGACTTCATCCAGCACGCCAGAAATGTAATCGATGCCGCCGCCGTGTTGCTTCAGATGCTCGACCACGCGATGCACTTCTTCGTCACTGACGAATGCGCCGTGAATACGCTCTGGCATCGCCGTGCCGGGTGGCAGATACAACATGTCGCCGTGGCCCAGCAAAGTTTCTGCGCCGCTTTGATCCAGGATGGTGCGTGAATCGATTTTGCTGGATACCTGGAATGCAATCCGGGTCGGAATATTCGCCTTGATCAAGCCGGTAATAACATCTACCGATGGTCGTTGCGTTGCGAGTATCAAATGGATACCGGCAGCGCGCGCTTTCTGCGCCAGACGGGCAATCAGCTCTTCCACTTTTTTGCCGACGATCATCATCATGTCGGCGAATTCGTCGATAAACACCACAATGAACGGCAGGGTTTCGAGTGGACGCGGGGCTTCGTTCAATTCAGGATTCGGCTTGAACAGAGGATCCATCAATGGCTGGCCAGCTGCTTGAGCATCCAGAACCTTGCGATTGAAGCCGGCAAGATTTCGTACACCGACCGCCGACATCAATTTGTAACGACGTTCCATTTCAGCCACGCACCAACGCAGGCCGTTGGCGGCTTCTTTCATGTCGGTAACGACCGGTGCCAACAAATGTGGAATGCCTTGATATACCGACAACTCGAGCATTTTCGGATCGATCATCAGCATGCGGACTTCTTTTGCGCTCGCCTTGTAAAGCAGGCTAAGCACCATCGCGTTCACGCCGACCGATTTTCCCGAGCCCGTCGTACCTGCTACCAGCAAGTGCGGCATGCGAGCCAGATCGGCGACGACCGGGCGACCGCCAATATCCTTGCCGAGTGCAATCGTGAGCGGACTGGTGGACTTGTCGTACTCCTTCGAACGCAGCAATTCGCTCAGATAGATCATTTCGCGTTGCGTGTTTGGAATTTCCAGTCCAACCACCGATTTGCCGGGAATGACATCGACCACGCGTACCGACTTCACCGACAGGCCACGGGCGATATCCTTGTCCAGAGATGAAATCTGGCTCCCCTTGACGCCGGGTGCCGGCTCCATCTCAAACCGTGTGATCACAGGACCCGGATAAGCGCCAACTACTTGCGCCTCGATGCGGAAATCTTTCAGCTTGAATTCGATCTGTCGCGAGAGGGTTTCGAGTGTTTCTTCCGAATAGCCATTCGGCTGCGGTTTTGGATCGTCCAGCAAGGAAAGCGGAGGCAAGCTGTTATCGCCGCCGGCATTGAACAAGGGAATCTGCTGCTCCCGCTGTGCCCGTTCACTTTTTTCAATGACGGTTTTTGCCGGTGGTTCGATTTTTACCGGTTCACGCTTGGCACGTTTTTCGGTATCGAGCTTGCGGACTTCTTCGCGTTCTTCGCGCAATGCCTTGGTGCGTTGCCACTCGGCAGCTTCGTCTTTTTTCTTGCCAAGTCGATCGAATAGTTTCAGTACCAGGCCGCCGATCCAGTCCATCAGGGAAAACCAGCTCAGCCCGGTCGCCAGTGTTACCGACAAGAGCAGAATGACCGTCAACAATAAATTGCCACCCAGCCCGCCAAAAATACTATGACCACTATTACCGACCAACTTGCCAAGCACACCGCCAGACCCTTCAGGCAAATCAGGGGCCCCGCCGCCAAGCGAATGACACAAGCCAGTCGCGGCGATCAGAAAACCGACAATTCCGACCAGGCGAAGTGCCGGACCAAAATCGACACGACCATCCCCGTCGCTATCCAGACCAAACAGGGCAATCCAGGCGATACCACCCAGTACGACCGGCAAAAAGTAGGCGATGTAACCGAGCAGCATGAATGCCAGGTCAGCCAGATAGGCACCGAGCAAGCCGCCGTAATTGTGCATCACACCGGTAACGCTCGCCGTACGTGACCAACCGGGGTCATTCGTGGAATAGCTGAGCAAGCTGACCAGGAGGTAAAACAGCACGGGGGCCAAAATGATTAAAGCGATTTCCCGCTTCATGGTGGACAGGCGCTGATCCTTGCTTGCCTTTTGTGATTCCGAGCTTCGTGCCACCGTCTGGGAGTTCCTAAAATCTTGGATTTCAGATGTGATTTATACCTTAAATCACCCTCTCTCGCCCAGAGCAAAGACGAATCCTGCCCAAATGAGAGATAATTATCCGGTTGAATTTCCGCTCTAACGTTCCCATTTCATATTCTAATCTCGGACTGAATACACTTTATGACCACCACCAAGCATTGCCCCTTGTTGATTCTCGGCTCCGGCCCTGCCGGCTGGACCGCTGCGGTTTATGCCGCGCGGGCAAATCTCAAGCCCGTATTGATCACCGGGCTGCAGCAAGGCGGCCAATTAATGACCACGACCGAAGTCGACAACTGGCCTGGCGATGCACACGGTTTGATGGGCCCTGCCTTGATGGAACGCATGCAGGCACATGCGGAACGCTTCGAGACCGAAGTGATTTTCGATCATATCCATAGCGCGGATTTGTCGAATCGTCCGTTCCGCTTGAAAGGCGACAACGGCGAATACACTGCCGATGCATTGATCATCACCACCGGTGCCAGCGCAAAATATCTGGGCATCGAATCCGAACAAAAATTCATGGGCAAGGGCGTTTCCGCCTGCGCCACCTGCGATGGGTTTTTCTTCCGCGACCAGGACGTTGCCGTGATTGGTGGCGGCAATACCGCTGTCGAAGAAGCACTTTACCTTTCGAATATTGCCCGAAAAGTCTATCTGGTGCATCGCCGTGACAAGTTACGCTCCGAAAAAATCCTGCAGGACAAATTATTTGCGAAGGCTCAGGCCGGTAAAGTCGAAATCATCTGGGATCACAGCGTCGATGAGGTCCTCGGTGACGATTCCGGCGTGACCGGCATGCGTATTCGCAGCGTGAATGATGACAGCACACGCGAAATCGCCGTTCAGGGTTTCTTTGTCGCCATTGGTCATACGCCGAATACCAGCTTGTTTGAGCAGCAGTTGGCAATGCGCAACGGCTACATCACGATTAAATCGGGTTTGGAAGGCAGTGCTACCGCTACCAGCGTGCCGGGTGTATTTGCAGCGGGTGATGTCGCCGACCAGGTGTATCGCCAGGCGATTACTTCGGCCGGTTTTGGTTGCATGGCGGCACTGGATGCCGAAAAATTTCTCGATAAAGAACATTAGAAAAGAACATTAGAGATGATGTCGTGGGAGTGTCGGTCAGGCGCTCCCACAAGTTAATCAGGTGCGTTAAACTTCTGGAATGCCTTTCCCCCAAAAGCGGCAAATGGTTTCCGATATTTCACCTGCAAGCTGGAACGCCTTGCACGGTAGCCAACATCCATTCCTATCGCATGCTTTTTTATCGGGATTGGAAAAACACCAATGCCTTCGCGAACGTTGGGGCTGGGAGTCATCGCCGCTCAGCCTTTACCAAGGCGATGAATTGATCGCAGCTGCTACTGCGTATATCAAAACCAATTCACATGGCGAGTTCGTGTTCGATCATGCCTGGGCGCATGCCTATTCCAGAACCGGCCGTGACTACTATCCGAAACTGGTCGTCGCTGTTCCCTATACGCCGGTAACCGGCCCGCGTCTGATGGCGATGAATACCGATGCCCGGGAGAAATTAATCCTCGCCCTGGAAAAAAAAGCGCTCGAGGAAAACCTCTCTTCCGTACATATCAATTTCCTGCCTGAATCCGAAGCTTTCGTCCTGCCCGATTACTGGCTCAAGCGATATGACGTACAGTTTCATTGGCATAACAATTCCGGATGGCAAAGTTTCGATGATTTTCTGTCTGCATTGAACCGGAAGAAACGCAAGAATATCCAGCAGGAAAGGAGCCAGGTGGCCAAAGCAGGAGTGACGCTTCGTTGCGTTTCCGGGCTTGAAGCCAGCGACGAGGATGTCGTGGCGATGTACAGTTTTTATTGCTCGACGCAGCTCGAAAAAGGCAACCACCCCGCACTGACGCTGGAATTTTTCCGTTACCTTAGCCGCGAGATGCCGGAAAGTGTCGTGATTTTTCTGGCGGATAAAAATGGCGAAACTATTGCCGGTGCTTTTTGCCTGCGAAGCGATACCACGCTTTATGGACGTTACTGGGGCGCATCGGAAATCGTTCCGGGCCTGCATTTCGAAACCTGCTATTACCAGGGCATTGAATATTGTTTGCGGGAAGGTTTGACCTGCTTCGAGCCTGGAGCCCAAGGCGAACATAAAATTGCCCGCGGCTTTATGCCGGTGCTTACATACAGTCGCCATTTTATGACAGAGAAAGCCTTCGCCGATGCACTCAGACCCTGGTGTCATGAAGAGCGCGAACATATCCTCAATTACCGCGATCAAGTGATCGAACACAGTCCATATCGTCATGCCGATTGAACTGAACTGGGTTGGCAAGAATGAAAACGCGCCGTTCCCGGATGTGCGCCTGGCCTTGCACGAACCTGACGGCTTGCTGGCAGCAGGTGGCGATCTGTCGGAAACTCGATTATTGAATGCCTATCGCAGTGGAATATTCCCGTGGTTTTCCGACGGACAACCGATTTTGTGGTGGAGCCCCGACCCTCGCATGGTTTTTAAAACCGGCGCGATTCACCTTTCGCAAAAATTCAGGCGACAACTGAAAAAATCGTCTTGGCAAATCCGGGTGGACACCTCGTTCAGACAGGTGATCCATCATTGCGCCGTAACGCCTCGAAAAGGCCAACATGGCACCTGGATTCATCCCGAAATGATTGATGCCTATGTCCATCTGCATCACCGGGGCCACGCCCATAGCGTGGAAGTCTTTTCGGATGAAAACTTGATCGGCGGTATTTACGGTATCGCCATCGGCCGCATGTTTTTCGGCGAAAGCATGTTCAGCCTGGAAAGCGGTGCTTCCAAAATTGCTTTGGCCGCTTTGGCCAAAATATTGCATGGCTGGGGCTGGCCTCTAATTGATGCCCAGGTCGAAAATCCGCACCTGCAGTTCATGGGGGCGGAGTTTATTCCGCGCTCCGAGTTCGTCTCGGAGGTTGCGCGTTTATGCGCCATGGCCGAAGTACCCGGGACTTGGAGTAGCCGGATAGCGCCATTTGCCGCCACGGAATGCCTCGCTTAACGCTTTCTTTGCAAGAAAGCGCTATCCGTGGCATTATTCGCGACTTCGTGGCACTCCTGCCCCTGATATTGAAAGCATGTCAAAAGACGATTCCATAGAATTTGAAGGCACGGTGATGGATACCCTGCCCAACACCACTTTCCGGGTAAAACTCGAGAATGGCCATACCATCACCGCCCATATTTCAGGCCGCATGCGCAAGAATTACATTCGTATTCTTACCGGCGACAAAGTAAAGGTCGAGATGACGCCTTACGATCTGACCAAGGGTCGAATTACCTATCGCATGAAGTAATCAATTCAGCGACCACATAAAGAAACGGCAGCCTAGGCTGCCGTTTTTATTTCTTGTGAAGTGTTGGGGATTCTCGCTGGATCAATCCACGGTTGCCGGCAATAATTTTTCCGGCTCGGCTTGAGTATCAATCTTTAACTCACCATTTTCGACCATCACGGTTACACGACCGCCGTTCGACAATTTTCCGAACAGCAATTCATCCGCCAGCGCGCGCTTGATCTTGTCTTGCAACAAGCGGGCCATAGGACGTGCACCCATTTGTGCATCAAAGCCATTTTCAGCCAACCATTGACGGGCTTCCGGAGTTGCCGAAATCGTGACGTGCTTGTCATGCAGTTGCGCCTCGAGTTCGATCAGGAACTTGTCTACCACGCGCAACACGTGATCGAAGCCGAGGCCCTGGAACTGCACGATCGCATCGAGGCGATTGCGGAATTCCGGCGTGAAGGCTTTCCGGATGGTTTCCATCGCATCGGTGGCATGGTTTTGCTCTACGAAACCCATCGTACGGCGGGCAGCCAAAGCGGCACCGGCATTGGTTGTCATTACGACAATGACGTTCTTGAAGTTTGCCTCGCGACCATTGGTATCGGTCAACACGCCCCGGTCCATGATCTGCAACAGCACGTTGTAGACATCCGGATGGGCTTTTTCGATTTCATCCAGCAACAGGACGCAATGCGGGGTCTTGACGATTTTTTCGGTCAGCAAGCCGCCCTGATCAAAACCGACATAGCCCGGAGGCGCCCCCATCAAACGGCTGACCGAATGGGCTTCCATGTATTCCGACATGTCGAAACGCACCAGCTCGATACCGAGCTGCATCGCCAATTGCTTGGTGACTTCCGTTTTACCGACACCGGTGGGACCGGCAAACAGGAAGTTGCCAATTGGCTTGTCGGGATTTGCGAGGCCGGAACGCGCCATCTTGATTGCCGAGACCAGCGTTTCAATCGCGGGATCTTGGCCGAAGATGACCATCTTCAGATTACGCTCGAGGTTGCGCAACACATCCTTGTCCGAGGCGGACACCTGCTTCGCAGGAATACGCGCCATCTTCGCGATGATGATTTCCACTTCTTCGACGTCGATGATGTTTTTGCGTTGATCGGGAGTCCGCAGACGCTGACGTGCACCGGCTTCGTCAATCACATCGATGGCCTTGTCCGGCAACAGACGATCGGCAATATGTTTCACCGACAAATCGACTGCGGCTTGCAGTGCTTCCGAGGTGTATTCGACTTCGTGGTGTTTCTCGAAACGCGATTTCAGGCCATGCAGAATCGCAACCGATTCCGCGACCGAAGGTTCAACCACATCGATCTTCTGGAAGCGACGCGCCAATGCACGGTCTTTTTCGAACACGCCACGGTATTCTTGGAATGTGGTCGAACCGATGCATCGCAGCTCTCCGTTTTGCAGGACGGGTTTGATCAGGTTCGATGCATCCATGGTGCCACCGGACGCCGAACCGGCACCGATGATGGTATGGATCTCGTCAATGAACAAAATCGCACGCGGTTCTTTTTTCAATTGCGCCAAAACGCCTTTCAAGCGCTTCTCGAAATCGCCGCGATACTTGGTACCGGCGACCAAAGCACCGAGATCCAAAGAATAGATAATTGCATCGTGCAACACTTCAGGAACATTGCCTTCGACAATGCGCCAGGCCAGACCCTCGGCCAATGCCGTTTTACCCACGCCGGATTCACCGACATAAAGCGGATTGTTTTTGCGGCGGCGGCAAAGTACCTGGATGGTACGTTCGACTTCGTCTTCGCGACCAATCAACGGATCGATCTTGCCTTCGCGGGCCAGGTCATTCAGGTTGCTGGCGAATTCCTGCAGCGGATTGCCTTTAGGTTCGTCACCCGGCTCGCCATCATTCTTGGCCTCGGAGGAGTTCTTGTCCTCGTTGGAATCCTGAATCTTGGAAATGCCATGTGACAGGAAGTTGACGATATCCAGTCGCGTGATGTCTTGTTGCTGCAACAGATAAACGGCATGCGAATCTTTTTCGCCAAAAATGGCGACAAGTACATTGGCGCCGGTCACTTCTTTTTTACCGGACGATTGCACATGGTAAACCGCACGTTGCAGCACGCGTTGAAAGCCGAGCGTCGGCTGTGTATCGCGTGCGTCTTCAGCCGGCAATACCGGCACGCTGTCGACAATGACTTGCTTCAGGCCTTCGAGCAGTTTGTTTTGATCAACACCACAGGCATTCAGCACGGTCATCGCGGACGGATTTTCCAGCAAGGCTAGCAGCAGGTGTTCCACGGTCATGAATTCATGCCGCGACTCACGTGCCTGCTTGTAGCACTGGCCGATCGAAAACTCCAAGTCTTTACTAAACATAATGTCTCCTTACGATGACATCAATATGGGGTGCTTCCTGCGTAATTCAAATGCCTCGCTGCCAGCCTATGCTTTTTCCATAACGCATAACAAGGGGTGTTGGTGACTTCTTGAAAATTCGTTTACCTGCGTTACCTTGGATTCAGCCACATCGCGTGTGAAGACGCCGCAGACGCCCCGCCCGCGCGTATGCACATGAAGCATGACCTGCGTCGCTTTTTCGCGGTTCATGGCGAAGAAAAACTCCAGAACTTCGACCACAAAATCCATCGGGGTGAAATCGTCATTTAAAATCATGACTTGGTACAAAGGTGGGCGCGTGACTTCTGGCTTGGCTGTTTCCAGGGCCAGGCCACGCTCGTGTAATTCTTCGGGTTCGGTACGTTTTGCCATGGGTCGATTATAAAGCTTTGCTTGGTGTACTAAGGTGTGTCTGAAATGAAAATTAACAAGTGCATGGACGTAAGCCGGGCGTTTCCGACACAATGAGCAACTTGATCTGCCCAATACGCTCCAAAACTTGACGCCAAAACAGGATTCGAACTCGTTGAATTACAAGAAAGCCCAATTTTGGCAACCCGACGTTACCGTAGCGACCGTCGTCGTGCGCGATGGACGCTTTTTGATCGTGGAAGAAACCGCCAATGGCCGTTTAGTGCTCAATCAGCCCGCTGGCCACCTTGAGCCCGACGAATCTGTACTCGCAGCAGCTGTTCGTGAGACCTTGGAAGAAACCGCTTGGGAAGTGAAACTGACTGCATTTATCGGCGCCTATCAATGGAAAGCACCGGAAACCGGGCGGCATTATCTGAGAATGGCATTCGCCGCCGATCCGGTAGCTCATTTTCCGGAGCGTGCTCTGGACGAGGGTATCGTACAAGCGCTTTGGTTGACCCCTGCTGAGTTGGCGTCCGACCAAGCACGTCATCGCAGTCCTCTGGTTTGGCGAGTGCTGGAAGATTATCTGGCCGGGCAAAGACACCCATTGAGCGTGTTGAGCCAGTTATGAGCAAAGTGATGTTAGGTGTCTCGGGCGGCGTTGATTCTTCCGTTGCCGCCCTTTTGCTGAAGCAGCAGGGCTATGACTTGGCCGGTTTGTTTATGCAGAACTGGGACGAGGACGACAGTGGCGAATGCCGGGCCGAAGAGGATCGTCGCGACGCACTTGGCGTCTGTGGGCGTCTCGATATCCCCTTTTATTCCCGTAATTTCGCGAAGGAATACTGGAAAGGTGTTTTCGAATACTTTCTGGATGAATATCGCCGTGGCCGCACGCCTAATCCAGATGTCCTGTGCAACCGGGAAATCAAATTCAAGACTTTTCTGCACGAGGCGCAAGAATTGGGCGCCGATAAAATCGCGACCGGCCATTACGCGCAAGTCGAGCATCGTGATGGTGAATGGAAGTTATTGCGTGGTGCCGATCAAGACAAGGATCAAACCTACTTCCTGCATCAATTGGGGCAAGCGCAGCTGGCTGCTACCTTGTTCCCGATCGGTCACCTGCCGAAATCGGAAGTCAGGAAGCTGGCGAGCGAAGCCAAGCTGCCAACAGCACAGAAAAAAGATTCGACCGGCATCTGCTTTATAGGCGAACGGGATTTCAGGGAATTTCTTGGTCAATACATTCCGGCCAGAGCAGGTGAGATTCGCAGCGTCGATGGTCTGAAAGTCGGCCAGCACAGCGGCGTGTTTTATTACACGCTAGGACAGCGCGAAGGTTTACATATTGGCGGCATCAAGGGGCGCCCTGCCGCGCCCTGGTTTGTTGTTGGCAAGGACGTCGAGAAGAATATTCTCTATGTTGACCAGGGCATTAACAGCCTCTGGCTGCAATCGACCGAATTGCATAGCGAACCCGTGCATTGGGTGTCTGAAAAGCCCAAATCCCGGGAATTCCGCTGCACCGCCAAGACCCGATATCGGCAAGCTGATGAGGCATGTGTGGTTCAGCAGCTTGAAAATGGCGAATTGAACGTCATATTTGACAGGCCGCAACGCGCCGTAACTCCTGGGCAATCGGTCGTGTTCTATCAGGATGATGAATGCCTCGGCGGCGCGGTTATTGCTTCTACCAATTCGAAAATGGAAACCCAGGTCAAATGAAAGATCGCGTAATAGCACTCGCCGGATTAATGCAGGCGCTTTATCAAGTGCAAGGCATGGCTAATAACGGTCACTTTGAAACGCAAGCTTTGTCGGTTTGCATGGACAGCCTGTTTCGTTTCGATGCTGAAACGCCGGAGGAAATCTTTGGCTCCATCGCCAATCTCAAATCCGGTTTGGAGCAGGTTTCGAAGCAATTGGAAGGCCATACTCGTGATGGTGCCATCATCAAAATGGCCATGAGCGTGCTGCAGCTGGAACGGCAATTCAACCGCAATCCTGACGCCATGCGTGCCGTGCAGCATCAACTGAAACATCTTGGGCCATTACGCAATGAGCGTGGTAGCACTGACGCCGAGGTGCTGGGCAAATGTGGCGAGATTTATGCGAACCACATCAGTCCGCTCGGGCCGAAAGTCATTGTACAAGGCAGCCCGGCTTATTTGAGCCAGCCGATTGTCGTTGCCGAGATTCGTGCCACCTTGCTTGCCGCCATTCGTGCCGCCGTTTTATGGCGGCAAATGGGCGGCAGTTATTGGGATTTCTTTTTCAGCCGCGGGAAGATGACCAAGGCAGCAAAAGAATTGCTGATTGCTTGATCACATGGTCGCTGCTTGCTCTGCGCCCATGATCTGTCGAAATGCTTGGGCGCGGCAAGCAGGCACCCTATGGCTGCAAATTAATCCAGGTCGCTTTGAGTTCGGTATATTTCTCGAACGCGTGCAATGATTTGTCGCGACCATTGCCGGACTGCTTGTAACCGCCGAATGGTGCAGTCATATCGCCACCGTCGTAGCAATTGACCCAGACGCTTCCGGCACGCAGTTTGCGGGCAACGCGATGCGCACGGGAAATATCATTGGTCCAGACCGCTGCCGCCAGGCCGTAGGGTGAATCGTTCGCGATACGCAATGCCTCGTCTTCGGTATCGAATGTGATGGCTGATAGCACCGGTCCGAATATTTCTTCCTGCGCAATCGTCATCTTGGCATCGACGTTTTCGAAAACCGTTGGCTCGATATAGAAACCGCCGCTTTCGGCATGCGCCTGCACGCCGCCCATGCTGAGTTTTGCGCCTTCGGCTTTGCCTTTTTCGATATAACCAAGCACATTTTTCATCTGGGTAGCATCGACCATCGCGCCCATTTTTGCGGTGGGTTCGAGCGGATGTTTCGGCATGAGTTTTCTGCCAGTCTCCATCACCATCGCCAGGAATTCATTCTTGATTTCGCGTTGTACCAGCAAGCGCGATGCCGCAGTGCAAACCTCGCCTTGATTGTAAAAAATGCCATAGGCCGCCGATATCGCAGCGGATTTAAGATTCGGTGCGTCGGCGAAAATGATATTCGGGCTTTTGCCGCCGCATTCCATATAGGCGCGTTTCAGATTCGAACGACCGGCGCATTGAAGCAAATGTTTGCCTACGGCGGTTGAACCGGTAAACACCAGGCCATCCACATCCATATGCAATGCCAATGACTCACCAGCACCTTTACCGAAACCCGGCAGAACATTGAAAACACCGGCGGGAATGCCCGCCTCCATCGCAATTTCAGCCAGACGAATTGCGGTGAGCGGCGATTTTTCGGAAGGTTTCAACACAACGCTATTGCCCATGGCCAACGCCGGTGCAAATTTCCATGCCGCCATCAACATCGGGAAATTCCACGGCACAATCGCAGCCACAACACCGAGTGGTTCGCGAGTCACCAGACCCAATTCGTCCCGGCCAGTCGGCGCGACTTCGTCATAGACCTTATCAATCGCTTCGCCGGTCCAGCTGATGCAGCGAATGGTCGCGGCAACATCCACTTTCAAGGAATCGTTGATCGGTTTGCCCATGTCGATCGATTCAAGCAGAGCAAGCTCATCTGTGTATTTCTCTACCAATTGGGCAAACCTGATCAGGGTTTTCTTGCGATGCACGGGCGATGTTTCTGACCAGATGCCGGAATCAAACACTTTCCTGGAAACTTCAACCGCACGATTGACATCGACTTCCTCACACTCGGCAACCTTTGCAATTACGCGACCATCGGCGGGACTGATGCAATCGAAGGTTTTGCCCGAGGCCGCGTCAACGAATTTGCCGTTGATGAAAGCCTGAGTGCGAATCTGCATGGCATTGGCAAGTGATTGCCACTCTTCACGGGTTTGCGGCTTGTTCATTGAAAACTCCTGGAATTACGCAGTCTGCGCGTTGGGCCAGCGAGACTCATGCGGCCCTCCTACAATTAGAATGATGCTGGGGTATTTGCACTGATAAGAATGGCAATGTCTTTGCCGATATTGCGGAAACGATGCGGCGTGCGACTTTCGAAATAATAGGCCTCACCCGGGCCAAGTACTTGGACGCGTTCGCCGACGGTAATTTCGACCTGTCCCTGGATGATCACGCCACCCTCTTCGCCTTCGTGAGTGAGCATGGTTTCACCGGTGTCGGTGCCTGCCGGCATCACTTCGCGCAAGATGCACATCTGGCGATTTTTCTTGTGACTGCCGACCAGGAAATAATGGACATCATTATTGCCGACGTCGGGCTGGTCTTCGTGGGTATAAAACGGACTGTCGCTGCTGTCCTGCAAATCAATCGTGAAAAAATCGGCCAATGAAATCGGAATGCCATCCAGCACTTTCTTCAAAGACCCCACTGACGGACTGACTTTATTCTGTTCAATCAGGGAGATCGTACTATTGGTCACGCCGACGCGTTTCGCCAATTCGCGCTGACTAAGGCCCTTGGATTTTCTTACTGCTTGAAGTCGGTAACCGATGTCCATAATGCTTGCTCAGTGTGATGTTGAATTTTTAACACTCTGAGCAGATTCGGTCAAATAAATGCACACATTGAACAGGTTGTAAATTTTATTCAACACTGCTAATTTCCCGATTAACCCTAAATAGCACTTTCAGGCACCCTCCAATGACCGCTTTCAACGAATCTTCTTACGGCGATTTTTATCATAAACAGGCGATCTCGCAACCGGAGCATTTAGAAGCATTTTGGATGCCGTTCACCGCCAATAGGAACTTTAAGCAGCATCCTCGCCTGTTGGTCAGTGCCAAGGACATGCACTATAAAGATGTCCAGGGCCGCGAAATCCTGGATGGAACCGGCGGCTTGTGGTGCTGCAACGCCGGCCATGCCCGGCAGCGAATCGTGGATGCGGTCAGTCAGCAGATCGCCACCATGGATTTCGCGCCAACCTTCCAAATGGGCCACCCGCTACCTTTCATTTTGGCGGATCGTCTGGCCAAGATCGCCCCGGACCCACTCAAACACGTGTTTTTTACCAACTCGGGCTCCGAATCGGTCGATACCGCTTTAAAAATCGCGATTGCTTACCACCGTGCCCGTGGTGAAGGCCAAAGAACCCGCTTTATCGGCCGCGAAAAAGGCTATCACGGCGTCGGTTTCGGCGGCATTTCGGTCGGCGGCATGGTGAATAACCGTAAATTCTTTGGCTCAATGCTGCCGGGCGTCGACCATATGCGGCATACGCTGGACATTGAACGTAACGGCTTTTCTCGTGGCCTGCCGCAACATGGCGCCGAATTGGCGGATGATCTGGAACGTCTGTGCCAACTGCATGACGCCAGCACGATTGCCGCCGTTATCGTGGAGCCAATTTCAGGTTCGGCCGGGGTGGTTTTACCGCCGGAAGGCTATTTGAAACGTTTACGTGAAATCTGCACAAAGCACGGTATCTTATTGATATTTGATGAAGTTATTACCGGTTACGGACGTGTTGGCGAAGCATTTGCAGCTCAGCGATTTGGCGTCACTCCGGACATGATGACAACGGCCAAAGGCCTGACCAACGGCGCCGTCCCGATGGGCGCTGTGTTCGCTTCCAACCAAATCCACGACACCTTCATGCATGGCCCGGAAGGCGCCATCGAGCTATTTCATGGTTACACCTATTCGGGCCACCCGCTCGCCTGCGCTGCCGCCATTGCCACGCTGGACGTATACGCCGAAGAAAATCTGTTCAATAAAGCCATCGAACTCGGCCAGTACTGGGAAGATTCCATTCATAAATTGAAAGGACTGCCCAATGTGGTCGATATCCGCAATTTCGGCCTGATCGGTGCGATTGAGCTGGCGCCGCGGGCCAATGCCGTCGGCGCACGCGCTTTCGATGTCTTCAACAAATGCTTTCATGACAAGAACCTGTTGATTCGCACAACCGGCGACATCATTGCGCTTTCGCCGCCGCTGATTTTGCAAAAATCGCATATCGATGAAATTTTCAGCCGCCTGGCTGATGCAATCAAAGAAACAGCATAAGCAAAACATGAAATGGAATAAGCAGAAGTCCGGCAAGGCTGGTAAAATAGTGTTTTCACTCTAAACAGCGAGAATGTTTCATGCTTATCGGCGTACCCAAAGAAATCAAAAACCACGAATACCGTATTGGTCTTACCCCTTCCGGTGCACGTGAACTGATCTCCCATGGCCATAAAGTGATGGTGCAGCACGACGGCGGCAAGTCGATCGGGTTGACCAACGAGATGTACCAGAAAGCCGGCGCGGAAATCGTCGCGAGCGCCGAAGAAATCTTCGCACGCGCCGACATGATCATCAAAGTGAAAGAGCCGCAACCGGTGGAATGCAAAATGCTGCGTCCCGGCCAGTTGCTCTACACCTATTTGCATCTCGCTCCAGATCCGGAACAAACCAAGGCACTGGTTGCTTCCGGTTGCACCGCGATTGCCTATGAAACCGTCACCGACCGCAAAGGTGGCCTGCCATTGCTCGCACCAATGTCCGAAGTTGCCGGTCGCATGTCGATTCAGGCCGGTGCGCATGCACTGGAAAAAGCGCAAGGCGGTTCCGGTGTATTACTCGGCGGTGTTCCCGGCGTAAAACCGGCCGAAGTGTTGGTGATCGGCGGCGGCGTCGTGGGCATTAATGCGGCACGCATGGCAATGGGCTTGAATGCGCACGTCACGATTCTGGATCGTTCGCTGGATCGCCTGAAATATCTTGATGAAGTTTACGGTGATCGCCTTACCACGATTTACTCTACGCATGACGCCATCGAAGAACGCTTGCCGGATACCGATCTGGTTATCGGCGCCGTGTTGATTCCAGGCGCAGCGGCTCCGAAGCTCGTTTCCCGCGCACAACTTTCATTGATGCGCCCAGGCTCGGTATTGGTCGACGTGGCCATCGACCAAGGCGGTTGCTTCGAAACCAGCAAAGCCACTACGCATCAAAATCCAACCTATGAAGTTGACGGCATCATTCACTATTGCGTGGCGAATATGCCAGGCGGCGTTGCCCGTACTTCAACGTTCGCTTTGACCAATGCGACCTTGCCGTTTGCAGTTCAACTGGCAAACAAAGGCGTGAAGGCGATGCTAGATGACGAGCATTTGTTGAATGGTCTGAATATCCATGCCGGCAAAGTGACTTATGAAGCCGTAGCGCATGATCTTGGCTATACCTATGTTTCGGCGCGGAATGCGTTGAACCAATAACCCATGGTGAAAAAATGAACGCGCTGGCTAAAGATAATCCGCACACTGCCACGCTTCCGCATTTTGTCGGAGGCCATCGCGTTCAAGGCCAGAGCAATCGCTTCAGCGATATTTTCAATCCAGCCACTGGCGCGGTACTTGCAAAGGTACCGCTTGCCAACGGCGACGAAGTGCGTCACGCAGTCGACGTTGCCGAGCAAGCCTTCAAAACCTGGTCGCAAGTCACGCCGCTCAATCGTGCTCGCGTGCTTTTCAAATTCAAGGAACTGGTCGAAGCCAATCTCGAAACATTGGCGCATGCCATTACACGCGAGCACGGCAAAGTGTTGAGCGATGCGATGGGTGAAATCACCCGTGGCATGGAGATTGTCGAGTTCGCCTGCGGCATTCCGCATCTGCTAAAAGGCGAGCACTCGATGAATGTCGGTACCGGTGTCGATTCCTGGAGCGAATACGCGCCACTGGGTGTCGTTGCCGGCATAACACCATTCAATTTCCCGTGCATGGTGCCGATGTGGATGTTCCCGATCGCGATTGCCTGCGGAAACACTTTTATTCTCAAACCATCCGAACGCGACCCCTCACCTGCGATGCTGATTGCCGAATGGCTGCATCAGGCCGGTCTTCCGGATGGCGTATTCAATGTCGTACATGGCGACAAGGAATCGGTCGATGCCATTCTTGATGAACCCCGCATCCAAGCGGTGAGTTTTGTCGGCTCAACCCCAATCGCCGAATATATTTATTCGCGCGGCTGCAGCAACGGCAAACGTGTACAAGCCCTTGGCGGCGCGAAAAATCATTTGGTCGTAATGCCCGATGCCGATATCGATGGTGTCGGCAATGCCTTGCTCGGTGCAGGATATGGCTCGGCTGGCGAGCGCTGCATGGCGATCTCGGTTGCCGTGTGCGTTGGTGATAAAACCGCAGATCAATTGATCGAAAATCTTGCACCTAAAGTCGCCGCCTTGCGCATCGGCCCGGGTGAAACCGGTAATCCCGATATGGGGCCATTGGTCACCTGCGCGCACCGCGACAAAGTCAAAGCCTATGTGGATGGCGGCGTTGCCGATGGTGCAAAACTCGTCGTTGATGGTCGCAATCTGAAAGTAAACGGTAATGAAGACGGATTCTTTCTCGGCGGCTGCCTGTTCGATCACGTCAAACCCGGCATGAAAATTTACGATGAGGAAATTTTCGGTCCGGTTCTTTGCGTCGTTCGTGCCAAGACTTTCGAAGAAGCTTGCGAGCTGATCAACAATCACGAATACGGCAACGGTACAGCGATATTCACACGCGACGGCGAAGCCGCCCGTGAATTCGCGCATCGAATCCAGGTAGGCATGGTCGGCATCAATGTGCCGATTCCGGTACCGATGTCCTTCCATAGCTTCGGTGGCTGGAAACGTTCCCTTTTCGGTCCCTTGCATATGCACGGTACCGATGGCGTCCGTTTTTACACTCGCCTGAAAACAATCACTGCTCGCTGGCCACGCGGAGGAAACGGTGCGGAATTCGTGATGCCGACGATGAAATAATTTTGCTTTACCGGTGAACCTCGTCCCGGCCACCAGATCAATATGGATCAGGAGAAATGACGATTGGACTGCTTCGTGAGGGCCCACTATGTCAAACAACGGGAAATCTGCCGCAACACCATCGACTACCGATCTCGCATTTACGCGTGAATCGCCGTACGGCACCAAGGCCGAACCCACCTATTCCGGCGCATTAAGTTTTTTACGCCGTCGCTATACGAAAGAACTGGAGGGTGTTGATGTCGCCGTGATCGGAGTTCCTTTCGATCTGGCGACCACCAATCGTCCTGGAGCCCGCCTCGGGCCACGCGCCATACGGGCGGCATCAACGGGACTGGCCTGGGCGCCCCCCTATGCATGGCCGTTCGATCCTTTCGAAAATCTCAATGTGATTGATTGGGGCGATATATTTTTCGATCAGGGCGAACCGCACAAAATTCCTGATGTGCTCACGAAAGCTTACAAAGAATTTGTTGACAAGAATGTCACTACGCTGACGCTGGGCGGCGATCATTTCGTCTCCTACCCGATTCTGAAAGCTCTGCATGCCAAGCATGGTCCGATTTCACTCATTCATTTCGATGCGCACAGCGATACCTGGGCCGATGCCGATGGCAGAATCGATCACGGCACCATGTTCTACCACGCGGCGAAGGAAGGCATCGTCGAAGTAAATAGTTCCATTCAAATCGGCATGCGCACTTTCAACGCCGACACCCATGGCTACCAAGTTCTTGATGCCCGCTGGCTGCATAAACATGGTGTAGATGCCTGCATTCAGGCCATCATCGAACGGGTTGGCAAGACAAAATGCTATGTCAGTTTCGATATTGATTTCCTTGATCCAAGCTACGCGCCCGGAACCGGTACGCCGGTGGTGGGAGGCTTCAACACGCATATCGGCTTGCAATTGATTCGTGGCCTCGTAGGTCTAGACATCATAGGCATGGATGTCGTGGAAGTGGCGCCACCCTACGATGTCAGCGACATTACGGCACTTGCGGGTGCCAGCATCGCGCAGGAAATGCTATGCGCCTACGCAAGCAAACTGAGATAACGGGTTGAAAAAGAAAATTCAGCCTACAGCTAGTTAGTTCACCTACCAATTGGATTCATAGCCCATGAAACTGTACTACTCCCCAGGCGCCTGCTCACTGGCTTCCCATATCGTGCTGGAAGAAATCGGCAAACCATACGAGGTTTCCAAAGTCGATCTCCGCGCCAAGACCACGCAAGATGGCGAAGACTTCACGAAGATCAATCCCTATGGCTATGTGCCGTCAATCAAACTGGATAATGGCGTTATCCTGAATGAAGGCGTCGCGATTCTGCAGTATCTGGCTGACCAATCGCCGGATTCGAATCTGGTACCTGCAAATGGCAGCTTCGAACGCTACAAACTGCAATCGATGCTGACGTTCATCAACTCGGAGTTGCACAAAACGATTGGCAGCCTGTTCAATCCGACGCTGACCGACGAAGCGAAACAAGCCGTGATCGGCCGCATTGAAGCTCGTTTGAATACCTTCAGTGAACAATTGGGTGACGACAAATTTGCCGTCAATAACCAGTACACCGTCGCCGATGCCTACCTTTTCACGGTTACCGGCTGGCTGAAAATTTTCAAGATCGATATCAATCAATGGCCGAAATTGGCAGCGCATGCAGCGATGATGGCAGGACGTCCTGCAGTTCAGGCGGCATTGAAAGCGGAAGGATTGATTTAAAAATCTGACACGTAGGAGCGCCTTCAGGCGCGACAGATCTGGCGAGGTCTGTCGCGCCTGAAGGCGCTCCCACGATCCTGAAAATTCAAACTTTCAGCTTATCTTCGAAATAATGTTCGAGCTTTTCCACTTTCGGCATTGAAACAAACTGGATATAGGACTGGCCGGGATTCAACTCGGCATAGTTGTGGTGGTAGTTTTCCGCCACGAAGAACACATCGAGTGGCTCTATCGTCGTGGCGATTGCCGATGCAAATACTTTGGCCTGAGTCAATTGTTCGATATAACGAACAGCCACATCCTTCTGCTTCTCGTCAATCGGAAAAATCGCCGAACGGTATTGCGTACCGACATCATTGCCTTGGCGATTCAATTGAGTGGCATCGTGTGCCACCGCAAAGAAAACCTGCAACAGCTGGCCATATGAGATTTCATCGGGTCGATAGGTGATTCGAATGACTTCGGCATGGCCGGTTGTCCCGCTGCAGACGGCTTTGTAGTTGGCTGTATCGTTTTGACCACCGGCATAACCCGGTTGTACCGATTGCACGCCTTTCAGACGACGGAATACCGCTTCGGTACACCAGAAGCAGCCGCCCGCCAACACGGCTTCGCCGCGGTCTTCGCTTGCAGGAATATCGATATCGGGTTGTGGTACCTGATCCGGCTTTACCGCCAAACCAAGACCAGGCAGATCGCAGACAGTATTCATCGTTTTCTCCATGTTGATGCCCCATTAGAGGCAATCAATGATGAATTGGGTGCGAATTTTCCGATTACAAGAAAGAAAAATCTTTCTCGGAGCAATAGGCGGCAACATCGTCGGAATAAATCGTGTCTTGCCAATCCCCCATCATGGCCGCGTAAAGCAGCTTTTCGAATTCCGGGCGGAAGCGCTGGATTACGGAATCCGGATCCGGCAACAGTTTTGCATCCGATATCAGGCCGAAATAGACCTTGTTGTTGTAACTCATGATCGAAATGCCGATACCGATCGAACCCGTCTGCGGCACCCAGAACATTTGCTCGGTTATTTGGCAGCCTGCCAGATACAAGGGCAATGGCGGGCCCGGCACATTGGTAGCCACTGCAGAGGCCTTGCGACTGAATAATTCGAGCGCGGTGCGTTGAACGCCCACCGGCGCCAAACCCATTGCCGCCAGCAAACCGAAAGACACGATCGCTTGCCGTGATGATTTCAATTGCCGCATGTTTTCCGCGACATGCTCCAGACGACGCACGGGATTTTCTTCACCGACCGGCAATTCCAGAAACACAAGGCCGAAGTGGTTGCCGAGTTTTTTGGCATGTTCGAGTGGTCGTAAGTTGACAGGAACAGTGGCTCGCAGGGTGATGCCATCAACCGATTCACCTCGCTCAATCATGTACGAACGCAATGCTCCGGCAGCCGATGCCATCAGGACATCATTCACCGTGCAATCGTAGGCGCGGCCGATCGCTTTTACTTCATCAAGATCCAGCGGTTCGGCCCAGGCAACACGCTTGCTGACCCCCAGCCGCCCACGCAACACTGTCGGCGGATCATCCGGAAGACTCAGTGCGACAGCGAGTTCACGGGCGATTTCGCTGCCTTCCTTTGCGATGACACCGGCCAGGGAAGGATCACGATACAAATCGAGGCCTTTTTCCCACATGTTCGCGCCCATTTTCATTGCACGATCAACGGTACCGATACGTTTTTTGACGTTTTCACCATCGCTTTTCAGCCAGGCCTTGTCGAGATCACTACCTTTCTTTGCTTCGCGGGTGGTATCGGTCAGCGACAACAACACTTGTACCAACGCAATGCCGTCGGCATAGCAATGGTGAATGCGGGAGATCAGCGCCGAACCGCCATCGTATTTTTCGACCAAATGGAATTGCCATAAGGGCTTGGTTTGATCCAGCGGCGTCGAAGCCAGGTGACTGGTCAAGCGCTCGAGTTCTTTTTTTCCGCCCTTTCCGGGCAAGCCGGTAAGACGAACATGCCAGTCGAGGTCAAAGTCTTCATCGGTTTCCCACCAGGCACCGGCGGGCGTATCGACGGCTTTTTGGCGAAAACGCGGATAGGCAAGAAAACGCTGCTTGATGACTTTCTTGAATTTTTCAATTGACAGCGGCGTATCAAACATCATTACGCCGGTAATCATCATCAGGTTCGTGGGGCGTTCCATCCGAAGCCAGGCAGTGTCGACTCGCGACATTACTTCGCGGCGTGGTTTGGATTGCTCTTGCTCACTCATGAAAAATCCCCTGCGCAGTTGTAGGCATGTTGCAGGGCTGAACGCGATTGGTCAATGCATGTCAGGCATTTTTGCTGGCGATCAGGGCTGCCAATGCCGCTTCCCTGCTCTCTTTCAAGTCAAGCATCGGCTTGGCCGGATATTCCGGAGCGAAACGCCGGCTTAGCTCGGGATGCTCCCACGGCGCAAATACCGCCGGTGCCGGTAATTTGGCTAGTTCAGGTACCCAGCGATGGATGTATCTGGCCTGATGATCGAATTTTTCCGATTGCGTCACCGGATTGAAAATCCGGAAATACGGTGCGGCGTCGGCTCCAGTTCCAGCCGTCCATTGCCAGCCTTGAGTGTTGTTGGCCAGGTTCGCATCCAGCAGGGTGTCCCAAAACCAGTGCGCCCCTTCCAGCCAGTGATAACGCATATTTTTGCAAAGAAAACTGGCGACAATCATGCGGACTCGATTATGCATCCAGCCGGTCGCCCAGAGTTCACGCATGCCTGCATCGATAATCGGCACACCGGTTCTGCCCTGCTGCCAGGCGGCCAGCAGTTTAGGATCAGGCTTGGCCCATTTGAAATCGTCAAACTTTGCCACGAGATTTTGGTTGCTCGTATGGGGGTAATGAAATAGCAGGTGATGCGAAAATTCGCGCCAACCCAATTCACTGATGAAGTGTGTGACATCGGCTTCGGCTTTTGCCGGCCAAGGGTGATTGCGGATGGCTTTCAGGATTTGTCTTGGTGATATCTCGCCAAAATGCAGATGCGGTGACAGTTTCGAAGAGCCGATTCGATCCGGAAAATTACGCTGTTCTTTATAGCCGATCGCAGCACCGTCGATGAAGGCTTCCAACAATTCTGTGGCGCCTGCTTCACCTGGCTGCCAGAACTCCCAGAAGCTTTTGTCCCACTTTATCTTCGGCAGCAGATTGAGCGATTTAATACTGTCCGATTTTATTTTTTCAGGCACTGGCGGCAATTTTTTCGGCGCAGGCGTCGGCTGGACAGAGTCAATCGTCTGAACCGCGTTTTTCCAGAATGGGGTAAAAACCCGATATGGATCGCCTGACAAAGTCCTTATCGTCCATGGTTCAACCAGCAAAGCGCCGTTGCAACTCTCGGCATGAATACCGCGCTGTTTCAAACTTTCTTTTACCTTGATATCGCGGGCAATCGTGGCCGGTTCGTAGAGACGATTCCAGAAGACGGCCTCCGACCCGGTTTCATTAAGCAGTTTTTCAAGCTGCTCCAATGATTTGCCACTACGAAAAATCAGTCGGCCGCCTTTCTCTTCAATCGATTTTTTCAGCGATTGTAGGGAATAATGAAGCCAGGCAAGACTCGCGGCTCCAGGCTGCCAGGGCTTTTCCTCTTCCGGAGCATGGATGTAGACCAGTATCGGGGAATAGCCCGCGTTCAATGCTGCCTGCAAGGCCGTATTGTCGGTGAGCCGTAAATCACGCCGCAGCCATACCAGTGCATTTGCCATGTTGGAACTTTCCCGTTCTTGTTCTTATGCCGATTTTACATAGGGGCGAACGGCAGAGAATCCGCCATCCACTGAAATAATTTGTCCGCTGATCCAGCTCGCCTGATCCGATATCAGAAAGGCGACGAGATTCGCGGCGTCGCTAGCTTGGCCATATCGCCCCAATGGATATTGGGCCGCGATTTGTTTTGCGGCCGCTTCATTGCTGACCATACGCTCAGTGGCTGGGGTTTGCATCAAGCCCGGGGCAATCGCATTCACACGCAAACCAATACTCGAGAAATCTGCGGCAAGCGATCTTACCAATGCTTCAATCCCGCCTTTCGCAATGGCTATCGCAGCGTGATTACCAACGCCGGAAGCTGCGGCAACCGATGAAAACAGAATCAATGAACCGGCCTGCTTATTTTTTTGCAAAGCGCTGGCATAGGCTTTACCGGTAAAAAATGCCGTATCGAGATTGGCGGACAGGCAGGCGCGATATTGCGCTTCGCTGGTCCGGGCAATCGGTGCTATCAAGATCGCGCCGGCGCAGTTGACGACGGCATCGGGCAATGCACCGAAAAAAGCCGTCGCTTCCGATACGGCCAATTCTGCTCCGGCTTCGGTGGAAACATCGGCGGGAATCGCTTTTTCGTCGGGATGC
>Ga0209277_10000139_pt1 | contig 38091 bp, 39 predicted proteins | sample JI81AbrownDNA_FD_187503 | JGI IMG/M metagenome (GOLD analysis project Ga0209277, IMG submission 187503) | Wastewater effluent complex algal communities from Wisconsin, to seasonally profile nutrient transformation and Carbon sequestration -... | ecosystem: Engineered > WWTP > Effluent > Algae... | reverse complement strand
TAAAAGAAGGAGAGATATATGAAATCAAACGACGAGTTAGGTAATCCAATGATAAAAGTTTTGCAGGATGATTTAACAAAGCTAAAAGAAGCCGAAGCACACGACATCGGCAATAACTTAGCTATTCCAATAATTAGAAGCATGTATCCATCTAGAAGCCGTGGAGAAATGAAAGCTGAATTTGTGAAATGCTACAATGCTGGACACGAAGCCGCGACCGCTTTTTGGCTACCGTTAATTGAAAAAGCTGTGGAGATGGCAGAGGTATACGCACTTGAAAATGACCCAGATTTTGTAGACAGATGCCTAGATGAAGCAATTGAGATGAGAAATAAAAACCCTCATTCAAAAGAAGTTTTTGGTAATGCAATAATTGGCAAAAAAGCCAGAGAATTTTTAACCACGCTTGCCGATGCTTCGGGTGATAAATGAGATACGATGAACAATCGGCCATGAGTCCTAATGAGCTAAAAGCTTTTATGACTAAATTTAGTTTCCACCCATTATCGCTCGCTGATTTATTAGGTGTGTCAAAGACTTGTGTTGTTTATTGGCTCAGTGGACAGCGTAAAATTCCAGAGACTACGGCAAGGTTACTTAAATATTTCGAGCGACACCCTAACGCTATACTTGACTTTTAAAAACGATACGATAACGATTGGTCAAGAGGTGATTATGAAATCAGGTATTTGGAAACACAAAAGTAAATTCAAAGGACAAGCGTTCTTCGCAGGATATGAGCTAGGTAAAGAAGGAAAGCGCATCGTTAAGTTTAAAAACGTAGTAACAGGTAAAGAGTTATTCTCTGCCTACAGTTCTATAGAGTCGGCTAAAGAGTCCGGCTGGATTAAGATTTAATTAACAACCAAACAAAGGAAAACACCATGACAAAGAAACAATTATTACAAAGAATAAATATTTTAGAAACAGCTAAAGTTGCACTTGATGGTATCGTTAAAAACCGTGAAGACAGACTAGTTGAACATTCAAACGAGATCGTAAGAATGCAAGGGGTTCTAGATAATATCGAAGCGGTTAACCGTGATCTGCATATTAAATTGAACGTACACCAAACTAAAATCAATCATCTAACCTCTGCTACTAAAAGTTTAACAGCGGTTTTATGACTGTAGCCGAAACTTTTCACAAAGACATAGTACCTAAGATTGACAAAAGTGTTAGAACTTTCGTTGTAGGAGTTATGTATCATGACGGTAGCGCAGAAGTGACAATGAAGGGTGAACAACTAGACATGGTTTGGATTAGTAAGTTAGCCGAAATTAGATTAAATCAGGTACTAGCAAGTAAAGAAGATAAGAAACCATGAGCCAAGTTCACACTATCCGAACAGACACTTATATCGAGACAGCTAACAGTGATCATTTGCTTGAACGCATCGATCACATGAGGCGCTTGCTTGCTGATAAAGATAAAGAGATCTCTGCTCTAAAGACTATCGTCAAGCACATGGAATCTATTTTAAAACGCAGGCTCCAATGAGTCTGTGGCTTTATGGTCTACAATTAGTTTTTACAGGTATTGGTTTACTGATTGGTCTTTGTATCATGCTTTGTTTAATTACTTTAGTGATCCCCTTTTTGTGGGCACTAGATCGGATGATATCATGAGTGAGGAATAATGATTGACGAATGGGATATTACTTTAACAAAAAAATTATCTGAGTTTACTGAAGATCAGATATATTTAGTGTCGCCATTTTTAAGAACGACAATGTTTAGAAATCGAGCGAGAGGTGTAACTTATGGTGAAGACCTTTGGTTTTTATATTTACATTTAGTAAAGAAACAAACTTATAAATTTATAGGTCAGCAAACAGATCGAAAAATTACACCAACTTGCGTGATGACTAAATGCTTTAGGGTTAGAAGAATGTTAATAAAAAATATAAAAGCGGGTAGACCGTTAATCACCTTGACCCCTATTTTTGTAGGTAAAATTGTAAGTCCTTTATTTGAATTTACTGCTGATGTACATATAGATGAACCTACAGAGCATGTTGATAGTCTTGACGAGACTGCGATTGAATCGATCGATAAGAAGCGTTTAGTTGGTAGATTAAACGCTGATCTTGCAGAGATCGGAAGTAGTGATCCAATTCTGACAGCTTATATCAATTCGATACTAGAGGAAATAAAATAAGCCTACTGTTTAAGTTCTCCATCAAGTCCTACAACCGTTAAGATTTTCCCACCTACCGATGCGTCTGGGTGTTCAATATCTCGGACCATCTCACCATATAGACCGCTCATTTTGAGCATCTCTATACCATCCCTGACTCTAGTAGAGGACATAGAGTCATCGGATTGCCTTAGTGCAGCTACTATACCCGATGCAGTGGCATGACGACCTGACCTGATTGTGTTTTTAATTGTGATAAGAACTCGCTCAGCATCGGAGTTAAAGTCCTGCGCTTCACGTTCTTTCTCAGCAAGCACCGCTTGACGAGCAAATAAAAATCCATCTCGAACGATAATGAAAGGTTTGTTATAAAGTGGAGATCCGTCTGTGAATTTACCAATATTACAAAGCATCGCAGACTTACCTTCCTCTAGTTCAAGTCCGGTCTTATCTCGATACTCTTCTGCATTCATGCTTTGTAAAACTCTCACAACCCGAGAATGCGAAGGAAGTCCAGTTCCTCCACGACCTGCGAATTGTGAGAGATCTTTTGAATTACTTGATTGCTTTCCGATATGATTAATCATTTCAACACAAGCGTTGCTTTTTTCTTGCAGTTCACCCATGAATTTTGCGACTGCTTTATTCATGTCGTTAACACTGGACTCGCTACCCCAAAACGATGCGATAGGGTCCCATACGATCATGCGAGGTTGTAAATCCTCGACTGCTTGCAGGACTTTATTAAGTGCTTCGCGGTTTACAGTTAAGAAGTTAAATTTATCTTTGGATATCAGACAAAGGTCTGCATCTTTTTTAATTACTATTGATGATAGTACGACCTGGATTTTAGCTTCGTTCTCTGGACTTCCGTCGAGCAATCCCATTTGATTTAAAATTGCACCGACCATAGCTGAGAGTTTGACTGCGGTATCCTCACCTGTAACAAAGAGTGTACGTCCTGGTGAATAGCAGCGGAACCCCAAGAACGGTTCACCCAAGGCCAAGCAAATTGCTTCATATAGTTTCAACGTGGTCTTACCTGTTCCACCATCAGCCGATGTGATATGGATATCCTCAGTACTCCAATTCTCAAATAGCTGTGGCTTTTTAAGCTTGCTACGATTAAGTAAATCGGCGCGAGTCATCATTTTTGGAGTCCATCTTTCAGGCAACATCGGAGCATCCGGTATCAATGCGGGTATCCTAATCATAGGTACAGGTCCACCTGGTGGAAGCTCTAAGACTTTAGGATTCTTAATACCTCCGTCAAGTCCTGACGTGATAGTAGCTTTAGCTTCGAACTCTGGTTTACCCCGCTCAATAGCTGCTTTAAATAACTCTTGCTCTGCATACTGACGAGTGACTGCTCCTGATACTACAAGTTGACCAACAAGATAGGACTGTACGTTGAGAGTGTTATTACTTTCGCCAGGTGCAGCGTTTCGAATTGCTTCAAGTGCTTCATTGAACAAGTCCATTCCAATTTCAGGAGATACTGTGGCGATCAGTGCAGTAGGTGATTGCTCGCGTTGTTTCTTTTGACAGGCTTCGTAGATCCAAGCAGGTGCGTCCGCAATAGGAGTAGATAAATCAGCGTCCGTACCGTACCAAATAACAAAGCCGCCTTCAGACCTTAGATCACAACCTTCGATGAATCCAACTTTATTTCCTGGGTCTTTATCATGTTCATATTTAAAAAAGAAATGCATACCGTTACTTGGTGTACGCTGATAGAGAGTTTTAGGAATTTCTAAATTTAATTTTTTTAAAGTTTCAAAACCATTTTTATTTTTAACATCGACATCTAGAACTATGATACCGTTTTGTTTTCCACAAGGGATACCGTAAAACTTTAATCGATCACGAAAGAATTCGCCCCACTGTTTTATTTGTTCAGGGTCGTTACTAGCTTTGGTACGCCATTGGTTGATCAAAGGTACCTTTTGATTCTCGTGATTAATTGATGCTGGAAAAACTGTGAAGTTCACAACAGACCTACTTTGTCCATGTAATCTTTTCTAGCTTTTATTGCTTCTTCTTTAGTCTTATAATAACCTAAAAAAATTTCTTTATTTTTAATTTTTACTCTTGCTCTCCAAGGTTTTCGACAAATATATTTTTTGGTAACATATTTTGAAATCCCTGCGTCTTCTCTTTCTTTTATTTGTATTTTTACGTCTCTGTCTTTAGGTAAAACTAAATTTAAGTTCTTTTTTATTTCATCTAGATATCTAATATGAGCTTCTAATTCTGTATTAAAATAACCAAGAGTTATACACTTATAGTTTATCGTAATTTGAGAAACCCATTTTTGATTCTTTTTAGAAAAACTAGCGCCTACTAGTTTACCCTCTCTGTGGTAGTGACGATTCGATTGATTTAACCTGATATTAGTGTCTCTAAGATTTGAAATTCTATTATCGAGAGTAATACCGTTTATATGATCTACGTTGTCTGCCCAAAAACCTCTTTCTAAAAACCAAATTATTTGATGAACACCAAGGTAAACATTACTGAAAGCAATTCTTCTATAGCCTTTATCTATGCTTCCGGCTTCTTTACCTACAAATTTTTGAAAACCTGCAAATGTCCAATGATTTTTCCAGATAAGTTTACCTGCTTCACTATCGTAATGAAATAATTTTAAAATAAAATCTTTTGTAATAGCTGTACTCATGTCTCTTCTCTCTTTGAATAGTCTCTATTTAATGGGCCTTATTCAGAAGTGAGAGACTATCACTTGTCAATACAGGAGCTACCCGTACCTATCTGAACTCGGCGAAAAGCATTATCTTATAAAAAGTTTTACAAAGTCATCAACTGAATTCACCATACCAGCTATGCCGCCTCGGGCCTTGATCCAGTTAATAAAATTACGTTGCTTCTCTTCGCGTTCATCTTTGGTAGCTTTCCATGACTGACGTTTTATTTCGACCGCTGTAAAGATAGCTATACGTTGACCAACCATTTCGGGAGTAACTACGACTTCAGTCCAGCCGATAAGATCTGATGATTTGTATGGTTGAGTGTTACTTATTTGACCGAGACCGTACCTAACAAGTCTACCTGTCTCGTCTTTAAAAGCGCCCGAGTTATTGCGAAGTAAAGTGACACCCATCTTAGGTGCTTCGAGTTGTATCTCTTGCTGGACTTCAGATTCCGACTTCATATTTAATCATCCCCTCTATTGATTTCATCTCTTTAGTTTTTAAACTTAAGGCTCCTGTGATACTCATGTCGTAAGTTAAGAAAAACTTTTTATGTATCTGTCTATCTGAGTATCCAAAGTGTTTCATCTTTCCAGCCCAAACACTTATCGTCTGAGCTAATTGCTTTTGCATATCGATACGCTCTTGCTGCTTGCGACCAACACTAATACCAGCAGCAGTTCCAGCGGCCATTGCTACACGTTCTGATATTTCTTCTGGACTCTCAAGTACCATTTCACTTTCCAGTTCTCTAATGGTATCAGGGTCTAACAACATTAGATCACCGTCAACTTGTTCCAGTGCTTCACGTGCAGATGTACCGCCTGATCTATTGTATTGCTTTAGATACACGTTTCCACAATAAGGACACGCTTCTAATACCTTATCGTAAGGTGCGTTGCACATATGGTTTGAGCATATGCGAATTAAGTTGGTTGTATCGCGACGTTTTACAATGCGATCTAAAGTCCAGGTGCGATGCTGATCAGGTAGTCCGTGACGTTTGATGTTACCAACATGATCGATAATAATCGCATGAGGTTTACCTTTCTTAACTCTGAGAGCTCGACCAATGCACTGAAGGTGTTTACCAATAGACATTGTAGGTCTAGCCATGATAACGCATTCAACTCCAGGGATGTCTAGCCCTTCGTCAAAGAGATCGACGTTAATTAAAACTTTAGTTCTCTCTTCTTCAAAATCTATGATACCTTGCGATCTCTCTTGATCTGGTGTCTCGCCTGTCAAAGTTTTGGCAGGTATTTGGTGATCTATAAATTCTTTTTCTAATTTAAAAGCAGACTCTATGTCGGTAGCAAAAACTATGGTCAGTTTGTTTTTGCAAAATTTCAAATAATTTTTTACGACATCTCCTACTATACAACTCTCCCGCGAAGCAACTGCCATTGCCTCTCTAGTAAAGTCAGACCCCTCATTGGCCTTGACTAAATGCTTTTCATAGTCCCCTGGTGGTACGACGATTTTATATTTAGAAAGATACCCTTCGTTAATTAAATATTTTGTAGACGGCCCTAGTATCATGGTATCAAATAAACCATCGGCATGAGTACCAAGTCCACGTTTATCAAGGCGTTGTGGGGTCGCCGTGAATCCAATACCGATAGCATTAGGAAATAAAGAAAGTGACTTACCCCATTTGTTATTTTTTAAAACATGGGCAGCTTCATCTTGTATCCATACTCTAATACCGTCCGCCCAATTTTTATATCGATCAGATCGAGAGTTTAAAGTGTCAACAGATACGACAGTGATTGGTGCTCGATGATCGTACCATTGCTTTCCGACTGCTCTACGTTGTGCCGCTATGATACCGACTACTACATTTTTAGGCGCTATTATATTGTGTGGTATTTTTAATCGAGCAAGACTTACACAAAGTTGCGACACAAGCTCGCGTCGATGAGCACTGATAACTGTTGGTAAACCTTGAGTTATTCCCATATCATAGGCAGTCGAACACATCGTTAAACTTTTTCCCGAACCAGTCGGGCTTACAACTAGTGGTGCTTTGAAACCATCAGCTAACGCTTTGTAAATTTTATTCTTTAAATCGATCTGGTAAGATCTTAAACTTATAGTCATAGTGAGACACCCTCTATTACTTTAAACCAGTTTGGCAATTAATAACGCTACGTTCATTCATTTATTTATTTTCTTGCCGATACGTGGTAGTATATCATAAGACACTGAGACTAACAAAGGAGACAAACAAAATGAAACTAACATTCCAAGGCGACAGCCTTGCAGAAATCCATCAACAAATTGTAGCAGCGGCAGATGAGTTAACTCGTGAAGATGTTAAAACAGATAACGTGTTCACGCCACCAGCGTCAGATAAAACTACAGGTGTTAACGTATCACCTATAGTAAATGCTTTTGAAGGAGTAGACTGGGCAAAACCTGGCACTGATAAAACTGTTGAACAAGAAGTACACCCTGAAGTTCAAGGTGCTCCAACAACTAAGCTATCTAAGATCGACGGATACAATGTATCAGACGGTAAAGTTTGGGTTCCTGTTGAAGGTCGTGGGTCTTCTTACTCAGGTGTTGAGATCGATGAATACCACAGACGTAAAGCAGCTAAAGAATCTGGTGGTGAATTAGATGCGGCAGGTACTCCGTACAACCCTGCAATCCATACCTCTACTAGAACCAAGACTAACAAAGGTCTTTGGAAAAATAGACCTGGTGGTGGAGCTGCGAAAACAGCAGAGACTACTGAACCAAGAGAAGTCGTACACAAGATTACACCATCGGGAGACGTTAAACTTGAGTGGCAAACCGCTACGACTGAACCAGCAAAACCAGCCAGCGTTCAAGAAGTAGTAGCACATGAAGACTCTGCTCCTCCTATTGGTCGCGCACCATCGATGCACAATTATGAGAGTTTTAAAACTAACCTAATGACCATCGTTGTACGCTTGATCAATGAGAACAAGATCACTCGTGATTATATGAAAGATCTAAATGCTTACTTCCAAGTATCAAATCTTTGGGATGTTAAGAACGACGATACAAAATGTCAGCAGCTATTCAAGTTGTTCCTTGAGTATCAATTTATAATGGGGGCTTAAAATGCAGACGGTCCGTGAAATACGATGTTCGAGTTTAGATAGATATATGAAGTGTCCTGGCTTTGCACAAATGACAGATACGTTACCGAACTTATCTAATCCAGCAGCAGAGGAAGGAACAGCAGCAGGTGAATTACTTCAAGCTATGTTAGAACAAAGGTCGTTGAAACCCAATGTCACTGGTGTAGCAAAGAATGGAGTTCGCTTTGACTCTGATATGTATTTCCATCTTGGTCCAATCGCTCAAGAAATTCTTGATAAGAATGTTATGATCTCTTGCGAGGAAAGAGTAGACTGGGTGCCAGCTCAGGGTGTTGCTATTCGCGGACAGTTTGATATTTCTTATATCGTTGGCGATACACTTTACATTGAAGACTTGAAGTATGGGTGGAAGATTGTAGATGTGAAAGAGAATTGGCAGCTACTTGGTTACGCTATCGGTAAAGTTTTACAGTTAGCAGAGCGACCTAAGTATATTCAATTCACCATCCATCAACCAAGACCACATCATGAGGAAGGTCGATCAAGGGTTTGGAAGATTGATTTAGATAGTACCATGGAAGGGCTTGCTTACTACTACAATGAAATTTGTGCAGTAATGACTGAGATTGCCAATGGCTCTCGTGAGTTAATCACTGGTTCTCATTGCAAGTATTGTCCAGCGGCAGCTAATCGTTGCCCTGCAATCTCTCGCTCGATGTATAATGGTATCGCTGAAGTCATGTATGATTTCAAACAAGATGACCTGACCGAAGCTGAGATAGCAGAGCAGCTAAGATTACTCGAAGACGTTGCAAGTTTAGTTAAAATTAAACAGGACTCTTTGAATGATCTAGCTTGTATGAAGATTAAAGCTGGTGCTGATATTCCAGGGTACGGTGTTGAAGATAAACTTGGAGACCGTAGTTGGAAGTCTGATGTTACACCAGAGGCTATTGAATGTCTGACCGGACTTCGCATAGTGGAACAAGTTATTATGTCACCCGCAAAAGCTGAGAAGCTAGGTGTTGATAAAAAGTTAGTGAAAGATTTAGTAGAGAGAAAACATTTAGGTTTTAAATTAACAAAGAAAGATTACATCCGAGATGCTGCTAAAGTGTTCGGAAATAAATAAAGGAGATAGTTATGTCAGAAGGTAAACAAATCATGTGCCAGGGTCGCATACTTTGGACGGTTGCAAAGACACCGTTCGAAGGTGCCGTTCGCAAAGACCAAATGGGTAAACCGATTATGAATAATCAAGGTGAGCCAGCGATGCAATATGGATTCGGTTTGGCAGTGCCTAAGCCAGGGCCTGCATCAACACCAGATGAAGTAAAGAACTTCATGGATATGTGGAACGCTATCCAATCTGAAGCGATGGCGCTGTACCCTACAGGTCAGATCCCTCCGGGGTTCTCGTTTAAATATAAAGACGGTGACGGAGTAGACCATAAGGGTATGCCGTTCTCAAGTCGTGAAGGCTACGCTGGTCATTTGGTTTACGCTTTGACTACATCACTACCGCTTAAGTTCTTTAAGTATGAGGGTGGAGCTTATGTGCAAGTTAAAGATGGTATCAAGTGCGGTGACTATGTTCAGGTTCAAGTGAATGTTAAAGGACACCTACCTAAGCCAGGTACTCAAGGTAAACCAGGACTTTACTTAAACCCTAATATGACGCTGTTCCTAGGCTTTGGTAAAGAGATCGTCAATGCTCCCGATGCTTCTAGCATATTCGGCGCTGCGCCTCCTCCAATGCCAACTGGTGCGTCTGCTACCCCAGTAGGTGGACCTGCTAACTTTGGTACATTTGGTCAACAACCTGAGATGGGTCAACAAGCTCCTCAGACTCCTCAATGGGGTGGGCAAGCAAACCCAAACGTACTACCGCCACAGTTTCAAACACAGCCTCAACCTGCTCCTCCGGTCATGTCTCCAAACCAAGGGTACGCAAACCCACAGACGAACTATGGTGGTCCAACACAACCTGGCCCGACTGCACCTCAGACTGCATTCCCTTCTAACGGAGCACCAACACCAAGACTACCTTGGCAGCAATAGGATAACAAGATGACCACTGAACAGAAATATTTTACCTATGACCTTGAAGTTTTTCCGAGCGTTTTTCTGTTCAGTGGTAAATTTAGGGGAGTTGAAAATCTCCCTTACGTTTTTGAGATATCCAATCGACGCAATCAAAAGTCTGAGATGATTCAATTTTTAAATTATCTCAGAGACTCAAACAGTATCATGGTCGGATTCAATAATCTTGGATTTGACTTTCCAATTTTAAACGAGCTGCTCAACAGTCCTTACACCTTTGATGCACTCAAGGCTTACCAACTCTGCACTCAGATCATTGGCAACGGTGATCGAAACAATCAGTTAAATTTTCTAGTACCCTACAAAGATAGACACGTTAGACAGCTTGATCTCTACAAATTAAATCACTTCGATAATTCTGCGAAAAGATGTTCACTTAAGCAACTTCAATGTGCAATGAGATCTCAGAGTGTTGAAGACCTACCTTTTCCTGTTGGTAAAATCCTGACCTCAGAAGAGATCGACGTTCTAATTAAATATAATATTCACGACATCACTGAGACTGAAAAGTTTCTAGATATCTGCCAACCCTCTATCGATATGAGAATGGAACTTGCAGCTAGTGGAATGGTTGACGGTGATGTTTTAAATTACTCCGATGTTAAGATCGGTGAGCAATACCTAGTTAAAAAGATCGGTCGTAATAAGTGCTACGCTGGTTCTAAACCTAGACAGACTTTTAGATCAGAAGTTATTTTTAAAAATATAATTCTACCTCAAATTAAATACAATACATTCACTTGCCATGAAGTGCTTGAATGGTTTCAATCGATCATAGTTTATCCGATGAAGAAAGAACGTGAGACTTTTAAAAAAGTAATTGAGATCGGTGGACTTGATTTCCACTTTGGTCTTGGTGGTGTTCACGCTTCTGTCGAGTCTAAAGTTTTCCACTCTGATAAAGATTACATTATTAAAGACATCGACGTTGCAGGTATGTACCCAGCCGTTACCAATGCAAACGACATTGCTCCTGAACACCTGGGTAAAGACTTTACTTTGGCATACAAGCAATTACCTATCGAGCGTAAACGATACAAGAAGGGTACGACTCATAATAAAGTTTTAAAGTTATCGAGCAACGGAGTGTTCGGTAAAACTAACGATCAGTACTCGTGCTTCTTTGACCCTCAACACACCTACTCGGTCACTGTAAACGGTCAGCTTCAATTACTTCAACTAGTTGAGAAGCTCACATCAATCCCAGGACTACAATTAATCCAAGCGAATACGGACGGTATCACAGCTAGGGTTCCTCGCTCGCTGGTGTGGACATTTGATATCTACAAAAAAGAATGGGAGAAAGAAACGCAGCTTGAACTTGAGGAAGTTGAATATAAATCAATGTGGCTTCGAGATGTTAATAATTACTTTGTGTTAAAGACTGATGGGACTACAAAAGCTAAAGGATGTTACTGGTATCCCACGTCCATCGATGACTACGAAGGGCAATGGGCAAAAGATTTTAGTATGCTTGTCGTTCAGAAGTGTGCTGAAGCTATGTTACTTCATGACATAAATCCAGAAGCGATGATCAATGCGTTTGTAGATAAGTTTGATTTTATGAAGTACTACAAAGCTAAAGGTGCGTCGGTCCTTATGCTTGGTGATAAAGAAGTCCAGAAGACTTGCAGATATTATGTGTCTACCAAAGGTCAACCACTTAAGAAGATCGATCCAGCTCGTGGACCTGAAGGAACTTATTGTCGCAAGAATAGTTTGAGCGATAAAGAATACGAGAAGATCTTAGCTGAGACCCCTGCTGGTCAGTGGAATGAAAAGATCCATACAAAAAATAAATCAGTTTATAAACCTGTTCACACTTCGATTGAAGCCGGAAAACTTATCAAGCTCTGCAACAATGCAGACGACTTTGATTGGTCAGACGTTGACTGGAAATACTACATCGAAGAAATTAAAAAACTATATATAGGAGAAACCAATGGAACTATATAAAAAGTTTAGTCCAGTTCAAGATAGGATATTAAAAGTACTCGGCAACAAACAAATGAGACTTGTTGACCTTGCCGAGAAAGTGTACGCTGAGTCTGCGGTAAAACCAATGTCACCTCGAACGGCCGTTAGATCGGCAATTCAATTCATCAATTGGAAATGTGAAATGAAGGGTCTTCACTGGCGAATAGAAACTGATGGAGCTATGGGGCGAAACGGTTGTACGGTTAGGAAAGTCAAATGGGTTTAATGTTAAACGTAGATCCAGAAGTAAGACGTGGTGATGTGATTCAGTGCTTTGATATCGAACATGAAGGTGAAAAACTTTTGATCAAAGTCTATGTTGTTAAATCGACTGGGGTTATGAAATTAACTTTCAATGGTCCCAAGTCGTTTAACATTTCTAGATTTAAAGAAGAGTTTCTAACCTCGACGCCGAGGCAGCATGATAGGTCTCCAGATAGCGAATGATCCGCTCGGTCCACCATCATCTGCTGGTGGGAAATAAGTTCCTGCGAAATAAGTCTTAGCGAAAAACCCAGGTGCAAACATTAAGTCACATCCTTAGTTACTACAGACCTGTTTCCATTTGAATCAACAGTCGCCACGATTCTATCTTTGGTATCGTTAATGTCTCGAATGGTAATTGTAGAAGTTCCTGCACCTGATAATTTACCTGCAAGTGAAGCTGCTATAAGTCTCATCGATTCTCTTAAGCTAAACCCCACCTCGATGTCTTGGTTATCAAGCGTCTCCATTGAAGTACCCAAGTTGGTAGCTCGCGATGAAATCGCCGCATCTAAATATAAATCAACTACTGCTTTAATTGCAGCAACGTCGCTTGATTCAGCAAGCTGCACTTCTGCGCCGGCGAATAAATTAACATTGCCATTGTCACCAAGATTTAACTCTACTGGAGTCGCCTGCGTCCTCATTATTGCCGTGCCGCCTGAATTATATCTGATGTAGTAAACGCTTTGCTGGAAATAATTAGATGCCGAAAACGTATGAGATCCTGGACCAGTGAATGTAAATAAAGTTGAGTCGTCGCTAACTAGCTTCATCTCAACGTAGTCTGTAGCTTCAATTCCGCGAATCGTTAATGATGCGTCGGGAGCCACATAGGTATTGTCAATGTTTGTAGGCATGTATATTTTATTGATGATTCTAGTTGAATCGTCAGTAGTCGCCGTGATCTTTATTTTCATATAAAAGCCATCATCTGAGTCGTAGCCAGTAAGCGCGGATAGAGCAGCGTTTAGGTTGGCTCCACTTAATGCTTGGTATGAACCGTAAGATCCAGTAGGCGTTTTTACTACAAATTCAAACGATAAACTTGTAGGAGCACTTGTAGTGTTTGAACTTAAGACGCCGCCTTCGGTGTAAGAAAAACCAGGCGATGTATTTTGAAACGAAGTCACTCCGTGCATTACAAAGCTTGATTCGACTTCAATTACGTTGCCATTTGTAGGTATCTCGATACCACCTGCTTGGTCATATTGAATACCCGTAGTTACCCCAGAAAATATTAATCCTGTATATTCTCCAAATGGCCCGCATACGACGTTTCCAGTTGTCGGGCTTAAACCAAGATCCACTTGATTCGAAAAAGCATACCTTACAGATCCAGCCATTGTAGTAGATACACCTGATCCGGTACAAGGCAACAAGTCATACTCATTACTTTTTGAGCCTTCATTAGTGGCCGAACCAGACGCTAAGCTTAGTCTACAATTAAGTACTTTATTTGCACTCATTAAAGATGTTGACGGTGCATTTACTATGACGCTTCCAGTTCTAAAATTTGAAAATGTAGAATTGTAAACTTCTAAAGCGGTTCCATTCCCAAACTCTATAATTCCAAGGGCGGCATCGTTACCGTTATAATTTGCATTGAATATTTGAACGCTATTTGACAACCCATCCGCGTTAAACAGTTGACTTCGTGGAGCCGTCACGCCTGCATTGCTAAGACCTACTATTTTAATGTTTTGAGCATTAACAAATGAAATAAGGATATCTGTTAGCGCTATCTGTTGTGTAGTACCATGCTCCGCGCAGTGCTTCAGGTTTGTTATAATCAAATTACTGACATTGATTATTTCTAGCCTGCCGCCAACTATTGTTAAATTATCTATTTGTGCTGTATTGCCAACTTTTGGTAACAAAAATGTTAACATTAATGATTCATCAGTTGTTGCGCTTCTACCTGGCTTTCTTGCAAACCATAGATTTTCAAGAAGCACTACCGATAAACATGTTGATATTGTATTTTTGCCGCCTGCAGTAACAAGCCCAGAAGTATATGATGAAATGTTTTGCGCTGATAGATCGCCATTGATACCTGAGATACTAAATATTACTGCCGTTGCCGTTTGCTCTGTATCTGGACATAAAGCCAATCCGTCAATAGTTAGATTGCTATTAGAATTTGTGTGCGAGAATGTTCCGCAAAAACCACAGTGTTGTAATACTGCCTCACCAGGTCCGATATTTGCATAGTAAATAGCATTAGAACATGACACCCAACTCCAATACAACCGTCCAGTTGAGGCGGCATCTATCAGTGTACGGGTGGATGGAGTGGCATTGTTTGAATTAGAATGTAAATATATGTTTGGTATTCTAACCTTTGCTCCGCTTACTATTGATTTTCCATTTGTGTTGTCACCGCAAGTAAGTTGTCTAGTTGATCCATCCCAAAACAAAACCATACCATCATCAAGAGCACCAAAATCAGTTTGAAGCTGCGTAACTGTATACCCAGCTGTAGGGATAACGACCCAAGGAATATAAACACCACTACCTGATGCTGTTTCAACTTCCACATAACTTGGATATGGAATTGTGTTTAACGGTGATGCAGAGAAAGAGAAAGTTTGTGTTGATCCATTACCAGTACCGATTTCAATCGCGTCTCCAATGCATTCAAAAATACCATTCTTTTTAACTTGAAAGTCTTTTGAGTTGGCTGAAAGTGTAACCACTAATGGTGTGGTTGTAGAATTATTTATTATTTTTAATTTACCTGAAGTAATACACTGAATAGTTCCTGGCAGTGTTGCAAGCTTTGTAACGTCAGATGCGTTTTGTGCGTCTATCGTTAAAACCGCTCCTGAATTGATAGTTAATGTATCACCAGATGCGTAGGAGACTGCGTTTATATTGGTGTCTGCTGATATCGTAGCCATTACTCACCAACTATTTGTGTAATTTCGATAATTTTTTCTAAAGCTTCGTTAACTTCTTTTAATTTAAGTTCGCTTGCACTTACTTTTTCTTCGCTAGCTTTGATTTCTAAAACTAGACCTTGAAGTTTGGCATCATACTTTTTAATTTTGTCATCTATTAGAGTATCGATCTCTTTAGACTTAGATTGAGCGTCAGCAACTATTTGTGCAGCTTTCGCTTTTGCATCTTCAACTAACTGTGCTGCTCTTGTTTCAGTTTCCAAAATTACAGAAGGAGCTTTATCTTTGGCTACTTCAAATTCTTTTTCTAAAACTTCTTTGCTTTCTTTTAAAGCTTCGCACTCATTAAAGAGTTTAGATTTTTTGTCTTCTAGTTCTACAGCGTAGCTTTCTAAGCTATCAACTTTATCCATTGCGTCCGCAACTTCATTTAAACCTGCGAACATAACTTGAAGTCGTTTGATATTTTCTGAAGCATCTTTAAATTTAGACATTATTTACCTACCGATAATAGATGACAGTTGATAGCTACTGCTGCGCCGCCTGATACACTTGGTCTCATGTAGCGAGTGATTTGTAAAAGTTGTTTTAATCCTGCTGAAGTGAATGACAAAGCAACACCCGCTGGATCCGTCAGTGTAACATAGTTAACACCGTCATTGGAACCTTCTAGAACTACAGTAGCTCCGCCGAATGTACCTGTGAATTGAACTGAGCGATCTGATAAACCTACGCCTTGGATTGGTGCACCAGTGTCACCTGTAGCTAAAGCTGACCAACTTACCAAAGATGATTTACCATAAAGGCTTTGTACGCCTGTGTCTGCATACTCGATTACTGCCATGTTAAACTCCTTTTACATTAGATTCATTTTTAATTGTTCTTCTGCTTTTTGCAATTCATTTCTAGGGATTTGGTCCTCTATCTGCTTTATCTTACCTTCAGCCTCTACGCACTTACCGTAGTCTTTACAGATGTCTAGAATGAATTTCTTAATAACAGCCCATGAGTCTATGGGTAGGACCAAAGAGTATTGCTTGATCTTAAGCCACTCGTCACCTTCAGGAAAGGTCTCTTCATTGGATATGGTTTTAGTACAGAAGCCCGATGTCTCGGTGACATCTATACAGATTGGTTCATCAGGGAGTTTGTGAGCGCAACTTGATAAGGTCACGAGCACGATTAATAAGAGCAAGCTTTGTGGCTGTACTAGGGTTTTGAGAATTTGCACTAATAGCTTCATAGACTGCATCCTTTTGACGGTTAACTAAATAATGCGTGTAACCATAAAACGCAAGGGTTTCACCTTCATCAAATGCAAATTCCAATACCAAAGTTATGATCTTAACCAGGATAGGATTTACTATTGGATTACCTAAAAAGGACCAGCGAAGCACCGCTTTTGCAACGGCCTTCGCTGTCAGTTCTCTAATCGCCTGGTCTCTTAAAACTATAAGAGCGTCGGTGATTACACCCATTACTTGTTCAACTCGTTTTTCAAACCTTGAAGAACTTGAAGAACAACTGGTTTTTCTAAATCAGTTCCAGGGATTAAATCAATTTCACCTGACTGAACTTTAGCAATCACTTCGTCAAGTTTAGGATTGATCACATAACCAACTTTAGCTTTCACTTCAGCCGATCCGATTTCAACACCTGCACTGTCTTTAAGAACACCTTTTAAAATTACTTCTCCGCCTTCGTAAGATACGTCAACGCCTTCTGCTACTTTCATCTTCTTCTCCCTTATGATTCGCGTAATTGCGATTAAACCCTTAAGCCATTCGTACACCAAAGCTAGAGTCGATCCGGCTTTGAACGGTTGTCTCTTACCCATCCATAACTCAAGAAGCATGAACAGGACTGAGAGGATTATGTAAAAGTAATCCTTCGACTCACAGTTCACTGTCAACCTTATTGTCATCTAAACTTGTTCGATAACCTAGTACATCTTCAAGTTTGTATTTAGAAACATTCAGGTCGTTGGACTGGTTACCACCTAGGCAGTAAATGTGATCACCTTCTCGTTTAACGTAGAAAGCAACGTGACCTTGCCAGGCTTCTTTACCGCGCTTTAAAACGACGATACAGCCTTGCTTAGGTTTACAAGCTTTACCCCATGTTAGGAAGCTCTGAGCGTTTGCTCTGCGATTTCCTTTACCGCCTACTGCTTGCAAACAATAGTTAACAAACACAGCACACCAAGCAATCGCCGAGTCATCAAGTTTGGTTGGATTACCAAGACCATCGACTGACTTATAAGCCAGTGCAATGTTTGGATTGGTCGCACCACCTGGGTACTCTTTCCAATTCTTTGACCGTTCTTTAATTGCAAACTGATATGCTTTCTCGATTAACGTCATTTAGTCCTCGGTTCTAATCGTCCTCTGATGTAGGAAACATCTGCTGATATTTTATTTATTCCATCACGCATCTGACTTATTTCTGTCTCGACTCTTTCAATTCTATTTTCAAGCTTTAACGCTTCAGATTTACTTTGGTAGTTGGTGGACATCCAAGTAATGATGACTGTTAACGTTGCACCAAAAGCTAGTGTCTCAGCAAGTGTTAGTTTCCACTTTAATAAATTTCCCGTTTGTTCCATATTACTTCCTTGATTGAAACGGTGAGACGACGAGGAGGGAACCACCAAACCTGACCCGCCGCCCACCAATATATTTATTTCTTTTTTGGTTTCGGTTTCTTAACTTTAATTTTCTTTCCGTACATTAGATACTCTCCCAAGGCATTACTGTTTTGCACATGAACTTGTCGTTTGAGTCTTCAACAGGTTTACAAGCTTTGTTCATTGATAAGCTTGAACATCCCGCCAAACATACCAACGTTAAAATTAAAATAATTTTCACAAACCCTCCGTGGTTAATTCCTGTTTTTAATGTTTTTAACTGTCGTAAAACCTGTTGTTAAACTTCGCTTGCTCATTATTTAACCCTGAATATTGATATTACGTTTTCAGTTGCCGATCCGTTTAATGATTGGCCAGAATATCCCGCCCTTGCCCTTCCACTAATTGTTTCACCAGCGCCACAGTAGACCGTTGTCGCTGCCGATGGGTTCATTGTGTGAATACCAGAGGCAAATGCGCTGTAATTTAAAACCGCTAGCTTTACCGTAGAGCCCACATAAATATAATTGGTATAATCCCAGACCGCGCTAGATCGTGAACCAGAGATTGAGTTAAATTGCACGCTGTAAAAACCAGCAACCGGGCAAGTAAACAATCCAGTAGATGTCGAATAAGCATTATGCGTATCGAAATCTTTTACTGTTAAAACAACCGTGTCGACAGTTGCGGTTCCAAGCGCCTGCGAGCTCGTCGTGTATCTTGCGGCAATGGTCTCAGTCGCAGATATTGTTGTTGGGGCTTGAATCTTAAAAATAGATAGAACGTTTTGTTCTTTTGTCGCCGAATAGTTTAGGTTTCCGCCAGAGCTTTGGTATGCAGATAGTTTAATGGTATCACCGGCTTTAACATTATAGGCTGTGACGTTAAACGGTAATGATGGGCCATCTGTAGCGTTTCCTAATGCTGTATATTCATATATTACTGTTGAATTATGAACTACTCTTATAACTCTTATTCCTGTGGCATTAACTGCAAAGGTTATATTTCCACCAATAGAATAGTCACCATAAGTTGATGCGGTATAAATTCCAGTTGTAGAATTGAATCCGACTACCTTATCTGTTCTTGCCGTATTCCATGATGCAATATCTTGAAAATTTCCAGTACTAGTGTGAGCACCTGCTGTTTTATCAACAACTAAATTAATTAATCTACCGTCATAACCATCAGATTGCTGAGTGGTTGCAGCTAAACCTTGAATAGGTACGCTGAATACTAAATCCAATGATGTAGTAGAAAAGAATGAACCATTTACGGGGTCTAAGTTAGACGCTGGGGTTGAACTCTTTGTTCCTAGATAGACCGCCGTCGTTGATGTCGCGGTGTTTGCAATTACTTTAAAGTCAGAGAATGACGAAGATGTTGAACTAGATGACCCGTCGCCGACCGCATTATAAAAAGATGAACGCCAACCGATTTGTGAAAGATTAGTGTTTAAACTAGCGCCTGGTCTTAAGCTGATTGAGCCAAGAGATCCAGCGCCAGTACCAGCAGTAAACGCAATCTTATACTCTTCGTTTGTGCCGACTTGACGGTATGATGCTACTAAGTTTGATGTCGTCCCGAAGTTTGTTATAGTCGGAGTGTATGGTTTCCAATCGCTTATCGTCGTGCCAGCTAAGAAAGTACTTAATCTAAATCCAACTTCGGCCTTAACAACCCATGCGCTGTTAGCTGATTCAGAAATAAATCCGATTAGTTTAATCTGCGTGGTGTCTGAATTAACCTGAAATTCACCCTCAACCCAATCTGAATTAGTCGTAGAGTTAGAAAACATTTTGAAAGTGCTAGGCTCTGTGTATGACCAAGTCGAACCGTTATATTGTCCAACATACCAGATTAAACTTGAATCAGTCGGGCTAGATCCATTTGAGCCAGCTACGAAAGTTCCAGATACAATCGTGTAATCGATTCGCGTTTTGAGCATCTTAGTTCGATATCCGGCATCGATAGTAATCGTGCGCTCAATCGCTCTGCCTTGTCTTGATGCGCCTGAGCTCTTAGTTAGTAAAAACGAGGTAGCTCCAAAAAGTGGAGCAGAGGTACTTGTTGAAATAGCAAAAGTGCCAGAACCGCTAGATGACGTGAACGTACCCGCTGGACGTGTTGCCGCTGAGTATGAACCTTCGACAAAGTTCGTGACGCCAAATTCAGCATTGCCGTCTGGTATTAAATTTCCATCTGGATCAGCAGCCCATCGAACACCATTGGTCTGTGTGGAATCGGCGATAAGCATTTGACCATTTGATCCAACCGCTTGTCGTGCTAGCGTTGCTGAGGCTGTAGCGACGTATAAATCACCTTTTGTAGTTAGCGTAGACTTGTCAGTCTTCGCATCTAATGAAGTTTGAACGTCTTGAGATAGGTTAGAGAGATATCCGACCTGAGTCGCTGACGTTCCCGATGCAGCTAACGCACCAGAACCATTTGTGACTAAAGCTTTATCTGTAATTAGAGGAGTTGTAATCGTACCCGTGAACGTAGGTGAAGCCGCAGGAGCTTTTAATCCTAAAGCAGTATTTAGATCGGTCTGATCGCTTAGTGTACCTGTAATTGTACCCCATGCTCCACCGCCACCACCAGAGCTGGATAACACATCCCAAGTTCCCGCAGCACTTCCGGCAGCTCTTAAATGGATCTCGGCTTGAGTACCTGTTGAAAGAGTAGTTAGAAGTCCACCGCCCGAAGCGTTGACTGTCACGTTACCAGAAGACTTATTGATTATGTAAAATCTACGACCAAGCTCTGTGCTCATTGTCGTAGCGTCTGGAAGCACAACCGTTTGAGTAGTTGCACCTGTTATAATTAATTTAGTCTCACTTGCTCTTGTCAGAGTAGTTGTACCCGCTGCTGAAGCAACGGTAGTAAAACCCTCGATTAGTGCAGGAGGTTTAAAATAAGTCCCTGCACTCAAAGCGTTTATCGTAAAAAATATTAAAATTAAAAAAGTATTAAATCGCATCGTTTACCTGCCATGACATTAAGTAGTTTGCTGAATCTGTTGGAGCACCAAATGTTACAGTGAACCCGTTCACAGTTTTACCTGTGACCATTCCTTGCATCATTATGGGAACTGCATCTGTTAAATTTACAAAATTAAAATTAGGAACATAGTTTGCATCTGATGTTGGTGTACTAAATACAACCGTCACACTTGACTGGGCATCACTAAGAGAGTCATTACCGGCTCTTAAAATTCCAGATCCGTCTGCACCATTAGATCCGTTAGATCCGTTGCTTCCAGCGGGTCCTGTCTCACCAACGAAAGCTGATCGAGCTACAGCTTCAAAACCGTCACCGTCTTCATTGATAGCAATTACGGCATCTGCAAGTAGCTCGATCTCCATATTAAAAGCATCAGCGTCGTTCGCGTTTACAAGTTTACCTAATATTGGTGCTCGTTTAGCTAGGTACGCAACAGCTTGCAGTTGTAAAGCCATGTAATCAAACGCATCTTCAAATTGCTTTAGCGTCCAAGATGAACGTCTTGCGAATTGTTGAGGTTGAGTTGGTTCATTGGCATTTAAAATAATTGCTAAAGTATAGTCAGTTTCTAAGTCAGCAATGAGGACTACTTGTCCACCACCGTCTTCATTAAAAGTAACTGAGCTAAGGTAAGTAAGATCGTCACCGTCAACTGCCCAAACAAGAGCACCCGCATCGTCGGCTTTAACTATTAATAACTGAGACTTGTCGGTGATCTTAAAATCAAACGAGTAGGAGTCTAAGACTCCTGTACCGATAAAATCTGCTCTGGGTTGATAAGTAGAAATACTCATGTTTAAATCCTTTTGTTAATAACGTAATTTGTCAATTAGTTATTGGCTATTTCTGAGTTGTCTATCTTCTTTCTAGATATTTCCAACTGGTCAGCTATATACTGTTTTAAACCTTTTATGGTCTTATACTCTTTACGTTCTAGTTTAGGGTTAGCATCAATTACATCTTGACCTAAAACCGATGCAACAGTCTTGGATTCTTTAGCTTCCATGACTTTAATCCAACCTTCTCGACCAAAGTGATGTGCCCCGTAAATATTTTCAGTGGTCACAGGTATTTTAACCTTGGCTTTTTTAAAATCTTTAATAATCATTTTAACCCAGTATTTAATAGCAATCTCTTGTTGCTCTCCTGTTTCCTCAGTTCGACCTTTCTTAGTCAACCCTGCGCTCTTAGGTGCAAAGTTCATCACATCTTCCCATGCCGTTTTGGTAAATTGATAGTAACCAAAAGCATTAGAAGCATACTCTCCTGTCCAAACATTCTTACCTAAACTCTCATCGAACTCATATTTTTTAGGTCTAGCCGTTGGGTCATCACCGGACTCTGCCATTTTAAATAAATAATATTCATCGTCCGTTAAGTCTTCTTTGTTCTCAGAAGTAATATTAGTAACTACAGATTTTGTATTATCAACTATTACGGGCATTGCTGATCCACTGTTAACTTTACCGGACTCTTCATCTTCGGCTTGCTTCATTAATCGTTCAAACCTTTCATCTTGTGTCTCATCATTACGATCAATGAATCCTTTTAAAAATTCTACAACAGGACCAAGGACAGCACCCGCCGCTTGTTTAATTTTATATTTACCTTGTAAATCTTCATCGGTACCCAACTTGTAAAGTTGATGTCCGAAGTTTACAGGTATGCCGCCCGTAGCAATGGACATTGTTTTAGCAAAAGCTTTCCATTGATGTTCTTGGATACCTTCTAAAGTTTCAGCAAAAGTAAGGTCATTCATCGTTCCATAACCTATATCGTAGAAAAGCATTTTTCCAACTGTACCTAAGTCATCAAGCGTTTGACCGATTACTTCATTACTTTTTATTTGACCGTTATTTTTAATTGCATTTTCAACTGCAAAGAATAAAGACCTGGCACCTGGAATATGTTGACCAAAGTTTTCAACAAACAGACTGTACGATTGTCTAGCTGCGTACCCCGCTGGTGACTCATCTTCTTTAGGTTTAAATTTACTTTCTTCTTCATCGTCCGTCCAAAACAATCCTCGAACTGACTCAGTAAATACGGAAGCTACCGTAGATAATATTACAACTCTTAAAAGGTCTTCACCAACGCCTGTGAATTTCTCATGGAATTTTTGAAAGTCCCCCGCTTTGGCCGCTTTACTTGCGTCTTCCAAATCGCGTTTATAATTAGATGCTTTTTGTAAATTATAATTTAAAGCATTTCTTGAGTCATTCCAGTATCTAGTGACTAATTGACCTAGTGCTGTTTTTTGAATAGCCGCTCGATCAATTTGTGTACCAGCAGTAAGTGTCCCAGTAATCATTTTATTGGCATACGCTTGAGCGTCTACTTCACGTTGTTCAGGTGTTTGTTTTTCCCAAAGGTTTACATCTTGATCGGGGGCGTCTCCAGCTAAGTGTTGAGAGTAGAACGCATTTAATGCCACCACTTTCATCATGTTATCAGTACCCGCTAATATACCATCAAACGCTAATTTGATGGTAGCTTCTTGAGTTGTCCTCAGTCCGTTGTAAGGTACTCTAATTGCTGCCATTGATGATTTAAAGGCTCGATCTCTAGGTGACATCTCTCTGATACCGTTTAAAGACTGAGCGTCTAGACCCTCTTGGTAAGCTCTTAGGGACGGTGACATGACTTTGGCTTGCTCTAAATACTTACCCCAGTTTTTCCAATTAGCAGGGTTAAGCATCTTCTGAGCAGTGTGAGCGAGGTATCGTTTACCATCTGGACCTAACGCATCTACTACATACCTAAACGAGGCAAACTGAATTAAGACTGATCCAATATTTAAAGCTATCGCTCCAACAGCATGACCTGTATGGATAGTATCTACTACATTTCCCATCCATTTAGCTTGAGCATTGTAGAGATCAATTTGTTTTGAATTATAGGAACGAGTTGCTTCGCTTACATAGTTTACCAAAAGGTTATAACCTTCGACACCGAGTACTCTTTGAATATCTTCAGCTATAGATTTATCAGCCAGCATATCCATTATTTCTTTAACAGGTTCTCGCATTGTAATATCGTAGATTACATCTTCAAAACCTTGCTGGGTTATGGTTACACCTAAGTCTAATGGATACTGTGATCCAACACGTTCCTTAGTATGAGGTGATCTAACAATCCCATGAAGTGGTTGATGATCGGAGACACCAATAATACTTTCACCATTAGCGGCTTCTATTTCTTTTTTTAGTTTATCCGTTGCAGCTTTACCACTATCGACAATTTTATATTTTATAGGGTAATGACCTCCGCGAAACTCTTTACCGCTATCACGAGTGAAGCCTCTGTTGATCGTCCATTGAGGTTCACTACCGTTAGTAATTCTCTCTTTAGCTGCGAGTCTGGGTTTAATCTCATTCTCGTAGCGATCCCAAATATTAGTTTGGATAAAGTCAACGTCTTCATCAGTTAGCTCACGCTGTAATACCTGTTCAATAATTGATATCGGTACACCGAAGTTTTCTAAACGATTACGGTTCTCTTCGTTACCCATGTGCTTTTGCATTTCAAACAGATCATGTTTGGTAACTTTACCGTTATTTAAACTTTGATACTGTGCAAACTCAGGAACGAACATGATCTTATCGTGCATCTTAAAATATTTAGCTTTACCGTAGTCTTTGATAGCGGCCCTAAAGCTATTCTGTAATTTAGCTCGCCACTCTACCGCAGCACTTTGACCGTTAATACCATCGTTAAACCTTCCAGTACCCATTAAGTAGTCAAAGAATAATCTAGAGAAGTATCCGTCTTTCTTACCGTTGTCTAAAATGATAGTAAGAGCTTGAAGATTCTTAGTAGTTAGAAACCCTCCAGATAGCCACGCACCCACTCTCTCTTGTTCGTTCTTAGGTCTAAGTCCAGCAATGGGTCGATTTACGTCATACTTGTTATTCTTTTCTAAATTAAACTTAACGGAGTCTCTGAGTAAATGTGTATTTGTGTTTTCATTTTTAGTTTTTTCTAATAGTTCTAATTGATTTTTTCTTCTAGCCTGTTGAACGATTGAATACATTTTGTTTACCAAAAATATATACTCATCAAATGTTAGGTCTCTTGCATTTACTTTACCCGATAACTTTTCAGCTAGACCATCGGGGATTCTAACGTCCCCTCTACCTTCTCGGATCATTTGTTCTTGGAATTTTTTATATTGGTCTTCTGTTATCGTACCTTTTTTAGAAGGGTCGAAATTAAAAGTTCCACTTATATAATTGAAGGCGTCTATATATGATTTACCTGCCTTAGCTAGTTGCTTCTGAGTAGCTTGAGACAACATGGCTGCAAGTTTTTTATTGGCTATATTGACAGCCTTAATTGCAATCATTGACTCTTTAGCCAGTAAAGCGTTTAAGATAACCGCTTGTTTATTTGCAAACGCTGATTCAAATTTAGCTTCAAGTACGTCTTTGAGAGCCTTAGCTTGAGCTTTACCTTCACCAATAATATATCGTTTAGCGTTTAGGAATTTAACAGGGGTTCCTGCAATTGCAGTACGGGCCTTTGCTTGATATTCAGGAATAGATTTTAAAGGTAGAGCAATACGTTTAATTAAACCCGTTAAAGTTTTCCATGATTTATCTTTTAGAATTTTAAGTTCATTCCAATGATTACTTACTTCTTTCTCATAAAACTTGCTGATTGCAGCTTCGTTTAAATCTATTGCAAACTCAGCTTCAGCACGAGTTTCAGGTGCTCTGATAGCTTCTGCGTTTTTAAAAGAAGTCTCTTGATCTGGAACAGTAGATAAAATTGTAAGCAGTTGTTCAGGTGTTTCTACTCCAAACATTTTTACTGCATCTTGTATGTTTACACCTTTATCATTAAATACTTTTCTAGTTTTAAGTACGGGGTCATTTTGAAACTTTCCTCGTATTGAAGAGTTTAAAGTGTTAGGGTTGATCTGAACTAGAGGTAAACCTTTAGCTTGATTGGCTAACATTTTCTCTGATGGTATTCCAATAATACGGTCATTTAAAAAGTTCTCAACTACCTGGATATCAGGATTTGCTTCCATATCTATAGCCGCTTGTTCCCTGTCGGCTTGTTCTATTATTTTAGTTTGGTAATCTACTACTTCAGTCCATTCAGTATCAGCAGCTTGGTCAATAGCTTCAACTCTCTCAAGCCGAGCAGACATTACTGCTTCATTTGCTCGATCAACTTCGGCTTGAGTTAAAGATCCTTCAATAGGTTTAGTGAAAATAGATTGATTTAAAAATTGTTGTTCGGAGTGGATATCAGAGTCACGCAATCGACCGTCGTTGTAAGTTGGAAGATTTGGTTTAAGTAATTGTAAACGATTTTTAATTGCGTCCAGTTTTTCAGTATCAGGAACTTTAAAAACCCCTGTACCTTTTTTACGAGACCCTTGAGCAAATGCTTTCCCATCTGGGAGCTGAATGTTTGAGTGTTCTAATCTGACTACGTTCTCACGAATGTACTCGTACATTGCAGTGGCAACACCCTTACGTCGAAAATCTTTTTCAACATGAGTCATTGCAGGGGTTGTTACATTCTGTCCATTCTGTCGCTCTAAGTGCATTCTTACGCTACCTGCAAGTTTACCATCGATCATAGCGGTAACTACTGGGACACCATTGGATTGAACACTAGGGATAAACTCAACGGTTCGACCGTCTTTGATTTTAGCTTTACCAGGTTTTGCTTCTCTGACAGCAGCTTCTAACTCTTGAGGAGTACGAGCTTGTGCAGCAATTTCAATGTCATTACCGGCTTTGATGTCATCAATCTCGCCCTGAAGTTCATCAAGGACAAACTGCGCACGTTCACGAGTGACTACCAAATCAGCAAGCTGAGAGTCTGATAGTTTTTTGTTTTTAATATCTTTTAAATAAATATCACCACGAGCATCAACTAGCGTCTGCTCACCTGGAGTTAATTCTCTTGGTGATATCTCTTGCTGAGTAAGGATCTCTTCGGCTTGGGATATAGAATCTGTTTGATCAACGTTTTCTTGAACCGCAGTTTCCACACTGCGCGTGTTCCTCTGCAAGATATCGTCGGCAGCTTTTTTTCTACTCTCGATAATTTTTTTGTACTCATTGTGAGTCACACCTTCCGGTTGATCTTTTACGAACGAAACAAAGTCGGGATACTTTTGAACAATTTGAATAACGTCAGACATATTAAGTCTAATCGGAGTACTCATCCCAGGTTCAACACCTTCTAAAAACGGAGCAAGCATATCGGCTTTCTCTTGAGTGTTCGCCCATTCCGTTAAACCTTCTGGGTCAGCTTCTACACTACCAACACCGTGAGCCTCAGCTTGTCGCTGAATTAAAGTATTCATTTCATCGGGTGCAAGCTCTTGTAATTTGGTAGATCCCGTGAGTTTAGATAACTCTTCGATAGCCATAGCTAACGCAATACCTTTAGAGCCTTGAGTTGTTATACCTTGAGGAACACCATCGACTAAACCTAGTCGTCTTTTTAACGGATTAGCCGCTTGCCTATCGACAGCTTGTTGTTGTGCTGTAGGTAATCCTTCTTGTAATTTTTCCATGATGGGTGTAGCGTCTGTACCAGTTGCATCAACCTCTGGATCAATGCTTACACTATCACCGTTTCTATTTTTATAAGCTTTTACCCCTGCGTTTATAGCTCTATCCACACCTCGACCTACTGCTGTTAAACTACCACCCGCTACAGCGCCGACAGTACCAGCTTTTAAAACCCTAACTGCGTCGTCTGTTGTTAGTTGAGCGAAGCCATCAAGGAATGCCGAGCCGCTTTTTTGCTTCTCACTAGTTGCTATATTTACTGCAACGATCTCGGTAAGTTCTTGAAGTGCTTCTGTTCCACCTTCCCCACCCATAGAAGTAAGATAGAGTTTTACAAATTCAGAAGATCCAAGTTTTCTAGCGGTATCTGCCCACATCTCATTACCTGGTTTAGATATAAACTTTGCAAAAACTTTTGGATTAAGAACCTTACCCAGTGCAGGTATAGTTTTTTCTAGAACCTTTTGACCAGCCAAATCTAGACCCGCCATCATTAGACCCGCACCAAGGGCCATTGCTCTTTTATCTTTCTCAGACACGTTATGAGGGGTTGATATTTTATTACCATTGGCATCGATCGACTCTTTGCTACCAAATGTTAGCTCAGAGTAAATACTACCAGAGGATTGAGAAAACGAGTCTTTAAACATAGAGACTCTCATACCCATCGCTAGTCCTGATAAAGCACCCGCACCAGCAACAGTAGCAGTAGCGCCAGGAAAAGGAGTAAGGAAGCCTAAAGCGGCTCCTCCGGCTGCTCCGGCTGCGGTTAGGCTTGTAGAAATCTTCCACTCATCTATAAGACTTCTACCTAAGTCTGCACCTACATTGACTACATCAGCAGGTATCCCTTCTGCGAATCCTATATCAAACTTTTTCTTATCGGCTTCGAGAGTTTCGGCATCATCTTGTAAACCTACAAGCTCAAATGATCGGTCTTCATTTTTACCATATATCATGGTCTCAAAAGCTTTTTGATTCCTTCGTCTACCTACGTCCCCTAATTCAAGTGTAGTTTTTAGATTACCAATCTGTCTTTCAATGTAAGATAATTTATCAGCATCGGGTTTAACCAAAGACGCCATACTTCGAGAGTTAATACTCTCAGCAAGAATAGGAGGAAAACGAGAAGGTATAGAAGCACTATCAATCATCTCGTTGATGTTGACCGTTTTATTGGTGATTACGTCGGGGTCTAAGTCAAATTGCTTACCTTGTGCTATAGTCTTAGCTCCTTCTTCGGGAGTAAGATTGGCTAGAGACATAAGTGGTGTTGAGTCTACTTCGCGCATTAGATTCCTTTTTCAATCATGTATTTTTTAAGTTCGTCTGTGGTTTTAGGAGCTACACCCTTTTCAGTTTTAAAAGCTTTCCTAGCATCAAGTATCTGCTTTTCACTATAGGTCTTACCCTCTATCGGTGGAACACCAGCTTTAGGTTTATCTGGTACTTGACCACCCATACCTGAGCCTGGATAAATTGGACCCGATCTTGGTTTTGTAGGCTCTGTAATAATAGCATCTTCACCGTTATCGTCTTCTTCATTTGATGTAAAACCACTCCACCAGCTACCAGAGGAGTCTTTTTTGGCTTTAGTCTTGGTTACTATATCATCGATCTTTGTGGTGATATCGGCAAGCGGAGTGTCTTTGGTTATGAAATTAGAAGACTTTAGAAATTGAGTTTTCAACCTATAAATTTTAGCTTCACCCTTCTTAGTAGGGTTACCTTTTGAATCTAAAGGAATAGCTTTGGTAGCGATTAAACCATATCTTAAATCTTCTAGAGCTTTACCAATTCTAGAGCGCACTTGTGATTCAGTTTCGGTATTTAATTTAGCCGCCCAACCTTTAAAGAAGTTTCTATCTGATTGAGACAATCCAGTAAACTCTTTATTTAGCTGTGCACCCGACATTCCAACATAGGTGTTATTTGAAATGTGATCCATATTTCTAGCAAAAGCTTTAAAGTCTGATTTAGGTGGAGACTTTACCAATTGATAAACAGTCTTCAAATCTCCAGCATCTAGTTTAGATAATACGTCAGCCACAGCCTCATCATTTTGCATTTCCGAAATACTATTGTAAGGTGATCCACTATTTTGCTTATTGAGAACATGTTTAACTACATAGTCTGCAAAGTTATTTGATATACGTTTTTTTATATTCTCATCTCTACGAGTTTTATCGTCCATAGCTTGATAAAATGCGGCCTTACCTTCAACGTCATCACCAAATATTTTATTTGCTTCTTTATCTAATTTCTTTGGATCATTGATTGTTTTTAAAGACTCAACAGCATTTAATGCTTTAATGTTTTGTTTACGGGTTTGAATACTTTTAAAAACGTCGTCCTGCTTAGTTACGTCAATTAAGTCACGGTACTGAACATACATTGCTTCTGCTAAATCTGCGCGACCTGAAGCGTTTAATGTATTAATCGAAGAGACAATGGCATCAGTAGTAGCTGCTGCTATTTGTAGTTTGATACCGTCAGTAGGGATTTGATTTCCATTTTCATCACGAGTTACCGCACCAAATTTCTCACCGTGAGCTTTATAGATGTTACCTAGTTGACGGATTACTTCGTCGGTATGTTTAAAAGGTTTAGCGTCATCAAGTTGGATATATGAAGCCATGGTTGTAAAAGTTTGAGCTTTTAACTTAGCTGATTCCTCTGTAACTTTTTTATCATAGTTATAATACTGACTAGCGTGGGCAGTATCTCTTTGCATTTGATATTGTGTAGAAACTTGATCTAATGATCTAGCAAGTAAAGTTTTACCTCGGTTGCTTAAATTAGGTTTACTATCTAAAAGTTCATTATATTTAGTGACACTATTGTTGTCGAACTCTGTGTAAACTTGCGTTGGATCACCTTGAAATTGTCGAGCTTTGCTTAACTCATCATTCAAGTAAACTTGATATTTATTGGCAGCATCTTTAGCTGCAGTATCAATAGCGTTGTCTTCTTGCTTTTGAAAATACTGAACTTGCTGTTCGGCAACTTTAGTTACAGCGTTCATTTGAGGTTGAACAATAGCTGGTATATTAGGAACTTGTAGTTCTGAGCGTCCTACAGTTTGGGTTTGTTGTGGTTCAAAGCGATTAAGCTTTGGTACTTGAACAGCCATTATCCTATTCTCCCTAGTGCTCCGCCGTATGCCATATTATATTGTTGCTCTTTAGTGTATGGGGAAACATTGTCCCAAACTGACCGTGAAGGAGTCTTTGGTGGACCACCAAAATGTCCACCTTTAGTTTTAACGTAACCACCTGTTAAATCTTTAGGCTCAACTTCAGAGTCAAAATATCCACCTTTCTCAAGTCCAGTAGCAACAGTCCCTAATGCACCAATAATAGCAGTATTACGAGCAGTAGTTGCTTGAAGACTTGCGCCGATTTGATTCAGTCCACTTTGACCGCGCATATTGTTTGCTTGCTTTTTGTATCCCAAAGCGCGTTGATGAGCCTGGGACTGGATGTCTAAAAGATTTAACTGCCCTGTAAGTTTAGTGTCAGCTTGAATATCTGCCGCAGTTCCAAAGTTAGGGTTAACATCGTTTGCATAATAAATATTTCTCTGTTGAGACTCGACCGCATTGATCACATTCTCGTATCTAGCCATTTGAGTATAACCATCCGCTTCAGCATTGAACGCATCAAGCTCTGCTTGCTCAATATTAAATTGATCAAGTTTCTTCTGAAGCTCTGCTTGTCTTTGGATGTTGTTGGCTTGTTGGACACCAGACAAAAGCCGTAATCCGGCCATTGCGCCATAAACGATTAACGGAACTGCCATGATTACCTCCCATCGGTTTTATACTGAACATCAATGTCAGGGATAATCGAGCTTATTTCAAGTGGCAATGGATCTATTTGTCTGATCGCTATACGACCCTTAGAGTTCCAATCACCTTCGATTATCACTTCTTCTCTCTTAGTATAGGGAGCTAGAGGTTTTGTTGCAAGACTTACGTCACCTTCTTCTTGAGTTTCGGACTCTGAATCTTGCATACCATCGTTTGAATCATCCTCTGGGAAGTTCTGACCTACCCAGAAGCCACGAGATTTGTAAACCTTAACGTCAACCTTGTTGCAAAGAATTGATTCAAGGAGGGTAGGTTTCTGCTCGACTGTCTCAACGTCTAGGGTTTCGATATCAACGGCGTAAGGTAAACCAACATGAACTATTGCTCCACGTTTTTCTAAAGTGATGGATCCGCTTGAAACTATATAGTCATTATGACCATCTTGAAAATTATAAGGTGACGCTTCAACAAACCCGTCTAGTAAAACACTCACGGTTTTACCTTCTAAGTGATCTAAACCCGACACCCCTAAAGTTGTTTTATATAATTTTGTAAAAGTTAAATCACTTGGTGAGTGAGGAAACTCAGTTGAAGGTTGTACCCTTACAACAGTCGTAGAAGTGTAAGTTGTCACCTCTAAATCAATTGAATGTCCGTCCTCGTGAAACCATCTAAAAACTGTTCCTACGTTTCCTGCACCCGCAGAGTTTGAAAACTCAGCAGAAGCGGCCGTGATTATTAAAATACCCTCATAGTCTCCAGGGACCACAGGTGTAACAGTAAAAGTATTCTCAAGTACTTCTTTAAAAGTGACAGTTGAATCCATACAAATGAAATCTTTGATGTCACTCATCTCTCGATTTGAGAGAGTTTCCATCACTCGAAAGTCGTCCCGCTTAACAATAAAATAAGGTGTATAAACACCATCATTAGATTTATGAACAGTAACACTCTCAAATAACCCATCAGTATCCCCTCGTGACCATGCTCTTACAAGCTGCTCATTTTGGTAGGTTAAAAGAACAAGAGAGCCGTCTTCCATGACACACCAAACTAGAGGTGTAACTCCATCCTGGAACGCCCAAGACACTATTCGATTGTCCAGGAATAGATGATTAGAGTAAATGGAGATCTCAGAACCTTGGAAAGACGCTTGCTCATCCGAGTACTGTAAAGCCACAACTGAATTGGTAGATTTATCAACAAAAATAACAGATCCCGGAATCTCAAGTGGTGGAACAATGTCATCGATCACATAGTTTGCTCGACGGAGCATTACCGCTGAATCAGGGGTCAAAGGTCCAATAGGAGTCATGAAGATCCCTTGGGTCGTAAACGCAGCCAGACCTCCAAGGTCAGCATATCTTAGAACTCGGCCAGTTCCATTCGTTCCGGCCTTCATCGCTAAAGCTGAGTCATCGTCGATGGGATAATCACGCAAGAAATTTAAAGGTTTACCTGGTCGTGATGCGAAAGTAGCTTCTTTGTTTTTATCAAGGGATCCAGAAAGAATAAATCTTTGCTGATAGACACCGATTGCATTCGCCTTGATGTTTCCACCGGCCGATGTGAACCATGTATCAATTGAAAAATCTGCTTGGAAAGTCGGTGGTAAATTTGTGTAATCAGCAGTCTGACCAAAGTCTCTAAATGTAAAAGTCCGAGTAGTGTAAGGTGGACTTGAAACATCTGCATAAGTGTCAGTTGATCCAATGAATCCATAACCTTGACCATCTTTAGGTCTACGGAAAACCAGCATCTCGATGGTTAAATTGTCATCAGCTTGATAATCGAAAAGATCATACTCGCCTTCGATAGTATTAGAGTGAGTGGCAACTGTTGGAATTTTACCCGCAACAGTATTACCTTTTAATAGAACCTCAGTTCCAATTTTCAAACAAGTAACGTACTCAACATCGTAACCTGTCGGAGGACCTACGGCGGTAATTGAAGTCGTTGAAGCAAAAGGCGTCCCAGGTCTATTTGGAACTAGTGACGATAAATATAAAACTCGTGTATTTAATTCTGGATCTGCGACTACCAAATCAACAAGTACCACTCTAATAGTTTGGTTAGAACCAGCGGAAAGAGTGGGATTGCTAGAAGAAATATATAAGAAATCACCACTGTGAGCGAACTGAATATATGGTAAATCATCCTCGTCAAAAAGATGAGAACCATCTGCGTAGTCTCCAGCAACTACGTCGTGAATCCGAACGTAAAGTGGTCCGAACTCAACTACATAATTTGTATATGGAGGATGGAATATAATACATTTTTTAGGTTCGACATCAACTGGTGTAATTACAATAGTACCAGACCCGTCACCTGAAAGAGTTATTGGAAAATTTGTATTAGAGTTAAAAATAGAACTGGCTAATTTAAAACTCGTAGGATCCGTAGGGTCTTCGATTATGTAATAGGTAACGCCAACGGATAACTCAGGAGGAAGTGTACCCGTCGTAGTAAGTGTAACTGCTAAATTTGTAGTAAATCCATGCCAGCCCGAAATACTAGTACCTTTGTCGGTAGTGTTATCAAAAGTAATGGATCGTGCTCGTATCTCACTGCCACGTTTTGTTGATTGATTGAAAACAGTTCCAGGTCGAGATTTGATTGATCCGACTTTGGTGACTACTGCATTTCTGAGAGTCTTAAGTCCGGTTTTATATTTTTCTAGAGTTGTTCTTTCTTGAAGTTCTGGTGTTAATTCACCTGCTCCAAAAGCGGATTGTATTGCATAAGCCATTATTCCGTCCTTGCTTGTACAAACTCCGAATCGACAGCCAAATCCTCAAATGTTTCACCCTCAAGGCGATCAACTTCTTGAGCTTCCATTTTATAAAAAGTGTAAGTCTCCTGAACACTCTTGCGAATATTCAAAGCTCCTTTACCTACAATTAAACTTGAAGCAAGAAAGGCCAATCGATATCCAAGAGCTAAACCTGCGCTCGCGTTCAAAGAGTTCAAATTTATGTCGGAGCGAATGTATTCACCTACTGCATCAACTTGATTTGTGTAGATCACGCTCACACCGTTTAGAGTTCCTCGTGTGCGTGGAATACTTGTTGATCGATTATCTTTTCTAAAACCAGAAACTACTCTGCGAAAAAATAAACATTTAGATGGATATTTATAGGCGTAAAGCCATTCATCATTTGGATCTTCTTCAATTAGTTCAAGGGCTGTTCGTTCTGAGGTGGCGTCAAGATCGAGGTCTTGAAGTGTTTGAGCTAAAGCAATGGGATAAAATTGCCGTAAAACTTTAGCTTCTTTTGTAGAGTCATTATCAGCATCGGCAATCTGCTTGTTTAGAAGAAGCGCACCTAAAGCTAAGTTAAATATATCAACCTTAGAATACACTTCTCCTCCGATTTAAAGTTTGATCATCCAGTTTTTTGAGAAATCCTTCTCAGACTTGATGTGAAACTTGTCACCAGGATTTTTACGAGAGTTATCGTAGAAACCTTTTTCAATTGCTTCAACAGGAATTACTTTCGATTTCTTAGGCGCTTCAACAGCGACTTCAGGAGCGGCAACGACCGCTCCAGGTTTAGGTATAGACATTCAATCCTCCGATTAGTTATTATCGGCGTGAACAACTTTAGGGAACGACTTGTACTTGTTGATTTCGTCTTGTGGAACGATCCAAGCGTCTGCCGTTACAGTGGTAACACCGCCAGAAATGGTATCTCGTACTCCAATGTATCTGCGGGCTTTAACACCTTGAGGTACAGGAATTTCAATCATTGCTCCAACAGTTAAAGCCGCAGCTAAAACTGTCACTGAACCAAGAACTGTTACGTTCGAAGTTAATGCAGCGTCATCTGCTTCAACTACTGCTAGGACGTGAGTAGAACCCGCGCCCGCTGCAACCGTAGGGATGAACAAACCAGCCATGCGTCTTCCGATGAACATGTCTGAAGAAGCTGAGTTTGTGTCGATTGAATTTGCTGAAACCGCAGTTGCAACAAAGGCCTGTGCTCGACACACTTGATCTTCATAATCTAATAACATAGTAAACTCCTATTTTAAAAATTAAAGCAAAACAATAAGGGGTTTTTACACCCCTATAATTCCTTACGATACTACAGCTTCAGTGTTCAAGATCGCATCGCAAATTACTACTCGACGACCTAAGAACATCATCACTTGTTCACCTTGGTAGTTTGCGAAAGTTAATCCGCCACCACCGCCAACTTTCTCCAAAGCTTGCTCATGCAAGAATGAAGCGATTGTTGAGTTCATGTAAACATAACCCATGCCAGTTCTTACAGCCGCAGGAATGCGGTAGTGAGCGCGAGTCATAAGTTTCAACAAATCAGCCGCAGAAGTTCCACCAGCTTTTAAGTCAGAGATATCGATATTTGGGATACGAGCAAGTGCTCGGTAATCTTTAACAACTAGACCGTGGTCGATCATGAACATTTCTTCCCAACCCCAGAAAGTTCCTGTTACAGAAGTCTCTGTTGTTCCGATGATTTGAACTTTACCGTTGTCTTCACGCTTCAGACCCGCAGTTGTTCCAGCAGGATAAACTCCGAATACTGTGTTAGGACCCCAGTCAACAAACCAAATTGAAGTGTTGTCTGATCCAGCTCCACCCGCAGATACGATCTGCTTAGACACAGGCTCAGAAGAAGTTAATGTAGACAAGATATCTGCAAAACCTGCAACTTTACGAGCATCTTCTGAAGGAGATCCGTAGAACAATAAGTCAGCGTGTTCTTGCGCCATTGCTTGAATGTGACCTTGAGATTGATTCCAACGATTGAATGCTACGCGATCTTGTCCACCGCGAGCTGCAACCATTACGTCGATCTGAGACTTAGATTCAAAGTGAGCTGCGCTGAACGAGCGTTCTTCGATTCTAGACTTAGTTGCCGGAATTGGCTGATTGGCTTTACGGTAATAAACCGCAGGAAGATTTGATCGAAGAGATTCGATGTGAACCGTCTTCTCATTCATCTCCATGTAAGGGATGTGATCAAGGATAGGATTTGATTGAACTAATACTTCTGCTACTTTACCAATTTGTACGTTTTTGCCTTTAGCTACATCCGCTAGGGTAACTAAACTTGCTCCGATAACTGCCATTTAAGCCTCCATTATTAAATTAATTATTAACATACATATCACTTAAAAACTTCCATTGATCAGTTGGCTTTGTCTCGGAGGCCGCTGATCCATCACCCTGTACGAAGCCTTCTGTCTCGTAAAGCTTCTTTGCCACAGCGTGGAAATCTCTCATAGTGTTAGGAGGCAGCATTCCACCCTTTTCTGTCAACATCTTTTTTGTGTTTGGCATGAAATCGTTAATAAATTTATTAACCATCTTGGTGTTTGCATCGAAATTAGCCCCACCAAAGTCCTTATCATTCTTTAATTCATTAAACCAATCAGTCTTAGTTTTAAGTATTTGAGCATCTAGTTCTTTTTGATAGTTAGCTTGCTCGACTGTTTGTTGTTGAATGTAGTTCTTTCTGATATCTACCAATGCTTGTTGTGCTTCTTTTGGTAATTTATATTTTTCAAAATTCTCAGTGAACAATTTTTTATCTACATCATTGAAATCTTTTAAATCTACTTCAACTTTAAACTCACCCGGCACTGGAGCTGGAGGAGTTGCAGGTGGCGTAGCTGCGGCCGCAGATGCCGGAGGCGCTGCATTTGGATCCACATAACCTGCCGCATTTGGTGGTGGGGGTGGTGTGTTGTAACCAGAATTTACTTCGGCCGCTGGCGGCGTCGCTGCTGCTGGTTCGGGGGTTTTTGGGGTTTGGTTTGGTACTGGCGGTTGTTGTGCTTTTGGGATAGCGTATCCAAGTTCGTCGAACTCAATTGTCCCTGGCGCTTGAGGCGTCGGAGCACTCGGTGCAGGTGGCGGGACTTGGGGAGTTGCTTGTGCATTTGAACCTCCACCACCAGTATCACCTGGATTTACTTGATTGAATAGTATGCTAGACTTTTTTGGAAACATTTGATCTCTCCTGGGTTATTTTTTCTTTTTCAACCGTAGCTAAAATGATTCCCGCCATGCGAGGTTCAGCTTCGGATATTAATCTAAATAAGGCGCGTCCTGGTCTAAGCGATCCGAGTTTATCGAATAGAAGATCTTCTCTCAGACCTAGGTCGGGCAGCTCTGCTACTTCAAAATGCTTGAAGAGATATTTTATGAATCTCTCGCCTGGATGAGTAGCTAGAATAGAAACAACATCATGGAGCATTTGTTGGTGCTCCATGAGTTCTTGCATATCATAATCTGTTAGAACTGGTGGTTTTGCTGGTTGGTTCATGTTAAATGACGCACTTAGTTAGCGTCTGACCAGGTACCATTGATTCCTACAACTGCCCAGTTAACAGCATTGAGTGCTTCCAAAGTAATACTGTTACCTACAGTAGCATTCCTAGAGGCATCACCTGCAATGTTTGTCGAGTTAAGTATAACATCGGCATTGTCTGGATTAATATCAAAGTTTGAAGCATTGGCTGTAATGAAAGTAAAACGACAACCTAATACCGTAGAAGCTTCAGGTAAGTTGATTACAATCGCACCACCATTATAAATAGTAGAACCGCACTGTGCTGATGTAAGCGTAGTAGCTGTTGCTAAAATTCTAGACTGCGCAACACCTACATTCGCGTTAGCAATAACCATCTTTGCGCCGGACTTGGTACAGTTAATACCCGTCGAGCAAGAGATGATGTTTAGCAAACCAAGATTAGAAGTGCTTGTTTCACCTCTGAAACCTGCCATTGCTGAGATACCGAACAAGAACAAAATCAAACCTATAAAAAATTTTCCCATGTTAAACTCCTTTTGTTTTAAATTAACTTGGAACTGCTCTTAAATCTTTGACTGCACCAGCAACACTTGGCAAGGCTTCTGTTAACATCTGCTGTCTTTGAGCCTGTGCCTGAGCTTGCTGTCT
>Ga0209277_10000138_pt1 | contig 38236 bp, 38 predicted proteins | sample JI81AbrownDNA_FD_187503 | JGI IMG/M metagenome (GOLD analysis project Ga0209277, IMG submission 187503) | Wastewater effluent complex algal communities from Wisconsin, to seasonally profile nutrient transformation and Carbon sequestration -... | ecosystem: Engineered > WWTP > Effluent > Algae... | reverse complement strand
GCGGCCTCGATGGTGAAGACCTTGAAGATGTCCATGCCGGCATCCGCGGGAAGAGAAACGAAAAACCCCGCCGGAAGCGGGGTTGCGTGCTGCGCCGTGGTGGTATGGGTGGACTCGAATTTCGATCTGAACATCCTGATTCAAAAGGAATTTTCAGAATTCGAACTTTAAGTTACCGCCAAATCTACCGTCATGCCGACAACCCTTCGACACTCTCGCGCAGACTCATTCTCACATGCTTGCGCCCTCCATAGAGCGACGCGCTGTGGGCGGGCCACGAAAGCTCCTCTAGAAATCAGTCGACACGCGGACCTCCAGACCAAGCCGACTCCGGGTGTTTCGCCCAATAGCTTCCGAAGCGACCTAGTGCCTGATGCGGCATCGCGGCATGTTTGCGGCGCCTCGGCTACGGAGTGTCGCTCGTCACATCTACCGCCTCAAGCGGATACGAATGCGAGGCTCTCCGAACCAAAATGAGCTTGATATGCCTATAGCACTAGCCCACCTTGAACCCACTCTGGCCAAGAATGGCTTCGTGATTAGCAATTGCGGAACTTAGAGTTCAGAGAACGCAGCGCGAAACCAGGTACCCGTGTGCAGCCGGCCATTCTTAAACGCTGCATCTGCAGATCGAGATCCAGAGACAACGATGAAAAAAAAGAAATCGCGCCTTTCCACGCACGCAGCCGGAAGCCATGCGAAATCTACGGCTGGGCACGAGAAAGGGATAAAACAGCTGAGGTTGAAAGCTGGGCAGGATGCCTACCAGACGTTGGATGTATGGTCCGCCCGCCTCGGCATACCCGTCCTCAATCTCCTAACCCATGCCTCCAAGGGCGCTTTCCCTGTCTTTATCCATACCAACTTGGCTGGGAATGGGCTTCATTACGTAAACACTGTCGGGCTCAATCTGGAGGAAAACGAGGTCGACTACCCGCCACCTCTCTGTCAACAAAGAATCCTGAAGAAGCCCTACTACGAGGGCAAGCTGATCGGACTTTGTCTCAAGAGTGAGCACTGCGAGAAGTTGGCCGAAGGTCAGGAGCTTCTCTCGCCGTTCGTTACAACGGTAATGTTCCGAGGCGTCGGCGGCATCAGATTTGTCGATTGCAAGGAGGACGCTTGGGGTCACCCACTTCCTGATGGGATCCATCTCGCAATTTTCCCAACCGAGCCTCCGCACGACTCCAGCAACTCCTGGGGACGGAGACAGCCTCTCTCGCGATTTCCTCTGACAGCCGTGTCAAGCCTCACACCTCAGGAGTACCTCAGAGCCCCTATTTCTCACCGAATCAAACCTAGTGCTGCCTGCGCTCGCGACGTTGACATCGCCAAGTTTTTCGATGACCTCACTTCCTACAGGTTCATCGATGAGTTATTCGACGGAGAAGTCATCGTCAAAGACCTTCCAGCATTCATTTCACCCAAGCTTCGAGTACTGATAGAAGCGCACAGGCGTTTCTGGAAAGGTTGGAAGAAATTAGCTGCGGCAGAAATCGCACTTCGAAGGACTCAACTGACAACTCACGTGCAATTTGAATTCGAATCGCTCTGTCACAAGGACTCTAATCCGGAGGCGCTGGCTAGCTTCGGCGCGAGGATTTTCTATCCCTTCACTGAAGTCGAGGACCAGCAACTACCCTCGAATTTGATCACACCACACATGTTGGCACTTCTAACGGCCGCAAAACTCTATTGGCAGCCGCACTGCGATCAATCAGCGTGGCGGGGAACTTGTCCTCCCTCGAAACCTGTCATCAGTTTTTTGCAGTTCTTAGGCATGAGAGAGCTCAATGCAGGCAGGAGCGGTGCAACGTTGATCGATATTGGAAATTACCGGGAAGTCGAAGAAAAGAATGAGGCGAACATCTTGAAAATTGAATGGCCTACCACACAAGGAACCCTACGTCCATCGTTATAGCCATATCGATTTTCAGATCCGAGATGTGATTGCAGGATCGGCGGCGTTGCGAGGGCCCCGCAACTCCCAATCCATCTCGGAGACAAAGCATGACCTTCAAAAAGACGCGCCTCGCAAACTCGATCACGTACCCGCGTTCCAATAGCAACGACGACGCAGATCTGACATCGGCCGATACGAAAGCCACCCCCCACCAGATGGTTCTCGCGGCTGTAAACCTGAGTGACCCGGAAATGGAGCGTCGAATGCGCGCCCGTGCCGTCTGGGAGTTCCTCGACGAGTCTAGGAGCACGTTCTACGCCCGCTTGAACCCGAATGACCCCATCCACTGGGATCCGCTGTTCCCTCTGCCGGTGAAATCGTCATCGAACGGGAAGGGGCCGAAGCGCTGGAAGTTGGGCGCGATCATCGCCTGGCTTCGTCATTGCGAAGCGAATGCCCCCAAGGCTTGAGGGCATCGACATGACGAATGAAGACGTCCTCGCCACCAATGGCCGGGTCGGGGATCGTGATGACGTACACGGACTCAGGTCCTGCGGGCCTGCCGTGTACGCGATCTACGCCGTGGCGAAAGCAAGCCGGGCCCGACTGAAAAAAAAGATGATGGATGTGCATGAGATGCAGAGGCAGTTGATCGAAATGGCCCCTTGCGGCCCCTACAAGCGCAAAGGGCATGCCCGGATCGTCTTCAAGCTGATGAACCCCTCCGGGCATGGTGCCAACGGCAAACGGTTTCAGAACGTCACACTGGACTGGTTCCGCACGCATCACCCTGAGGATGCGCACCTGACCGACGGCCTCGTGTTGTTCATCTGCGCATGCAAGTGGTGGAACGAGGAAAAAGGGAGGCGCTCGATTTACCCAGGCCTGCCACCGCTCATCACCAGTGACTTCGACAAAAAGCTCAGGTCGTTCGGTCATCTGGAAGGCGAAAGGGATACCTTGTGTAAGCTGCTTCGCTCTTAGTACAGGTTCTTGGAGTCGTGCTAAGGCCCAGCAACCAAGGGCTACCTGTGTCCAGCCGCTCGCGCATGCGAGCGGCTTTTTGTTTCCTCCATCAGCCTCGACGCCACCGAAGAGACTTCGCGGCAGGACGCCCCTGGCGACACGCTCGACAGTGCTGAACAGCACATCTCGTCACCCTACGATCGACATCCCTTGAGCCGTTCGCGCATGCGAGGCGCTTTGCTTTTTTGCAGCAGCATCATCGCGCCTTCAGCTGCCAGATTGGCCCGAAAGGCGTCAGAGCCAACCCCTCGCCGCCATGCTAATGCTGCTCCGACCTCCCACAACGACATGATCCAGCAGCCGGATATCGAGCAGCGCCAAGGACTGCTTCAACCGTGCCGTCACTGCCCGATCCGCCGCGGATGGTTCAATGTCACCCGAAGGGTGGTTGTGGGCCACGATCAGCGCCGCTGCGTTGAGGCGGAGAGCATGTTTTGCGACCTCTCGGGGATGCACTTCGGCACCGTCGATGGTGCCTTGAAACAATTCGGTATACGCGATCAGACGATGCCGGGCGTCCAGCATAACGGCAGCGAATACTTCCCGTTCCCGATGGCCAAGCTTGTCGCGGAAGAAATCGCAGGCGACTGCGGGATCCTTGAACGAGGTTCCCCGAACCATGCGCGCCTCGACGATCTCTTGTGCCGCTTGGATTACCTGCTCTGCTCCCGCGGGAGCGTATCGGGCGTTCTCCCGTACGAAGAGCGTTGGCGTTACAGGCACGGCGCCTCCATGGACGGTGCCGTCGTGGCCTCCCCGCTTGCCTCGCTCTCCTGGACGCTGGCCGTCTGGTTGACATGCGTATAGGCGTTGTCGGGATCCGCGGAGTCTCCGATGGGCTGTCTGTTTTCGGGCGCCGCCGTCTCACCGGCTTCCGGCAGTTCGTTTGTGGGAACTGGACCTGGTCGATCCGGCAAGGGTTGGATGTGACGGTTAAGCAATTTCGCGAGCCCGTACAGGGCGATGCTGCACGCCGCGGCAATTGCGAGTTTCTTGAACATCTCTTTCTCCTTAGAGGTGGGTTATCGGTCGCCCATGTGCGCGACCTTGACGGCCGGGTAAGAGACCATTGGAAATGCGAGTACCAGGGAGTGCATCAGGTGCCAGCGATGGAAGGTGCCCTTCGACCACGGTCTGCGCCCCACCCTCCCCGATGTAGACCGCCCCGCTCTGACGCTGAGAGCCGGACTCAGTCCGTCAGCTGGAGGAGCGCAGCCCAAGCCCGCTGCTTGAACTGCGCACCTCGACCGAACCACGCGGCGTCCCGCCGGTGGTCGCTGCTACGGGCGCGACGGTAGTGGTCGACATACTCCGTAACGCTGTTGAGCAAGCCCCATGCGGTTCCGCGGCTGGAGGCTAGGTTTGCTCCCTTGCCATCGCCCTCGTACAGTGCGCGCGCAGTCCTCACCGCCTGTTCGTTGACCACCGGCGGCCGCCCGAGTTGGCTCGGATAGGTCAGCACCCGTCGCAGCAGGCCCTCGACCGAATCCGGATCCACGGGCGTCTCGACCAACGCCCTCATCCGGTGCACGAATCCGTCCCACGAGGCCACGGTGATCCCAAGTTGCCGTTTGATCGCGTCCGGGTCGAACTGGCTGCGATGAGGCACCTTGATCGCACCCTGGCGGTCGCCTACCGCGATTCGCAGGGTGTTGTTGCACACCACGCGCACCGAAGTGAATTGCGCCGTTGTGGCCAGCGTTCCGTCGCAGGCGGTGGCCAAGAGCAGGTAGCCGTCCACCTGATCCTTGCCAGCGAGCCGTGCACTCTGACCGGTCCTGGCTAGCGCCCAGACCTTCCGGCCCTCGCGCAGGACCCCGGCGGTCTCCAGTTCGAAACCACCGACCTCGGTCAGGTCGCGGTAGAACTCCAGAATCTCGCCGGGTTGAACCACCTGGAAGCGCTTGGAGACCACCGCCAGCGGTGCCTTTGTGTCGGAGCGGTACAGCACCTTTTGCCCCGGATAAACGCTGGTCGGGCCAACGTCATTGCCTCCCGTGATGTAGCGCACTTCGGATTCTTCGATCGCCCATTCCATGCCGGCACTCTTTTTCCACTGCTCGATCGACTGACCTGCTGCCAGCTTGGTGCCGAGGCCATGCCACGGGCGCTGCCCGGCATAGGCCATGTTCTCGATGAGATGCATGTACCTGCTCCTGTTCCGTAAGAGAGAAAAGCAAAAGGGCCCGGATTGCTCCGGGCCCTCTACATCAAGTCGTAAATGTCGTAGGTGGCTTGCGTCTTCGAACCGCCGATTAAAATCTGAACGACATGACCCGCCTGCTTTCCACGGGACAAGCTGACTCAATCGTCTACGTACTGCTCACCGCAATTCGGACAGACAAGAATCATGCTGTCGAAATTGCCAAAGTACTTGGCGATGACGAGGCCGACACCAATGACAAGTCCCGCCCCCATGAAAAGGGAACCAACGACGGTGATGAGAATGATGCTCCACCACCTAAGCCACCAAGGCGCAATTTCATCTTCGATCCCCATGACGCCGACATAGCCGCACCCCAGGCATGTTTCCTTGCGCCTAGTATGTGCGTCGAACTCATTGAGCTTGCTGAGAATGCGCGTGTTGATCGTTTCGATGCCAACCTCGCCTGGTTCCTCTTCCACGTCAGCCTGCTGATCTCTCACGATCACCCCCTTGCCTTTGTCTGGATAAGTGGTTCGACGGCTCGATGTCACTGGTACGGCTGACTGGCATCCGTCCCGTTCTCACGAAGTAACGTGAGGCGATCTTCGAGGTCGCTTAACCTGTCCTTCTGAACCTGTTCCAGGGGCTTTTCGGGCTTGAACTCCTCGATGGTGACGGCCTGACCGTCCGCAAGCGATACGACGATGTAACCATTGGAATTGGAAACCCCCACGATCGGGTTTGCAGGCGCCTTTGCGACGCTCGCAATTTGTTTGGGAGGATACTTTCCTGTCACCTTCTCGCCCGCGGCGGTTGTGACCTTGCCATGGCGGAGTGTCATGCTTGTCTCAAGGCCAAACCCATTGAACGGCTGAGTGACCGCCACGAAGAAGTAATTCTTCGTCATGAAGCCACCTGTATTCGTGTATTGGCCGTCGTCCCCCGTCTCTTCGGCAAATTCGCCCTCGTCGTACTCGCTCTTTGCAACGATCGCGAAGTAGTCCAGGAATCCGTCGCCGTCGATGTCATGGAATTGATCCATGACCGGTTCCGCTTCGCGGCTCGCTAAAAAGTCATCCGCGTGCTTCTTGAGTGCGTCTCGGTCGAACGTTAGCGGCGGATTCTTGGCTGCATAGTCAGGAGCAAATGCGCGCGCCCATGTTCTGGCTTCCTCCTCTTGGGCTTTGATTTGCCCGCGCAACACCTCTACTTGCTGCTTTTCGATCGCTTCCTTCCACGGGGCTTGGACGTCGTACGCAAACATCCTGATCGGATCGATGTTTGTGATGCCATTGTTCTCGAGTTCCCATTCGAGGGTGAAGTCGTTCTCGCCCTCGATTTTCCTGACTTCATAGGTGATGTCTTTCGAAGTGACCGTTCTGGCGCCTTCGCGGAACTCGAGGTTTGCTTTGCAGCGGAAGTGCTGAATCTCTTCGTTGGCATCCAGCGTCACGACATTTCTGGCTGCCGTGCCTTCTGCGAGCTTGGATACCCATTCCGCAGGCACGTCTTTCATGGTGGTGATGAAACCCGAGTTCGATGCCTGTTCAACCAGCGCATCCACCACGTCTGTGTTCGAGCAGTCGTACGAGGTACTGCATGCCGACATAGACATGGCGACAACGGCCAACCCAAGCAACCTAGCTCCTTCTCGTTTCGACATCTGTTCCCCCTGATCGATTGATTCCACGTTCGCGCGTGGAGCGCATCTGAGTGCTAAATCCAAAGTGCGTGGGTGGCCTGGAACACGGCGATCGATCTCACGTGCAACACATGCGCTAGACTCTACATACTGCGTAGAGTCTGCTGCAACTGTAGAGGACGGTTCATGATGTGGACGACCCCTTTTGACCTTTTCTCTGGTGTCCAACACGTCGCCCCTTGCCCTGTTCGCCGCCCGCCTCGTACAAGCGCGGCAGTTGCGTGGCTTGAGCCAGCGCGCGCTGGGGGATCGCATGGGCTTGGGTAAGACAACGGGTTCGACCCGCATCAATCGCTACGAGCAGCAGACCTCGGCCGGGAGTTTCGAGAGCCTCGGCGAATTGGCCGAGGCCCTGCAGGTACCAGCTGCCTACTTGCTGGCCGACAGCGCCCCCATGGCCGACGCCATCCTGGAACTGGGCAAAGCCGACGACCAGCAACAGGCCAAGTTCGCCCTGTTGCTGCAGGGTCTCAATGCGGATCCGGCCATGGTGAAAGCGCTCCTCAAGCTGCTGGAGTTACCCAAGCGGGAACGGGACAAGGCGCGCAAGGCGCTACTCGCCTCGTTGGACAAGCCCACGCCCTGATTGATCCGGTGCGTCGAACCGCGCGTTGCTCGCAGCCAGCAGGTGAGGCGTCCTTCTACTGCGCGTCAGATTATCAACGCCTGTAGGGCTCTCGTGTCTTCGTCCAGCGTCATCTGGATTCCGAACAGCGCGCGCTGGCTGTCTCGGGTTTCGAGCCGTTCCGCGTCCGATTTGAATGCCCGGCTGCCGAACACGAACCCGCCGTCGGCGGCCCGGTACACATTGAAGAACCGGGTCTGCCGGCGATCGTGCTGGAGCAGGTCGTAGTTGCTGTCGGCGGGACACGTCAGTTCAGGCGTCAGCAGGTGGGTCCGGCCATCGGCCAGCAGGACGATCGGGCACGGGCCCGGCGCCCCCTCGCTGATGACGTGGAAGTCGCTGCCGTTACGCAGCGTGCAAGCGTTCAAGTTCATTGGATTCCTCCTCGATGTAGTCATGGGTGATCTCGTCCAGGACCGCCCAAGCCCAGGCGTCCATGGGTGGTTCTCCGTAACAGGCCATCCATTCCTGCAGGACGTCCCGCTCCAGGTCTTCGTCCCGGTAGACGGTGCCGTCCGGCAGTAGGCGGGTCAGGGTCAGGTCGCTTTCCCAGCGGAACGGGTCCTGGCCGCAGAGCGAAGCCCCTGCGGCCACGCCGGGCTCGGGCAGGTAGGTGTCGTTGCTGTAGATCGCGCCGTCGACCTCCTCCCAGTCCTCGGCGCTGAACAACACGGCCTCGCCCTCGTGGGTCAGCAGGGCGAACCGGCTCCAGCCGGTGCTGTGCTCGATCAGGGGCCGCAGTCGGCGCCACTGGTCTACGGTCATGTCCTGCATCAGCTCGGCGAACAGGGCGGTGTCGCTGGGTCCCTTGCCCGCCTTTCCCAGCCAACCGATCGTGCCGTTGTGGACCAGCGCGCCAGCCGCCACCGGGAACGGATGGTGGTTGCGCGCGCTGTCCTCGCCCCGGGTGGTGATCCGGAAATGCACCAGCGCCGCGTGGTCGTCGACCCGGTACTCCCGGTAGGCGGTCAGGAACGCCTTGAACGTGGTGTAGCCCTTGTGGATGACCACGCCCAGGTCGGTAGCGATGGCGAAGCCCGCACCATCCGGGTTGTTCTCGAAACAGATTCGCAGTCGATCCTCCGCGAGGCTCACGCCGCGCGGCTTAACGATGGCAATGCACATGCCAGAGCCTCCTTGGTGAGCGTGGTGGTGAAACGACAGGACAGGGCCGGATAGCGGCCGGTGGCATAAGTCCAAGCCCGGAACAGGGCTTGCCCAACCGGCCCATGCGTGGGATTGGCCGGATTGCGGGTCCACTCGGTGAGTGCGTCGACGTACTCGACGTAGGACAGCAGGACCTGCCAGTCGGGCGTGCCCCGGAACACCCGGAACTCGAAGCTGCCATCGCATCGTTCGTTGATGGCCGTGTATTTGCAGCCCGCCCGACTGAGCTTGTTGCCGTAGTTGTAGAAGTCGGCATCGTTCTTGCGACCGGCCACGAACTCGGTCAGCGCGCGCATGTCGTAGGTGGCATCGACCAACCGACGGCGGTGGTCAGCCGTCAGGCGCTGGGCGTTGGTAGTGATGTGAACCCCGTATCCACCTGGGGACGGTGAATCTGCGTCGTGGCGCTCAGCCAATTCCATGGCTTGCTGCAGTGGATTGCGGTGTTGACGTAGTTCACTGAGTGAGAACGGCCGCGAGATGACCTCCAACCCTTCATGGTCATCCAAGCTGCCGTCCCGTTCTGCCGTCAGATCCGCGGTTGGGAAGCCAGCTTCTTCGTAGTAATCAAGCCGCTCGTTGGCGTCGTCGAAGCACAGCTCGATCTCAAGCCCGTAGTACGCCGTCGCGGAGGACCTGACACGGTCCATGGGCCAGGCACGGGCCGCGTCGTGATAGCCCGGAATTGGGCCGTCATCATCGTCGTCATCGGGATCCCCGTACCGCCAATAGCCATCGCCATCGGACCAGTAGCCGTTCGACTCCGCCCAAGTGTCGCAAACGGTATCTCCATCAACGGTCTGGCCTGTATCGAACGCACTGCTGGCGTAATACCTGTGACTACCATCGCAGTAGAACGCATCGTCATCGACCGCGTCCCGGCACCAGGTCTCGGTATCCCAGATGCCATGGCGCCAGCGCACCACGACTTCGTTGGCTTGGGCGCGCCGGCTATACCAAACATCGTGCAGTTCGCAGACGAAGGCATCATCGGTGAACCAACCATCTTCGGTGACCGTGATGCCGTGCTTGTCTCGAGCACGCTCGAACCAGGCATCTTGCGCGGTGTCAATGATGTCGCTGGCGTCCAGCCATGCGCGTACCAGATCCGATTCGCTGTCCTTCAACGCAATCATGTCGCGGCTAGAGGTACTGCTATCGATGACAGGGCACAGGCCCCGGAAGGCATTCAAGACTTGCGCGAGGTCTGGTGCGACTTGGGGACGCGCGCGCTGGAATATCTCAAGACGCCGGCGGTCTTCAAAGATCGCGAGGCGCTTGAACAGATTGGTGGCGCGCGGTGCTACGTATCCCCCAGCGTCATGGAGGATGTCGAGGGCTCGGGTCATGGTTGTCCTTCAAGCAGGCGCCATAACGCACAAGGCCCGGAGTGATCCGGGCCTTGTGCGTGTGCGGCGGTTGGAAGAAATCAGAGGGGTGGCAAGCGGGTCGTACAGCCCGTGCATCGGGCAATTGCCACCAGTACGGCGGCGGTGACGACCAAGATGCATGTGACCGCATCCAGATTGGGGCGTGGAAGCATCCGTCTACTCCACTGAAGGCACTTCATGGCGGAAATGTCGCACGCGAAACCAGACCTGCCTGGTTACAAAGTGGTGATGTAGGTTTGAAAATACTTTGCTCGGGATCCGATGTCGCTGCACTAGTGCCCGACCTCGGGCCAGTTATGCGGGGCCGGATTCCCGGTGTTGGACGGCACGATGCTGATCCGCATCTCCCGACCCTTCCCGGTCAGCAGCACCCGCGCCTCGTCCTCCAGCAATGCAAGGCCTGCCCGAAAACGGAGCGGGTAAATGCCCAGGCGCTCCCGCACGTCCGAAACCGGGACATCGGCCTCCTTCCTAAGCTGGCACAACGCGCACACCCCGTCGACGATTGCCTGTGCATCCTCCCGCACACGCTGCGCTGCACGCTGCTGCGGGGGGATCTTGATACGGATCGGCTTGCATGGCGCGAACTTGATGGGCTCGGGCGGAAACACCGCGCTGAACTGACCGAGACAGAAGTCGACCACGTGGTACGCGGCGTTCAGCACCGCTGCCGACACCGGCGCTCGATCGTCAACGAATGCCTGCATGATGCCGGCGATGCGCAAGACGTTCTGCATGGCACGATCGAGTGCGTCCTGCATGTAGAGATGGCCCGACCAGTTGCGCTGCATCTCCTGCTGAAGCTCGAAGTACAGGTTCGCCGCCTCCGGCGTCAGCGCCAGCACCTCCTGATCGAAAGTGGGCTCATCGGCGGTGAACTCTGCCGAATCCTGCTCATACACTCCAGCCTCCGACCCGCAACCATCGACGGCATTCAGGTCGTCCGCGCCCGCTTCAGGCCCCTGCGTGGACGTCGGCTGTAGTGACGCGCGTTCCATGCGGTCGAACTTGCGGCTCAGGAAGGTCTGGACGCGATCGTAGTAATCAGCCAGGCAGTCGCCCTGGACCGGGACCGGATAGAACGGCGCGTTCCTCCACGCCGGGGCATTGACGAACAGCGTGCGGCTGAAGAATCCGATGCTGCGCGCGTGCTCGCCATGCTTCTTGCAGTATGCCTCGCGCACGTCGTCTTGGACCATGACGAGAATGTTCGCCGTTGCCTTCATCGCAATCATGACCTTGCCGCGACGATTCGTCTGAATAGTCCCCTCGCCGTCCCAGAGCGTCGTCGCCATCTCCAAGCCGTCATTGCGAAACAGGTTCGAGTTAAGGATCAGATTGCCTTCATGAGTGCTCAATGACACGGATTCACCGATGCCGTGAATCACTTCAAGGAGACCAAACTTGCTCGTATCCTGGAGCATCGTAAGCCGCAGTCGAAGCTCGAGATCGTCGCTGCCCGCGGAACCGCGGGATCCGCCCTTCCGCACGCGGCTAGTAGCCGCAATGAAGGCGGTGAGGCGCTTCACGTCCATCGCTTGATGAGCCTTGAAGACATGCTTGTACAGCCGGGTCTTGCCATAAGCTGGCGGTGCCTGCGCGAACACGATCAGCGACGTCTGCTCAATGCCACCGTCGGGGCGCTCCACGACCTTGAGACCGCACACGGCCGAAGCCATCGCCGACAGCAGGGTCATCAGGGCGAACTCGAACGAAACGCCAGATTTGATCGCGAGGGCAATCGCCCACTCACGGATGGGATCGGGGAGTACCCCGGGAGACTGAAGGTTGAATTGCTGAAGCATCTTGATTACTCCGTTGAGACAAAAGTCGACCCGTCTGGGCCGGCGGCCGCAGGTGTCGCGCCGCGGCGGAATCAAACCATCGTCAAGGGAGTAAGAGATGGGTAACGCTTTGGAGTTTGCGGGCTGGTTTCAGTCAAGTCCGCAGAGGACAAGGATTTCCAGAAGCCAAAATGGCGAATATCGCCAAGGCTGATGGCGCAACTTCGGCGCAAAATCGACATGATCTGAGGAAGGTTGCGCCACATCTCGCGCGCTGTTCGCATGACGACATTGCACCATCAGGGGCAAGTCACTTTTTTTTCTTTGTCGACTTAGTTCAAGCCTTTGATTTCCCGCACATATCGCGGAAGAAGAAAAAAAAACTCATCGGCTGAATGCATATAGCGGACCATCGAACCGGATCAGCATGAAATCGACAGGTTGAGCGCCTTGCCCACGTTTGCGGCGTCGCACCCAGCAGGACATTCTCCACAAACAGCGACAAGTACTCACCGAAAGATCGCCCACCCGCAAACCTGCACTGTGTCTTTCTTCAGTTTGCTTGCCGTAACCAGATGAATTTCTTCGAGATTCGATGCCACGATTCGGAAAGTCAGCTTCTGCGTCGGTGACGCACGTTGCGTCTTGCCTCAAAGTTCGGATCGAACGCGATCGAGGCTTACCGACGCGTTCAAACGTGCGACTGCATCAATGTCATCTCGCGAGCGTATTGATTGGCTTCCTCTACGTATCGCGCTAAGTCAACAAACGTCTTGAAGCACATAAGTGCGGGATTTCCCGCGCTTTTGTCTCTTGAACGCTGGCGTAGGCCCATCGGCACCCGCAATTGAAATCCGGTTATCAGCCTATTGCATATTGCATTGCTGTATGCAGTGGATGTAATCGCTATAGCGCTGAATTTAGAACGGGCAATCGCTAAGCGGCGTGTTGATGCGCAGGAGCGCATTCCTTTACCTGCACTTCAATAGGAACGTTATGTCCCATATCTACACGACAGCAACACCGCAACCAAAGCGGTTTACTAACTTCGCTGACCTTGACCTGTTCGTTCATCGCCGGTATGTCGATGACCACGGAATCGAACGCACGCTCCTCGAGGTGGGGGCCGTAAGACGGATGAAAAACCTCTTCGATCGCCTCGAGCACCAGTTGCGGCGCGTAGCAGCTTCGGATGGCGCCCCTTGGCACCAGCACAAGCGTGGCATTTGCATGACGCTCGAAGGCCAGTTCCTGTGGGTCGTGCTGCGGGATGTCGCTGCTGAAGCACCGGATGACCTCTGCGCGGGGCGTCGCTTGAACCCTTGGCTGGAGGTGGGATTGAGCATGGCGCGCAAGTGGGCGTCTACCCTGCGCGCCTACGCGATCACAAATCCCAATGTGCTGGACATGCAGGAGGAGGTTCCTCGTAGCATCATGAGGAGAATCTTCCGTGTCATCCGGAGGATCTGTCGATCTAAGAAGTTCCGCAACAGGGTCAACAACAGCACGCGCAACGCGAAGGAGCGCTACCTAGGCTGCGCGAACTTGATGATTGATCTGTTGAGCGAAAATGCACGCTTGCTCATCCTGCGGATCGACCTGTACTTCGAGGGCGATGCAAAGGTCTTGAGCGAGTCTGAGGAAGCGGAACAGGCCTATGACAAGTTCCTTCGCACCCTGCGCGAGGATCGCATTGTGCCCAACCTGTTGGGCTACATCGCCAAGCGGGAAGATGGCCTGGAGCGTCGGATCCATTACCACATTCTCGTGGCCATGGATGGCGACCTGCATCAGCAAGCGCGACCATGGATCGAACGCATGGGGAATTTCTGGGTGAAGCAATGTGTCGGGGCCGATTCTCTTGCGTCTTTTTTCAATTGCTGGAAGCGTCGGGACGAATATGAATACAACTGCATTGGCGTGGTGCACTACACAGATGGCCACATGTTGAGGGGTCTCCGTGACGCGATGGAATACCTCTGCAAGGAGGGGCCGCACATCCTCGTCAAGGAAGGCAAAGGCCATAACCTGCGCAAGAGTCAGAGTCCGAAAGGCTTGGACGGGAAGACCCGACGGGGTGTCCCCAGGAAAAAGGATCCAGAACTCAGCGGAGCGCGCCAAGTCCTTTTGACGCCTGGTGCTCCACCGACCAGCGATCGCCGCACTCGCGCTGCGATGCGCCCCGTGCAGCTGAATTGACTTCGACACAAGCAAGGTGCGGCCGACTGGAAGGCGCGAGCACAAGATCATCCTTCAGGCACTGGTTATTGCCAGTGCCATTTTTTTTCCAGGTCTTTTGTAACCAGGTGTGGGTCGCTCAAAACCTCGCAGTTCACACTGCCCATCGGCAACTGTCTTTCGCACCTGCGTGAGCGATTCCTGGAAGAAGAGGCTGGTTCTTAAGGGCGACAATCAGAATCGGCAGCTAAAATTGTTGAGCGCATCGGTAAGCCTCCGCAACCATGCGCCTAACGGGCGTACTTACTCAGCAAATCCATGATGATCTGCGCCTCCCGCGCACGCTCAACTTCGGTCTCACCGGCAACGACGTGTTCAGTCAGATGGCCGGCCAGCACTTCCATCATCAGCGCATGCATGGCGCCCTTCGTCGCGGCGATCTGCACCAGCAAATCGGAACAATCCGTTTCGGCCACCACTGCGCGCTCCAAAGCAGCCACTTGTCCGCCAATTCGGCGGATACGGGTGAGCAGCTTCTTTTTATCTCGTTGAATATGCGCCATGGGCAATGATGATATACCGTAGGGGGGTATTCTGCCAAGACCATGACGATGACCCTTGAAGCTGTAGCTGCCGCCCGCCGCCATTCCCATGCTTTCGACCAAGGCAACCCCCTTGCCGAACGCAATACCCGTCGCGCCATGGGCCTCACCCTCGGCATGATGGTGATCGAAATCATCGGTGGCTGGTGGTTCAACTCCATGGCTGTCCTCGCAGATGGCTGGCATATGAGCTCGCATGCCATGGCGCTTGGACTTTCCGTACTCACCTACGCCTGTGCGCGACGATATGCCGATGACCGACGGTTTGCGTTTGGCACGTGGAAGATTGAGATTCTCGGCGGCTACACCAGCGCGATCCTGCTACTCGGCGTAGCCGCGCTTATGACGTATCAGTCGGGTGAACGGCTTTTCAAGCCAAGCACGATTCATTATCAGCAGGCCATCCTCATCGCGGTGGTGGGGTTGGCGGTAAATCTGCTATGCGCCTGGTGGCTTCGAGATCACCACGATCACGATCACGATCACGATCACGATGAGCATGCACACTCACACGATGACCAGGGCGACGGCGACGGACACCATCGCGATCTGAACCAGCATTCCGCTTATCTCCACGTGGTCGCAGACGCGGCAACATCCGTACTGGCGATCGTGGCGTTGTTGGGTGGCATGTACTTCGGTGCGGCGTGGCTGGATCCGGTAATGGGACTTGTCGGTGCGGCACTGGTGTCGATCTGGGCGGTGGGCTTGATCCGGAAAACGGGCCGGGTGCTACTGGATGCGCAGATGGATGCGCCAGTTGTGGAGGAAATCCGCCAAGCCATCGAAGAAGGTGAAGTACCCGCCCGTATCAGCGACCTGCATGTATGGCAGGTTGGGCGTGGGAAATTTGCCTGCGTGGCCGAGATCGTGACCCAATCCGACATGCATCCAGACCACTTCAAGAAGGCTTTGTCGATCCATGAAGAAATTGTTCACGTGACTATCGAGGTACGCACTGCCTCAAGCCTCTGAAGGCAATTCGTTTCAAGTGCTGTGGCGAACCAGCCAGCCACCCATCAGGCCATACCAGACGCCGTGCGCAACGACGACCACCGTCATGCCCACCACATTGAGCGAGAACATGCCGCCTGTGTAGGCCCCGATGCAGCCGGCTCCGGGCGCGACGCCCTAGAAGCCGATCCCTCGCGCGATGCGATCTTGCTGGCGAACCAGCTCGATTGACCACAGCAAAATGGCCAGTGACATGTGTATCGTGCCAAGCCCAGCTAGCACCTGATTTGCGCAGAACGCCAGCAACACCGATCGCAGGAGATCCTGAGGTGTAGAGGCAGCAGGTGCGCCTTGTGACTGTTACGAACCCGCTGATCAGCGCAACACCCAACATCGCCCCTATGCCCACGGCATAGATACACGAAGCGACCCATACCCAGCCACTGCAAGGGATGGGCCCGCACGTTGGCGGTTACGTACATGGAATCCATGGGGATCGATGCCACGATGCCGGGCAACGCGTGCAAATACGCCGGGCCCAAGCAGGTGGAGAGATCGCAAGAAGAAGGTTTGCAACAATCGACGGGGATTGGGTGCGGATCGGACGGCGCGGGCATCAGGTCTGCGCATGGCATATCCGCCATGTGGCCGCCATCTTCACCACCACGACCTGCTGGAAAACATCACTAGCTGCCTGCACCGGAGCCACCAGTGTCGAAGCGATGTTCACCAACCAGTGAACTAAGCGGGACACTCGGTTCGGCATTGGTGGATTCTAGTGTTGGACCGGTGGGCTCGGCTGACCGTGTGTTGGATCTAGCAGGGACTTCATCTGCTCGATCTCGGCCTGCTGCCCTTCAGTGATGGTGCGGCACAGGGCTTGGACTTCGGGGTTTGAGATCTTGGCTTCCTCGCACATCAGGATCGCGCCGGCGTGGTGCGGGATCATCGACTTGAGGAATTGTCGGTCTCCAACACCGGCTTGCGCCCGTATTGCGAACCAGCACGCTGCCAGCACGACCGCACCCAGCAGGAGTATCGCGACGTTCTTGCGCTTGTCAGGATACATGCGCCCCATCAGCAGGATTTCCAGAATTGCCATCGGCGCCGTCATCAGGCCGGCCATGTAGAACTGGTTGATGTTCGGGACCGCATTGCCGAACCGGTCGACCATGGCATACATCAACACGTACATCGCAACGAACGATATCAGCAGCATCAACACGAAGCGGCCGTAGTGTCCGTCCACCGCACCATGCTCCATCGGTGCACTCTTCGTGCCGCCGACAGTGGCGTGGCCGTCGTGCTTCGAGGTCTGGTTTTTCATGGCGCTTCTCTGGAGACGGCGGACGGTGTTGTGCGCCGCCCGCCGGCGTGGCGGACGTTACAGGCCGTGGGCTGCGGCTTCGGTCGGGCTCAGGTAGCCGCTCTTGTCTGCATCGAGCATGGCGAAATGCGCCGCCATCGGATGCTTGGCCATCTCGGCCTTCGAGAGCTTGCCGTCCTTGTTGACATCCAGCTTGGCAAAGGTGCCATCGGCTGCCGACGGTGCGCGTCCTGCCTGATCCTTGGCCGGATGGCCCTTGCCTTGGTGGTCCGTGTCCATGGCACCATGATCCATCGACATGGTTCGGTGGTGCTCGACGAACTCGGTACGGCTGAGGCTACCGTTTCTGTCAGTATCGATCTTGTCGAACATCGTGTTCGCCATCTTTGCCCGCGCTTCGGGCGTCACCGGCATCTGCATGGCGGCGTGGTCCATCTTCATTTTGCCGTGGTCCATCGGCTTGGATGCGTCCTGGGGTCCGGCTTGGACGTTGGATGCCAGCAGCAGTGCGCCCGCAAGGGCGATCGAGGTTTTAATCTTCATGTGGAAACTCCTGGGGAACGAGCCTGTGGAGGGAGCACACGGGTCCCGGGCTCTCGGGAAGTGGCGTCTTCTGGAAGGCGAGTCTTGGCGAGGCGCAGCGCATTGCCGACCACCGACACCGAACTCAGGCTCATCGCCAGTGCGGCGATCATCGGGCTGAGGAGCAAGCCGAACACCGGGTACAGCACGCCTGCAGCGATGGGCACGCCAATAGCGTTGTAGAGGAAGGCGAAGGCAAGGTTCTGGCGCATGTTGCGGACCGTGGCCTCGGATAGGGCGCGGGCGCGCAGGATGCCGCGCAGGTCGCCCTTGACCAGGGTGACTTGTGCGCTGGACATGGCAACGTCAGTGCCTGTACCCATGGCGATGCCGACATCGGCACTGGCCAGCGCGGGCGCATCGTTGATGCCGTCACCGGCCATCGCGACCTTGTGGCCCTGCGCCTGGAGGCGCTTGACCAGCGCGGCCTTGTCTTCCGGCTTCACCTCGCCGTGAACTTCGTCGATGCCGAGCGCGCGCGCCACGGCCTGTGCGGTTGTCGCGCCGTCGCCGGTAGCCATCACCACTCGCAGGCCACTTGCTTGCAGGGCTGCGATGGTGGGTTTGGCGGACGCTTTGATCGGATCGGCCACTGCCAAAATGCCCAACAACCGGCCATCGCCAGCGAGGAACATCACGCTGGCGCCATCGGCGCGCAGGCCCTCGGCCTCGCTCGCGAGCGATGCCACATCGACCTTGTTGCCATACATCAAGGCGCGGTTGCCCAGCAGCAGCGCGCGTCCGCCAACCGTGCCGCGCACGCCGGATCCAGTCACCGAGTCAAAGTCCGACGGGCTTGCCAAGTCCAGGGTGCGCTTGCGCGCTTCGGCGACGATGGACTCCGCCAGCGGGTGCTCGCTGCCCTGGTCCAGGCTTGCAGCCAGGCGCAGGACTTCGGTTGAATCGGTGCCGGCCACGCCGATGACCGACCGGAATGCGGGCTTGCCTTCGGTCAAAGTGCCGGTCTTGTCCACCACCAGCGTATCCAGGGTGCGGAAGCGCTCGATCGCCTCGGCATCGCGGAACAGCACGCCGGCTTGGGCGGCGCGGCCGGTGGCGACCATGATCGACATCGGCGTGGCCAGACCCAATGCGCACGGGCAGGCGATGATCAACACTGACACCGCATTGAGCACGGCCCACGTCCACGACGGTTGCGGACCCCACAAGCCCCATGCGAAGAACGTGGCAATCGCCGCCGCCAGGACGGCCAGCACGAACCAGTAGGCCACCTTGTCAGCCATGCGCTGCATCGGCGCGCGTGAGCGCTGCGCTTGCGCCACCAGTTGCACGATGCGCGAGAGCACGGTGGACGAACCCACCTGCTCGGCACGGATCAGTAGTGCGCCGGTGCCGTTCTGGGTGGCGCCGATAACGCGATCGCCCACGCCCTTGCCAACTGGCATCGCCTCGCCGGTGAGCATGGATTCGTCGACGCTGGAACGGCCCTCAACCACGCTGCCGTCAACCGGCACCTTCTCGCCGGGCCGCACGCGTAGAAGATGGCCCACATGCACGTGTTCCAGAGGTATATCTTCCTCGCTGCCGTCGTCCTTGACCCGGCGTGCAGTCTTTGGCGCTAGGCTCAGCAAGGCCTTGATGGCAGCACTGGTCTTCGACCGCGCGCGCAATTCCAGCAATTGGCCCAGCAGGGTCAGCGACACGATCACAGCGGCTGCCTCGAAGTACACGCCCACGCGCCCGTGTGCGCGGAAAGACTCCGGAAAAAGCCCCGGCGCTAGCGTAGCCACCACGCTGTAGCCGAACGCCGCCGCCACGCCGATGCCGATCAGCGTCCACATGTTCGGGCTGCGATTGCGGATGGATTGCACGCAGCGCACGAAGAACGGCCAACCCGCCCACAGCACCACGGGCGTGGTCAGTGCCAACTCGATCCACGTGCGGGTGGCGACGGGTAGCGCCGGCAAGAAATGGCCAAACATTGCGAGAAGCAGGACCGCCACGCTGAGCGGGAGGGTCCACCAGAAGCGACGACTGAAGTCGAGCAGTTCCGGGTTCTCCTCCTCATCAAGAGTCGGCATCTCCGGTTCCAGGGCCATGCCGCAGATCGGACAGGTACCGGGTCCGTGCTGGCGGATCTCCGGGTGCATCGGACAGGTGTACATGGTGCCGGCCGACGCGGCACCGGCGTGCGCCGGTGGCGCAGCAGCTGGCTCGGGCTGTGCGGATTTCGGCTGCAGGTACTGCTGCGGGTTGGCCACGAACTTATCGCGGCAGCCGGTGCTGCAGAAGTGGTATGTCTGGCCTGCATGCGAGGCGGCCCCTCCCTTGGCGGTGGCCGGGTCCACGCTCATGCCGCAAACAGGATCGTGTGTCGAAGAGGCGGCGGCTGAGGTCGCCGCGGGTTTGTCGCCCGTGCCGCAGCAGCCACCAGCAGTGTGGTCATGGGCACTCATGCGCGATGCTCCGAGAGGGCGGCAAGGATCGGGCACCGGTCCAGTGAGCCGTGGCCCGGGCAGGAGGTGACAAGGCCTTGCAAGGCGTCGCGGATACGGGTGAGGGATTGGATCCTTTCCTCTACGTCCCGCAGCTTGGCTTGGGTCTGGGCATTCAATGCGGCCATGTCGCCACCCGACAATGCAGTGAGGCTCAGCAGTTCGCGAATCTCGTTGAGGGTGAAGCCAAGGCCTTTGGCACGACGCATGAAACGCAGCCGATCCACGTCCGCCTCCAGATAGTCCCTGTAGCCGGACGCCCGGCGCACCGGCGGCGGGATCAGGCCCTCGCGCTCGTAATACCGCACCGTATCGATGGGCACCTCGGCCCGCCTTGCTACTTCGCCGATCTTCATTGGTTCACCTGTCGCGTCAGCCGGTGAGCGGGACTGTGCACCCTGCACCATGGTCAAGAGTCAAGTCTTCTACCGAAGCGCACTCCACATCAGTCGTCGAAGATTCACAGATCGCGCATGCATGCCGTGCGATCACGCATTACCCCCGGCATGCCGCAGGGGGATAGATGAGGAGCACCACAATGAAGATGAGGAATCCGATCGGGTTCGCGTTGCCGATGTTTCTGGGCGCAGGTTTGGCCCTGGCCGTAGGCGCTTGTGCGGAAAGTGCGACGCCGCCGCAAGCTAACGACAGCACGGCGACGGCGCCACCCGCAGCCATGCCTGCCGATCATGCGATGCCGGCACAAAGCAGTGGATCGATGGAATTGCATCGCATCATGAGCGAGGGACAGAAGGCGCCCATGGCAATGTCCGGCGACGTCGACAAGGACTTCGCGACCATGATGTCCATGCATCACAAGATGGCGATCGACATGGCGGATGTCCTGCTCAAGTCGGGCAGCAATGCCAAACTCAAGGCGATAGCCGCGAAGATGAAGGCGACGCAACAGGATGAGATCAAGCAACTGGAACGCTTTACCCGATGAGGCGGAGCACTTGAGCAAGTGCCCAGCCCAGACGGGATGGGTATTTGCCCTGAGTAAGAGGGCGGCTTGTTTCACCTTGAAGATCCCTGCACCGCTCTACTGAGCGGCCGCGTGCTCGGTAAACGTCCTGGTTGCGCCATCGCGACCCACGAGTTCCACGGTGTAAGCCTGGGTCCGTCCATCCGGACTTTCCATGCCGGGCGAGCCCATCGGCATTCCCGGCAGCACCAGGCCCTTGGCATCGGGTCTCTCCGCCAGCAACCGCTTGACGTCGTCGGCTGGCACATGGCCCTCGATGAAATAACCACCCACCTCTGCCGTGTGGCAGGAGCCCTTCCCATACGGAACCCCCACGCGTTCCTTGAGCGGATTTAGGTCATCGGTATCGCGGACCTCTACCGCGAAACCGGCTGTACGCATGTGCTCGACCCAACTTCCACAACACCCGCAACTTGGGCTCTTGTGGACAATCATTTTTGGGGGGTTTGCGCTTGCAACGGTCGGCGTGGCTGATTGGGTCGCAGTCACAGTCGCAACGCGGTCACTGGAAGGCACCGCACTCGCAGCGTTGCCGACAACGGCGTCTGGCGCACGGGCGCATGCCGTCATCGTCGTCAACGAACCGCATGCTGCTGCGGCGATCAGGAGGAATTTGATGTTCATTGGTCTTGCCTCACTTGGCTTTCTTGGGTCGCGATGACCAGTGGATGTGGACGAGTCGCCAGTCGGCCTCGATCTTCCTGAGCACCATCGTTTCGTGCTGAGCAAGGTCAGGGGCTTGCCGTCATTGCTGGCGTGCAACTCGCTTTCGCTGCCGACCCACGCGCGCGGTCGATAAGCTCTTCATTTTGGTGCAGCTCCAGATGCATTGCGAAGTTGTCGCGGTCATCGGACTGCGCGATCGGAGTGGCGATTCGGCATCATTGTGGTGAACGTCGCAGCCAGGGAGCAGCTCCGTGAGCGGTTGCGGGTCATCCACACGTCAATGACCATGTGGAGGTGCGCCCGGCGGATCGAGGTGGCCATTGCTCGCGTTGGCGGCAGGCTTTTTGTCATGGGCACCTGGCGCATCGGTGTGCGGCTTGCTCTCGTCCACGGCCGGCTGGTCATGCGCGCCTGGTAGGTCGTCATGCGGCATGGCCTCGCCTATCGCCATGCCCGGCATTGACGCCATGGTTTCGCCTCCTCCGTGATCATGGCCGCCGCTGGTGGCGACCAGCGCCTTGTATTGCTCGTCATCGAGCTTGGGCAGTCGTTGCAGGAACGCGACCATGTTCCAGATGTAGTCGTCGCTCATGCTCTTGCCCCAGGCCGGCATGCCGGAGGCCTTGATGCCGTGCTTGATGATCCAGAACGCCGAGGCCGCATCCACCGTCTCCTTGCTGAGGTTCGGTGGAGCCGGATACAGCCCCCTGCTCAGTTCGGTGTCGGCCATGCCGGGCGCCAAATGGCAACCGGTGCACATCGCGCTGTAGTTGCCGGCACCCTGGCGGATCCGGGCCTCGTCATTGAGGTCGGGCGGCGGATGCAGGGCCTTCGAACGCGCGGCGATGGAGCGCTCGCGCATCATCTGCAACATCGAGTAGACGGGCCTGGTGTGGGTGGCATCGGCACCGATGTTGTAGATGCCGGACCAGGTGAAAAGGCCGAGGATCAGCACTGAAGCAACGGCGAGAACGACGACCGTGATGGTCGAGTGTCGGGTCACGATGGGCATGTCGGTGTCTCCCCCTAGAACCAGAACCGGAAGCCCGCAACCAGGCGGGTGTCGTTGATGGCCTCTCCCTCGGCGCGGCGCGCGTCGGCGGTGCCGCCGAAAGCACGCTCACGGACGATGCCGATGTAAGGCGCGAACTCGCGGGCGACTTCGTAGCGCAGCCGCAAGCCGGCCTCCATCGTGCTGAGTCCCGAGCCGATGCCACGCTGCTGGTCGTCCCTGCCGTAGAGGTTGGCTTCAATCAGTGGTTGCAGGATCAGCCGATTGGTCAGCAGCAACTCCCGCTCGGCCTCGATACGCAATGCGGTCTGGCCCGACGTTCCGATGTAGGCGGTGGCCCCGATCTCGAACTTCTGCGGGGCCAGGCCGATCACCCCCACAGCCGCGAAATCCTGCGAAGGACCCGGCTTGAAGTCGTGACGCATGCCAATGACGACATCCCACCAGGGCGCCACGCTGCGGCCATACAGCACCTCAAGATCGGCACTTTCGGTGCGTCCGCCGACTCGTTCGCCTTCACTGCGCAGCCACAGGCGATTGAGATCACTGCCGATCCAGGCCTGACCCTCCCATAGCAGGCCAGCTCCGCCATCGGCGTTCCATGCCTCGAGCCGGTTCACCAGCACCAAACTCTGGATCGAGTTGTCGTGAACCGCATGCCTGACCGCCGGCGGCACGGCGGCGGCGCGATCAGCCTCTGTCAACGTCGGAATCGGTGTCCTCGGTTCGGTGGGGCCCATGGTCATGCCGGGCATCGCGGCATGATCCATTCCCTGCATCGACGGGGCATTACCGGACTCGGGCACGCCCAGTGTGGAATGGTCCATCGGCACAGGTTGACCAGATTCTTCCGGTGCCGGCATGTCATGTCCCATCGCGGCGTGATCGACCGATTCCGGCTGGATCGCGGGCAGCGGCATCTGCATGGTCGAGTGATCGATGGCCGCTGCAGGTTTGGCGGCGGGTTTGGCGACGGGCTTCGCCGCGGGTTTCCTGGACGCCGGCTTGTTGGGAGCAGATGTTGGCTTTGCAGCCGGCATCGGCATCTGCATCGTGGAATGGCCCATGCCGGAATGGTCCATGGCCGGCGCGGGCTCGGCCGCACGAACCGGTTTGGCAACGGGCCTTGGAGCCGCTTTTTTGGCGACGGGCACCTTCTTGGCCGGCGCCGGCTTCACGGCGGGCATGTTCATCTTGGAGTGATCCACTTCCTGCGCAGACGCCTGCACTGGCAACACTGCGAGGGACACCGCCGCACTCAGCAGGCAGACGCGTAACAGTGCAAGGGATGTGTTCATGCGGCTCACTCCTCCACCCGCACTTCCCGCATCATTCCGGCTTCCATGTGGTAGAGGAGATGGCAGTGATAGGCCCAACTACCGAGCGCGTCGGCGCGCACCCGATAGCTGCGCTTGCTGCCCGGTGGCATGTCGATGGTGTGCTTGCGGACGAGGAAGTTGCCCTGGTCGTCCTCCAGGTCGCTCCACATGCCGTGCAGATGGATCGGGTGAGTCATCATCGTGTCGTTGACGAGGACGATGCGCATGCGCTCGCCATAGGTGAGCCGGATCGGGTCAGCCGCTGACATCTTGCGGCCATTGAACGACCACGCGAACTTCTCCATGTGGCCGGTCAGGTGCAGCTCGATCTCGCGACCCGGGTCGCGGCCATCGGGGTCTGCGAAGGCGCTCTTGAGCATCGCGTAACTCAGCACTTTGCGGCCGTTCCCGCGCAGGCCATTGCCGGGATCGTCGAGCCTGGATTTGGGCGCCATGGCTTGGTTGTCGACCAGCGGATTGCCGTTCTCACTGGCGGGATGTGTCTGCATCCCTCCTCCATGATTCATGCCGGCCATGGAACCGCCGCTCATTCCCGGCATGCCGCTGCCATCCGCAGGCGTCTCGGACATGTCCATGCCGCTGTGGTCCATCCCCGATTCGGCGGGTTCGTTGGGCATTTGCGACATGTCATGCCCAGCCAGGGCGACAGGGTCGCGTGTACCGTCCATCTGGGACATGTCGTGACCGCCCATCCCCATGTCATTCATGGTGAGGATCGGCCGCGGATCGAGTGGCGGGATCGGCGCACGCAGGCCTTCGCGCACCGCCAGGGTCCCGCTGACATAGCCAGTACGCCCCGAGTCCTGCGCGAACACGGTGAACGCGTCCTGGCCACTGGGCTCGACGATCACGTCGAACGTCTCAGCCACGGCGATGCGGAACTCGTCGACGGTCACCGGGTGCACGTACTGACCGTCGGCGGCGACCACGGTCATCTTCAGGCCGGGGATGCGCACGTCGAAATAGGTCATCGCCGAGCCGTTGATGAAGCGCAGCCGCACCTTCTCTCCCGAGCGGAACAGCCCGGTCCAGTTGCCGAGTGCCGTCGTGCCGTTGATCAGGTAGGTATAGGTATTGGCGTTGACATCCGACAGGTCCGTCGGAGTCATGCGCATCGCGCCCCACATCCTGCGATCCGCCACCGTGGTCCTGAGGCCGTCTTCGCGCACATCACGCGCGAAATCGCCCACAGTGCGTTTGTAGTAGTTGTCGTGCCCGGGCATCTTCTTCAGGCGCGAGAACAACGCGGCGGGATCGAGGTCGGTCCAATCGGACAGCAGCAAAACGTAGTCGCGGTCGTACGAGAACGGCTCAGGCTCGGCCGGATCGATGATCAGGGCGCCGTAGAGACCCGCCTGCTCCTGGAATGCCGAATGGCTGTGGTACCAGTAAGTGCCGCCCTGGCGGACATCGAAGCGGTACTGGTACGCCTCCCCGCGATGGATCCCGGCGAAGCTCATGCCCGGCACGCCGTCCATGTTGGCCGGCAACAGGATGCCGTGCCAGTGGACCGAGGTCATGTGCCCGTGAATCGAGCCTGCAGGCAAGGCGTTGGCCACCCGCAGATTCACCGTGGTGCCCTCTTTCCAGCGCAGGATGGGCGCCGGCAACGAACCATTGACCGTGATAGCGGTGCGGGTCCGACCAGTGAAATTCATCGGCGTCTCGCCGATGGTGAGGTCGAACTCGGTGCCGGAAAGAACGTGGGGAGTGCCCGGACCTTTCAGGGCCCAGCCCGGCCTGGGCCAGAACCCCAAGCCAGCAACCGCACCGCCTGCGGCCAATCCTTGAACAAAACGCCGCCGCGACGGCTTGAGCAAACCGTCGGCGTTGCGGCCGAAAGCATCGGAAGACATGTGTACAACTCCATGGAAGTGTCGAGACGACCGGCGCTGGCGCTGGTCGACGGGCCTGCAGGTGCGTCAGGAAGACACGCACGCACGGCGGCGCCGGAGGCGCCAAGAACACTTAGCCGATGGGAGGTCGAATCAGATGGGGCAAGGCTGGCGCAGGATGGCTCAAAGCCATCGGCCTGACACTATTGCCCTGCGCAATCGATGCGCCGTGGAAAGCCACCAGCGGCATCATCGCGGCGGCATGGTGAACGCAAGCGCAGGTACAGGCACTCGATTTGCAGCACCCCGGGACGGATTGATCAGGTTGCTGGTGGTCGGAGGCCTCACCGGCGTGCTGCGGCTGCGCTTGCGCGACCTGATCATGGCAAGACGCAGATGGCTCGACGTTCCCCACCTGCGCGGCACGTGAAACGGCTCGCGAATCGGATAGATGCGCTGCATGCATTTGCACCATCTGCGCGGAGGCCATGGCCGGCGTCGCCCCGTTGACCACAAGGGCAACGCACAGGAGGACTCTCAGCAGGATGGCCCGGGCAGACATGCGATTACTGTACCGCGCAGTGGCTGGCGTGGTGTACATGCAACGTGAATCCTTTCAAGCAGTTTCTGGACTTGGATCAAGGGTTTATCGAAGCATCCAATTGCGCCAGCCGCGACGCGCACGGTAACCTTGCGGGATGCTCCGCTCCTCCCGCCACCGCTCCTTGTTGCAGGCCTGCGCCTTCGCGCTGCTCCTGCTGGGGCTGCTGTGCGAGCCCATACTGGACTTCGTCGGTGAGCTCCACGCGGTGGAGCATGCCGCCCTGGCCAGTCATGTCGGCGACCATGGCGATGACCACGGAAACAACGGTGAAGAAGAGGGGCATGCGGTTGGCGGGCATGGCCTGATGCACCAATACAGCGGTGGCGCCGGGTCGATTCCACCGGTGCATCCGGTTATTGCGATGGGACTGATTCCATCCGCGACCCTGCCTGCCGTTGAGGCCTCGCCTCCCATCGGGTCCATCCTGACGCTGCCTTTCCGACCTCCGATCGCCTGACGCCCGCCGCCGCGTATCTGCGGCTTGCCTTGCGCTGTCTGTCGATCCTTTCGGAGGTTCACCGTGAATTTGCGTTGTCTGTTGGTTCTGGCCTTCGCCGGAGCCTGCGGCATTGTCCCGCTGTCGGGACGCGCCGCTGATCCCTTGCGTCTTGAGAACGCCATCGCGCGCGCGCTGGCATCCAATCCCACCATCGCTGCCGAACAGGCGCAGCTCCAAGCCGTGCAAGCGAAAGCGCAGCGCGAAGCATTGCCGACCCCATATACGGTGGGAGGGGAACTCGACAACATCGTCGGCACTGGTGCACTGAGCGGCTTCACCTCCGCGGAAACAACATTGCGCATCGGGCGCGTGCTCGAGTTGGGCGGCAAGCGCCAGGCGCGGCAAGCGCTGGGTGCTGCCGAGGTCAGCCAGCAACAAAACCAGGCGGATGCCGCCCGAATCCAGATCGCCAGCCGTACCGCCGCCCGCTTCATCGAAGTGGTCGCCGGTCAGCGCCGGCTAGCGTATGCGCAGGAGCGCGTGACGCAGGCCGAACGCACACGGCGCGAAGTCGCGGCTTGGGTGGCGGCGGCGCGCAATCCGGAATCCGACCTGCGTGCCGCCGAGATTGCCGTGGCGGAGGCCGAACTGGACCGCCAGCACGCCGAGCACGAGCTGCTCAGCGCGCGCATGACCCTGGCGTCTAGCTGGGGTTCCTTCGAACCCGATTTCGAGACCGCTGTTGGTGCGTTCGATGCCTTGCCGGCCATCGAGCCCTTCGAGCGCCTCGTTGCCAGGCTGGCGACAACGCCCGAGCAGCGGGCGAACCTGCTGGAAGCGGAGACCATCGCCGCACGTCGCCGTGTCGCCCAGGCGGCAGCCAAACCCGATCTCAACGTGAGTCTGGGTGTTCGCCGATTGGAAGCACTGGATGACCAAGGGCTGGTGCTGTCGGTCTCGATGCCGCTCGGTAGTCGCGTCCGGTCTGCGTACTCGGTCACCGAGGCCGATGCACAACTCGCGGCACTTCATCTGCGTCGAGACGCGCAACGCTTCGAGCGTCACCAAGAACTGTTCGAGCGCTATCAGGAGCTCAACCACGCCCGGGTGGAAGCCGAGACCCTGCGCGCCTCGATGATTCCAAAGGCCGAGCAGGCGTTGGCCTTCACGCGTCGCGGTTTCGAAGCAGGTCGTTTCTCCTTCGTGGCATTGGCCCAGTCCCAGAAGACCTTGTTCGAGTTGCGCGAACGCAGCACCGAAGCCGCCGCCCGCTATCACACCATGCTGGTCGAGGTTGAACGCCTCACCGCCGTTGCCCAGGACACCGCCCCATGATCCGCATCGCATTGCTTTCGTTGTTGCTCACGCTTCTCGTTGCCTGCGGTGGTGCAGATCCTGCCAAGGATGCCGAATCAGGGCATGGCGAAGCGGCAGCCGCCGCCGAGTTCGAGCGCGGCCCGCACCGCGGCCGGATGCTGCGAGATGGCGAGTTCGCGATCGAGGTGACCATCTTCGAGACGGGCGTGCCGCCGCAGTTCCGGCTCTACGCCTACCAGGGCGACAAGCCGCTGCCGCCCGCGAGCGTGCGCCCGACGATCCAGCTCAAACGCCTAGATGGCGAGACCAACACCTTCACCTTCAATCCCGAAGGTGACTACCTGACCGGCAGCGGCACGGTCACTGAGCCGCATTCGTTTGATGTGGTCGTCGAGGCCGAGCATGGTGGCAAGCGGCATCGCTGGACGTACGATTCCTACGAAGGCCGCACCATGATTCCCGCTGCAATCGCCAAGGACGCCGGCGTACAGGCTGCAGTGGCCGGGCCTGCGGTGATCCGCAACACGGTGGCGCTGGTCGGCACCATTGCGCTGGATGCCAACCGCCATGTCGAAGTAAAAGCGCGTTTCCCCGGCATCGTCCGCGCGGTATCCGTGCAGCAGGGCCAGCGCGTACGCCGGGGGCAGACCCTGGTGCTGGTCGAAGGCAACGAGAGCATGCGCACGTATCCGGTCACCGCGCCGTTTGATGGCGTGGTGCTGGCGCGACACACCAACATCGGCGATGTCGCCGACGGCAACGCGCTGGTCGAACTGGCCGACATGTCCGATGTCTGGGTCGAGCTGCGCGCCATTGGCACCGATGCCGACCGCCTCACGCCTGGCCAGGAAGTCGCGATCACCTCGGCCACCGGCGAAAACAAGGCCTACGGCAAGATCGATACGCTGTTGCCGGTCGCCTCGTTTGGCCAAAGCGTGATCGCGCGCGTGGCCATCCCCAACGAAGGGGGCAAGTGGCGCCCGGGCATGACGATCTCGGCGAATGTCACCGTCGCCGCCCGTGACGTCCCGTTGGCGGTGAAGGAGTCGGGCCTGCAGCGCTTCCGCGATTTCATCGTGGTGTTCGCCCAGGTCGGCGAGACCTATGAAGTGCGGATGCTGGAACTCGGCGATCGCGATGGCGAGTTCGCCGAGGTGCTCGGTGGCCTGAAGCCCGGCACGCGCTACGTGGCCGAGCAGAGCTACCTCATTCGCGCGGACATCGAGAAGTCCGGCGCCAGCCACGACCACTGACGGAGACGCGCCATGCTTGAACGCATCATTCGCGCGTCCATCGCGCATCGTTGGCTCGTGCTGTTGCTGGTGATCGCGTCTTCGGCCCTCGGGCTGTGGAACTACAACCAGCTTCCGATCGACGCCGTCCCGGACATCACCAACGTTCAGGTGCAGATCAACACCGAAGCACCGGGCTATTCGCCGCTGGAAGCCGAACAGCGGGTGACCTACCCGGTGGAGACGGCGCTGGCCGGGCTGGCGCGACTGGACTACACGCGGTCGATCTCCCGCTACGGCCTGTCTCAGGTCACGATCGTGTTCGAGGATGGTACGGACATTTACTTCGCCCGCCAGCAGGTAGCCGAACGGCTGCAGGCGGCGGCATCGCAATTGCCCACCGGTCTGGAGCCGACACTGGGCCCAGTCTCCACCGGCCTCGGCGAGATCTTCATGTACACGGTCGAGGCCGAGAAAGGCGCGGAAGCACAATGGACGCCGGCCGCCCTGCGTACGCTGCAGGACTGGGTAGTCCGTCCGCAATTGCGGCACCTGAAGGGTGTCACCGAGGTCAACACGATCGGCGGCTATGTGCGCCAGTTCCACATCACCCCCGATCCTGCAAAGTTGCTGGCCTACAACCTCACCCTGCAGGACGTGTTGCAGGCCGTGGCGCGCAACAACGCCAACGTGGGTGCCGGCTACATCGAACGTTCCGGCGAGCAGTACCTGATCCGCGTGCCGGGTCAGGTGGCTGATGCCGCGGGCATCCGCAAGATCGTCGTGGCGACGCGGGAAGGGCTACCGCTACGGATCAGCGACGTGGCCCAAGTAGCGGAAGGCAGTGAATTGCGCACGGGCGCGGCAACCAAGGACGGCAAGGAAGTCGTACTCGGCACCGCCTTCATGCTGATCGGCGAGAACAGCCGCGCGGTCGCCCAGCGCACCGCCGAGAAGCTCGTTCAAATCGACGCGACCTTGCCGGAGGGCGTACGCGCGCATGCCGTGTACGACCGCACCGAGCTGGTCGATCGGACCATCGACACCGTGCGCAAGAACCTTCTGGAAGGCGCCTTGCTGGTGATCGCGGTGCTGTTCCTGTTGCTCGGCAACCTGCGCGCGGCCCTGATCACCGCCGCGGTGATTCCGCTGGCAATGCTGCTGACCATCACCGGCATGGTGCAGAACAGGATCTCAGCCAACCTGATGAGCCTGGGTGCGCTCGACTTCGGGCTGATCGTTGACGGCGCGGTGATCATCGTGGAGAACTGCCTGCGCCGCTTCGGCGAACGTCAGCACACGCTCGGACGCCTGATGACCCGCGACGAGCGCTTCGAGCTCGCTGCCAGCGCAAGTGCCGAGGTGATCAAACCCAGCCTGTTCGGCCTGTTCATCATCGCCGCGGTGTACCTGCCGATCTTCGCGTTGTCGGGCGTGGAAGGAAAAATGTTCCATCCCATGGCGTTCACCGTGGTGATTGCATTGACCGCTGCCATGGCGCTGTCACTTACCTTTGTGCCGGCCGCGGTGGCCCAGTTCGTCACCGGGAAGGTGTCGGAGAAGGAAACCAGGGTCATGCGCAGCGTCAGCGGCTTCTACGGGCCGCTGCTGGAAAAGGTCCTCACCGCACGCAAGGCTGTGGTCGCCGCTGCGGCGATCTTGACGGTATTGGCTGGACTGCTTGCCACGCGCCTGGGCACGGAGTTCATCCCGAATCTCGACGAAGGCGATATCGCCATGCATGCGCTGCGCATTCCAGGCACCAGCCTGACCCAGGCCATTGGCATGCAGCGCCAGTTGGAGGCGCGGATCAAGCAGTTCCCCGAGGTTGAGGAAGTGGTGGCCAAGATCGGCACTGCAGAGGTTGCCACCGATCCGATGCCGCCGTCGGTTGCCGACACCTTCATCATGCTCAAGGATCGCAAGGACTGGCCGAATCCGCGCAAGCCCAAGGCGGTGCTGATCGCCGAGCTGGAAAAGGCGGTCCGCGCCATTCCCGGCAACAACTACGAGTTCACCCAGCCGGTGCAGATGCGCATGAACGAGCTTATCGCCGGTGTCCGCGCCGAGGTGGCGATCAAGCTCTATGGCGACGACCTAGAGCAGTTGGCCGAAGTCGGCGCTCGCATCGAAAGCGTGGCCAGCAGCATCGAGGGCGCAGCCGATGTGAAGCTGGAACAAGTCACGGGCCTGCCGCTGATGACAATCACGCCCAATCTCGATGCGCTGGCGCGTTACGGCCTCTCCATCCAGGACGTGCAGCAGACCGTGTCGGTGGCCTTGGGCGGCGCGACGGCAGGCCAGGTGTTCGAGGGTGATCGCCGCTTCGACATCGTGGTGCGCCTGCCCGAAGGACAGCGCCAGGATCCGAAGGTGCTGGCCGCGCTGCCCATCGCGGTTCCGGTCGGCGTCGAGGTGAGCGCTCTTTCCACGCCCGGCAGTCGTGCCACCGCTGCCTCCGTGCCGTTGGGACAGGTGGCCTCCATCGACATCGCGCCCGGCCCGAACCAGGTCAGCCGCGAGAACGGCAAGCGCCGCATCGTCGTCACCAGCAACGTGCGCGGCCGCGACCTGGGTTCGTTCGTCGAGGAATTGCGCACGCGCGTTGGCAGTGAGATCGAACTGCCGGAAGGCTATTGGATCGAATACGGCGGCACCTTCGAGCAACTGATCTCGGCGAGCCGTCGACTGGCGGTCGTGGTGCCGGTGGTGCTGGTCATGATCTTCGGCCTGCTGTTCATGGCCTTTGGTTCGGCCAAGGATGCCGCGGTCGTATTCAGTGGCGTGCCGTTGGCGCTCACGGGGGGCGTGGCAGCACTCTGGCTGCGCGGGATACCGCTATCGATATCTGCCGGGGTCGGTTTCATCGCGCTGTCCGGCGTGGCGGTGCTCAATGGGCTGGTCATGATCAGCTTCATCCGCAACCTGCGCGAACAAGGCGACCCGTTACATAACGCGGTGGTCGATGGCGCGCTCACGCGCCTGCGGCCCGTGCTGATGACCGCGCTGGTCGCCAGCCTCGGTTTCCTGCCCATGGCATTGAACGTGGGCACGGGCGCCGAAGTACAACGTCCGCTGGCGACCGTGGTGATTGGCGGCATCGTCTCCTCGACCTTGCTGACCCTGCTGGTGCTACCCGCCTTGTACCGCTGGATCCACGAACGGGCGGAGTCCGAGGCATGAGGTGTTCCCATCTGCCCTCGCCTGACATCCAGCCAGGCATCCCGGTATTGGACACGGACGCGCTTGCCAGCAGGGCCAAGTTGCTCGCGCTCGGATGCGCGCTCCTGCTGATTCCCGTGCTGTCGGCTGCCCACGGGGTTGAAGGCGATGATCAGGCCTTCCTGGAGGCCAATGCCGGGCGCAACCTGCCCGCCTTCATCTACCTCGGGGCCAAGCACATGGTCACGGGCTATGACCACCTGCTGTTCCTGTTTGGGGTGATCTTCTTCCTCTATCGCCTGCGGGACGTTGGAACGTACGTGACGCTTTTCGCGATCGGGCACAGCGCCACGCTCCTGTTCGGCGTCCTCGGCGGGCTGAAGGTAAACGCCTACCTGATCGATGCAGTCATCGGGCTGTCGGTTGTCTACAAGGCCTTCGACAACCTGGGGGGCTTTCGCCAATGGCTGGGGTTCCAGCCGAATACGAGGATGGCGGTTCTCATCTTCGGGCTGTTCCATGGGTTCGGGCTTGCGACCAAGCTCCAGGACTTCAACCTCTCGCCCATCGGTTTGGTTCCCAACATCCTGGCCTTCAATGTCGGGGTGGAAATTGGCCAGTTCCTTGCGTTGACGGGGATCCTGATCGTGATGGGCTACTGGCGCAGAAGCGGCTCCTTTGCGCGCAGTGCCGTCGGTGCCAATACCGCTTTGATGGCCGCGGGCTTCGTCCTGATCGGATACCAACTTTGCGGCTACGTTGTTTCCTGAGGGAGAACTCCAGTGCTGAACCAACCAACCCAGATCAACCCCAGCCCTGCAGGTCTCGTCAAAGCCACCGGCGTGGCCTTGGTGGTGGCATCGGCGGTGCTGGTCTTCGCCGTGTTGCCAGCCGAGTACGGCATCGACCCGACCGGGGTCGGCAAGCGGCTCGGCTTGAGTGCCCTGTCCGCGAGCCCTGCGGCCGCGGAAGCCAAGCCCACCGTTGCGCCAAACGCGACGGTTGATTCCGATCTTCCGCAGCGCGCGCTGGCAGCATTCGGCAAGGTGTCGCCAGGCCAAGCATTCGACGCCAAGGCATTCATCCCCGCCACCACGCAACGGCTGATCCGTACGGAATCGTTCGACCTCACGCTGGAGCCCGGCAAGGGCGCCGAGATCAAGATGCACATGAAGCAGGGCGATGGCGTCACCTTCCACTGGAAGGCGACCGACTTGGTGCTCCTCGACATGCATGGTGAGCGGCCGAAACCGGAAGGCGCGTGGACAAGCTACGCCATCGAGCCTGCCGTTTCCGAAGCAAGCGGAACATTCGTCGCGCCGTTCGAAGGCACCCACGGGTGGTATTGGAAGAACGAGAACGACGCGCCCGTCAAAATCACGGTCGAAGTGAGCGGCTTCCAAGCCGACCTCTATCGCCCCTGAGCAAGCACACCATCACCAACCCAAAGGAGACATCCAAGTGAAGAATCGCTCCCGACTTACCCGAGTAATCGCCATTTCCCTGTTGATCGCTGGCTCGAATGCCATCGCGCACGATCCGGCGCTCCACGCCAAAGCGGATGAGGAAGGCAAGGCAAAGCCGGCCACCTGTCAGCAACTGAGTGATCCCGAGCACTACGAGGTCGACATGAAGGACGCATTCACGAAGTCGCTCAAGGAACGCTGCGACGCGCGCAAGAAGGCGCAGGAGCAGAAGAGCGCTTCGGCCCTGCCGACCAAGTAAGAAATCACGTTCTAGGAGGGGTTGCCATGCTTGAGGTCTTTCGACATCGCACATTCCGCCGCCTGTTCGCGGCTCAAGTGATTGCGTTGGTGGGTACCGGCTTGGCAACCGTGGCCCTGGCCTTGCTCGCCTACGATCTTGCTGGCGCGCATGCGGGTGAAGTCCTGGGCACGGCACTCGCGATCAAGATGGTGGTGTATGTCGTCCTGGCGCCGGTCTCCGGTGCGCTGGTGCCTCCGCACATGCGCAAAAAGGTGCTGATCGCCCTGGACCTGGTGCGCGCTGGCGTTGCGCTGGCGCTGCCGTTCGTCACCGAAATCTGGCAGGTCTATTTGCTGATCGCGTTGCTGCAATCGGCCTCGGCCGGGTTTACTCCGCTGTTCCAGTCGGTGATCCCGGAGATCCTGCCGGAGGAGCGCGACTACACCCGCGCGCTGTCGCTGTCGCGGCTGGCCTATGACCTCGAAAGCCTGCTGAGCCCGATGCTCGCCGCAGCGCTACTCACCATCATCAACTTCCATAGCCTGTTCATGGGGACGTCCGTCGGCTTCGTACTGTCGGCGCTGCTGGTGATGGGTGCCGCTTTCCCGATGGCAAAGGCTGTCGCTGCCGGTCGGCCATTCGACCGTGCGATCCGCGGCATGCGCATCTATCTGCGGACGCCTCGCCTGCGCGGTCTGTTGGCCGTAAATCTGATTGCTGCGGCGGGCGGTGCGCTGGTCTTCGTCAACACCGTGGTCATCGTGCGCAGCGTCTTGGGCGGCGGTGACCGCGAGGTTGCGTGGGCCTTGGCTGCGTTCGGCGCTGGTTCGATGCTGATCGCACTGACGCTACCCAAGCTGCTCGACCACTGGCCAGATCGTCGGGTCATGCTGACGGCGGCAGGCGTCATGGTGTCTGCGCTGGTGGCAGGCAGCGTGGCATGGCAGATGCAGGCCGGTACGCTTCCGTTCCCGGTGCTGCTGACGCTGTGGGTGGTCATGGGCATGGCATACGCCGGACTTGTCACGCCTGGAGGCCGCCTGCTGCGCCGATCAGCGAAGCCCGAGGACTTGCCCTTCCTGTTCGCCGCCCAGTTCTCGCTATCGCACGTCTGCTGGCTGCTGGCGTATCCGCTGGCGGGCTGGATGGGGTCGAGGCTAGGACTTGGGATGGCGATGATAGCGCTGACCGTCCTCGCCATCGTTGGTCTGATCGCCATGCTGGCTACTTGGCCCACGCACGACGTGGCGGAGCTAGAACACCGCCATGACGACCTGCCAGCAAGTCACCCGCATTGGCAGGAACATGGCGGCCACGCGGATGGTGCGCACGCCCACGTGATCTACATCGATCAACTGCACCGTCGCTGGCCGGGTTAGCGCGGCTTGAACCGATGGAAAGTGAGCTGACTCCGCACGGGCGAAGTGCCGCGGCTGAGGTCGTTTGAATATGCGTGATTCAGTTCTGCAGGGAGACGCTACAGCGCTTCAGTGAGCTCGCGCGGCTGCGCGCTGCGGGAACAGCACGATGCAGGCGACGATGAAGCACAGAAGCACGAACGACGCGGTGTAGCGACTCAATTCCAGTCCGCCACTGGCCATCGGCTTGTCGAGAAAGTCTCCAAGCACCGCACCCAATGGACGCGTCAGGATGAACGCCGTCCAGAAAAGCAACGTGCGAGAAATCGTGGTCCACAGGTAAGCGCCGACAACAATGGCCAGCAACCCTCCGAAGATCAGGATGCCCCCGCTGTACCCAAGGCCGGCGGTGTCGGCCACCCAGTCGCCAAGCGCCGTGCCCAGGGTCTGCGAACACATGATGGTGAGCCAGTAGAACGCTTCCGATTTTGGGTCGCTCACGCTCTCGACCGAGATCGTGCCGAGCGTGCGGTACCACGCCGCAAGCGAGGCCAAGACGAGCACCAGCAGGATGCTCGAGCCTCCGGTGTAGCCGATGCCAAGCGAGCGGGTCATGTAGTCGGCAAGCGTCGTCCCGACGGTGGTGCTGGCGATGATGGTGAACCAGTACATGTAAGCATTGAACCGCCGTCCCCGGATCTGGACCCAGACTGCGAGGATAAAGACAGCGGCGAAAATGAAAGTTCCGATCAGGTAGCCAAGCTGCATCGACATGCTGACGGCATCGCCTCCCGTCTCGCCCAAAGTCGTCGCTGCAATCTTGACGACCCAGAACAACAGGGTGACTTCGGGAACCTTGCTGATCCAATCGCGAGCGTTGCTCGTCACTTCACGTTCTCCTGGCTGCAAATGAGCGGCCTGACCGGACGTGAGAGCACCGGAAATGGGTCACGGCTTGGCGGTGGCTGGAACACGTCGACGCCGAAGAACCTGGGGCGGTAGTCCATGCCCAGTAGCCCAAGGATGGTAGGCGCTATGTCGATCTGGCGGACCATCAGATCAAGACGCCGGGCGCGACATGGCCCCTCGGCGCGCACAACCACAAGGGAATCCGAACCTCGACGAACAGGATCTCGATCAGCAGGACTGGACAGAGGACAGCGACCAGAGCGCTACCCCAGCGGCGGGCGAGCCAGCGACGCGGCAACAGCAACAACACCAGCACTAGAGGCCAGGCGAAATAGAAGAATGTCAGCAGGCCATAGCCAAGGCCTACGCTGAAGCTATAAAGCGGGCTGGCAACAGAGACCGGGACGCCGCTTCCCTTCTCCACAAGGAAGACTAAGCGGGTGAGCGTGAAAACAGCCACGAAGACCATCCCTAGCCAAAGCAATGGCGGGAGGCGCACGATTACAGGGGCAGTAGCCACAATCATCAACGCAAGAGGTTTGATGTGGACCAGCTTGGCGCTGCATGCGTAAGGGAACCTCAGCCGAAACTCAGCCTGCCGTTAATGCCTCGCCGGGGCGCGATGGCACGCTATGCCCCTTGACGGAATCTTCTATGCCTCACGCCACACTCGACGGCCTGCGCATCTGGGTGATCGATGACCAGCACGGCTTTGCCGCTAGCACCTCAAATTTCCTCAAGCGGCGCGGTCATGTGGTGGACCATAGAGCAGTGAATCCGGACCAAGGCTTGACTCAATCCACTGGCTCAACGCGAAGGCCCGGCCATGACGCATTCCAACAGCGCGACACGACCGGCCATACCGCGAACCATCTGGGCACTGGGCTTCGTCAGTCTGCTCACCGACATGAGTTCGGAGATGGTGCACGGGTTGTTGCCCCTTCTCCTGGTCGGCGGCCTTGGTGCGAGTGCACTCATGGTGGGCGTGATCGAAGGCGCCGCGGAAGCATTGGTCCTGGTGACGAAAGTATTCTCCGGTTACCTGAGCGACGCCATCGGCCGCCGCAAGCCCCTCGTGTTGCTGGGCTATGGCCTGGCTGCTGCAGTGAGGCCGCTGTTTCCGCTCGCCGATAGTGTTGCCGCCGTCACCACGGCTCGTTTGCTCGACAGACTCGGCAAGGGCATCAGAGGCGCACCTCGCGACGCCCTGATCGGCGACCTGGCGCCACCGGAGATTCGCGGGGCCGCGTTCGGCCTGCGTCAGTCAATGGATACGATCGGCGCGGTGATCGGCCCGCTGGTGGCGGTTGCCCTGATGTGGTGGCTGGCGAACGACATTCGTGCCGTCTTGTGGTGGGCCGTGGTTCCCGGCATCTTCGCCGTGCTATTGCTCATCCGCCTGCCGGAGCCCGAACACGCTCGCAAACCCGCACGCATGCCGCTGACGCGCCAAGGCTTGGCACGATTAGGGCCATCGTTCTTCAAACTGACACTGCTGGGAGCATGCATTTCGCTGGCGCGTTTCAGTGAGGCGTTTTTGGTCCTTCGCGCAGTCGACATGGGGCTGACCGCGACCTTCGCTCCCATGGTGCTGGTGGTGATGAGTGTCGTGTATTCGCTCACGGCATATCCTGCCGGCCAACTTTCCGATCGGATACCGCGTCAGGGACTCCTGGGACTTGGCCTCGCCGTTCTGCTCACCGCAGATGTGCTGATCGCGCTAAGCAACACCCTCGTCGGAACGTTTGTTGGAATCGCCTTGTGGGGTTTGCACATGGGATTTACCCAAGGAATCCTGGCAACCATGATCGTTGATGTTGCTCCTGC
>Ga0209277_10000132_pt1 | contig 39153 bp, 27 predicted proteins | sample JI81AbrownDNA_FD_187503 | JGI IMG/M metagenome (GOLD analysis project Ga0209277, IMG submission 187503) | Wastewater effluent complex algal communities from Wisconsin, to seasonally profile nutrient transformation and Carbon sequestration -... | ecosystem: Engineered > WWTP > Effluent > Algae... | reverse complement strand
CGTCGGTGGTGGCGGTCTGGGCCACGCTGCCGTCGGCGTTCTTCAGTTGCACGGTGACCCCGGCAAGGCCGGTTTCACCGGCGTCCTGCACGCCGTTGGCGTTGGTGTCGAGCCACACGCGGTCGCCGATGATGGCGGTGGCGGGGTAAGGCACATTGAAGGTGATGGTATTCGGGGTGAGGTCGAGGTCGTTGCCGCCACAGCCGTCGGTGCCGCCGGTGTCACGCACCTGGAAGTCGAAGCTGATCGGGCCGCCGGCATCCACCGGGGCGGTGTAGCTGAGCTTGCCGGCTTCGATGTCGGAAGCCAGGATTTCCTGGCCAGCCGTCACGGCCACGCCGTCGAGCAACAGGGCGCCGTGGGCCGGCACGGTGGTGAAGACCACCGATTTGAAGGCGTCGCCTTCGACCGGGTCGTTGAAGCCGAAGTCGGCCAGGCCCAGCACGTAGCTGTCGCCGTTAGCCAGCGCAACGGCTTCGTCTTCGCCGGTGGGGGCGTCATTCACCGGCGTGACGTTGATCGTCAGGTTGAGGATGAAGGAGTTGCCGGAGCTGTCCGAGCCCAGCACACGCACCTGCTGGATGCCGTTGAAGTTCGGCAGGTAGGACATATCGACGACAAAGGTGTCCTTGTCGACCGCGGAGAAGAAGCCGGGCGCAGTAACCGTGACCCATTTGGAGCCGTCGAAAACGTAGAGCGTGATGCGGGCGGGCTCAACGGCGCTGTAGTTGGGATCGGCCTGCTTGAGCAAGTCATACAGCTCAAAGGTCTGACTCGTGTCCTCGCAAAGAGTGACGCTTGTTCCGTAACGCGTAATTGCCATGAACGACCTCCATTTTTCTGTTTTTGGTTCCGCCGGGCACCAACAAAACCGCGGCGAGTCGAGAAAATCGAGCTAATAACAGCAATTTGCGGGCCACTCCGGCGGAATTAATTGTCAAAAACATCAAAAACACTTCATCTCAATTACTTATGGGCGTCGTGTTCCATTTTTACGTGTGTCAAAAATCACAAATCACTATCCGGTGTAAAAAAAACCGACAGCGCGTTCTGAAAGAAAGCATCGCAAGACACACTTTGACACATTGCGAAGGCTCTCTGAGCGAGCCAGAAAAACAATCAACAAGCTGTTTTAAAAGAATTAAATTAAGAACGATGGCTGCTTCCGAATAGTTCTTCAGACGCCACTACGCTCTGGAAAAGGCCTGCAGAGCGGACAAAACCCCCGACAAGCAAAAAGTGCACACTCGGGAATCAAACCTAACACCCGCACTCAAGAACATATGATTATTGAATCGTCACGCAAAAAAATCCCTTAATAAGACACCGTAATCATTAAATTCGTCCAATTTCCCGAGTCGTTCATCACGGATAATTCATGAAAATTATCGCAAACAAATAGTCGCAAATTTTGCAAAAAGAATAATCGTGATTTTTTAACATTTGGCGTATGGACTGTTATGGCACCATCTCGGCCTGACCCATGCGGCTCCTGTCCGCCGGCCCTGCCACAGCGCGAATAAGCGATTCCGCCCAGGCCAGATAGCCGCCGTAATGGCGTATTGCATTCATCCCGCAACCGTGTGGATGAATCGATCGTCGAGCCCGACCGCCGCCACCAATCGTTCAACAGAGCACCCAGCCCATGCGCGAGACACCCTCATCACACCCCGGCGAGGCTTCGGTCGACGGGGTCATCGACCAACTCCTGTTCCTGGCTCATTTTTTTGGCAGGCGCGCCGACGCGGTCCAGTTGCTGGCCGACACCCCCATTACCGGCGGGCGGATCAGCGAGGCGCATATCTTCGAATGCGCGCAGCGCGGCGGGCTCTCGCTGAGCCGGGCCAAAAAGGGCGTGGCGGATTTCAAGGCGTCGGAACTGCCGGCGCTGGTGTTTGCGCCCGAGGGGGGCGATCCGCTGATCCTGCTGCGCCGCGACGGCGACAGCTTTGAATGCGTGCAGGCCGGCATCCGCGGCAGCGTGAAGCTCGAGCTGAGCGCGCTAACGGCCGATTACGCCGGCGTGGCCTACTTCGTGCGGCCGCTGGTGTTCTTCGACACCCGCAGCCTGCTCTACCACCTGCCGCGGCCGCGGCGCTGGTTCTGGGACACCCTGCTGGTCAACAAGGCGATCTACGGCTGGGCCCTGCTGGCCACGGTGCTGACCAACGTCTTTGCGGCGGTGATCCCCTTCTACACCATGTCGGTGTATGACCGCGTGCTGCCCAACAACGCCCTCGACAGCCTGTGGGTGCTGACCGGCGCGGTGGTGGTGGTGGCGCTGTTCGACCTTGTCGTGAAGATGCTGCGCAGCTACCTGCTGGAATCGGCCGCCCGCAAGGCCGACGTGACCATGTCGTCCCACGTGTTCGCTCAGGCCCTGCGCCTGCGGGCCGCCAGCCGCCCGGCCTCGGGCGGGGTGCTGGCCAACATCGTGCGCGACTTCGAATCGGTGCGCGAGTTCGTCACCTCGTCCACGCTCACCGTGCTGGGCGACGTGCCCTTCATGCTGTTCTTCCTGGTTCTGATCGCATTGATCGGGCAGTGGCTGGTGCTTGTGCCGCTGGTGCTGATTCCGCTCACCGTAGCGGTGTCGATGCTGATCCGCCGCCCGCTCACGCGCATTCTCGGCAGCAGCATGCAGGAGTCGGCCCAGCGCACCGCCCACCTTTTCGAGGTGATGAACGGCGTCGACACCATCAAATCCCTCGGCGCCGAAGCCTGGGCCCGCCGTCAGTGGGAAATGCTGACCGTGAAGATCTCCGAGAACTCGATGCAGATGCGCGAGTGGACCTCCTTCGGCACCTGCATCTCGCTGCTCGTCACCAACCTCAGCTCGATTCTCATCGTGATGTTCGGCGCGCTGATGGTCGGCGCCGGCGATCTCACCATGGGCCAGCTCATCGCCGTGTCGATGCTCGCCGGCCGCGCCATCACCCCGGCCACCCAGATTGCCGCGCTGATCGTGCGCTACGAACAGACCCGCCAGGCCCTCGACGCCCTCGACAAGATCATGGAGTCGCCCACCGACGAAACCACCGACAGCCTGCACCTGCCGCGCCTGGCCGGCCGGCTGGATTTCCGCGACGTGCATTTCGCCTACCCGGAAGGCGCGCCGCTGCTCAAGGGCCTCAACCTCACCATCCGCCCCGGTGAGCGGATCGGTTTCATCGGCCGCATCGGCTCCGGCAAGAGCACCCTGTTCAAGCTGCTCCTCAACCTCTACGGCCCCGACCAGGGCACCGTGATGGTGGACGGCATTGCGGTGAACCAGCTCGAACCCCAGAGCCTGCGCCGCCAGGTGGGCTACGTGCCGCAGGATGTCGTGCTCTTTCACGGCGACATCCGCGAGAACATCCTCCTTGGCGGCAGCCAGGCCGGCGACGAACAACTGCTCGAGGCCTTGCGCCTGTCGTGCCTCGACGAAACCCTTAGCCAGTTGCCCAAGGGCCTCGGCACCCAGGTCGGCGAGCGCGGCGAGCGCCTCTCCGGCGGCCAGCGCCAGGCGGTCTCGATCGCCCGCGCCCTGGTCCAGAAACCCCGCATGCTGCTGCTGGACGAACCTTCCAGCATGATGGACCCGGCCACCGAGGCCCGGCTCATCGACAACCTGCGCAGCATCAAGGGCATCACCATGCTGCTCGTCACCCACCGCATGGCCATGCTGCCGCTGGTCGACCGCCTGGTCGTGCTCGACCAGGGCCGCGTCGTCATGGACGGCCCCCGTAACGAAGTCCTTCGCAAACTGCAGGGCGGGCCGGCAGCGGCCGCCCCGCGGGAGTTCGCCGCATGAAAACCAACCCCAGCCAGCCCCGCCACCGCATCGAAGCGGAAGCCCTCAGCAGCCATCCGGATTTCGAACGCGGCCCGCGCCGCGCCGTGCTGATCCTGCTCGGCACCACCGCCGCCTTCATCGCGCTGCTGTTTGCGTGGATGAGCTTCGCCCGCCTCGACATTTCGGTAACCGCCATGGGCGCCGTCGTCCCGTCCAGCCGCGTGCAGCAGATCCAGAGCATGGAAGGCGGCATCCTGCAGGCGCTCAACGTCCGTGAAGGCGCCGTCGTCAAGAAGGGCGAAGTGCTCGCCAGCGTTCAGAACCTTCAGTTCAACGCCGAGCAGGGCGAAGCCCAGCAAGGCCTGTTCGGCGCCCAGGCCGCCCTCGTGCGCCTCGACGCAGAAGCCCGCGCCGTCACCCCGGCCTTCCCGGCGGAACTCGAAAAAAGCGCCCCCGAGATCGTCCGCGAACAACGCACCCTGTGGCAGACCCGCCGGCAGGAACGCGAAAACAGCCTCGAAACCCTGGCCCGCCAGCTCACCCAGCGCCAGCAGGAGCTGGCCGAAGCCCGCGCCCGCCACCAGGCCCTGGGCGATGCCATCGGCCCGGCCCGCGAAGCCCTCGCCATCGAGGAGAAACTCGCCGCCAACGGCGCCGGCGCCCGCGCCGATCTGCTCACCGCCCAGCAACGCTACACCAGCCAGAAAGGCGAACTCGAAACCACCCGCATCGCCATCGACCGCATCCAGGCCGCCGTGGCCGAAGCCCAGGCCCGCCTCTCGGAAACCCGCGCGCGCTTTCTCACCGAAACCAGCAAGGAAAGATCCGAGGCCGAACTGCGTGCCGCCCAGCTTGGCGAACAGCTCACCGGCCGCAACGACCGGGTGGCCCGCCGCGAAATGCGCGCGCCGCTCGACGGCGTGGTCAATCGACTGCTGGTCACCACCGTCGGCGGCGTGGTGAAGGCCGGCGAAACCATCATGGAAGTCGTCCCGGCCGACGAGCGCCTGCTCATCACCGCCCGGGTCAAGCCCTCGGACATCGCCTTCCTCAAGCCCGGCCAGGACGCCCGCATCCGCATCAGCGCCTACGATTCGTCGATCTTCGGCACCCTGCCCGGCAAGGTTGTGCGGGTGGGCGCCGACGCGGTGGTGGATGCCGAACGCAAGGAAACCTTCTTCGAAGTGCTGCTCGAAGCGCAGAAAAACTTCCTCGGCGAGCCTTCCGAGCACCTCAGCATTTCCCCGGGCATGGCTGCCGACGCCAGCATCCAGACCGGCAAGCGCACGATGATGGAATACATGCTAAAACCCATCGTCAAAACTCTGGACAAATCCCTGCGCGAACGCTGATGAGCCCGACCCCTGCCCCCCGCCCGAGCCGCCGCCGCGCGCCCCTCGCCCTTCTCGCCCTGGCCGGAATCGCTCTTGCCGCCGGCACCGCCCGCGCCGAACCCCTGCCCGCCGTGGTGGACAAGGTGCTGCTGCAACAACCCAGCGTGCGCTCCGCCCAGGCCCTGCTGCGCGCCGCCGAAGCCCAGATCACCCAGGCACGCTCAGACTTCCTGCCCAGCCTCGGCCTCAGCTACCGCAACTCCGATTCCCGCGACGAAACCAGCGGCACCCCCATCGACCGCAACGTGCGCCGCAGCGACGCCAGCCTGCGCTGGAACATCTTCAACGGCGCCGCCGACACCAACCGGGTGCGCGCCGGCGGTTTCTACCGCGACGCCGCCGACGCCGACCTCGACAACGTGCTCGAACAGGTCGCCTTCGAAATCACCGAGAACTACAGCGACGTGGTGCGTCTGCGCCAGCTGCAGGAAAGCCTGCAGGCCACCATCGCCCGCCAGGAAAGAGTCGAGGCCAACGTCGCCCACCGGGTCGAGGCCGGACGCATCGCCTCGGCCGAACTCGACCTGATGCGCGTGCGCCTGATCCAGAACCGCGCCCTGCTGGGCCAGTTGCGCGCCCAGCTTGGCACCGCCGAATACCGTTACCGCCTGCTCACCGGCCACTTGCCCGAAAACCTGGTGCTGCCGGCGATCCAGCCCGCCGAAGGCGATACCGACATCGACACCCTGGTCGAGCGCATCCACGAACGCAACCCGCGCCTGCGCGCCGCCCTCCAGCGCACCGCCGCCCGCCAGGCCGAAATCGGAGTGGCCCGCGGCAGCTTCTTCCCGGCGGTGGATCTCAGCTACAACAAGCGCCTCGACAACACCGCCCGTCCGGTGCCGGTGTCCGACACCGACCGCTCCGGCCAGCTCCAGGTCAGCCTCGACATTCCCCTCGGCGGCAAGAACCTCGGCCGCCACACCGAAGCCGTCGAACGCCACCAGGCCGCCCAGGCCGATGCCGACGACCTGCTGCTCAAGGTCTCCAAAGACATCACCGACCTCCAGCGCCAGTACGCCGAAGCCCGCCTGATCGCCCCCATGCTGGAACAGCGCGTCGCCGCCGCCCAGCGCGTGTCCAGCGCCTACGAACTGCACTTCGACGCCGGCCGCCGCTCGCTCAACGACCTGTCCATAGCCCAGGGCGATCTCTTCGAAGCCCAGCGCAGCCTGATCGAAAACCGCGCCCAGCAAACTACCCTGCAAGCCCAGCTCCTCGGCTTTGCCGGCGAACTGCGCGAAGCCCTGCGCAGCCGCTACCGCCCCGCCCCGATCGCCCCCGAACTGCTCGGCACCCAATACGTCTCGCCGGCCCTCGCCGCCGCCCCGGTGCCCACCGTCGACGCACCGCCGGCCCCGCAAGTGGACGTGGTTTCCCCGCCCCGCCCGCTTGCAGACGCCACCGACGCCCCGCTCAAGACCCACCTCGAAGCCTGGGCCGCGGCCTGGAGCGCGCAGGCTTTCGACACCTACCGCGCCTTCTACACCGCCGACTTCCAGCCCGGCAAAGGCCGCAGCACCGCCGACTGGGAAGCCGAGCGCCGCCAGCGCCTCAGCGACGCCCAATCCCTGCAAATCAAACTCGACGGCATCAAGCTGCGCCCACGCGGCGACAATCGCGTCAGCGTGCGCTTCACCCAGCACTACAGCGCCGCCCAATACCGCGACACCGTAAGAAAACAGCTCGACTGGGTGAAGGTGGACGGACAGTGGAAGATTGCCGCCGAAACGGTACTGGCGCCGCCCAAGCCGCCCCGCCCAACCCCTGCTGCCAGCACAAGCCCGCAGGAACCCTGAAACACAAGGCCGGCAAATCGCCGGCCCTTGTGTTTGACCATGTCACCGTTGCCTGTGGAATCTTTGCGTCGCTTGCAGCTGCGTTGCGGTGTCTCTCGGGGCGACTTGTAAGGGCGACTTCAGTCGCCCTCGGTGCGTTGAATTACAGGCAAGCCGTTGATCGGAGTCCGCGGGCGACTGAAGTCGCCCCCACACATCGAGCCCCTACGTCGCCCCCGGATCGCACAGGAAGCATCGTGAGGTTGATGCATCTCCACAGACAACGATGGCAGCGCCTTGTGTTTGGCGTGTCGGCCTTTTTTACAACCGGCCACAAGCGGGAATGTGACGATTTTTTACTTTCGCGGGCATCGCATTGACTTTCAAAGCGTTTTTATCTTTTTTTGCATAAAAGACAAAACGGCGCGAAATTTGCGTGAAAAAGCCTAATTCACGGAAAACGCCTTGCCCCCGAAAGGAAACACCATGCGCCTCGTCGCCGCCGCCCTCCTTGCAGCCTTCGCCGCCCCGTCGGCCTTCGCTTCCGCCTACTGGACCGACTGGACCAGTGCCGCCGCCTCCAGCGTCAGCGGCACCCTGAGCGTCGGCAGCAGCACCGTCAGCGTCGTGTATTCCGGCCCCTACTCCGGCGCCCAGACCGCCGGCGGCACCAATTACTGGCTGCCCAACGTCTACACCAGCACCACCGTGCCCAACGGCCCCCCGGATAGCGACATCATCCAGTTCAGCACCGGCGGCACCAAAACGATCACCTTCTCCCAGAGCGTGAGCAACCCGCTCATCGGTCTGGTCAGCTGGAACGGCAACACGGTGGACTTCGGCGCCCCGATCAACGTACTGAGCTTCGGCTGCGGCTTCTGGGGTTGCGGCTCGCCCATCGTCAACGGCACCGGCACCGGCTTCTTCGGCAACGGCGAAGTCCACGGCGTGATCCAGCTAGTGGGCGACTACACCTCGATCACCTTCACCGACACCAGCGAAGGCTGGCATGGCATTACCGTCGGCGTGCTCGGCCTCACCCCCGACCCGGCCAACGGAACCGTTCCCGAACCGACCTCCCTGGCCCTCATCGGCGGCGCCTTCGCCGCCCTCGCGGCAGCCCGCCGCAAGCGCTGAAAACCCGGCGCGCCGGCCAGTGAAAAAGCAGCCCGCGGGCTGCTTTTTCACCTCTGGGGCCCCCGGCGCTCACAGCCCCAGCTCGCCCCACATTTCGTCCACGCGCTTCTTCACCGCCGCATCCATCACGATGGGCGTGCCCCATTCGCGGTTGGTTTCGCCGGGCCACTTGTTGGTGGCATCGAGGCCCATCTTGGAACCCAGGCCTGCCACCGGGCTGGCAAAGTCGAGGTAATCGATGGGCGTGTTATCCACCAGCGTGGTGTCGCGGGTGGCGTCCATGCGGGTGGTGAGCGCCCAGATCACTTCCTTCCAGTCGCGGATGTTCACGTCGTCATCCACCACGATGATGAACTTGGTGTACATGAACTGGCGCAGAAAGCTCCAGATGCCGAACATCACCCGCTTGGCATGGCCGGGGTACTGTTTCTTGATGCTGACCACCGCCAGCCGGTACGAACAGCCCTCCGGCGGCAGGTAGAAATCGACGATTTCGGTGAACTGTTTTTGCAGCAGCGGCACGAAGACTTCGTTGAGCGCCACGCCGAGCATGGCCGGCTCGTCGGGCGGCTTGCCGGTGTAGGTGCTGTGGTAGATCGGGTCAGGCCGGCTGGTGATGCGCTCGATGGTGAACACCGGAAACTCCGACTGCTCGTTGTAATAACCGGTGTGATCGCCATACGGGCCTTCGAGGGCCATCTCGCCTGGGTGGATCACGCCTTCGAGCACGATCTCGGCCGACGCCGGCACCTGCAGATCGGAGCCGAGACACTTGACCAGCTCGGTCTTGGCGCCACGCAGCAGCCCGGCAAACTGGTATTCGGACAGCGAATCGGGCACCGGCGTCACGGCCCCCAGAATGGTCGCCGGATCGCAGCCCAGCACCACCGCCACCGGGAAGGGCTGGCCGGGATGGGCCTTTTGATGCTCGAGAAAGTCCAGCGCGCCGCCCCGGTGGGCCAGCCAGCGCATGATCACCTTGTTGGGGCCGAGCACCTGCTGCCGGTAGATGCCCAGGTTCTGGCGGGTCTTGTGGGGGCCGCGGGTCACGACGAGGCCCCAGGTGATCAACGGCGCCACGTCGCCGGGCCAGCAGTGCTGGATCGGCAGCTCGGCCAGGTTCACGTCGCGCCCTTCTTTCATCACCTGCTGACACGACGCCGACGACACCACCTTGGGCGACATGTTGAGCACCTGGCGGAACACCGGCAGCTTGTCCCACGCATCCTTGAGGCCCTTGGGCGGCTCGGGCTCCTTGAGGAAGGCGAGCAGCTTGCCCACTTCGCGCAGGGCGCTCTGCCAGTCGTCGCCGCTCACGCCCATGCCCAGCGCCACCCGCTGCGGCGTGCCGAACAGGTTGGCCAGCACCGGCACGGAATGCCCTTTCGGGTTCTCGAAGAGGATCGCCGGCCCGCCGGCACGCAGCACCCGGTCACAGATCTCGGTCATCTCGAGATGCGGATCGACCTCGGTCTTGATCCGCTTGAGTTCGCCGAGCTTTTCCAGCTGGGCGATGAAGTCACGCAGGTCGGTATAGCGCATGGTGGCAGGGACGAGTAAGGAAAAATGGAAACGGCCGCGCAGGCGGCCGTTGCTGGCAGAAGGTACCGCTGCTCAGTCGAGCAAGGCGTTGATGGCCTTGATGTCGTCGTCGCCCAGGGTGCCGGCTGCGGCCTTGAGCTTGAGCTGGGCCAGCAGGGTGTCGTAGCGGGCCTTGGAGAGCTTTTGCAGGGTGTCGAAAAGCTGGCTCTGGGCGTTGAGCACGTCGATGTTGATGCGTACGCCCACTTCGTAGCCCAGCTTGTTGGCGTCGAGCGCCGAACGGGACGACACCTGGGCGGCCTCGAAGGCCTTGACCTGAGCCAGCCCGCTGCTCACGCCGAGATAGGCCTGGCGGGCGTTCTGGGCCGCGGTGCGGCGGGCGTTGTCGAGGTCAAAGCGGGCCTTGTCGCGCAGCGCGGCGGCTTCGCGCACGCGGGAATTCACCACGCCGCCCTGGAACAAAGGCAGCGCCAGCTGAACACCGACGACGGTGGTGTCGAGGTCGGTTTTGGCGAAGCCCGCAAAGGCGTTGGCCGAGGTGGTGTTGCCATGGGAGGCGACGAGATCGACGGTGGGCAGGTGCCCCGCCCGATTGCGCTCGACCTCGCGGTCGGAGATTTCGCGGCCGATCTGCGCAGCCTGCACCGCATAATTGCCGGTTTCGGCCGACGCGACCCACGACTGGATGTCGGCCGGCTCGGGGCGGCTCAAGGCAACGCCCTTGCGCAGGCCCTTGAGCGCATCCGGCTCCTTGCCGGTGAGCACCAGCAGCGCGTGGCGCTTGACCGCCAGGTCGCTCTCGGCGGCAATCGTCTGGGCCGACGACAGGTCGGCGCGGGACTGGGCTTCGTGCACGTCGGTGATGGTGACGGTGCCGACTTCGAAACTCTTCCGGGCCAGCGCCAGCTGCTGGGTGTTGGCCTCGTGGAGCGCCGTTGCGGCAGCGAGCACGTCCTGGGCCACCAGCACGTCGAAATAGCCTTGGGCGGCGCGCAGGGTGAGATCCTGGCGGGCCAGCTGGTACTGGGCCTCGGACAGCGCGACCTGCATTTCGCCCTGCTTGTACTGCACCCAGTTCTGCCAGCGGAACAGCGGTTGGGTGAGCTGAACCTGCCAGCCGTTGCTGTTGTAGCCCTGGCTACGGCCGGTCGTCCTGTAATCGGCCTCGTTCCAGTTGCTGTTACCCGTGAGGTTGACCGAAGGCAACAGCCCGGCACGGCCCTGGGGCAGCTTTTCGCGGCCGGCTTCGAGGCTCGCCCGCGCACCGGCCAGTGCCGCATCGTAGGACAGGGCATCGCGATAAACCTGTTCGAGGTCTGCCGCGCCAGCTCCGGCTGCCATCAGGCCTGCCGCCACTGCGACTGCCACACGTACCGCACGCTGTTTCATTCGCTTCTCCGTCACGTGTCTCGCACGTCTCAATACTGGGGCATGGCCGGATCGACCTGCTGCGCCCACTGGGCGACTCCACCGGCCAGGTTGATGAGGCCGGCGAAGCCCTGGCGCTCCAGGAACATCGCCACCTGCATGCTGCGCCCACCGTGATGGCAGATCACCACGATCTCGACGTCGTCCGGGAGCTCCTGCGCGCGCGCCGGCACGCTGGCCATCGGCATCAGCACCGAGCCGGGAATGGCGCAGTAGGCGAATTCGGACGGCTCGCGAACATCAAGGAGGAAGGGCGCCGGACGGGATTCGTCCTGCAGCCATTCGGCCAGTTGCACGGGTGTGATTTGCTTCATCGAGCGGTGTTGTTCAGAACGAGAACGCGTTTTTATGGGGGGCGTTGCGCATCATCGGCACCGCGTTTTCGAAGAGGGATTCAGTGCTGTACTTGCCCTCGGCCACGCAGGTGGCCAGCTGGGCGGTCATCAGGTGCTGCTCGCCGACGAAGGCGAACAGGCGGCCACCCACCTTGAGCTGCTGGAGCAGGGTTTCGGGGATGAAGGGCACGCCGCCGGAGACGACGATGAGGTCGTAGGGCGCGTTGCTGGGCCAGCCGCGGATGGCATCGCCTTCCTCGACGATGACGTTCTCGACGCCGTAGCGCTTGAGGTTGTCGTGGGCCATGTTGACCAGCACCGGATCGATCTCGACGGTGCGCACCCAGTCGGCCTTGGCGGCCAGCAGCGCGGCGAAGTAGCCGGAACCGGCACCCACTTCGAGCACCTTGTCGGACGCCTTGACCTGGACGGCCTGGAGGATCTTGCCTTCGATGACCGGAATCAGCATGGTGCTGCCGTGGCCGAGGGGGATCTCGGCCTCGGACAGGGCGACGCCCTTGTAGGCTTCCGGCACAAACTCCTCGCGGCGGACGCTCATCAGCACGTCGAGCACGCCAAAATCCAGCACCTCCCAGGGGCGGATCTGCTGCTCGACCATGTTGAACCGTGCTTGTTCGAAATTCATTGTGTGACTCCCCTATGAATATTAGCACAAGCTAATATTAATGATCTGCATGCCTGAATATCAGCCAAAAACTTGTCGATTTTAGCCTACTTGAGCGGCGTGCAGATCATCCGTGTATCGACGCCCTATCCGGCCGGCTGCTCCCGCTTCACCCGGTACCAGGCGGCATACAGGGCCGGCACAAAAAGCAGGGTCAGCAGCGTGGCGACGATCAGGCCACCCATGATCGCCACCGCCATCGGCCCGAAGAAGGTGCTGCGGGTCAGCGGAATCATGGCCAGCACCGCGGCGGCGGCGGTCAGCGCGATGGGGCGCAGGCGACGCACCGCCGATTCCACGATGGCATCCCAGATCGACAGGCCCTTTTCCACGTCCTGCTCGATCTGGTCCACGAGGATCACCGAGTTGCGCATGATCATGCCGAACAGCGCGATGGTGCCGAGCATGGCAACAAAGCCGAAGGGCTGGTTGAAGAGCAGCAGGAAGAGCACCACCCCGATCAGCCCGAGCGGCGCGGTAAGCACCACCATCGCGGTGCGCGAGAAGCTGCCGAGCTGCACCATCAGCGCCGTGAGCACCACCGCCAGGAACAGCGGGAAGCCGGCGTTCACCGAGCTCTGGCCCTTGGCGCTCTCCTCCACCGCGCCGCCGGTTTCGATGCGGTAGCCGGCCGGAAGCTGCGCGCGGATCGGTTCCAACAGCGGTTCGACCTGGGCCGTGACGGTGGGCGCCTGGATGCGGCTGTCGTAGATCTGGGCCCGTGCGGTGATGGTCGGTTCGCGATTGCGGCGCCACACCAGGCCCTGCTCGAAGGCATAGCTGACGGTGGCAACCTGCCCCAGCGGCACCGACTTGCCGGCGCGGGTCGGGATCGACAGCTCGGCGACGAACGACAGCTTGTCACGCTCGACAGCATCGCCGCGCAGCATCACGTCGATGGACTCGATGCCCTCGCGGTAGCTGGTGGCCACGAGGCCGCGCTGGGAGGTGTTGAGGAAGTTGGCCACGTCCTGGGTGGTGAGGCCGAGCAGGCGCGCCTTGTGCTGATCCACGTCGACGCGCAGCACCTTGGATTGCTCGTCCCAGTCGAGCTGCACATCCGACAGGCTGGGGTTGGTACGCATCACCGCAGCCACCTCGGCGGCGTACTTGCGCACCGTCGGAATGTCCGGCCCGCTCACCCGGAACTGCACCGGAAAGCCCACCGGCGGGCCGTTTTCCAGGCGTGCGACGTTGCCACGCAGGTTGGGGAAGTCGTTGCGGAAGAGTTCGATCATCCGCTCGCGCAGCGCCTCCCGCGCCGGGATGTCGTTGGCGAGGATCACGAACTGGGCAAAATTGGGCGCCGGCAATTGCTGGTCGAGGGGCAGGTAAAAGCGCGGGCTGCCGGTGCCCACGTAGGCCACGTAGTTGGCGATGCCTTTTTCCTGTTTCAGGATGGCTTCCAGCTTTTCAACCTCGGCCTGGGTGGCGCGCAGGCTCGAGCCTTCCGGCAGGCGCAGGTCGATGAGCAGTTCGATCCGCGTCGAGTTGGGGAAGAACTGCTGCTGGACGAGGCCAAAACCGGCAATCGCCGCCGCGAAGAGCGCCAGCGTGGTGCCGATCACCACCCAGCGGCGGGCCACGCACCCATCCACCAGCTTGCGGAAGCGGTTGTAGAAAGGCGTGCGGAAGACTTCGTCCTCGTCGCCTTCGAAATGCGGCTCGCCCAGGCCGAGGCGGTCCTTGAGGCGCTCGAGGCGCGGAAAGTGCGTGGCGATCCAGCTGGTTTTCTTCTTGGCCCGGGGGTCGGGCAGCAGCACGTAGCCCAGATAAGGCACCACGATCACCGCCGCCAGCCACGAGGCCAGGAGCGCAATGGCGTTCACCTGGAAGATCGAGCGGGTGTATTCGCCGGTGGAGGATTGCGCCGTGGCGATGGGCAGAAAGCCCGCCACCGTGACCAGCGTGCCGGACAACATCGGCCCGGCGGTGCTGGTGTAGGCAAAGGCGGCAGCCTTCGAGCGGTCCCAGCCCTGCTCCATCTTCACCAGCATCATCTCGACGGCGATGATCGCGTCGTCCACCAGCAGGCCGAGGGCGAGAATCAAGGCCCCCAGCGAAATCTTGTGCAGGCCCACGTCAAAAAGACGCATGCCGAAGAAGGTGACCGCCAGCACCAGCGGAATCGACAGCGCCACCACCAGCCCGGTACGCAGCCCGAGCGAGAAGAAGCACACCACCAGCACGATGATCACCGCCTCGGCCAGCGAGTGGACGAACTCGTCGATCGAGCGCCTGACCGCGTCCGGCTGGCTGGCCACCTCGGAGAGTTCCATGCCCACCGGCAACTGCGCTTGGATGCGCGCCAGGGTGTCCTTGAGGTTGGCGCCCAGCGCGATGATGTCGCCCCCCTTGGTCATCGACACGCCAAGGCCCAGCGCGTCCTGCCCCTGGAAGCGGAAGCGCGGTGCCGGCGGCTCGACGAAACCGCGGCTCACGCTGGCGATGTCACCGATCCGCAGCTCGCGCCCGCCGGCCCGGATGGTCGTCGCGCGGATCGCCTCGACGGTGTCGTAGGCGCCGCTCGGGCGCAGGTAGATGCGTTCGTTGCGGGTTTCGAAATAGCCGCCGGGCGCCACCGCGTTCTGCTCTGCGAGGGCGCGGGTCACCGTCTGCACGTCCAGCCCGAGGGTGGCCAGGCGGGTATTGGAAAGCTCGACGTAGATGCGCTGCTCCTGCTCGCCGATCAGATCCACCTTGGCCACGCTCGGCACGCGCAGCAGCTCGGTGCGGATGCGATCGCTCTCGGCCTTGAGCTGGGCGTAGTCGAAGCCGTCACCCGTCAGCGCGTAGATGCTGCCAAACACATCGCCAAACTCGTCGTTGAAGAACGGGCCGCGAATGCCGGCCGGCAGCGTGCCCTTGATGTCGCCGATCTTCTTGCGCACCTGGTAGAAGATGTCCGGCACATCCTTCACCGGGGTCGAATCCTTGGCGATAAACAGCACCACCGATTCGCCGGGGCGCGAAAAGCTGCGCAGGGTGTCCAGGTAGGGCACTTCCTGGAGTTTTTTCTCGATGCGGTCGGTAAGCTGCTCCTCGACCTCCCGCGCGGACGCGCCGGGCCAGTCGGTGCGCACCACCATCACCTTGAAGGTGAAGGGCGGATCTTCGGACTGGCCGAGTTTCTGGAAGGACATCACGCCGACGATGGCCAGCGCGATGATCAGATAGCGCACCAGCGGCTGGTTGCGCAGGGCCCATTCGGAGAGGTTGAAACGCATCGACTCAGCCTCCTGCCCGCACGCCGGCAAGCACCGCGCGCGGCACCGGCCGCAGCAACTGGCCGGCCACGATCCGGTGCGCACCGGCCACCGCAATGGTTTCGCCCGGCTGCACGCCGGCGGCAATCACCACGCCGTCTTCCCGGTACTGGCGTACCGTCACCGGTCGCAGCACCGGCTTGACCAGCTCGCCCTCCGCCACCATCACCCACACGGCGCTGGCGCCCTGGTGCTCGAAGACCGCGGTGGAGGGCACCAGCAGCGCGCCGGCCGCCGACGCCGCGTCGGGCAGGATCACGTTGGCGGTCATGCCGAGCTGCACCGAGGGCGCCGCATCGACAATGCTGACGCGCACCGCGTAGGTTCGCGTGGCGGCGTCGGCGCTCGGGGCGATCTCGCGCACACGGCCCTGCAGCGCCGTCTCCGGCTCGTTGAGCATGCGCACGTCCACCTGGCCAGCCTTGCGCAGCGCGGCAATGCGGCGCTCGGGCACGGCGATCAGCACTTCCCGCTCGCCCTCGCGGGCCAGCTTCATGACCATCGCAGATTCCTTCACCACCTGCCCCACCTCGGCCGCCACCGCGGTGATCACGCCCGGCTGGTCGGCCACGAGGCGCGTGTAGCCGGCCTGGTTGCCGGCCACGGTGGCCTGGGCCCGCGCCTGCTCGACACGCGCGGCAGCCGATTTGAAGGTCGTCTCCTTGGCCTCCAGCACGCTGCGGCTGACAAAGCCCCTGGCCACCAGATCCTGGTAGCGCGTCATCTCCGCCTTCGCAAAAGCCAGCTCGTTCTGCGCCGCGGCCAGCTGGGCCCGGGCCGCCTCGGCCGCCAGGCCCGCATCGCTCGGATCGAGCCGCGCCAGCAACTGGCCGGGCTTCACCACCGCACCCACGTCCACCTGTCGCTCGACGATCTTGCCGCCGATGCGAAAGGCCAGGTCCGACTCGTAACGCGCCCGCACCTCGCCCGAATACAGCGCCCCGGCCACCACCGGCGACAAGGCCAGCTTCTGCACCACCACCGGCCGCGGCAGCTCGGCCACGGGCTGGGATTTCGAGCAGGCGGAAAGCAGCGCCACGGCAAGGGCGCCGGCCATAAGAGTTCGGTTCATCATGGATTTTCCTGCGAAGGCGCGGCCAGCAGGCCGCGGAAGATCACGTCGAAATAGGTATCGAAATAAGTGTCCGGCGCCGCCCGGCACGCCACGCAGCCGGCCATCGAATGCAGCCACACCGAGCGCATCAGCAGCGGGTAAAACACCATCTGGCGCAAGGCCTCCGGGTTGCCCCGACGAAACACGCCCTGCTCCATGCCGGCCTCGATGACCCGGTAGAGCAGCGCGCTCCAGCGCCCGATCACCGCGTCGTTGAAGTAGGCCGCCACTTCGGGAAAATTGCCGGCCTCGGAAATCATCAGCTTGCAGGTGCCGCCCAGCGGGGTGGAGCCGAAGCGCTCCCACCATTCCACCAGCAGCTCGCGCAGGAGCCGCTCGGGATCGGCGCCAAGGGCTTCCACCTTGATCTCGAAGGCATCGATCAGCGGCAGCAACGATTCCTCGATCACCGCCCGGAACAAGGCTTCCTTGCTGTCGAAATACAGGTAGAGCGTGCCCTTGCTGACGCCGGCGCGCGCCGCCACGTCATCCAGACGCGTCGCCGCAAAGCCCTTTTCGACAAAAAGTGCCAGGGCCGCCGCGGCAAGCTCGGCCGGGCGGGCCTCCTTGCGCCGCTGGCGGCGAGTGGTTTCGGTGGCATTCATGGGTCGGCATCTTACTACTGACTGACCAGTCAGTCATAAACTTACCCAGGCACGGCAGACTCAATTCCGGGTGATGAGCAGCGCGCCCGCCAGCAGCAAGCCGGCACCCAGGATGCGCATGGCGCCCACCTCGCGGCCCGGCAGGCCGATCCACCCGAAATGATCGAGCAGCAAGGCCATGCACAACTGGCCGGTGATCACCAGCGCAATCATGCTCGTAGCGCCGATCTTGGGCGTAACAATGATCGCCGTCAGCACGAAAAGCGTCCCCAGCGGCCCGCCCAGCCACATCCACGGCGAAGTGCGGGCCACGGCGGCGACCGACGGCAGGGCGCCGCCCAAGATGCCGAAGTGGACGGCCGCCAGCACCAGGGTGCCCGCAAAAAAGGAAATCAGGCTGGTCAGCACCGGGCTGCCCACAAAACTCCGCAACTGCCCGTTGATCGCGGCCTGCACCGGCAGTGCCGCGCCGGCCAGTGCAGCCAGCGCCATCAGCATTTCACGCATGAATTGTCCTTGTATCGAGTCGTCGCACACGGCGCCGGGCCGCAAACCGCCGGGCTGAAGAAGCAGCTCATTATGATTATTCAAACCAGACACACAAACCCGTTTTCATGAAAACACCATTTTCATTTGAAGAACAATCCCCCAAAAACAGCACCCCAAACAAAACAAATAAAAACCGTGCATATTTCACATCGTTAAAATCTAATGAGTTGACATAAATATCCGTCACGATGCGTTAAGCTAAAAACCCATTTTGACCCCTCCCGCCAGAAGAGGCCACATGCACACAGCTATCCTGAACGGCGCAGCACCGGCTCACAACCGGCGTGATTTTCTGCGGGCCGCCGCCGCCACACTCGTCGCCCTGGGCACCCCGGCCCGCGTCGCCCTGGGCGCCGCCCCGGAGCACAGCCTGCCGGCACTCCCCTACGCCCTGAACGCCCTCGACCCGGTGCTGTCGGCCGACACCCTCGGCTACCACCATGGCAAGCACCACAAAGCCTACGTAGACAACCTGAACCGCCTGGTGACCGGCACCGAGCTGGCCGGCTTGTCGTTGGAGCAGGTCATCGCCGCCACGGCCGGCAAGGCGGCCCAGGCCGCCGTCTTCAACAACGCGGCCCAGGTGTGGAACCACAATTTCTACTGGCAAAGCCTGCGCCCGCAGGGCGGTGGAGAGCCCCCGGCCGAACTCCGGCGGCACATCGAAGCCTCGTTTGGCAGCCTTGCCGCATGCAAAAAGGAGCTCGCCGCCGCCGCGCTCTCCCAGTTCGGCAGCGGCTGGGCCTGGCTGGCAGCCGACGGCGACCGACTCAAAGTGGTCAAGACCGGCAACGCCGAGCTGCCCGTCACCCTGGGGCTCAAGCCACTGCTCGCCATCGACGTATGGGAGCACGCCTACTATCTCGACTACCAGAATCGCCGCGCCGACTATGTGAACGCCGTGCTCGACAAGCTGGTCAACTGGGAATTCGCGCTGCAGAAGCTCGGCTGAACAGTGGCATTGTCCATGCTGAACCGAGCGGCCGCCGCACCGACGGTGGCCCGCTCCAGCAAAAGGCCCGCCATTTCGACAACGCCCGGCCGAACGTGATGACCCTGTCGTGGCTCACCCTGCTCGAGTTCGAACCACCGCTGGTCGGCTGCGTCATCAGCAAGCGCGACCACAGCTTTGCCGCCGTCGCGGCCAGCGGCGAGTGCGTGATCAACATCCCCACCCTTGAACTGGCCGATGCCGTGGTGGACTGCGGCAACGCCTCCGGCACCGACACCGACAAGCTCGCCACCTTCGGCATGATCTCCCTGCCCGCCAACCAGGTCCAGGCGCCGCTGATCGCCGAATGTTTCGCCAAGCTCGAATGCCGGGTCGGCGACCCGTCAATGGTGTCGCGCTACGGCCTCTTCGTACTGGAGGTGGTCCGAGCCTGGATCCAGCCCGACGCCAAGAATCACCCCACCCTTCACCACCGGGGCCACGGCGCCTTCATGCGGGCCGGCGAAACCATCGCACTGCCCTCGAAGATGAAATAGGCCGGCCGTCGATGCCCGCCCCGACCATCCTGTTCGGCGCCTTCGACCGTCACAACTTCGGCGATCTGCTGTTTCCCCACATGGCGGCCACCCCGACGGGTGCATCATTGGCCGCTGAAACAATGACGCGCGGAAAGTGCCACAGCGGACTTCGTCATCAGCCATGCAGCCATCGACGGCGAGCAATTCACCATCACGCTCACCGACGAGCTCGAAGCCGGATCGGCCAGAACCGCATGCCCAAGGGCTCGGTGTGCAGGAAGGAATGGGGCACCGCCCGGCGCCGGGCCTGAACGCGGGAGATCCGCTCAGCGCAGGCTCAGCCGCCCCCCGAGCGGCGCCAGTACCGCCGCGCCCGTCACCGCCTCGAAGGCCTGGGTGCCGCTCCATGCAGCCGGTCGGCCGGACCCATCCACCTCCAGCCGATCGAGCCGCACCCCCTCCGGCGCAGCCCAATGGCCAAGCAGGCGGCCGCTGAACCCGTCGTGCACGTCCAGCCCGTTGCCGGCCAGCACCCACACCCGGCGGCCCGCCAGTTGCGCCTGCAGCGCCACCACCGGGCCACGCGCCCGGCTGCGTAAAGTCCCCAGCGGCGTCACCCCGCGGCTCACGTCGAGCACCTGAACCACGCTCCCGCCCGGCGGCGCCAGCAGCACCCACTTCAACTCAGGGCTGTACGATTCGGCCCCCCGTTCGCCCGCCGTCACCGGCGCGGCAAGACCCAGGGACAACGCCCCTGACAGCAGGCACAAAACATGGCGCTTCATGACGGGCTCCTCGGCGATTCACTCAAGACAGCCTGACAATAGCGGACAATTTAAAAGCACCAAAGATACAATAATCCGCAAAACCACCCGCCCGTACCGGCTGCCGCCACCCATCCGGCCCGGTCGCCCGACCGATACACCGGACACGCCCCCATGCTCCAGATCGCCCTCGCCCCCGACAGCGGCACCCCGCTGGTGGACCAGATCGTCGCCGCCATCCGCACCCGCATCGACGACCGCATCCTGCACCCCGGCGCCCGCCTCCCGCCGATCCGCCGGTTTGCCGAGGCCCACGACGTGTCGCGCTTCACCGTCGTCGAAGCCTACGACCGGCTGGTCGCCACCGGCCACCTGAACTCGAAGCGCGGGTCAGGCTTCTACGTGACCAGCCGGGCGCTGCCGGCCCGCGCCGCGGAATCGGGCGAAGCCATAGAGCGGGCCATCGACGCCGCCTGGCTGATGCGCGAAATGGCCGCGGACGACCCGGCGCGCATCCTCGTCGGCTCCGGCAGCCTGCCCGCCGGCTGGCTCGACGAAGCCGGCGTGCTGCGCGCGCTGCGGGCCCTGTCGCGACGCGCCGACGTGCGCCCGGTGAGCTACGGCTCGCCCCAGGGCTACGCACCGCTGCGCGCCCAGTTGCAGGTGCGCCTGGCCGAAATCGGCATCGGCGCCACGCCCGGCCAGATCGTCCTCACCTATGGCGTCCACCAGGCCCTCGACATCATCTGCCGCTACTTCTTGAAGCCCGGCGACTGCGTGCTGGTGGACGACCCCGGCTACTGGAACCTGTTCGGCAACCTGCGCCTTTACGGCGTGGCCCTGCTGGGGGTTCCGCGCACGCCCGACGGCCCCGACACGCAGGCCCTCGAAGCCCTGCTCGCCCACCACCAGCCGCGCCTGTTCTTCACCCACTCGGTCCTGCACAATCCCACCGCCTGCAACCTCTCGCCGGCCACCGCCTTCCGGGTGCTGCAGCTGGCCGAGAAGCACGATTTCATGATCGTCGAGGACGACATCTACGGCGACCTCGCCCCCGACGCCGCCACCCGTCTGGCCAGCCTCGACCAGCTCTCGCGGGTCATCTACACCTCGAGCTTCTCGAAGACGATCTCGGGCAACCTGCGCGTCGGCTTCATTGCCTGCCGGCCCGATCTCGCCCATCGCTTCACCGACGTCAAGATCGTCACGATGATGTCGTCCGCCGAACTCTCGGAACAACTCGTCCACCAGCTCCTCACCGACGGCCACTACCGCAAGCTGGTTGAACGCCTCAAGGGCCGCCTGTCGGAGGCCGCCGGCCAGGCCCTGCGCATGCTCGAACGGGTCGGCCTCCAGCCCGACCCGGAGCCCCGCGGCGGCCCCTTCGTGTGGGCCCGCGTCCCGGGCCTTGCCGACACCTCCGAACTGGCCCGCCGCGCCGCCCGCGACAACATCCTGCTGGCGCCCGGCAGCGTCTTCCGGCCGCAGAGCCAGCCTTCCGGCTACCTCCGCTTCAACGTCGGCTTCTGCGCCGACCCGCGGCTCGAGCGTTTCCTTGGCGACACCCGGAAAACATGACATCCGGCACAAAAGCACATTCAAGCTCAAGTTTCGGCCCCGCCGCCCGCTAGTACCAAAGTATTATCTCTTCGCACTTGCCCCGGCCGCTCCGGGGCGAATAAGGACACTGACGATGCCAGTAACAAAAAGATCAGCCGCACTCCGCAGACTGTGCCTCCTTGCAGCCGGCCTCATTGTTTCAGTCACCAGCGCCTTTGCCGACGACCTCCGGGAAATCCGCGAACGCGGCGTATTGCGCCACCTCGGCGTGCCCTACGCCAACTTCGTCACCGGCAGCGGCGACGGCCTCGACGTCGAGATCGTCCAGCTCTTCGCCCGCCACCTGGGTGTGCGCTACGAATACGTGCCCACCACCTGGGGCGACGTGATCGGCGACCTCACCGGCAAGCAGTTCCGCTTCAAGCCCACCCTCCAGGAAATCGGCACCCGTCCGGTGCGCGGCGACATCATCGCCAACGGGCTCACCATCCTGCCGCTGCGTCAGAAACTCATCGACTTCTCCGAGCCCACCTTTCCGTCGGCGGTATGGCTGCTCTCGCGGCCCGATTCGGCCGCCCGCCCGATCACGCCCAGCGGCGACCGTGAGCAGGACATCAAGACCACCAAGGCCTCGCTGAAGCTCGGCACCACCCTCGTGATGGACAACTCCTGCCTCGACCCCACCCTCTACGACCTCGAAGGCAAGGGCTACAAGCTCAAGCGCTTCACCGGCAGCACCAACCTCAACGACATCGTCCCGGCCATGCTCAAGCGCGAAAGCGACATGACCCTGCTCGACGTACCCGACGTGATGGTGGCCATGGAGCGCTGGTCTGGCCAGATCATGGTGATCGGCCCGATCTCCGAAGAACAGCGCATGGGAGCCGGCTTCCGCAAGGATTCCCCCGAACTGCGCGCGGCCTTCAACAGCTTTCTCACCCAGATCAAACAAGACGGCTCCTACATGAAACTGGTCAAGAAGTACTTCCGTGCCGCCCCGCGCTACCTGCCCGAGTTCTTCAAGGAACTGCCATCCGGGAAAAAATAGGCCCAGCCACCGGCATGTCGGTCGATCCCAACCTGCTGCGGCGCTATCGCAAGAGTCTCATCGCCGTTCTGCTTTTCATCGCTTACGCGATAGGCCTGTCCGTCCATAACCTGAACGTCCAGCAGCGCCTCGAACAGAACATGCTGGACGCCGCCAGCCTCGAACTCGCCAAGCAGGCGGACGCGTTTTCGAGCTACTTCTCGGAGCGCCACAACGCACTGGCCCACCAGGCCACCTCCGATGCCGTGGCCAACTATTTCGTCGGCCGCGACCTTGGCATGAGTGTCGAGTACGGCCTGAGCGTCCATACCCAGGCCATCGAGGACCGCTTCGAGCACCTCATCGACGAGGAACGTGTCGGCCAGACGCGCATCTACGAACGGATCGTGCTAATCGACCCCGCCGGGCAGCGGATCGTCGAAGCCGGCACGCCGCGCGCCGACGCCCACGAGGACTACCCGGCCCTGGCGGCGCAGCTCGGCGACAGCCGCGGCGTCACCCTGCTCGACACCCACGACCTGCTCCGCTTCAGCCAGCCGGTCAGGGTCAAGGGTGTCCTGCGCGGTCACGTGATCGCCTACAGCCCCGTCGTCGCCCTCGAAGGCCGCGCCGCTGCAACCAGCGCCCTGCGCCCCGAAGCCCTGGTCATCGCCGCCTCCGGTCAGCCCGTGTCGTCCCCCGCCTCCGCGCAGTTCACCCGGCCCGAACTCATCCGGCTCCTGGCCGGAATGGGCGCCCGCGGCACCCAGCGCACCGACACCCTCCCCTTGATCGACGGCGACAAACCCATCGCCGCCATCAAGCAAGACATCGCGGGCTCCCCCCTCGCCCTCGTCAGCCTGATCACCCAGCGCGAACTCGAAGCCCACGCCATTCCATCCCTCTTCCTGGCGGCCGCCGGCGCCGTGCCCTTTGTCGTCCTCTTCATCGTCATGCTCGAAATGCGCGAGCGGCGGCAGGTTGAACAGGCCCTCGCCGCCGCCCGCGCCGAAGCCCGCGCCGAAGCCGAACGGCTGGCCCGCACGCGCAGCGAATTCATCGCCAACATGAGCCACGAAATCCGCACACCGCTCAACGCCGTGCTCGGGCTTGCCCAGATCGGCCAGCGCGACCTCACCGGACGGCAGGCCAACCAGCAGTTCGGGCGCATCATCGACTCCGGCCAGCACCTGCTCGGCATCATCAACGACTTCCTCGACTGCGCGAAGATCGAGGCCGGCAAGCTGTCGGTCGAGCAGATCACCATCGAACCGGGCCAGGTCATCGACAGCGCCATCACCCTCACCGCCGAACGAGCCTTCGCCCGCGGGCTCAACTTCGAAGTCCGCGAAAACGGCCTGCCTTCCCGTTGCCAGGGCGACCCGCTGCGCCTCTCGCAGGTGCTCGTCAACCTGCTGGGCAACGCCATCAAGTTCACAAACCACGGCGACGTCACGCTGGAGGCCGGCGTCGACGGCGACATGCTGCACCTTCGGGTCAGCGACACCGGGGTCGGCATGAGCCCGGACGAAATCGCCCGCCTCTTCCTGCCCTTCGAGCAGGCCGACAGCTCGACCACCCGGCGTTTCGGCGGCACCGGCCTCGGCCTGTCGATCAGCGCCCATCTGGCCCACTCCATGGGCGGCACCATCGACGTCAGCAGCCAACCTGGCGAAGGCAGCCGCTTCGACGTACGGATTCCACTCGTCGACCCCGAATTCGACAGTCCCCCGGCCACCTCCGGCCGCATCCTGCTGGCCGGATTCCCGCCCGACGAGGCGGCCCGCCTGTGCGCCGAACTGCTCACCTGCGGCATTGGCAGCACCTGCATCGACGCCCCCGCCGCCCCGCCGTCCGACACCGAGCTGCTGGTGGTCGACGCCCGCCTCGCCGGCAACGCCCTCGCCTGGCGAGAATGGCTGATCCGGCTGCATGAGCAGCGCTACCCCGTCGCCCTCGCCGGCCGGCTCGACGACGTGGACCGCGCCGCCCTGCCGGACGAACTCGGCGCCCAGTTGCCGCTGATCGAACGCCCCCTGCGCAGCCGCCACTTCATACACTGCCTCCACACCAGCGCCATCCTGCCAACCCCCGGCACTCTGGCCGAAAAGCGCCTCACCGGCATCTCCGTGCTGGCCGTCGACGACAACGAGGTTAACCGGCTGGTCCTGGCCGACATGCTCGAACAGGAAGGCGCACAGGTCGAATGCCTGCCCGGCGGCGCCGAAACCCTGGCCCGTCTCAAAGCAGGTGGCGCAAACGACTTCGACCTCGTGCTCACCGACATCCAGATGCCGGGCATGGACGGCTACGAACTCACCCGGGTCCTGCTCGCCACCCACCCCGGACTCCCGGTGCTCGGGCTGACCGCCCACGCCGGCGCCGAATCCCGCACCCAGTGCCTGGCCGCCGGCATGCTCGCCCACGTCACCAAGCCCATCGAACTCGACACCCTGGTGACCGAGATCCTGCAGTACCGCCGATCATCGCCCCCCCGCGCCAGCGTTCCGGCAAAGGCCGCAGCGGCGCCGCCCGCGGCCCCCGAACCTGTCGCCGTCACAGCGGCCACGGGCAGCAAGCTGATCGACTGGCCGGCCCTCAACGCCCAGTTCAAGGGCAAGGCCAGCGTCGTCGGCCGCATCGCCGGCAAAGCCATCATCACCTACCGCAAAGAAGCCACCCTCCTGCACGAACTGGCTGCAGGCCAGGGCGGGCTGGACGAACTGGCCTTCCTGGCCCACAACATCAAGGGCTCGGCCGGTGCGCTCAAAGCCCAAAGCATCCACGAACTCGCCACAGCCACCGACCTGTCGGCCCGTGCCGGCCAGGCACACAGCCGCGCCCTCGCCGCCACGCTGGCCGGGCAACTGGACGCACTGATCCTCGAACTCGAAACCCACAGCGCCGAGTCGGGTCAAAACGCGACAGGGCAACTACAATCAACCCTATGAACACACTCACAGACACCAAGCTCTCCATGCTCGACCTCGTCGCCGTGCGCGAGGGCCGCAGCGTAGCCGACTCGCTGGCGGTGGCCCTGCGCACGGCGCAGCACGCCGAAACCCTCGGTTTCGCCCGCTACTGGGTGGCCGAACACCACAACATGCCGGGCATCGCCAGTTCGGCCACGGCCGTGCTGGTCGGCCACATCGCCGGCGGCACGCGCACGATCCGGGTCGGTTCGGGCGGCATCATGCTGCCCAACCACGCTCCGCTGGTGGTCGCCGAAGCCTTTGGCACGCTCGGCGAGCTCTACCCCGACCGTATCGACCTGGGCCTCGGCCGCGCCCCCGGCACCGACGGCATCACCATGCGCGCGCTACGCCGCGACCGCACCGAAACCGAAGACGACTTCCCCCGCGAAGTGGCCGAACTGCAACAACTGCTCGGCCCCGTCCAACCCGGCCAGCGCGTCGTCGCCATGCCCGGCGCCGGCACCCAGGTGCCGATCTGGATCCTCGGCTCCAGCACCTTCTCGGCCCGGCTCGCCGCCGAACGGGGCCTGCCCTACGCCTTCGCCTCGCACTTCGCGCCGCGCCAGGTGCTTCAGGCCATCGACATCTACCGCAGCACCTTCCGTCCCTCTGAAGCCCTCGACAAACCCTACGTGACCATCGGCGTGCCGCTGATCGCCGCCCCCACCGACGAAGAAGCCGAATACCTCGCCAGCAGCAACTACCAGCGCGTGCTCGGCATCCTCACCGGCAACCGGCGCCGCCTGCTGCCGCCCGTCGAAAACTTCCTGGCCGGCCTGCGCTCCGAAGAACGCGCCGCCATCGGCGACTTCCTCGCCGCCGCCGTGGTGGGTGGCCCGGAGCGTGTGCACGAAGGATTCAGCCGCCTCGCCGAACTCACCCAGGCCGACGAGTTCATGCTGGTCAGCGACATCTACGACCCCGAGCTGCGCCTGCGCGCCCTCGACATCGCCGCCGCAGCCGTGGCGGCCTGAGCGCCGCCAGCCGGGCGGGCCGCGCGCAGCTCACGCCGCTGCGCTCGCCCGGCATCTTTGCCTTCAGCATTCTCGGGTAAAGAATCCACCGAAATTTCCGTTAGCGTCCAATGATCTGATCATTAACCGCACGCGCTTCCAGCCCTCCCGGCCGGAAGCACAAGGAGATTTCATGACCCCGTTTTTCCGCCCCTGGCTGGCGCTGGCGCTGGCCTTGCTCACCCACTGCGCCTTCGCTGACGACCTCCAGGACATCCGCGCCCGCGGCGTTCTGCGTCACCTCGGCGTGCCCTACGCCAACTTCGTCACCGGCAGCGGCGACGGCATGGACGTGGAGATCGTGCAACTCTTCGCCCGCCACCTGGGTGTGCGCTACGAATACGTGCCCACCACCTGGGTCGATGTGATCGGCGACCTCACCGGCAAGCAGTTCCGCTTCAAGCCCACCCTCCAGGAAATCGGCACCCGTCCGGTGCGCGGCGACATCATCGCCAACGGGCTCACCATCCTGCCGCTCCGTCAGAAACTCATCGACTTCTCCGAGCCCACCTTTCCGTCGGCGGTATGGCTGCTCTCGCGGCCCGATTCGGCCGCCCGCCCGATCACGCCCAGCGGCGACCGTGAGCAGGACATCAAGACCACCAAGGCCTCGCTGAAGCTCGGCACCACCCTCGTGATGGACAACTCCTGCCTCGACCCCACCCTCTACGACCTCGAAGGCAAGGGCTACAAGCTCAAGCGCTTCACCGGCAGCACCAACCTCAACGACATCGTCCCGGCCATGCTCAAGCGCGAAAGCGACATGACCCTGCTCGACGTACCCGACGTGATGGTGGCCATGGAGCGCTGGTCTGGCCAGATCATGGTGATCGGCCCGATCTCCGAAGAACAGCGCATGGGAGCGGCCTTCCGCAAGGATTCCCCCGAACTGCGCAAGGCCTTCAACACGTTTCTCGCCCAAATCAAGCAGGACGGCACCTACATGCAACTGGTCAAGAAGTACTTCCGCGCCGCCCCGCGCTACTTGCCCGAGTTCTTCAAAGACCTGCCGGCCCGGCCCTGACGCCCGTCATGCCAGTCAACGACTCCCTGCTCAGGCGATACCGCAAAAGCCTGATCGCGGTGCTGATCTTCATCGCCTACGCGGCGGGGTTGTTCGTGCATAACCTGGACGTTCGCCAGCGCCTGCAACAAAACCTGCTCGACTCCGTGCAGCTTGAGCTCACCTGGCAGGCAGACGGCCTGGCCTACTACTTCACCGAACGTAACAACGACCTCGCCGATCTGGCCGCCTCGGAGTCGATTGCCAATTACTTCGGCGGCGTCGATCTGGGCATGACCGCCCAGTACGGCCTGGGCATCCACGTGATGGCCGTCGAGGAGAAGTTCGCCCACGTCATCGAGCAAAAACTGCGCGGCCCCCACCACACCTACACCGGCATCGTGCTGGTTGACGAACACGGGGGCCCGATCGGCAAGTCGGGCAATGCCGAACGGCTGGAACACTACGCCGCGCTGTTGCCGGAACTGGGCGACCGCCACGGCATCACCCTCCTCGACTCCGGCCAGTTGCTGCGCTTCACCCATCCAGTCACGGTCAAGGGGCAACTGCGCGGCTACCTGATCGCCTACGTCCCCACGCTCATCCTTGAAGGCCACACAGGCGTATTGCGCCCCGAAGCCATCGTGTTGACCGCCACCGGCAAACCCGTCACCCAACAGGCGCCCCCCGAGTTCTCGCTGCCGGAAGTTTCCCGGCTTCTCGCCGGACCGGGCTCCGACGGCCAGCACGCCGCCATCGACCAACCGGCCATCGGCGACGACAGGCTCATCGCGACCCTCAAGCAGAAGGTGGACAACACCCCCTTCGCCCTCGCCGCCCTGATCACCGAGCAGGAACTCAGCGCCCACACCATCCCGTCACTGCTGCTGGCAACAGTAGGCGCCGTTCCCTTCATCGTCATGTTCATCGTCATGCAGGAGATGCGCGAGCGCAGCCGGATCGAACAAGCCAACACCAGCGCCCGCATCGGGGCCGAGCGCCTGGCCCAGGCGCGCAGCGAATTTCTCGCCAACATGAGCCACGAAATCCGCACGCCCCTCAATGCCATTCTCGGTCTCGCCCAGGTGGGCCAGCGCAGCTCTGCCGGCCGCCAGGCCGAGCACCAGTTCGTGCGCATCATCGAATCGGGCCAGCACCTGCTCGGCGTCATCAACGACATCCTCGACTGCGCCAAGATCGAAGCCGGCAAACTCACGGTCGAGTTCATCCCCGTCGAACCGGGCAAGGTCATCGACAGCGTGATCACCCTCACCGCCGAACGCGCCTTCATCCGCGGCCTCACCTTCACCGTGCGCGAAAGCGGGCTGCCGGCGAGCTTCCGCGGCGATGCACTGCGCCTCTCCCAGGTGCTGGTCAATCTGCTGGGCAACGCCATCAAGTTCACCCATACCGGCTCGGTCACCCTGGAGGCGCGGATCGAGAACGAGCGGCTTTGCCTGCGGATAAGCGACACCGGCATCGGCATGACCCCCGAACAGATCCAGCGTCTGTTCCTGCCCTTCGAGCAGGCCGACAGCTCGACCACCCGCCGCTTCGGCGGCTCCGGCCTGGGCCTGTCGATCAGCGCCCACCTGGTCAAGGCCATGGGCGGCACGATCGAAGTCAGCAGCACACCCGGGGTCGGCAGCAGCTTCGACGTCCGGCTGCCGCTGGTGGCCCCCGAACCCGAAGCCCGGCCGCCACCCGGAAGCATCATGCTGGCGGGTTTTCCGGCCGACCAAGCCAGCGTGGCACTCGCCGAACTGGCCGCCCGCGGCATTCCCGCCAGCATTATCGACAGCCCGATCGGAACGGTTCCGGCAGGCACCCTCGTCGCTGTCGATGTCCGTTTTGCCGAACGAGGTTCCGCCTGGAGAAAATGGCTCGGCCGCCTGCGCGACGATGGACACTGCGTGGCACTGGTCGGCCGTATTGATGAGATCGACATATCCAGTCTGGCCGAAGGCCTGGAAGGCCGACTGCCGCTGCTCGAGCGGCCGCTGCGCACCCGTCACCTGGTAGACTGCCTGCGCAACATAACCGACCCGCGGCCGGTCCTCGCCCCGCCACACACCCGTCTTGACGGCCTGCGGGTACTGTCGGTGGACGATAACGAGATCAACCGTCTGGTGCTGGCCGACCTGCTCGCCCAGGAGGGAGCCCAGGTAGACTGCGTGGCAAGCGGCAGCGAAGCACTGGCCCACATCCAGAGCGCAGGCTCCGCCGGATACAACATCGTCCTGACCGACATCCAGATGCCCGGCATGGACGGTTACGAACTGACCCGTCGCCTGCATGCCATCGATCCACAGCTGCCGATACTGGGCCTGACCGCCCACGCCGGCGCAGAAGCGCGCGATCACTGCCTCGCCGCAGGCATGCTCTCCCACATTGCCAAGCCCATCGAACTCGGCCCGCTGATCAAAGAGATTCTGGACCACTACCGCCCATCAGCCACCGCAGCCAGCGCCCACACCGCAATGCCCGAGGCGCCCGAAGCGCCCGAGGCGCCCGCAGCCAAACCCGCCGACAGCACCGGCATCGTCGACTGGGTGGCGCTCGAAGCGCAGTTCAAGGGCAAAGCCAGCTTCGTGACCCGCATCGCCGGCAAGGCGCTCGTCAGCTATCGAAGCAGCCTCACCCAGCTGCGCGCACTCGCCGCAGGCGATGGCGAGTTGTCGGAACTATCCTTCGTGGCCCACTCCATCAAGGGCTCGGCGGGCACCCTCAAGGCCGTGCAGATCTACGAGCTGGCCGCCTCCACAGACATGGCCGCCCGCGCAGGCGACGACCACAGCCGCACCCTGGCCAGTGAGCTGGCCGACGCGCTGGACGGCCTCATCCGCGAACTGGAAATCCGGACCAGGAAGTAAAAACCTATCCGTCAATAAGCCGCAGTCGGCATTGGCGGCGATTCACCTCCCACACCCCGGCCTCATATTCACGGACACCCGCCAGGCACCCCGCAATCAGCCCTGGCGCCGACGCCCGCCACCCGGCCCGCGGTGGGGCCAGGGACGGCGCTTGTCGTCTTCCTCGACCTTGGGCTTCGGCATCAGCAGATTCTTGCCGCCCACCTGCGCGGCCGCCCGCTGCGCCAGAATGGCTGCGCAGGCCTGCTGCGGCGTCACCACCACGGGCACGTTGCCGCCGCCCGGAATGTAATCGCCGAGCCGCGCCCGGACCACCTGCATGCGTTCGACCGTATCGGCCTTTTTGGGAACACGGCCGCTCATCACCTTCTGGGCATCCGGCGTGAGCGTGTAGCCGCCCTCCGCCTCACGGATCAGGCCATGCACCGACAGCCGGTGAAACGCCTCGACCAGGCGCGTTTCGGAAGGCACGGCAAGCTGCAGCAGATCAACCGCCGCAACAACTTCGAGCAACTCTGCCGGACGCCTCTTCGAGGCGATCGTGACGGCCAGCAGGATAAGAACATCAACTTCGTGGATCGGATACATGGAGTGAGCTTTGAAAACCTGTGAAAGTCGAGGCCGCCAACATCGGGCCCCGATGGGGAACAAGGAAACGGCGCAATCCGCCGTGAGCTCGGGAGTGTAAGCCCTTGACCTGACAAGTCGAAACCGGCTTTTTGGACGGCCTGGCAGGCACGCCCCGGCCGTGGCCCGGAAACCCGCGGCGCCAGACAAAAAAAACCGGCAGCCGGGGCGCGGGCCCGGGCTGCCGGCTGGGCCGGTCAAATCAGCGGGATTCCTTGATCATCCGGCCACGGATCGATTGCACAGGGCGTGCATTCATCGGGTAGAGGCGCGCGAAAATCGCGATCTGTTCATGTGAAAGCTGGGCCGGCTGCTTCATCACCATCCACATCACGCCCTCGCTGCACGGCGGCGTGGTGAGCGAACCCATGTAGGTGTAGTAACTGCGATCGGCCGGCAAAAGCTGGTTCAGATCGATACTCACGCCGTCCGGCGTGTAATCCACGTTTTTCTCCAGCGGCAGGTTATTCCACAGGGTTTGCACCACCGGATGAGCCAGCCCGCGCTCGAGCAGCACCGCCACTACCGCCAGGCGCCCGTCGAGATCCTTGTGCACCAGATGCACGACCATCTCGAAACCCTTGCCGTTGATGCGCTCCTCGGACGGCCGGTGGAAGTGGAACTGGACGAGATCGTAATAACGCCCCATCACCGCGATGCTGCTGCCCGGCCCGACATTCACCTGAACCGTATGGCCGTTATCGACGATGCGGAAATTGGACAGCACGTAGTCGAACTTGATCGGCTCCAGCTGGACCTTGATGCCGTCCCGGATGTCGATGGGCGACTGCCGCTCACCCGTGCCGCACAGCTGCCATTCCGGCTTGAGCACGCCCCAGTTGGCCGGGGCCCCTTCGCCGTCATAGCTCCAGTGAATCTCGTGGTGCTCCAGCGGCGTGCCGGCAGCGGCCGGGCCGTGGCCGGCACGGGCCTCCACCGGCACCGGCGCCATGCGCACCACGCGAGGACGTGGCCGCGGCGGCGGCACGTAGGCCGGCACCCGGCGCACTTCCGGCGGCGCGGCTTCGGCCTTGGCCGGCTTTTCGACAGGCTTCTCGGCGACCTCGGCCTTTGGAGGGGGCGCCGGCTTGTCGATGAAATTCTTCTTGATCGGGGTGATCGGCTCGGCGGCGTGTTCGCCCTTGGCTTCGGAAACCTGCGTCACCGCCGTCTTGTCGGCCCCCTTTACCGGGCGGTAATCCGCCGCGCGCAGATCGGGCTTGGCGCTTGCAGCCTGCGCTGCCTTCGATGCATTTTTGGCCAACTGGGAAATATCCGCCAAGCCCCCGGCAGGCTTGCAGACATCGCGCCACAGTTTTTCGTCCACGCTGCCGGCGGCAACCGCCACGTCCTTCTCGACCTTGACCTTCTCGTCCTTGATCACCGCAGAATCGGCGTCGAGATAAACACGCTTGATCGTCGCGAAAGTCTGGTTCTTGCAGTCGTAGCGGTTGAGCGCCTTCACCGTCATGTAGCCGGCGGCGGCAGCTTCGGCGTCGGAAAGGACGATCCGCCCCCAGGCCACCTTGGTGCCGGGGTCGGACTGCAGGATGCTGGCCCGGTCGAGTTCGATCGTACGCTTCTTGTCGGACGCGACGGTCTGCCAGTCGGCTGCCAGCGCGGAGGTCGCGCCGGCAAGAACCAGCAGCGCGGCGAGGGGACGCATGCGGTAGCGCATGTTTGCTTCTCCGGGGAAATGTGCAGGCCGCATATGCGGCCGGATGCTTCTTATTTCGGCGCGGCAGCGCCAAAGCTTTAGCGCCCCCCGGCGAATGACAAAATTTCCCGCGAAATCTTGCGTTTAGCCCCCTCTTCCAGTAGTTTCGCGGAAAACGTTAGGGGTGCCGCCTTGCATGCGGCTGAGACATACCCTCCGAACCTGATCCGGGTCGTACCGGCGTAGGGAAACGTGGCTCCAGCCGCGTTTTTCCTCTCCGGCGGCCCTCCCCAAGGAGCCTTCATGAACGCCACTGACAAATTCATCGCCGCGTCCGCCCACGTGGACGAAGCCGCTGTTGCCCCCCTCCCCAATTCCCGCAAAATCTACGTTGAAGGCTCCCGCGCCGACATCCAGGTGCCCATGCGCGAAATCTCGCAAGCCGACACGCCCACCGGCATGGGCGGCGAGAAAAACCCGCCGATCTACGTTTACGACTGTTCGGGCCCCTACTCCGACCCGCAGGCAAAAATCGACATCCGCTCCGGCCTGCCGGCCCTGCGCCAGCGCTGGATCGAAGAGCGCGGCGACACCGAAGTGCTGCCCGACCTGTCTTCCGAGTTCGGCCGCATCCGCGCCGCCGCCCCGGAACTCGATGAGCTGCGCTTCCCCGGCCTGCACCGCAAGCCCCGCCGCGCCCTGCCCGGCAAGAATGTCTCGCAGATGCACTACGCCCGTCAGGGCATCATCACCCCCGAGATGGAATACGTCGCCATCCGCGAAAACGTAAACCGCCAGCAATACCTCGAAAACCTGAAGAACACCGGCCCGATGGGCGAGCGCATGGTCAAGCTGCTCGGCCGTCAGCACAAGGGCCAGGACTTCGGCGCCAGCATCCCCGCCGAAATCACCCCCGAGTTCGTACGCTCCGAAGTGGCCCGCGGCCGCGCCATCATCCCGAACAACATCAACCACCCGGAAAGTGAGCCGATGATCATCGGCCGCAACTTCCTGGTGAAGATCAACGCCAACATCGGCAACTCGGCGCTCGGCTCCTCGATCAACGAGGAAGTGGACAAGATGACCTGGGCGACCCGCTGGGGCGGCGACACCGTGATGGACCTGTCCACCGGCAAGAACATCCACGAAACCCGCGAGTGGATCATCCGCAACTCGCCCGCACCCATCGGCACCGTGCCCATCTACCAGGCCCTCGAAAAGGTCAACGGCAAGGCCGAAGACCTCACCTGGGAAATCTTCCGCGACACCCTCATCGAACAGGCCGAGCAGGGCGTGGACTACTTCACCATCCACGCCGGCGTGCTGCTGCGCTACGTGCCCATGACCGCCAACCGCATGACCGGCATCGTCAGCCGCGGCGGCTCGATCATGGCCAAGTGGTGCCTGGCGCACCACAAGGAAAGCTTCCTCTACACCCACTTCGAGGACATCTGCGAAATCATGAAGGCCTACGACGTGGCCTTCAGCCTCGGCGACGGCCTGCGCCCCGGCTCGATCTACGACGCCAACGACGAGGCCCAGCTCGGCGAACTCGAAACCCTGGGCGAGCTTACCGACATCGCCTGGAAGCACGACGTCCAGACCATCATCGAAGGCCCCGGCCATGTGCCCATGCACATGATCAAGGAGAACATGGACCTGCAGCTCAAGCACTGCAAGGAAGCCCCGTTCTACACCCTCGGACCCCTGACCACCGACATCGCCCCCGGCTACGACCACATCACCAGCGGCATCGGCGCCGCCATGATCGGCTGGTACGGCACCGCGATGCTCTGCTACGTCACCCCGAAAGAGCACCTTGGCCTGCCCGACAAGAACGACGTCAAGGAAGGCATCATCACTTACAAGCTCGCCGCCCACGCCGCCGACCTCGCCAAGGGCCACCCCGGCGCGCAGATCCGCGACAACGCCTTGAGCAAGGCCCGCTACGAGTTCCGCTGGGACGACCAGTTCAACCTCGGCCTCGACCCGGACAAGGCCAAGAGCTTCCACGACGAAACCCTGCCCAAGGAATCCGCCAAGGTCGCGCACTTCTGCTCCATGTGCGGCCCGCACTTCTGTTCCATGAAGATCACCCAGGACGTCCGCGACTACGCCGCCGCCCAGGGCATCGCCGAAGCCGAAGCGCTGGAAAAGGGCATGGAAACCAAGGCCGTCGAGTTCGTGAAGAGCGGCGCGGAGATTTACCGGAAGGTGTAAACACGCACCCAGTCTGGGGGCCAGGCTGAAACCCGACCCTCACAAAAAACCGAAACGGGCCGCGATTGCGGCCCGTTTTTCGTGAAGCTGCAGCGCGCTTTCCCGCCACATCTCGTCCATCCCGGACCGAAGGCGCTCAACCAACACCCCAAGCTCATCGAGCAGCAAGACGCGGGGCGGCCTTTCGATAATGCCCCGGCCATACCCGCAACGACACGCCCAGGCATCTTCCAAAGATGCGTTCCGAAGCGCCCTTTCCGGACCGGTCGGCCATCGTGAAATAGTACCGAATCTCTGTTTAAGGCTTTATCAAATATGTCGTTATTGACATTATTGACTGTTTTGGCGTAACGAACCCGACACGCCGACGACACCGGAAAGAGCCTGAAGAGCGACATGAAAAGACATAAATTACAAGGCATTACGCTGATTGAGGTGCTGGTGGGAATCACCATAGTCGCCATCCTCACAAGCGTCGCCACGCCCTCCTTTACCGCCCTGCTCAGCGTGAATCGCCTCGCCACCCAGGCGAACGAAATTCTCGGGGCATTGACGATTTCACGCAGCGAAGCCATTCGGCTGAACAAGCGGGTCGTGTTTTGCCGCAGCGACAACGGCACGAGCTGCGCGGCTGGCGGCGGCAACTGGCAGGGCTGGCTGGTTTTCGCCGACAACAACGCCAACGACCTGCCCGACGCCGGTGAAATCCTGCGTACGGGGACGATCGCCTCGGGCTCGCTGGTCGTCCAGGGCAGCCCCGCGATCTCCGTCCAGAACAATCGCGTCCAGACCGGCGCCGACGGTTTCGCCCGATCCGCACCCGGTTCATCGAATGCGCTGCTCCAGGCCCGCCTGTCGGTCTGCATCGCCACCTCTTCGCCAGAACAGAACACCCGTGAAATCAGAATCACCGCGGGCGGGCATGCCGTCGTCGTGCCGGTGAACAACGACGGCGAGTGCCCGTCACCCTCGAACTCCTGATCGACGGAACCACGCTCCATGGCCATGAGAAAAACGATTCCCCGCGCTCGACAAAAAGGTGTCGGCCTGATTGAGGCGCTCGTCTCGATGGTGATCCTGTCCCTGTGCCTGCTCGGCATGGCGGCGCTTCAGGGAGTGGCCCTGCGCGACAGCCAGAGCGCCCAGTCCCGCTCCATGGCGGCGATCATGAGCTACTCCATCGCCGATGCGATGCGCGCCAACATCACGGCCGCCCGCAACGGCGACTACACCCTCCAAAGCTGCCCGACCTCCAGCGTCGAAGTCGCCGTCGTCAATACCCTGGCCGCATCCGACCTGAACGCCTGGAGCCAGTCCCTGAAGAGCGCAATCGGTCAAACCGCCTGCGGCACCATCAACTGCAACGCCGGGCAATGCGACGTGAAGATCGAATGGGACGACTCCCGTGCCACCGCAGGCAACAGCAGCCATGCACTCATCACCCGGATTCAGCTATGACGACGCCGGCACGCCGCCGCATCGCCCTTGCCATGCGCGCGCGAGGTTATACGCTTGTCGAGCTCATGGTGTCCCTTGTGCTCGGGATGGTGCTGGTCGGCGGTGTGTTTGTGGTTTTCATGGGTAGCCGGGCAAGCTTCTCGACCACCGACAACCTCTCGAAGATGCAGGACTCGGCCCGCATCGCCTTCATCCTCATCGATCGCGAGATCCGCGAGGCGAGCAGCACCGGCTGTGGCAACGGCAGCCGCTCCGACAACAACATCGGCAAGCGCAACGTCAGCATCCTGAATGCGGCACAAGCAACGCCTCCGGCCTGGTGGAGCGTACTGGGGCTGGGCATTCAGGGCTTCGGCGCCAATATTGCGATGCCCGCCATCGCAATCGGCTCCCTGCAGGGCCAGCGCACCGGCACCACCGACGCCATTCAGCTCGCCGGCGCCTACGGCTCGGGTTTCAGCGTCGAAAAGCACGACAGCATCAAGAACGAATTCACGCTCAACACCTCATCCCACATCTCCGCAAACGACATCCTGATTGCCTGCGACTACAAGCAGTCGAGCGTTTTCAGCGCCTCCAGCGCCGCCGCGAACAAGGTCGGCTATGCCCCGGGCAGCAGCAGCGCCAGCAACTGCAGCACGCTTCTCGGCTTCGACGTGGGCACCACCTGCACCACCACGTCCTACCAGTACGACGCGCTGATTGCACGACTCTCCCGCTTCGGCGCCAGCGCCTGGTACGTGGGCAACAACGCCAGCGGTCGCAGCTCGCTCTACCGGATCTTCATGAACGGCAATCCGGAAGAAATCGCCCCCGGCGTCACCGACATGCAGATCCGCTACCTGCCGGTCGGTGGAGGCGCCTATGTCAACGCAAGCGATGTGGCCGACTGGGGATCCATAGTGGCGGTGCGGCTGACGCTGAGCTTCGAAAGCCAGGATGCCGGCGTCTCCACCGCAAGCACGGGCGACCGGCGCCTCGGCACGGTCGCAAGCAGCACCATCCTGCTCAGAAACAGACTGCCATGATCCCGAACCTACACAACCAAAGCGGCGTGGCGCTCATCGCGTCCCTGGTGATCCTGCTGATCATCACGCTCTTCGGCCTTTCCTCGATGCGCAGCGCCGGCCTGCAGGAAAGAATGAGCGGCAACCAGTACGACAAGAACCTTGTCCTCGAAGCCGCCGAGGCGGCGCTGCGCGAGGGCGAGGCCGTCGCCGCCGCGCCGCTCACGATCCCCGCCGCCTGCAACAACGGCCTGTGTCCGACCCTGCCCGTCGGCGGCACCGACCGCTGGCTCGACACCACGTTCACGGCCTGGCGGGCAGCCAAGAGCACCAACGACAAACTGGTCTCCAGCCAGTTCATCATCGAAGACATGGGCGCGCAGCCCGTCGATGGCACCTGCCATTTCCAGACCCCCATCGAACCGACATGCCTGGTTCCCCTGTACCGCGTCACGGCCCGCGCAACTGCCACCAACGGGCGCGGAACGACGGTCACTCTTCAATCGAACATACGCCAATAAGCGCGGAGCCCCTCATGAGAAGCCCGTCCACCCGCAAATCCGGTTCGAAAGCCGCGCGCCTCCTGACGCCGTCCGTGCTGGCCATCGCCCTTGCCATGGCCAGCCAGCCGGCCTGCGCCCTTGTGGATCTTCCCTCCGCGCCCCTGCAATCGGCCGCCGCCATTCCATCGAACATCCTGTTCCTGCTCGACGACTCGGGCAGCATGCAGTTCGAGATGATGCCGGACACGCTGACCTACACCAACGACCCCTATGGCAGAGACTGGGTCGTGTATCTCTTCCCGCCGAAGGACGTCTACGGAGGCGGCACTTACGAGCGGCGGATTCCGTCCTTCGACGACAGCAACTACCACAACTACTTCAAGCGCTCGCCCTACAACAACTCGGTCTTTTACGACCCGACGATCACCTACAAGCCCTGGGTCAAGTACGACGGGACACCCTATGCGGCAGCCTCGACCACCGCCGCACTCTACAACCCCGCCACCCCGACCCTCGACAGCCTCAACCTGACCACCCAGCAGACGGTGGACACCAGCACTTACACCCTGGTCACGGAAAGCGACGTGGACCGCACGATCCCCGTCGCCTGTGGCACCCTGCCGTGCTCGACCACCTACTGGCCGATCACCTTCTACATGTACAAGGGCACGGGCGACACCACCCTCAAGACCAGCTACGTCAAGTACCAGATTCGCGGCAGCGCAGGCTACCGCAAGGATCTGAGCGACACCTCCGAGAGCTCGGTGAGCACCTTCACCTGGGGCACCGTGACGCGCACCGTAGCCGAAGAAGCCCAGAACTTCGCCAACTGGTTTACCTACTACCGCGCACGCGCCCTGGCGGCCAAGGCCGGTGCCAGCATCGCCTTCTCCAAGCTCGGCACCAACTACCGGGTTGGCCACACCACGATCAACACGACAAACATCGGCAATCCCATTCCCACCTCGGGCACGTTCGAAACCACCAATCGCCAGAACTGGTTCAGCGCAATGCTCGGCACCACCTTTCCGCCCCTGGGAACGCCGCTGAAGCAAGCCCTCGACCGGGCCGGGCAGTATTTCTCCCGCAGCGACGACGCGGGCCCCTACGGGCCGGCCCCGCACCTGTCCTGCCGCCGCAACTTCACGATCCTGACCACCGACGGCTACTACAACTCGGCCACCATCAGCGGCATCGACAACGAAGACAACATGTCCGGCCCGCTCATCACCGGCCCCGGTGGACAGAGCTACCAATACACGCCGGCCCGGCCCTACCTGGACAGCTACAGCAACACCCTCGCCGACGTTTCGATGTACTACTGGAAACAGGATCTGCGGATCGACCTTCCCAACAACATCCGGGCAACCGGCACCAACCCCTCGTTC
>Ga0209277_10000131_pt1 | contig 39220 bp, 43 predicted proteins | sample JI81AbrownDNA_FD_187503 | JGI IMG/M metagenome (GOLD analysis project Ga0209277, IMG submission 187503) | Wastewater effluent complex algal communities from Wisconsin, to seasonally profile nutrient transformation and Carbon sequestration -... | ecosystem: Engineered > WWTP > Effluent > Algae... | reverse complement strand
GAGCAAATAGCGTGTGTTGGCCTCATGATACCACGCATAAAGAAATACAAACTTTTGGGGCAACAAGGAGGTTTCCAGCATCGTGCCCGTAAAATCTCACTTTTTTCGACCCTCCCCTCGCTAGTACCCCCAACGCACTGTGGATAGCGACAAATCCGAAGGGTGCACAAGACTTGCACGCATGAAGAGTGTGTTTCGAAATATAAGAAAACCACCAGATTGTAAGCACATCTGGTGGTTTTCGACTCAAAAAACCTAGTTTCGACGTGAGTTGTCGCGAATCTCACGAAGCAAGAGAATTTCTTCACTTGGTCCTGCGGGTTCTGACTCCTCTTTCTTCTCAAAACGAGTACGGAAACGTACTGCAAGGAAGATAACGAACGCAATGATAGTGAAATCAACAATTGCCTGCATGAATGCGCCGTATGCAATGACGGCATCACCGATTTTGAGGCTCCACACCGTAAAATCAACGCCACCGAGCAGTACGCCAATAAGGGGCATAATGACAGAATCAACAAGCGACGACACTATCTTGCCGAACGCTGCGCCAATAACGACAGCAACTGCGAGATCGAAGACATTGCCTCGAAGCGCAAACGCTTTGAACTCCTCCAAAAATGAATGTACCTGCTGCATAGAGAATGATTATGCTTATATGCCAAAAAAGAGCTTTGTAATGTAATACCCAAAGCCGATGCCAATCACAAAAATGATGACTGCGCTGCCGATGATATCGCTGCTCCCCATACGTTCATTAAATCACAGAGCGCCCATACGTGCACTTGTTCCCTCTCATAGCTCATGCTAATCTTAATGCAAGTTATTTGCATTAAAAATCATCCATGCTGACCTACATCATTATTGCCGCATTCTGTGTCGCGTTACTATCCCTCACTGGTGCACTCTTTTTTGGGCAACGCACTGCAGGACATGACATACACCGATTTGTACTCCCTCTCGCTGTTGGTGTCTTCCTTGGAATCGTTTTCTTTGACCTCATACCTGAAACACTTGAAATGTCTCCCGAGTGGGGACCTCTCGCTATCATCGCGGGATTCCTTGGTTTCTACCTCCTTTCACATCTCCTTGAGACCTATCACCATCACCACGGGAATGAGCATGACGCCTGCGTTAAAAGTGGCGCTCGCCTACTCCTTATCGGTGACGCGGTACACAATTTTGCAGACGGTATCGTGATCGCCACAGCATTTATGATTGATCCCGCAATCGGCATCCTTGCAACCGTCGGTATCGCACTCCATGAAATACCACAAGAAATAGCTGAGTACGGGGTCCTTATTGGTTCTGGATATACCCGAAGACAGGCACTTTCCTATAATTTTCTGTCTGCAAGCACTGTCATCGTCGGTGCCGTGGTCGCCTACTTTTTTGCAACATCACTTCATGAAGCAATATTTATTCTGACAGGAATTGCAGCGGGTAACCTGCTCTATATCGCAGCAGCAGACCTTATTCCAGAGCTCCGCGAAGCACACCGAGAGCATTTTCTACAAACCTTTCTCGCAACACTCGTCGGTATTGCTGTAATTTCGACACTTGTTACCTACACCCATGAGCGGTTCATGGAGGATGAACATGGGAACGAGCCTGATTCTGGTGTACATAGTGAATAGTGAGCATCAAAAAAAGCAGCCCCGGGGCTGCTTTTTTATACCCATCTTCCTTGCGACGTTAGACCAACGGTTCTGGAGTTGGTGTTGGAGTCGAGGTTGGTGTTGGTGTAGACCCACCCTTTGGATTCGGACCGTACTGATTATCCTTCGGCTCAGAATCGAGTACGAAGAAGATAATAAGCAGAACTGCACCGAGAAATGGAATGAGAACAATAAGCTGCCACCATCCGCTCTTTCCAATGTCATGAAGGCGACGTGCACCTACTGCAACTGCAGGGACAATCACTGCAAGTGCATAGAGAGCACCGAGCGTGTCTGAGAGTTGACTCAATACGACACTGATAACAAAGTTTACTAATGCAAACTTCCAAAAATGACTTCGTCGCGCACGACCCTCGAAGAGGGTGTAGTTTTTAAGTACGTGTACGTATTGATCAATTGCGTCCTTTACAAAGTCCATGATTGTATATGTATCTAAACGACTTGAGGGATAATATATATTGTACAGTACGCCTCATCCTGTATAGGGCTCAACACACACCCACCACGATAAGTCCTGGGGGTTAAAAAAGACCCCTTGGCGAATGCGGCAAGGGGTCAAAATTATGACTGAATCGAGTGTCATGATTACTGATTACTCCGGTGATGAGGGTTTTGAGCGAAAGAAGATGCGACTACTGAGACTCCAAGGGCGCTTGCCGATAGGGCCTGCATTGAGCCCCCACCCCTGTCTTTTATCTCCGCTGTGATCCCAGTAGACGAAGACGGTGCGGAGCACCCCCTTCTTGTCGCGGACGTAGAAGACGTTAAGTGGTGGATCAATCGAAAGTGCACCCTCACCGCCCTTAGGTTGTTGCTCGAGTACTGCAAAGAGCTCACTGAGCGTCACCTCCACAGCCGCCTCACCGCCCAATGCTTCGAGTATCGGCGCATCGGGAACTGACTGGCGAAGTACGACATACGTCATCGCATGCGCTTCGACAGGTGGCTCCGATTTTCCGAAAAAATACTCCATGAACGTAGAGCTGTAATAACTCACTTTGGCCCCATTTCCGAGGAACCAATGTTTCTGGCCACGAACTGTCGGAACAGCGACCGTACCCATAGGTTCAAGTACGAGCGGTTGTGGTGGCTCTTTCGCGGACGCTGAGCCCAACACAAGACCAAGGGCCAACGCCAGTCTTCTCGATATGGTGTTCATTTCTCCTCCCTCACCCTGACGGGTGTTCAGTTGTTTCAAAGAACCATTCCTATAGTATGCCTGTTTACGGAGTGTGCAAGAGGAGTAATCGAGGCAAACGTAGACTTTTTGAATAAAAACCGCTATAACTATGCGCACATGGCGGCTATGGTGTAACGGTTAACACTGGAGCTTGTGGAGCTCTCAATCAGGGTTCGATTCCCTGTAGCCGCCCCCGAGTAAAAATCCCCGTAAGGGGATTTTTACGTAGAGGGGTGGCTAAGCAAGCGAAGCTTGCGTCAGGGAATCGAAAGTCGGAACGATGCGACTTTGTCGCGAGTGAGACAGGGTCGTGAGCGACATATTTTTAACGAGAGAAGCGAGTATAAAAATAGTCGACTCCTGACCGAACTTCCCTGTAGCTGCAAAACACAGGACCTCAGCAGCAAGAGCGAACCAGAAAGGCTACTGTATACTTCTACTAAGCAACCGGACTATGAAAAAGATTCTTATCGTACTTTTGATTCTAGCCCTTGCTGCTCTCGGAGTATTTGCAGCAACTCGATACCTCGTAAATACGGAGAATGCTCCGCATACTGGCGATAACGGTACCCAACCTGACCAGTCAGAAAAGATTGCTGTGCCTCAAGGTCAGCCAACATTCTTATGGGAATACGATGCGTATGAGACGCCGGAAATCCCCCGCACAATCATTAGTCTTACCGCAACGTATCCTGACGGTACCAGCCGCACAAAGGTTGTCGAAAACATTGAAGGAAGCTGCAATGAGCTTACTGATCCAGACACAAACGCGTACGAGCATTCAACAGTGATCATGTGCTACTACGCCGGTTTCGGGCGTTACTACAAAGTTATGGCTGATGGCCAAGGGTACACGGTAGAGCGTAAGGAATTTGAAGAGGCTTCGCCAGACTACAATCCACCTCAAGAAGAATACCGGAGTATAATGAGGTTCTAATCTAACAGGATCATATACTTCCTCACGAAACCAAACCCATTCTTATTCTCAATGAAAAAACACTCACACATTTGGAAAATATTTATTTTCGATATGTTCATCATTGAGTTTGGTCCTGTAGGAATATTTTTTATTGCATACTACCTATCAGACTTTCTCACCGCTGCAGTGGCGCTTGGCGCATCCACTTTTGTTGCCCTTGTTGCATCTAAGATAGTGAACAAGCGAGTGCCTTGGTTTGCAATTTTCTCTGGCTCAATAACGATGTTCACTGCGTTTGTAACCTACTTTTTTAATGCTCCATGGATTCTCATTGTGAGAGATTCTGTCTATTACCTCCTATTCGCCCTCCTTCTCGGAATGAGTCTCTGGCTCAATAAATCAATCTTTAAAATGTTCTTCGAGCACATATTCGCCATAACTGTTGAAGGTTGGCGCGTACTCGAGAAGCGTTGGTTCTTATTCTTTGTGTTGGCAGGCTTTTCAAATGAGGTTGTACGAGTGTTTCTTTCAACCGATGACTGGGTTTTGTATAAACAACTCATTGTCTTTATCTTCCTCGCTTTTGGTCTCTATCAATTTAAAGTCAGCATGAAACACCGGCTCCCAGAAGCGGACCGTTTAGGTTTACGGAAATTATCGGACCATGGACAGAGAGAGGTTCGGCAAGATGTTGGTGCGGAGTAAAGAAAAAGCCCTTGTGGGGTTGAGATTGGAATTGACCATCAAGTTACTAATTATTTTTCGCGAACTCAAAATAATAAGTACTTGTAGGCTCGACTCGTCGCTCTCTCGTGCTTAGGCACGCGCGACTGCGCCCGTTCAATTCCAGTCCTGAGCACAAGAAAAGCCCCTTGCGGGGCTTTTCTTTATTGTGCTCAGGACTGGAATTGAACCAGCATGCCCGTGAAGGCGCTACCACCTCAAGGTAGTGCGTCTACCAATTTCGCCACCTGAGCATTGTGCCCGCACTTGTGCGAGCAGGGTTCCATTCTAAAGTGTTTTGGTCCGTTTGCAAACGAAGTTAGGCCTTTTCCTCTTCAGCTGCCTCAGGTACCTCTGCAACTTCTTCAACAACTTCAGGAGCTGCCTCAGTTTCAACTTCTGCCTCAACTGCTACAGCGGCCGCTGCTTCTGCAGCTGCCTTCTCCTCAGCAGCCTTTGCTGCAGCTTCGAGAGCTGCTTTCTCTGCTGCCTCTGCTTCAGCCTTTACCTTTGCTTCTGCATCATTACGAGCTTTTGTCTCGATCTCTGATTCAGAGGCGATATTCATGAGGTGCATGCGACGCATCTGGCGACGGATTTCGCGAGCAACCTTCTCACGGATGTAGTAAAGCTTTGAGCGACGAACAGTTGAACGACGGATGATCTCGATCTTGTCGATAAGTGGAGAATAGAGTGGGAAGATTTTCTCAACACCAATACCATCAACTACCTTACGAACGGTAAAAGTAGCTCCTGGCTCAGTACCATGCTTACGGAGAAGCACGAGGCCTTCAAACACCTGAACGCGTGTCTTTCCCTTATCCTCGATCTTCTGGTGCACACGCACCGTATCACCCGCTCTGATGTCGAGGTTCTTGCGGTCTTCCATATTTACGGAAGAAACAGTGATTCCAGTGAGATTTATGTTCATAATAGTATATATAAGTAACGCTCGTGCCGACGCACGGGCGTCTTGGTCAAAAAAGCGTGCTGTACTCTAACACGATGATTACTCCTCCGCAACCAGCGCTATAGCCCTCTCGAAGTCAGGAGGAAGCGGGGCATGGAAGGATCGTGGCACCCCATCAGGCGTTGTAATACTCAACGTATGGGCATGGAGGGCGAGCCGATCAAATTGAAGAGCCCCTGACGCCACCTGTACTGGAAGCGCATAGAGCCTGTCATGAACGATAGGTTTCCCAATTGATTTTAGATGCACTCTGATCTGATGCGTGCGTCCCGTCTCTGGAGTCACCTTGAGGTAACTATGAGTACCTGATTGTGCGAGCACTTCCCAATGGGTGACCGCGGGGCGTAGCGTTCCTCGCGCCCCACGCTCAGATGAGCGAAGACGGAAGTCTCGAGGACTTCGGCCAATCACACGGCGAATCGTCCCCCACCGTTCTTTCAGAGCACCGTATACAAAGGCACGATATTCTTTTTTTACACGCCGATCATGAAATTGTGCTTTGAGATGCAAGAATGCATCCTGCGTCTTTGCAAGAATCAGTACGCCCGTAGTTTCCGCATCCAAACGATGAACTACCCCCGAACGCTCAAGCGGAGCTCCTTCAGGAGTACGCCCTGGCTCGCCGACTCCCTCTGATTCCGGTGCATGCGCACGAAGCCAATCCACCACCGTTGGCTCTGTACTCCTCCCGTCTTCGTGCACCAGCATTCCCGACGGCTTGTCGATTACCACTACGTCAGCATTCTCATAGAGCACAACAATGCGCGCCTCGTTGGTGAGTTGGTTAGATTCCTCTCCTTCTATTTCGCGCGCCATATGCCTCCACGATAGCGCGAAATTCGGTTTCTCCAAAGTCAGGCCACAGTGTGTCAGTGAAAAAGAGCTCACTGTATGCGGACTGCCACAACAGAAAATTTGAAAGACGCTGCTCCCCACTGGTACGAATAATGAGATCGGGGTCTGGCATGCCGTGAGTAGAAAGAAGATTTGCAAATGATGCCTCTGTTACAGGAACGCCGTGCGTGATCGCAGTGTTCACAGCCTCCACAATCTCCGCTCTCCCTCCGTACGATATGGCGAGCCACACGGTGAGTTCGGGTTCGGTAACGTTTTCCGATTCAATACGCAGAATCTCTTTCTGCATATGCAGGGAAAGACGCGTACGCTCTCCAATGACTCTTAGATTGGTTTTTTGAGATCGTGAGCCAATGGTATCTGCCAGTTCCCGCACCCCGCGCTCAAGAAGATTCATAAGGTGTGAGACTTCTTCTTCTCCGCGATTCCAATTCTCTGTTGAAAATGCGTAGCAGACCATGTGTCGTACACCCATCGCATGCACCCCATCAATCATGCGTACGAGGGCGTCGTATCCTTTACTATGACCTTCAAGGGATGGAAGTCCTTGCGCCTTTGCCCACCGACGATTGCCGTCCATGATGAACCCGACACACTGCGGTATTTCTTGTTGCATGAAAAAGAGGTTACGAGGATATAACCTTGAATTCGTCGTAAAGTTTCGCGGGCGTACGCCAATCCACTCCCAGTGACTCAACGCGCGAAAGGACCGAACCTTCATTCAGTGCTTCAATGCAGATTTTTAATTCATCAGGAATACCCTGCATCAAAACTTCTACCGTGCCGTCTTCTCGATTTTTTGCCCAACCCGTCAGCCCATGTTCCTTTGCGTACCTCTCTACAAAATCTCGATACCCAACTCGTTGCACCTTTCCGGTCGCAATACAGTAGATCTCTGAAAACATGCCGTGATTGTACACCGTATTGAAATAATCCAGAAAAACGGTACTATGGGCACACATTCGATTTCGAATGTTTTAGGGCGGTTAGCTCAGTTGGTAGAGCAGCTCATTTACACTGAGAAGGTCGGGGGTTCAAGTCCCTCACCGCCCACAAAACACCAGCGCCGACACAGAGATGTGTCGGCGCTGTTTGTGTTTTTGTAGGGCGGTGAGGGACTTGAAAAGCGAAGTCGGGGTCCCTTTGGGCCGACGAGCTAGGGTCGTGAGCTGTAGGAAATAAACGAGCGCAAGCGAATATTATTTGCACAGCTCCTGACCAAGTCCCCGTCTTCCCCCGCCCGCGCTATAATAAAATCATGCGATCGAAGTCCACTAACCCCGATTCCCTTCTCTCTATTCCAGGAGTTGGTGTTTCGATTTCACAGAATCTGAAACGGATAGGAATACACGCTGTAAAAGATTTGAAGGGTAAAAATCCAGAGAAGCTCTACAAACGTTCAAACGAACGCGAAGGTGCTACTCAAGACCCATGTCTTCTCTATACATTTCGATGTGCAGTGTATTTTGCGGAGGGTGGTAGAAATGCTCAAAAATTAAAATGGTGGAATTGGAAAGATATAAAAAAATGAAAACGAATGTACGTTGTGCGTGGAGCGGAGATGATACGCGTATGGTGCACTACCACGATACAGAATGGGGTGTACCCGTACACGACGACACACTTCTTTTTGAATTTCTCATTCTTGAAGGTGCGCAAGCGGGCCTTTCGTGGAAAACAGTACTCCATAAACGAGATACGTATCGGAAGGCATTCAAAAAATTTAACCCTCGTGCAGTTGCTGCATTCAAAGAGCAAGATTTTGAACGCCTCCTCAAAAATCCTGGCATTATTCGCAATCGCCTGAAAGTTCGAGGAGCAACGAAGAACGCGAAAGCATTCATTACGATTCAGAAAGAATTTGGATCATTTGATACATATATCTGGAAGTTTGTTGGCGACAAACCTCTTGTGCACCGCATTAAAAACTCTCAAGAAATTCCAATAACAACAAACGAATCAGACGCCATGAGTAAGGACCTCAAAAAGCGTGGATTCACCTTTGTAGGTTCCACAATTTGCTACGCATTTATGCAGGCAGTGGGTATGGCAAACGACCATGAAACACGATGCTTTAGATACCAAAGCCTTGCCTCATAGCGTACACTGAATTATATGAAACACTTCGAAACGGCCGTATTTGCAAACGGATGCTTCTGGTGTACGGAAGCTGTCTTTACTCGCCTCAAGGGGGTGCAAAGTGTAATTCCGGGATACACGGGAGGCACTGTTCCCCGCCCAACATATGAAAACGTTTCACTTGGCACCACGGGCCACGCTGAAGCAATAAAAATTACCTATGACCCTGCCGTCATTTCGTATGATGATTTTCTTGCGGTCTTTTTTAATACACATGATCCGACAACACTGAACCGCCAAGGAAATGACGTGGGTATACAATATCGTTCTGCAATCTTCTACAACACTCCTGAAGAAAAAGAGAAGGCAGAACATACAATTCAAGAACTCAATGAAGCGAATGCGTACGATCGACCAGTAGTAACGGAGGTTATGCCGCTTGGTACTTTCTACGCTGCTGAAGACTACCACCGTAACTACTACGCCCTTCACCCTGATCAACGGTACTGTCAGTTGGTTATCGAACCGAAGTTAGAAAAGCTACACGAGCGCTTCAAATCACTACTCGGATAAGCAAAAACTATGGACGAACAAGAAATCAAAAATAAACTGACTGCAGATGAATACCGAGTGTTGCGAGAAAAAGGGACCGAGGCACCATTCTCGGGCGCACTACTCAACGAGAAGCGAGATGGAATGTACCGATGCAAGGTTTGTGAGAATCCTCTCTTTTCTTCAGAGGCAAAATTTGATTCCGGTACAGGATGGCCCTCATTTGACCAAGCTCTCCCTGACGCGATTCGTGAGATATCCGATGAGAGTCATGGTATGCGTCGCACTGAAATTGCATGTGCAAAGTGTGGATCGCATCTTGGACACGTCTTTGAAGACGGACCGACCGATACGGGCAAGCGCTATTGTATGAACTCGGTCTGTCTTGATCTCAAACCAACCGACGAACGGTCTACATAAAGAAAACGCCGAAGAATCGATCCTTACTTTCAAGTGAGAGAGCAAGATGAAAAGATCTTTTCATCTTCGAGCGAACACAGAAAGAGACCCAGGATCAGTATAGGTTGCGGAACACATGTGGCGTCAGGTCACTAATTCGCCCCGCGAGGAAATCGGCCATTACATGGCCAGTACAGGTTGTCGCTATTTTATTTCCTTATGTCATAAAATAGCTGGCAACCTTTTCGATTCCTCGCCCGGGCGCCCCTCCACTACAAAAAAGACCGAGATAAACTCGGTCTTTTTTGTAGTGGTGTCCCCGCGAGGAATCGAACCTCGATCAAGAGCTTAGAAGTCTCCTGTTCTATCCATTGAACTACGAGGACAAATGTTTTTGCGGAGGACTTAAAAGTCTCCATTGAGATCTGCCGTCGCAGATCTCAATACCCCTCAAACTATGGGGACAGTGCCGGGCTAGTGTACCCGTCCGTGCTAGTCGGAGCAAGTGAGTCTGAATTGCCATTGGTTGGGTTCTCACTCTGCCGTGGTACCGATACAGTTTCCTGAGTTTGTGCTCTGAGGGTATTGAAGTGTGCATCTTTTTCGTTGAAGCGTTCGGCGTACCATTCCACATCCCGCTCACTGTATTTTATTTCTGCTGTTGTTGTCGCAGTGAGTTCAGGAGGAAGAATAAATTGCACTCGAAAATCGTGCGCGATTAGCGTTGCTCCTGCAACAAACACAAAGGTTGCAACTCCAAGTCCTATCATCCAGTCACGCATGGGGTGCATCCCATTCCGGCCCGCGCGGGCGCGGACTGAAGCAACTCGCTTCATGTTTTTTAAACTCCATTTCATATGCTTTTGAATTTAAGTATCTGTACATCAAATACTCCCCTCCAAATATTTGCTTCTTGTGAAAGGGTTACTTGTCCAATCTGCGCCTCGTACGGCAAATGCTCTAACAGCTCGAGTACCTTGAGCACAGAAGCATATTCTCCTTCAACGCTAATTGATGCAACGAGACGCTCAAAGCGTGCGTTTACCGGCTCAACGGTCAATTCGTCAGTTGAAAGCAGTACTCCATTCTCTCGACCAAGAGTCTCGATAAGTGACAACAAAACAATAACTTCTCCTTCGGTCAAAAAATGACTACTCAACGTTTCGCGCGCCTCGCGTGTTTTTTCAAAGGTAGAAACGAGTGAGGTAAGTGCCGCATGCCGAGCAGTCTCTTCCGCTTCTTTTGCACGCATTGATTGGTATGCAGCCTTTTGTACTTCAAGCTTGTAGAAAAAGACCCCAAGCGCTGAGAGACTAGCAAGAAGCAATGCGATACTGACAGAAACAATGATTTTTGTATGTGTGTGCATCATGGTATCTGGGGTGAGAGTACGATAGTCATTGAGAATGACACGTCGCGATCGCGGGCGAGATCAGCAATCGGCACTGAGGCGCTTTCAAACAGCGCGTGCGCTTCGAGCGCCTGCTTGAACGCAACAAGGTTCTCCCTTCGGTCTGCCAATCCTTCTACTTGTATTGGCCCAAGCACATCCTTTACGTGCCCAACCATAAAATTGCGAAACGAGATACCTTCAGGGGCACTTTTTTCTATTTCATGGATGATGGTGCTCATGCGCGGTGTTGCGGGGATATTTTTTAGTTCCGCAATAATTGCCTCGGTTCGAGCTACGTCATTTTCAATTTGTGTAATGTCCGCATTTTCTTCCTGGGCACCCTCATGTGCTATTGCACCACTCATTTGAGCTCGAACAAGAACATATGTCGGCACCAGTGCGACTATGAGCAATATGGCGACCGCAGCAAATAGAAGGCAGTAGGTTGCGCCCACGCGCATAAAATATTCAGTGCGTATAGCTTTGTGTCCTGCAGGAGGGATGAGATTAATCATGAGCTATACGAAATTATTGAGTGCAAGACCAATCGCGGTTGCATACCCGTATGAATATCGACGAGTTACCGGCGGCACCACATCCTCCAGCGAAAATGCATTGACCCACACCTGCGCACGTTCGGTTGGGATACCGATTGCATCAGTGAGGTATTCAGGTAATCCGTTTAGATTCGCGCTTCCGCCACATATGATTACCTTTTTAATTTCACGTTCAGAACGATCAATATCGCGAGTATCCCAATACTGGATTCGAATACTGAGTTCTTCAACCATATGATGCGCATATTTTGCCAATGTATCCGCAACGCGTTCATTTTCACGTGTTCGAACGAGTCCGCGCGTATTCTTAATCTTAGTAATTTCTGATTCTGCAACGTCGCCAAGAATGGCGCGCATATCTCGACTCATTTCTTCTCCCGCTAATTCTATGGTCGAGGTATATACCAGCACGCCCCGATGGACAATACCCACACCCATGCGCATCTTACCGAAGTCGACAATCATCGTTGTCCCACGTTCGCCGTGCGGCACCGCTGCTCGAGCAATAGCTTGTGACTCAATCTCAAACGAAAGTGGGAGAATGCCCGCTTTCGTACACGCGCCGTAGTAGTTGTTAATTGTGGACTGCGCATACACCGCAACCGCGACACGAAGGGTACGTTCTCGCGGATCAGGACCAATGATTGCATAATCAAAATATGAATCTCGTGGAGAAATAGGTACATTCTCTTCGAGTCGAAACTCGAGCAAACTACGCATATCTTTCTGTGCCGTATCGGCTGCAACAGTGGTCTCAAAAAGATACGCATGCTCTTCCGGAAGAGAAACGCGTATATATTGTGCGCCGGTACGTTCTTTGAGCTCTTTCAAGACCGCAGTGAGTTTTTCACTGTCGTGTACGTTGCCACGCTCGACGACACCCGCAGGTATCGCGATATCTCCCCACTGCTTAACTGCGAGATGCGCATCCCCCGGTCGGACGCGATGGAACTCAACATACTTGAGAGAGGTATCAGAAATATCAACTCCCACACACGGAAAAGCAATGAACTGTGGAGGAGGAAAAATTGTTTGTAGACGCGAAAGAACCGACATAATGCGTTATGTCTTTATTATATACGAATCACCGTGCCGAGATTGCACGATGCTTGGATAAGCTCAAGAGAGTTTTGTTCCTGGCGGCACATCACGCGTCGGTTCAAGAAGCGCGAGCGTCTCTTCATACTTTGCTGCAAGAATCATGCCCGCACTCTCGTAGCCACGAATAGTCCGCGGTTCAAGATTTACCACGTACGGAAATTTCTTTCCCACGAGCGACTCAGGACTCTCAACATATTCTCGAATACCGGAAAGTATCTGGCGAAAAACAGGATTGCCTTCGGCATCAATATCTCCTACATCCACCATGCACCGAAGCAGCTTGTCTGCACCCTCAATAAGGTCAACGGATTTCACTTCCCCAATGCGAATTTCAATCTTTGCAAAATCTTCGTAGTTGATCATGGTGTTATGGATGCTTTGAAAGATAACTGTTTAAAATTATTGTCGCTGCACTTGCATCAACGAGTGTATTCCGTCCCTGTATCCGCACTGCCTCTTGCGTCGTGTACTGCTCCGGTTCAAGTTCAATCGGTACACCGACACTGAGAGTAAGATCTTGTATAAGTGATTCGACTGCCTCATGTACTGGATTTGCCTCACCTTTTCTACCGAGCGAATGCCCGATAACTATTTTTTCTACCTTACGTTCTGTAACAATGCGCTCGATTTCCTTCAGAAGCATAGCGTCATTAGGCAAAACCGAGTGCGGAAATGCCATGTGTCCCCCCTCATCGGTAAGGGCAATCCCTACCCGCTTTGTACCATAGTCAATTCCAAGTAATCGCATGCGCGTAGCATAGCATATTTGGGTCTCCTCAATCCCGTCCCCCTACTCTCGCCACTTTTTAAAAAAAATGCTACAGTTCGGAGCGCAAAAGACAGGGTGAGCAGCGGGTTGTCCGTTACTCAACCGAATACGGAGGGATGGCAGAGTGGTCGATTGCACCTGTCTTGAAAACAGGAGTCTGGGAAACCGGACCGTGAGTTCGAATCTCACTCCCTCCGCTTTATTGGAAAAACCACCATCAGGTGGTTTTTTCTTAAGCGGAGGGAAGCATGCAAAATGCTTTGCATGCGCGTGAGATTCGAAAGTCGGAGCGATGCCTTTAAGGCAAGCGAGACAGGGTCGCGGAAATTTTATGAAATAAAATTATCTGTGACCGAACGGCCCCCCTCCGTCTCGCCCAACCCCTACCGCAACCGCGTTCCTGTTTCCACATCAATCAACGAGGACGGCTTTCCTTCCAGAAAACCACCATCGCTATATACATCGACTAATGTACCGAAATAAGCGCGAGCCGCTTCAATTGTTGTTGCTGGCGGCAAACCTTCAGGATTTGCACTCGGAGCAATGAGTGGGCCCACCTCAACGAGCAGGTTATGAAGTGCGGCTACATCGGGAATACGAAACGCCAGAGTTTTGGTCCCACGATCGAGATAGGTAAAATCATCCCGCATGATCGGTACAATGAAACTCGTTGGTGTATCTACAGAATATGAAAGGACTTTCTCAATGTCTCCCGCACTTACCCCAAAATCACCCATTCGCGCAGCACTGTCGATGAGAATGATGCACGGTTTTTGCGGTGAACGTCCCTTAATCGAATACACTTGCTCCACCGCCGTCTGATTCAGGGCCGAGGCAACAATTCCGTAAATTGTATCCGTGGGAATAACGGCACACCCTCCGTTTTTAAGTACTTCACCAAGAGTATCTGGATACTTCATAATCCTCAGTATAGCGACATTGTTTTATACCTGTAAATAGAATTCCCAACTCATACGAAAGGGCGTGCTACAATTATTTACATGAAAGACGACGTTCGTTCCGTGTATTGGGAAGCACCGGAGCATACCCATATAGAAAAAAAGCCTGACTGGTTCTGGCTTCTCGGCATTGTTGCGGTAACCGCAGCAGTTGTCGCCATCATCTTCAATAATGTGCTCTTTGCCATTGTTATCGTACTGGGGGCTGTAACGATGGGTCTCGTTGGTAACAAAAAACCGCTCATTATTCCCTACGAGGTTTCTAACCGTGGTGTACGTATCGACAGTACGCTTTACCCCTACGCAACGCTACAGTCATTCTATCTGGATGAGAACAATATCGTTGACCCTCAATTGATTTTGAAATCGAAGAAGCTTTTTGTTCCCCTCCTGATTGTTCCGGTTCCTGAGGAGCATGCCGACCTTATCGATGGAATGCTTGCAGAACGCCTTCCTGAAGAACACCTCGAGGAACCATTTTCAAATCGGCTGCTGGAATTTTTAGGATTTTAAGGTATAGTGTCGGGGTCTCAATAGAGACTTGAGTGTTTGCTCCCTGAAAACCTCAGTAATTTCTGAATCACCATTCAGAAATTACTGAGGTTTCGGGAGCTTCGCTCGGAAATCGGATGAAAGTAAACCTTCATCCGCCTCCTCACTCGCTCCCGTAGTTTAATGGATAGAATGTGGGTTTGCGGTACCTACGATCGAGGTTCGATTCCTCGCGGGAGCACATATGAAAAAACACCCACCTGGGTGTTTTTTCATATGTGCTCCCGCAGCAGTGTCCAAGGGACACTGCGTGAGGAATCGAAGACCTTGCGAGCTACCTTTCCAAGTGAAACGAAGGAAAGTAGCCACAAGGTGTACTGATCGTGTGAATCTTTCTGTATTCGCTCGAAGATGAAAAGGCCTTTTCATCTCACTCACTCACTTGAAAGTAACGATCGATTCTCTACGTTGAGCTGGGTCCAGCGAACCAAAATATTTAGCGATGCGTGACCACAAAAACGTAAAGTGATATTGATCTGCTTAATGTGCTTGTCGTACCCAAGAATTAATCAATAACGTCACTTTTACTCACGAAATTCAAGCCGTTTGACTTCAACACCAAGCTCAGTCATTTGACCGTACACGTATACTTTCTTCGTTTCTGTAAATTGATCTGGGATACATGTTGCCTCAACCAGTTCTATAGACAGACATCTGCTTTCTTCATCGAAAAAGAGTGGGACTGCATGCCCCAGCTCCCCATTTTCTTCAAAGACTATGTGCCAGTATTGTGGATCAAGCGGGAGAGGAACGCTTTTAAGTAAGCTCCCTTCTTTTTCGAAGCTAAATTCTCGTGTAGGAGCAAATTCTCCAGGAGAGCACATAATATCGTCGATATACCATCCGCCGTTCTGTTGTTTGAGAGTGACAATAGCTTGCTCAGTCACAGTCTTATCTTTTGCCATGACGAGGACTTGTGTTTTGTCTTGCTGTTTAAATATACTTCTTGCGGTAATTTGTTGTGGTATCACCGATTGACACAAAACTGGGTCGAGTCCTGTTTGATTTTCTTTAAGTTTATCGCTGAGCGATTTACTTAAAATTGGTCGCGTTGCTAGCTCCAATTGAAAGGGATTGGTACTCGTTGACTGTACTGCCTCAAGCCATAAATCGTAAAAATCCAAGACTATATCAATAGGGTCATCGGTTGATACCTCCTGGGTGTTCGATCCGTCACTTGTTTGCGGTCCAGTCTGAGAAGTTTTTAAAAACACCCATGTGATAATTATAATCACCACTAACCCTAACAAACCTCCAAGAGCTAATAATTTATATTTTGTATTCATCATGTTTTCCATAAGAGTGATTATACTTGAACTATATGAAGATTGCGTAAAGAATTGATTCTCTGAATCAGGATCAGGAACACTTACCGGAATTGGTTAGCAGCTTGTGACCACATCTGCGTAACTGTACAACGGGTTACCGATGCGCACATCCAGCCCAGCAACAAGGGCGACGGTCACCTTGCATCAATTTTGAACGTCCAACCTGTATTCGGCGGTCTCTTGTTTCTGCCTTCTTTCCATCAGTCATCCAACAGATCCACTCGTTACGCGCGAGTGGAGTGATATCTTCCCATACCGTATGCGCCTTAGGAGAAGATAAAAGCATCTTCCGTACATCTGCTGGAATTTTATGGACAGTACCTGATGAAACTTTACTCTGCATAGAGTTCAGTATACCAATCCCATATGCCTGCCTGGGCTCTACGGACAGATTTCTCCACAGTGCCTGAAAACGGTATACTTTCCGCATGTCCCTCAGGTCTCTCATTCGCACCCTCCGTAGACAATTCTCAAAGCATGAGCCACTTATTACCGTGCGTATCTCAAGGTCACGTCTACTCCACAATCTTCATACATATGAGACCGCTCACCCACACATGCGTATTGCACCCGTCCTTAAAAGCAACGCATACGGCCACGGCCTCGTGGAAGCTGCCTCGGTATTGGACTCAGAGAACATTGCATTCTTTGTGCTCGATTCCCTCCATGAAGCGCTTGCGCTTCGGCACGCAGGGATACGTTCCCCCCTTCTCGTAATTGGATACACCCCCGTACCGAACATGATCCGAGTGCATACAAAAAATACCGCCTTCACAATCACGAGCCTTTCCCAACTCGAAGAACTTGCTCACACACATGCGCACATCCGCATTCACATAAAGCTCGATACGGGCATGCATCGTCAAGGACTTCTCGAGGAAGAATGGGTTCGTGCACAGACGATACTGCGCGCTCATCCACGCATTATAGTTGAAGGTATATGCTCCCATTTTGCAGATGCAGACAACGCAGATGAAACTTTCACACATGCTCAGAACACTACCTGGGAACGCGCGGTGGTTATCTGGAAACAGCATGACCCTGCAATACCTTTCTTTCATATCGCCGCGACATCAGGTGTGCGGTTTGCAGATACAAAGACGAGTACTGTTCTCAGGGTGGGACTTGGACTCTATGGCACTGATGCCGCACCTACTTCCACTCTGAACCTGCAACCTGTGTTACAGCTTGAAACGGTACTGAGCTCTGTAAAGGACTTGCGACCAGGAGAAATGGTTGGGTATAACACGACCTTTCGTGCAGAAAAAGAAATGAAAATTGCGACGATCCCAATGGGATATTTTGAAGGAATAGACCGACGACTTTCTAACAAAGGTATCGTGACCGTACGAGGTGTACCCTGCCCAATCATTGGGCGCGTGAGCATGAACATCACTACCGTGGACGTATCGAAAGTACCCCACGCAACACGCGGAGACGCTGTCATTATTTTAAGCAACAACCCTGAAGATCCTAATTCTGTCGAAGAAACCGCCCGTGTTGCAACCACTATTCCGTGGGAAATACTTGTGCATATACCTCAACATCTGAGACGAACGATGGAGTCCTGATTCAACTACAAAAAAACCGAAGGGAATGCCTTCGGTTTTTTGTATATCTGTATTACTTCTGTGCTGGAGAAAGTCGCTTCGCAAGTCGAGACTTGGTGCGCGCAGCGGTATTCTTTTTGATGATACCTCGCTTTGCTGCCTTGTCGAGCTCTGCATACACCTGTGGAAGAAGGGCTTCTGCTTCCTTTACATTCTGTCCTGCAGCCTGCTTCTTGTATGTCTGCACAGTGTCATGCAGGGAGCGCTTGCGACGCAGGTTAATCACGCGCTTGCGTGCCTGTGAACGAATTGCCTTCTTTGCGTTTCTGGTGATTGCCATATGTGCCGGCCACTATACCCTGTATTTAGGGCCCCTGCAAGCCCTAAATAAAAACCAGGGGCATAATTGCCCCTGGTTTTATATAGCCTCCCTTCCACTACCTTCTAGGTCTCGTGCCCCTCTTCTCGCACCTCAACAGTCACTGATGCTGATACTCCTCCACACGTAATAGTGTATACGGTAGTGCCAAAGAGCGCTCCTGTTGCTATCGTGCCTGTTTGAGCTGCGAGAACCTGATTTAAGCCACCGCCCGTGAGCGTACATGACGTATTTCCGTTGAGGTCGTACGTGAGTGAAGCGCCATCTCCCAGATCAACGATGCGAGGATCGGCGGTTAGGCTTGGAGGTGCTGAAAGTGACACTGTCGTTTGTGCAATCGCTACCCCATTACAACTCAACACGTAGGTTGTGGCGACAGACAATGGTGAGGAGGTCTGTGATCCGGATGTTCCTGTCCAGTTGTCTGCACCTCCTGCTACCGTACAAGTGAGCCCGCTCGTACTTCCAGAAACATTCCATGTGATCACGCTCGTCCCTCCTGAAACCACCTGGCTTGGAGATGCACTGATTGTTCCGGAGACACAACGATTCAGAGCCGGAATCGCTGAGTAGCCCGCACTACAACGATACTCACACTTCGGCACACTACCGCCCGGTATACTACACGCATTAACTACCGTTTTCGGAGTGTCACTTGTGAGACCTGTATTATCACTCGAGCAGATAGTCGAATTTGTCGGCGTAGTACCGGTACAAGTATACGAAGGCGAACCAATATTGAATGACGTTACTCGACAATTGTTGCTTTCGTCAGATTCAGTAATCTGACCGAGGGAGTCGACACAATGCTGTATTTGAAGAGTCCCGCTATTGCTTAATCCAAAAGATACAGATACCTCTGCCGAAGCATTGCCAACCGCAAGCGGTGATTTGCTAATATGGCTTCCAAATTGAGTCCATAGTCCACTTGTACCCCATCGATACGTGAAGTTATCACTGAATCCACTTATGGTTGCGCTGCCTATATTTCGTACTTGCCCTCGGAACGTAACATTTGCTCCCTGAGTTAATGAACCTGATTGGAGGATTGGGTCCATGTCTGAAGTAAGATCGTCGGTACTTGGACAACCAGCCGTTGTGGTATTGACGGTCACATTTGCCCGCTCAACACCTTGACTTGCACCCGTTCCCTCTCGAAGGGTAAAGACCGTACCGTTGTTTACCCAATCTCCCGTATCAGCCGAGTGCGTACCTGCACCAAGGTTTGCAAACGGAGTGCCCCCGAGCCATACCGTTGCGTTCACCGGAGAAGTATACGTGATGGTTGTTATGCCATTGGTGTCTGGAGCACACACCTGTATTGGATTTGGTGATGCTGAGATGCTAAATCCTATTCCTGGATTTATCGTGAATGTCGAAACGCGACAATTGTTGCTTTCGTCACTTTCGGTAATTTGCATCTGCGAGTCTATACAATGCTGTACTTGTAGGGTTCCACTATTTGCAAGATTGAATGAACCTGATGTGTCATTTGATGTGTTCCCTCCTGAAAAGGGCGACCCGGATGTGTATGTTTTATTTACCAGCGGTGCAATTACACTCCATGCGCCACTTGTTCCCCACCGATATGAGAACTCATCAGTAAATGATGCGGTGACTGGGGCTATACCAGGGTTACGCACCTGTCCGTTGAAGGTTACAGATCCCCCTTGTGTCAGAGCGCCGTTTACGGTCGGATCCATATTTGACAAAAGATCAGGACTTGATGGAGCCAAGACGGTAAACGAGACAGTGTTTGATGTAATTGGTCCTGTAGCACACGCAACACGATAGTATCGAGTGGTGCCTTCAGCTTGTGATTGTGTACGAGAACCAGATGATGGCTGGGTTGCCATGGTCAATGGTGTCCACGGTCCTCCGGCACTATTTGCCTGTCCAACAGCACAATCATTCGAAGAAAAATTGGTTCCAACCCAAGACAAATTTGTTGACGCGGTGTGTGAAACCGGGTCAGCGGTAGTGCCTGTTGGATTTGCAGAAAGCGTGAGTGACGGTACTGCATCCGGAGTACATGCTGCGCCACTCCATGAGAAACCTGCAGCACAGTGAAACTCACACTTTTGTGCAGTTTCGGTACCTGCATACGTCCATGAGCGACCCCCCGCAATTGGTGGATTTGATTCAGCCGCACTCCATGCAGTACCGTTTGCAGGAATTGCACCCTGGCATGTATTTGGCACACATACACTCCCAACAAGTGTTGAGGTCATGTTGCATCGGAATTCGCACTTTACTGGCACCGTACAGCTACTCACAGAAGTTTTAGGTGTATTGGACGTAAGACTTTCGTCATCACTGGTACACAAGGTTGCATTTGCCGGATCTGAACCAGTACATGAATATGCAGGCGTCACACAGGAGCTACCATCCCAGGTAGTGCCTGCGGCACATGATACCGGCACTACGCACGAAGCATAGGCGGAGTCATCACCATGTTCATCCTGTGCCAATCCATAAATACGATACGAACCTGGTGCACCATATCCGCCTGATTTTGTAATTGTCTGCGTCGTATTACTGTTTACAAGCCCTGTCCACCCGCTGTTTTGTGATGGGCTACCGGTATTGTTAGGGTCTGCTTCTGTTGGCCAATCAACACCGTAACGAACCTGGTCTCCATCAGGGTCAACAGCACGAAGTGTTACTGAAATATTTGCACCTACATTTGCAGAGGCTGGGCAGGTAAGTGTTGGTGTTGCAGGAGGGTCGTTATTGAGGGGTGCAATATTAAGCGGGTACGGGAAGCTTCGCGCAACAACAGGGAATGTGTACCCTCCTCCTACCACAGTCTCGTTGTTGTATGCTGGGCCAGATGAAATACCGAAGCTGTCAGTCATTGGAATGTTGTTACCATAACAACCTGGACCACCGTACGATGCCCCCATATTACGATAGTCGTAATAACGGTAATAGAACTTTCCGTTACTGCCACTGAAATCAAAGGTTGGCGTAATGGTTCCGCTTGTCGCAGTGACCGTACACGTTGCCTCGGCAGTACCGTATGGATCGTTCCGAACGATTGGGTCGCATGAGAGCCCAGTGAGGTTGTTGAGATTACGTGAAGGGGGGTTCACAACAAACGGTACATATACATCAAATTCCATAGTATATGTGCCTCCTTCTTTGTATTTATAGTTCGCTACGAGGTCCTTTAAATCACATGACACTGCAGGTGCTGTCGCACCAGTGCGCCATTCACCATACGGTGAATCCATCGAATATCCTGTTCCAAACCAAAAGATATTGTCAGAGGTGTAATTGCCGAACTTCAGAATGACACGATCGCCTGTTTGCACAGTCGCATTTTCATCAATCAACTGGTTTGGATTATCGGCATCGTATACTCCAATGTCATACCCAATCGTAATGTTTGGATCATTAAGACCAGCAACGTATCCGCTTACTGCGCTGTTGCTTTGTGGATACACATAGTTACCGTTCAACCATCGATTCCATCCGTACCACAAGGTTTTTGTTACCTGTGTATTTGTTTGTCGAGCAGAACGTGTTCCCGATTGATTGGTGATATAGGTGGTCTCGATGTCGGCAGTTGGAGCCGTCGGCTGTTGTTCGGGTGGCAGGGTCTCTCGAGGGATATCCCCATAATCTGTACCACTTCCCGTGCCATCTTCCATGATTCTAGCCCGCGCCTGTGATGCTGAGGCAAGCAAGATGAGCGAGAGAAATACGAGGAGCAGAATCTTCGTATGCGGTTTTTGAAGAAAATGAGTCATGGTATCGAGCATAGTACGGTAATTAATCATAAAGTATTCTTACTGCCGATAATATCCTCGGTTGGCTGTCGCATCGGTTGCGAAGTTCCTCCATTGTTTCGCCGGCGCAACAGATACAGCACTAAAAATCCAATGATGATAAGTGCCAGCGCGGGAAGAAGTAGCCAGTGCGTAAGAGAAAAACACGAATCGTTGAACATCTCACAGGCATATACCACAGTCACTTCGTCAACGAGTTGATCTTTCTGGTATAGTCGCGCGGTCACAGAAAAATCAGACGAGTCCTTCATCATCGGTATAGAAATAGCAGAAACTCTTCCCGGCGCAGTTCCTTCATAGGTTACCGAGCCAATTTCTTTTCCTGTAAATATACGACTGATGAAATCGAGTGGCTGCGCACTTACTTCCACCCGTACATCTTCGCTTGGTTTTGTGCCCGCGCTGTGGAAACAAGCAAATATCTTAGTTTGATTTGCCACAGCAGGATATGAGGATGCGCCTATAAACGCCAAGCGCGACTCGTCGTTATACCCTTCTGAAGGATTAATATATCGGACCGTAAGCAACGATTTTGCATCCCCTTCTGTTTCAGGGAGTAACTCCCCAAGAATGTAGTACACCGAACGAGCATCGTCAGTCACGGTATAGCTGACTGTGGTACGCTCTCCTGCGCCAAGAGTAATCGGCATCTCGGAAGTATCGATACGATGGGATTCATTGATACCGTCCCATGCATAAATATTCCAACGAACAGTTCCTGTAAATGCTTCGCTTGTCGTATTCTCTATTGTTCCAACAACCGGTACACCTGTTTCAGGAACATCACTACGTGCAGGGAAAATAGCAGCATGATATCCGTTTCCATTGAGGACCGTCTGAGTATTGTTGAAGCGCACTGCGCCACGGTCTTCCCCAACTACAGAAAAATTAAAGAGGTTACCCACCACGTCGTTTGAAAAACTTAATCCCGTGAGATTAAATCGATCGTGTGAAGCAACGAAACTTGCAAGCTGGTAATTACCTGGCTGCAGATCTCCTGGAATGTGCCAGGTATACGATACTGATTGTGTCTCTCCTGCTTTTAGATTGATATTGTCCGCAATGACAAACCAGTCAATCACATCCGGCCCGAACGAGGTTTTGTCAAAATTCTTTTTATAAAAAATCTTTCCGTAAACTGTGACGTTGTCTACAGGATATGGATTCTCGTTTGTGATAGTTCCCTTCACCTGTAGTTGTGCTCCTTGTGCAAGTTGCAACGTATCACTCGTAAGTACAACGGGAACAGAACCGAAACGGTAATACTCAAAACAACTTTCCAATTCGGCTGATGGCGGTTCAAAAGGAGCGCTCGTCTCTGCAACCACAGAGCCTGGTTCTTTTGCTTCTTCCTGCGCCCATGCAAATGGGGAAGCTGCGAGAAGTGCAGTGCTTGCAAGTAGTGCGAACACCATCATTGCTGCCCGGCGTCTTGAAAAAACCAAGACCCCAAGGAGAAGAAGGAGCGCAAGAAGCAGTGCGCCTATATACATTGTATTCCCACTTTGTTGCGCTTCGGGTTGTACTCTAGCCTCTGGTGCGGTGATGGTCTTCGTATCAAGCACCGTTCCGTTTGTACCAATAACAGAAACCGTCAGTGATTCGTTTGCACAGTTCGGGAGTAATACACTGGTTTTTGCCCCAACAACTCCTGTAGATACATTTGCGCATGCGCCTTCGGTTTCATCAGATACTACACGGAGCATCATGTCTGAATTTCCACCATCCACGCTCACCTCAAGCACTGAACTGTCGTTTGTATTGAACGCGAGATCGGTTATACGGGCCGCACCGCCTACAGCGCCGGTGTAAAATTTGCGAAGAAGCGTGTCCCCTTCTACGTTGGACAAGGTGAGTTCTGCAGCATACATACCGCCCGCAAGCGCAGTGGAAAATCCTGCGAAGTCAATCTGCTCAATCGTCCCAGCAGCAATAGTTACTTCGTTTTCTACAGATGCACTGACTGGCGCACCCAACATACCTCCTGTACGAAGAGTCACTGACGCACGCACAGTCTTTGCGTCCGTGTCCATGTTACCAATACCACAACGAATCACGCCCGATGAAGCGACTGCCTGGAACTGACATGATTGCACATCAAAAAGCACTGGCGTCCCCCCGAACTCGAGGGTACGTGTACCCAGTGCATACTCTCCAATTACTGTATCGTTGAGAGACTTCAGTATTATCGTAAGTGAAAAGTCGCCCGCGAGACTTTCTGGAGGATTGTAGGTGAGGGTCTTTGCAATTGATTCATTGGCGGCAAGAGTAAGCGTTTCATCTCCTGAGACTACGTCAATGAGCTGTGGTGAGCCATCGCCCGCATCGTAGTACACAGCAATGCCGTACCGAACCCCTTCTTGAGCAATAGGACTCGTGAGTGAAAAAGAAGCTGTCACTCCTCGATCCTCCCCATCGGAGATTGACACATCGGAGATTCCTATCGTACTACTTTGCGCATGTGTGAAGGACGCAAAGGCAAGGAGAACAAGAAACCCAGTTACGACCGTAAGCGCGCGCAGGGCGCGTGTATAAATATGTATATGCATAATGTATATATTGTATCGGTATATCTAAGAGAGCTGGTGATTGCGTGTGTATAACAGTGTGCATAGCGTTCAATTTTATGTGGAAAACATTCCAATTACCCTTCTGTGGTAATATGTGAAAATACTCATTATGATTGCGCGACTTTCGGGGATAGTACTGGATGCGGAATTGACGCACATTGTGCTCGATGTACGAGGAGTGGGCTATGTACTCGCCGTTTCGGGCAAAAGTAGCTACCTACCCGGGCAGGAGCGCACGTTATTTACGCACCTTGCAGTACGAGAGACCGCTCTTGATCTGTACGGTTTTGATACTCGCCAAGAACTTTCTGTCTTTGAGGCCCTGATTAAGATACCGAAAATAGGACCGAAGACAGCAATCCAGATACTTTCGCAGACAGACCTCACTATTCTCTCCCATGCCGTAGCCTCAGATGATGCATCATATCTTTCAAAGATGTCGGGGATTGGAAAAAAGAGTGCCGAAAAAATCGTTATTGGGCTTCGTGAAGTATTAGGAGAAGACGGATTCATGGAAGGTGCCCCGCGCAGGAACGAACGAGACGCAGATGTCGTAGATGCGCTTATTGCACTTGGTTACGGGGAACGCGAAGCAGCAAATGCTGTGCAGCAAATCTCTCCCGAGATACTCGGCACAAACGCACGTATTACAGAAGTATTGAAATATATATCCCGTTAATCTATGGAAAACCTTTTGTACCATATTCGAAGATTCATCCCCACCTCCCTTTTTAAGGTGCTGCAGCCGCCATACCATTTCGTCTTCGCCCTTATCGGCGCGCTTATTTACCGCTTCCCTTCCAAAGAGATTACCGTCATTGGTGTAACGGGTACAAAAGGTAAATCAACAACCGTTGAATTAATAAACGCAATCCTGGAAGCAGACGGCAAGCGCACAGCCGTTGCGGGAACAATCCGCTTCAAGATTGGAGAGAAGAGTGAACGAAATCTCTACAAGATGACGATGCCGGGACGATTCTTCATTCATAAATTCTTGCGTGAGGCGGTCAACGCAGGATGTGATGTCGCAGTTATTGAAATGACTTCCCAAGGCGTTCTTCAATACCGTCATGCATTTATAGATCTTGATGCCCTTGTCTTCACAAACCTCTCTCCCGAACACATTGAAGCGCACGGGTCATATGAAAAATATATTGCTGCAAAGCTTGAACTTGCGCGCGGCTTGGAGAAATCAAAAAAGCGACCCCGCTCTATCATTGCAAATCGTGATGACGATCATGGTCATTTATTCCTAGGTGCTCATGTCGAAAATGTGCTCCCGTATGGTCTTTCAGATCTTGAGCTGTATACCTTGAACAAAGATGATATCAGCCTTGTGATAGAAGGCTCAACAATACGCGTACCAGTCATTGGGCTTTTTAATGTATACAACGCCCTCGCTGCAATCACCTGTGCTCGCATATTTGGAGTACCTCTTAAGACGATCGATCGAGCCCTCACCAATCTCTCACCTATCAAAGGACGTGTTGAACGTTTTAAATCTCCAAAGGGTGCAGAGAAACGCATCACTGCAGTTGTCGATTATGCGCATACGACCGACTCCCTCGAAAAGCTGTACCAAGCATTCGAAAAAGAACATAAGGTGTGTATCCTCGGGAATACTGGAGGTGGACGAGACACATGGAAGCGTCCTGAGATGGGACGCATCGCGAACCAATACTGTGACCGTATTATTCTCACCAACGAAGATCCATACGACGAAGACCCGCGCAAGATTGTGGAGGAGATGGCACGGGGTATTGATACTGAATCGAAATACACAATCATCATGGATCGACGAACTGCAATACGCACCGCTCTTGAAGAAGCACCTGACGGAAGTGTCGTGATAATCTCAGGTAAAGGAACCGATCCGTATATTATGGGTCCGCATAATACGAAGATGCCGTGGAGTGACGCGAAGGTAGTTCAGCAAGAAATGACCGCCCTCTTTGGAGACGCTTCGTAGCACATATCCTATACATACCGAATAACACGCGCCAAACGGCGCGTGTTATTTAAAATGAAACAGAATAATTCCTGCGCACACGGAAACATTCAGAGATTCTTTGCTTCCGGCCATAGGAATCATGATGTGTGCATCACAGAGCTTGAGTACTCCAGGTTCAACACCTGTAATCTCATTACCGAAGATGAATGCCACGTCCCCGTTTAGTGACACTGTACGATAATCGAGCGATTCTTCAGTCTGTTCAACAGCAAAAACACGAACCCCCTTTTCTTTTAATTGAATGATGAGTGCTTCTATATCCGGCGCTGATTCGTAAGGGACGGTATGGGTTGCCCCGAGCGAGGTCTTTGCAATCTCTGTCCGCTCACGACCAAATCTGTCGATAGGCGTCGGCGTGTAACCGGTCAAAAATATCTTTGTTAGCCCTGCACCATCCGCCGTCCGAAACACGGAACCAACATTATGTGCACTCCGTATGTTGTGGAGAATGGCGTACGTCTCACGCATAATGTGCGCATGGTACACTAAAATGCATGTTGAGCATATTTCCCATACAATTCCTCGCCCCAATCGCATACGCAGTTCTTCGACTTGGTGTGGCACTCATACTCTTTCGCCTCGCACAAACGCACCTACGAAATCGGGCCACATACGCTGAAATGTTCTCTCGAATACCCTTCTTCCCCTTCGGAACATTTTTGATTTGGTGGGTAATTTCTCTAGAACTTATTGCTGGTCTGTCGCTGGCACTTGGGCTTTTTACACAGATTGGAGCATTGATTGTGATTATCTATTCCATTGATTTTCTTGTGCTCTACTCATACATTAAACGCCCTCTCAGCCCGACACGTCAGACCCTCATCCTTCTCTTGTGCGCATCCCTGAGTCTTTTTATTACAGGACCTGGAATCTTTGCGTTTGATCTTCCGATTTAGACAATAGTACTCATTGTGGTATAAAGTGAGCGCACTACGTTCCGATTTGTAGGGCCGCCTTACAGGCGCAGTACACCTTGTCGATATTTTGGTTCGGCTAATGCCTCCTAAAATATCTGGCAAGGTTCGGAAAAGTGCCCCGCACTTTTCCGCCCATAGCTTAGCTCGGTACGCGTGAACCGCACCCCATGCGCTTCACCCTTATTAAGGAGCTAGGTACGCACAAAACAATATCCGCCCATAGCTCAGCCGGTAGAGCAGCTCCCTTTTAAGGAGAAGGTCCCAGGTTCGATCCCTGGTGGGCGGACACAAAAGAAAAAACAGCACCTGCGTGCTGTTTTTTCTTTTGTGTCCGCCCAAGCGAGCAATGGGATTGCTCGCTTTCCAGGGATCGAAGACCTTGCGAGACGGATTGCGACCAGGGGGAAGCAATACGTCCACAAGGTGTACTGCTCCTGTAAGGAGAGATCCCTCTCCCCCAACTACACCGAAAGCACCCACTGTTCAAGTGCAAGACCCATATCGCGAGTTCCAAGATGCCCTTCATGATACAGCGTTAGCAATTCTCGTGAGAACCGATCTGGCTCCTCAGGTTTGAATTTTGAAAGCGCCCGCTTTGCTTTGCTGTATACAAACGGTTTTAATCCTGCTTCTTCTGCACTACTGGTACGTGCAACAAGTCGTAGTGTTTTTACTTGCCAAAACAAAAGGCCGACAACTTCCTCATGCGAAACTCCTGCGGCAAATGCATTGGTAAGGAGAAGCCATAGTGATTTTTTATCTCGCTCAAGCAAAGCATCCGTGAGCGCAAACGTATTAAAACGCTCCTGTTTCTCTGACGTACACTCAATACACTCCGTCGCATATTTTTGAAATACTTTTTTTTCTGCAGCAAGAAGTGGTCGTTCAAGGACCACAAATGTATGCTCTGCTTCAGCGAGCACAGCGAGATCATCAATAAGTGTTGTAAACGCGTCAGCGTCATCAGAAAGTGTGTCGAGTACCGTGACAGTGTCTGATCCAAAAAGAGATACGCTGTTCGCTCGCTCAGTTAACACCCCTGCGTAGTACTCAGACGCGCTGATGTACGTCGGTTGCGTATCAAGAGAAGCTAATGCACTCGCACGAGTACGAGCCTGTTCTCGCGCTGCAACGACATCTGTTCCGAAAAAAACGTAGAGCATTATTAGAATTTCTTCATATCGTCCCAGTTTGGACCCACTTTTGCCTCAGCAATAAGTGGCACCAATTTTGTTTCTTCGAGCGTAAGAACGGATTCTATGATGCGCCGAAGCTCCGGGACCTCTTTCTGTAGCATGGTATCACGCACTTCAAATACAAGTTCGTCATGCACTTGGAGCAACATGCGAATATCATCCTCAAGGCCTTTCTCCTTGAGATACTCATGGATGCGTACCATTGCGATTCGAATAATATCAGCCGACGTACCCTGAATAGGTGCATTGATTGCCATCCGCTCCGCCTGTGCGCGTATGAACGGCGCCGATGAGTTCATGCCTGGGAAATGTCGCTTTCGTCCAAAATAGGTTTCGGTGTATCCGTTCGCTCGCGCAAATGCCTTAGTCTCTTCAAGATATTCTGCAAGTCGTGTAAACGTATTGAAATACGCGTTCAAAAACTCCTGGGCTTCTTGCCGTGTGGTTCCGTCACCAAGGTTGGCACGAAGCGCGTTAACACCCATTCCATAGAGGATGCCGAAGTTGATCACCTTCGCATCTCGACGCATGTTGGGGGTGACTTCGTTTGGTGCAACTCCAAACACGCGTGCAGCCACCCCTTGGTGGACATCCTCGCCATTCTTAAAAATCTCAATCATCTTCTTGTCACCAGAAAGAAATGCTGCCACTCGTAATTCAACTTGCGAGTAGTCGATTGAAACAAGAGAAAATCCAGGCGCAGCAATAAATGCCTTGCGAATTTCACGACCTTCTTCTGTACGAACAGGAATATTTTGTACTCCTGGATTTTGTGACGCCATGCGTCCCGTAACCGAACCAGACTGAAGAAACGTTGTGTGCACCCGACCATCTGCACCAACCAGCTTTGGCAACACATCAACATAGGTCGAAACCAATTTTTGTACTTCTCGATACCGCAATACATCATCAATCACTGGGTGCATGTCGCGCATCTTTTCGAGTTCTGATTCACGTGTTGATCGTTGGCCAGTTGCTGTGTGTTTTTGATTTTTCGGTTTGAGCGCCAGTGTGTCATACAGTACATCACCAAGCTGTTTCGGTGAGTTTATATTGAATTCAATTCCTGCATGCGCATAAATACGGGTTTCGAGCTGCTGTAACTCGCTATGCATTTTCTTTGAAAGTTTCGCGAGATGGTCGCTATCAATAAGTACCCCCTTCTTCTCCATATCTCGAAGTACCTGAATAAGTGGAAGTTCGATTTCTTCATACACGCGCGATAGATTTTGCGCCTTAATTTCCGACAGCATCTGTGCACGGATTGCATCAAAACCACTACATCCATGCGCTCGCCCGTACTGCATGATGTCGTCATACGTCGGATTCGTAGTGTCTGAAGAGAGTAGCCAGAGCGCAACTGCCGTAGCCGGAATATCAGCTTCATTAATATCGCGCACCTCGGGCATATGCATTTCTGTTTCCTGGATGTTCAAGAAATTCCGAATTCGTGTTGCAAGCGTTCGAAAGCCGAGCTCTGCAAATAACGTGAGGATTTCCTCTCCTTCTAAACCTTCACGCCATGTGCCCTTGGGGAGAGTAAACGTAATCGGTGCATCCCGTCGAATGGTGGCAAGCATTTTTGAAAAATGTGCCTCCTCTTCATTCTCAATGAGGAGCGTAATCATGCGATCTTTAATACCTGCAGTTTTAAGCGCTTCAGGACCCTTCTTGAGCGCTTTATAAATACCTTCGACCGTCTTAAAGTTAACGATAAGATCGGTCGCTGTCTTCTCTCCAATACCCTTAACGCCCGGGATGTTGTCCGACGGGTCACCGCGCAACCCTTTAAAGTCCGGTATCTGGAGTGGAGAAAAACCAAAGCGACCGAGTACCCCAGATTCATCGTAGAGTATCGTGTCATGCAATCCCTTCTTAAGGGTGTAGACGAGAACTCGTTTTTTTTCGACAAGCTGCAACGTGTCCATATCGCCTGAAGCAATGATGACCTTCAAATTCTTTTCTTTTTTAGTCTGCTCAACGATGGTGCCAAGCATGTCATCCGCCTCAAAGCCTTCATGTTCGTATATAGGAACATGAAATGCTGCAAAGACATCACGAGAGCGATTGATTTGCGAAACGAGCGACTCATCTGTTTTTGCTCGCCCCGCTTTATATTCTTTATATACTTCGTGTCTGTATGTTGGTTTTGGAAGGTCGTAGCATGCAACAATATAGTCAGGCTTCAACTCCTCAACAATTTTGAGTAGCATCGCAACAACTCCATACAATGCACCGGTCGGGGTTCCATCTGGCGCAGTAAATTCAGGGAGCGCGTGATACGCACGGTGAAGAATTGCGTGCGCATCAAGAAGAACGAGTGTTTTTTCATTCGTCTCTTTTTTGGTGCCTGTTGATTTTTTCGCCATATTTAAAAGGTGACACTTCGCATATTCCCTTCTAGCGTTATCCCTATAGGATGAGCACCCTCCGGTATACACGAAGGAATACGTTCCGGCCATTCCACTGCGATAAGTTGCAATGGATCAGCACACAATGCTGCAAAGCCAAGCACACGCATCTCATCCTCTGATTCGATTCGATACGCATCAATATGTGTCAGTGTTTTGAACTGAGCATGGGATGGAATTTCGTACGATTTCATCACCACAAATGTGGGGCTGGTGATTTCTTCATTGATGCCCAATTTTTTTGCCAGTCGTTTTACAAACGCAGTTTTTCCTGCACCAAGATCCCCCGAAAGAGCGAGCACATGCGCACGATTGGGTGAGACTTTTCTGTTGAGGATGTCTCCTGCAATATCGTCGAGCTCTTCTAGTGTTTGGATTTCGCGCGTTTCCATTAGGGGCATTCTACCATTTATATACAAAAGAACCCCCGACCGTAGTCGGGGGATGTTTGGGTTCCGTATCGCGTCTAGAGGGAAATCCAGAGGCGAACCCTGCTGTCGTATCTGTGCCCACAACCGCGATTGTGCCGGTGCGAGTACCGCGGCGGTGGGCCATAGCGGGGAGTGCGGTACGACGGACGAGGCCGATACATGGGCCGTGGCTGGTACGATCCGTACTGCGGCTCATGGTAGCGAGGACGCTGCATGACAGGCGGACGGTTGTAACAGCCGGGCTGGTATCGATTCGAACGGGAATCGCAGGCGTAGCGCGCCCTGCCAGTATTGCAGGGAGCACGGACGCACTGCTGGTCGCCGTACGAGTAACGACGCTGCTGCGGGACGCAACGGCCATCGGAGTAACGCTGTGAGCAGCCACGTTGCTGCGGGGGTTCCCAGTAGTACTGGGCCGCGGCAACAGCCGGAAACAGCAGGCCGATGATGAAAAAGAGCAGGACGAACGCGAGGTGGTTAATCCTCATGACACAACCTCCTTGTGTGGTTGGTGATGGACCCAAATGCACAATAGACCTTGAATGGAAGAGAGTCAAGACCTGTTCGCATATGCATGAAAAGAGCTGGTTCGAAAATAAATTCTCGAACCAGCTCTGGGGTTTCGCCGACGATCAACGGCGATTTTGCGGGGGCGGGCACTCGTCCGGCACGCCCTGCACCAGACGCATCCATCGGCCATCGGGTTGCTGCCGGCACCGACCTTCGACGAGACCCTGCTGCTGGTAGCTGCGCGACTGAGGGCGATATTGCCCACCACTCGGTGCTCGTTGCTGCTGGTAGCCACGCGACTGCGGACCGATGCTCACCCTCACACCCGCCTCAATCGTTGCGCAGCCGGCGAGCATCGAGATCAGGCCAACAGCCAACATGGTACGAACATTCTTGTTCATGACACCCTCCTCAGGTTTGGGGGAAGAACTATATTAAAAATAATAATACAACTGTTGGTATAATTTGTCAATAGCTCTTATACAGCGTAGATTGGGCGTATTTGAGAGAGTCTGCGTGATAGGATTATGGTGATATGGCTCGTTTTGATGACAGCGCAACAAATGCGCACTTAAGTGCCCTCCACCAGACCGAGAAAGAGCGACTTATTGCTGCCCTCGCAGCGCGACAGGGTCTCCCCTACGTTAACCTCTTTGACACCATCATCGATATTGGGGCTTTGCGACTTCTCACAGAAACAGAATCGCGTGCAGCTGAACTCGCGGTATTCGCCCAGCACGGCAAGGAAGTACACATCGCTGCCGTTAATCCAAAACATCCGGGCGTACCTGATATTGAAAAGAAGATTGAAACGGAAGGTCTGACACCGGTAGTGCACCTTGCATCATTTCCGAGCGTAACGCATGCCTGGGACCGATACAAAGACATTCAAGAGACCAGCGCAAGTACTCGAGGTGTACTCGATGTTGACTACACACTTATCGAGAAGTTTATGACTGAGATTGACTCACATCTCGATGTCGGCGCGCGCGTTGCTGAGGCAGAGCGTACACAAAGCCCTACGAAAATTAGCGATGTGATAGCACTCATTTTTGGTGGTGCACTCGGCCTTCTTGCATCTGACATTCACATCGAACCAGAGCAACAGGCAACTCGTCTCCGCTACCGCCTTGATGGTGTCCTATGGGACATCTGCACCATCGATAAAGTTTTGTCTTCGCAAATCGTATCGCGTCTCAAGCTTCTTTCAGGTTTGAAGCTCAATGTGCGAAATGCCGCACAAGACGGACGTTTCACCTTTCGATTAAGCGAGCGTGAGGTGGAAGTGCGAACGTCAGTTATTCCAGGAGGATTTGGAGAGTCTGTGGTGATGCGACTTCTCGATCCATCTGGCGCAAACCTCAAGATTGAAGCACTAGGCATCAACGCACAGCTTCTTGAAGTAATACAAGAAGAACTTGCTCGACCAAACGGTGCCTTAATCACGACTGGCCCAACTGGCTCTGGTAAGACGACCGCTCTCTATACATTTTTGCTTGCCGTCAATTCTCCTGAACTTAAGGTTGTAACGCTTGAGGATCCTATAGAATATAAACTTCCCGGTATCGTACAAACACAAGTGACCAAAGGATTTTCTTTTGCATCAGGCTTGCGCTCCATACTCCGCCAAGATCCCGACGTGATTCTCGTTGGCGAGATTCGAGACAAAGAAGTTGCTGAAACAGCAATCCACGCAGCACTCACCGGACACCTTGTATTCTCAACACTACACACCAACAGCGCAGTCGGTGCATTCCCTCGCCTTATCGATATTGGCGTTGACCCGCACATCATTGGAAGCGCTATTAATATCGTATTAGCACAACGACTCGTCCGCAGGCTTTGCGAACAGTGTAAGGTTGAACGAGACATGACGACCGAGGAACAGAAAGTGATTCACCGCGTACTTAAAACACCAGTCGCTGTCCATACAGTCTTTGATGCAAAAGGATGTGATGCATGCGGACAAAGCGGATACAAAGGACGTATTGGTGTTTTTGAGGCGATTCGCATGGATACTAAAGTTGAAGAAGCAATCCTTACCGATCCTCGTGAGAGTGTGATTCGTAAAGCAGCTGAACATCAAGGGCTCCCTACCATGCAGCAAGATGGCGTTATGAAAGTTCTTGCCGGCATCACCTCCTTCGATGAAGTAAGTCGCGTTCTTGATCTTCACCACGAAGCAGACTAAGCACCGCGTCGCTTTGTAAAAACCCCGCGGAATTCCGCGGGGTTTTTACAGCATCCTAAAATTTAGTGGTCAAGATGCGTGAATATATGCATATGCTATATTCAGAAAAATCGTTCGTTGAGAATCAAAAGCAGAACCCTCTACGCAATAGCTTCCGTGAAGAAGTGACACTCCAAAACTAAGGAATACTCCAGTAGTCACGCTCAAAGGCGGGTACCAGAGTACCCTCGTCATGAGTGCCAAGTATTGCGTAGAGGGTTTTGTGTTCGATTCCCTCTTCTGAAAAGAAAAGCGCCTAGAGGAGAACCTCGAGGAGCAATGAACGATACAACAACATTCTAGCATACAGCATTTATTTGTCAACACCTCCTCCCAGGAGGGGTTTTCATATACAATAGTGTGACTATGGCTACTACTGATCCAAAAAACACCTCCTCCCCCTCCTCTTTCACGCGTGATGGCGCAGGAAATCTTGACCAAACCCTTAGACCCCACAGCTGGGAGGAATACGTGGGCCAGGAGAAGACCAAGGAAAACCTCCGTATTCTTCTTACTGCAGCTCGGGAACGCGGCCATGCTGCGGAACACATCCTGCTCTATGGTCCTCCAGGACTTGGAAAAACTACGCTCGCCCACCTTGTTGCAAAAACTCTTGGCACAAACATGCGCACGACCTCAGGGCCAGCAATTGAGCGTGTCGGAGATCTCGCAGCAATCCTCACGAACCTTTCACCAGGAGACGTATTGTTCATCGACGAGATCCACCGCCTTTCTAAATCGATTGAGGAGGTGCTGTACCCCGCAATGGAGTCCGGAGTGCTCGATATCATTATTGGCAAGGGGCCTTCCGCGCGAACTGTGCAACTAGAGCTTCCACCATTCACGCTTGTTGCAGCAACGACCCGAATCTCACTCTTATCTGCACCGCTTCGTTCGCGCTTTTCCGGAGGTACATTCCGTCTCGATTTTTATACCGATGAAGAGATCGCGAGAATTCTGGATCGTTCAGCATCACTCCTTGGTGTACCTGTTGAAGCAAATTTACGTCTACAAATTGCAAAACGTTGTCGCGCAACACCACGTACGGCAAATTATCTTCTGAAACGATGCCGCGATCTCGCACAACTTGAAAACACCTCTCTCAACAAAGAGATTATTGATAAAACATTTGAACTTCTAGAAATAGACCCCCTTGGTCTTACTGGTCCTGACCGTCGATTGCTCGAATCGATCATCCATAAGTTTGGCGGTGGTCCTGTAGGTCTCAACACTATGGCAGCTGCGACCGGCGAAGAAATGGCCACTATTGAAGACGTGATTGAACCGTACTTAATCCGACAAGGGTTACTTGAGCGTACTCCCCGTGGCCGTACCGCAACCGCCCATGCCTACGCGCACATACAGTAATTATTCTTGCAATGTCTGGTCACAATAAATGGAGCAAAATAAAGCATAAGAAGGCGGCGAGTGATGCTCAGAAAAGTAAACTCTTTTCAAAGCACGCAAATCTTATTGCTGTTGAATCGCGCAAAGCAAAAGGTGATCTCGCTGCACCAAATCTCATTGCTATGATTGAGCGTGCAAAGAAAGACTCCATGCCGAAGGAGAATATCGATCGAGCAGTAGCAAAAGGAAAAAGTGCTGAGAGTGCGGCACTTACCGAAGTTACATACGAAACATATGGCCCTGGCGGCGTTGCAATCATTATCACTGCAGTGACGGACAACCCAAACCGAACGACACCGGAAATCCGGCACCTCCTCACAAAAAATGGGTACGCTCTTGGTACCACAGGCTCTGCATCGTGGGCATTTGTAAAAACAGATTCAGGATATGTCCCTCTTAATGCCACAGGGCTTTCTGATGAGGATGGGGAGAAGCTCGCAACGCTTGTTGAAGCAATTGAGGAACATGATGATGTTCATGATGTTTTTACGAGTGCTGATAGTCCGAGTGAGGAATAATCTATGCGTGTACTTGCACTAGACCCCGGATACGATCGACTTGGTGCAGCAGTGCTTGAGAAAAAGGGTGGCGCTGAAATACTTATCTATTCAACCTGTATCACTTCACAAAAGACAGACACCCTCCCTGACCGTCTCCATTCGCTTGGCGAAGTAATCGACACCCTCCTTACGGAACACAAACCCGACGCAATCGCACTGGAGACTTTGTTTTTTAACAAGAATGCAAAGACGGTGATTGGTGTAGCTGAAATACGAGGTATATGTATTTTTCTTGGCAAACAACACGGTTGCACCGTATACGAATACAGTCCGCAAGAAATTAAAGTTGCAACAACCGGGTACGGGAAGAGTGATAAAACGGCAGTAATTGCCATGGTTAAGCGACTTATACCAAATGCACCCACCAAAGCACATGATGATGAATATGATGCAATTGCAGTAGGTATAACCACCCTTGCAATACATGGCTCAAAATAAGGATTTTTTTGTACACACGCGTTACCCCTCTCATTAGTTGCGTAACGAAGGAACTTTTGCTACAACGATACAGAAAAAATAAATATTCATGACACACGAAATGATCTTTGGTAACGACCTTATCCTTGAAAGTCAGTTTGATGACGAAGAGACAGAAGAAGAGGCTGAGGAAGGTGAAGCTGACATAGATGATGAACTCCTTGGGGAGCTTGCTGATGATGCGCTACCTGACGATCTTCTTGAGGGCGAGCTTGACCCGCTTCTCAAGGCTGACGAATCTGGTTTTGGTGAGCTGGAAGAACCTGGGCTTGAGGGCGAGAAAGAAGGACACCCATTTGAAGACGATGACGAAGACAAGGAGGTAGACGACTATGACTCCTTCGACGATCGTGACGAGATGTAATGCGTAATAAAAAATCCCCAGCCATACGGCTGGGGATTTTTTATGGCAGTAGTTTTACGAACCGTCGCTTCCCAATCTTTAGAATAAGTGGTTCCGGCACCGTTTGAGGAAAATCGGCGAGTTTGAATTCAGTATCTGCTTCCCGAACACCACCCGCTTCAAGGAGTCTTCGTAATTCAGTTTTTGACGGAATGATTCCGTGTCGAATAAGATTTTCGACGTAGGGAGCAGCAATTTCAGGAATATCTTCGGGTATATGCCCCTTCTGAAACGTCTCTATGAATGCGGACTCTGCTTTTGTCGCCTGTTCGTCGCCATGATACATTCGCACAATTTCGTGCGCGAGTTTCATTTTTATGTCGCGAGGATTCGCCCCATTCTGAAGTGCGAGTTCCATCTCAGAAATTTCTGTACTTGGTATACGCGTACAGATAGTGAAGTAAGTTATGAGTTCACTATCAGCCATACTCATTACCTTTCCATACATATCAACAGACTCCATCGCGAGAGTAATGGTATTTCCCCAACTTGAGCTCATCTTCCGTCCGTCCGTACCGTTTATAAGAGGATTTGTGAGGATGCTTTGTGGTTCCTGACCGAACTTCTCCTGAAGCACACGTCCTGCGAGTAGATTGAAACGCTGATCAGTACCGCCAATTTCTACATCTGCACGTATTGCCACACTGTCGTAGCCTTGCATAAGTGGGTAGAGCACCTCCCGAAGGGAAACGCGCTTACCTGCGTCGAGGCGACGCTTAATGTTGTCGCGCGCAATAAAATCAGAAATTGAAAATGCGTCTGCATGGAGCGCGATCTCTTTATAGGTAAGCGGTCCGAGCCATTCAGTATTGTAGCGAAACTCAACCTCATCAATGTCGAGTATTTTTGCCACCTGCGCGAAATAGGTTTTTTTATTTTCCTCAACTGCCTCCTCAGAAAGCATAGGACGCTCACTATCTTTGTCTGAAGTATCACCAATCACTCCTGTGAAATCGCCCACAATGAAGACGATTTTATGTCCGAGGTTTTGAAAATCGCGAAGTTTAAGCAGTGGAACCGTACGACCAAGGTGAATGTTTGGGCTTGTAGGATCGATACCAAGTTTAATACGCAACTGTTCGCCCGACCTGAGGCGGCGTTCCAAATACTCCTTATGAATCACCTCTTCAACCCCCCGAGAAAGGAGTTCTTGGATTTTTTGCTCGTCCGTACTCACGTTCATACGTATGCACTTTAGCATATTCCCCGTATTTCATGGAGAACTAATACGGTGGTACTATGGATGGGTTATGAAACAAATACGCACGTGGGTCAAAAAACATGGACGCGCGCTCGTCATGGATGGCGTTGTGGTACTTGCTGTTATCGGAATGATCGCAAGCGGTGCCCTTCTTATATGGGTATCAACACTTGATATACCCAACCTTTCTTCCTTCGATGAGAGACGCGTGCTCCAGTCAACGAAAATCTATGATCGTACCGGACAAGTCCTCCTCTACGACCTTCACCAAGATATTCGTCGCACCATTGTGCCGTATGAGAATATTTCTCGAAATCTAAAGAATGCGAGTATTGCCATAGAGGATGACACGTTTTTTGAGCACCACGGAATTCGACCTTTCCGTATAGCGAAAGCGATTTTTGACAACCTCATAAGTGGAGACCTTCTTGGCGGGCAAGGTGGCTCAACTATCACGCAACAGGTAGTAAAGAACTCTGTTCTTGTGCGTGACAAATCAATCACTCGAAAGGTTAAGGAATGGATACTTGCACTTCGCCTTGAACAACAACTCACTAAAGATGAGATTCTTGGATATTACCTGAACGAGTCCCCGTATGGTGGCACCATATATGGTGTTGAAGAAGCAAGTCTTTCATTCTTTGGAAAACACGCATCCGATGTAACGCTTGCAGAGGCTGCTTATATTGCTGCACTACCCCAAAGACCGACGTATTACTCACCATACGGCGACCATATAGACGACCTTGAGCGGAGAAAAAATCTTGTACTGGAACGCATGTTGGTGAATGAGTTTATTACGCAAGAAGAGCATGACGCCGCTTTAGCTGAGCGAGTTGAATTTAAACCACAATCAGCAACCGGTATCCGAGCACCGCATTTTGTGTTCTATATCCGAGAACAACTCGTTAAAGAGTACGGCGAGGAGTCACTTGCAGAAATGGGACTCAAAGTAATCACCACGCTCGATTGGGAGCTACAAGAAAAGGCAGAAGACATCGTACGCAAGAAGGCGCTCTATAACGCAAAAACGTACAACGCAACAAATGCAGCCCTTGTTGCTGCTGACCCAGTAACTGGAGAAATACTCACTATGGTTGGCTCACGCGACTATTTTGATAAAGAGATTGACGGTAACTTTAATATCGCACTTGCAGA
>Ga0209277_10000130_pt1 | contig 39354 bp, 36 predicted proteins | sample JI81AbrownDNA_FD_187503 | JGI IMG/M metagenome (GOLD analysis project Ga0209277, IMG submission 187503) | Wastewater effluent complex algal communities from Wisconsin, to seasonally profile nutrient transformation and Carbon sequestration -... | ecosystem: Engineered > WWTP > Effluent > Algae... | reverse complement strand
TTTTCTTTCTAGTAAATTGCATCCAACTTCTCGATTATTCTATCTCCTTCTATCCCACAAAGTTAAAAGCCGAAAGCAAAAGTGGATTGCGTCTCTTTCATAATAAGGTGTTATGAACTAAACGGGGTAAAATTTTCTTTCTAGTAAATTGCATCCAACTTCTCGATTATTCTATCTCCTTCTATCCCACAAAGTTAAAAGCCGAAAGCAAAAGTGGATTGCGTCTCTTTCATAATAAGGTGTTATGAACTAAACGGGGTAAAATTTTTCTGAATAAAATTCCTTATCTGCTGATCTTCATTTATGAAAGACATTGTCATAACTTTCCCCCGAAATCAATCCAACCATCCTCTACTAGAGATTTAGAAATCAGTTTAAATGCAAGTCAAGTTTTGGATATCGGAAGAGCAATTGCAGGAAAAGCCGTAACGCATAACTCTGATTTTTGCTGGACAGACCTGCTGCCTATTCCGTTCCGGCTCTGAATCTGTAGGCCCCATATCCGAGAAATATTACAGAGAAGAGGCAGAGAATGAGAACGGAATCCCAGAGAAAGGCAAGTCCGTTTCCTTTCAGGAAGATTTCTCTCTGCGCAACGAGGGCATATTTCATTGGATTCAGCATTGTAAGTCTACGTACGAAAATTGGCATATTGTCTACCGGAAAGAAAAAATCAGAAAGAATGATGAACGGGAAAAGAAATCCGAAGACAGTCATCATTGCCTGTCCCTGTGATGAGCTGACGGTGGAAATGAAAAGCCCCAGTCCAAGCATACAGATTATATATACTGTATTCAATATTATAAATGCAGCGAATGATCCGCTCATCTTCAGCTGAAAAACGTATCTGGAGACCAATGTGACAAGAAGCAGGTCAACAAGACCGATCAGAAGATAAGGGAGTGTTTTCCCGAGAATAAGTTCCCAGCCTCTGATCGGAGAGACTATCAGCTGATCGAATGTGCCGCTTTCTTTTTCTCTTGTAATCCCCATTGCAGTAAGCAGGGTTACTATAATTGTCAATATCATTGTCATAATTCCCGGAAGAAGAAAAAACCTGGACTCCATTTCAGGATTGAAATAAACTCTTGTCTGAAGTTCAGGCTTTGGGAGCGGGGGAGGGGTAATTGAATATAACCTTATGTCCGGAGTTTTCTGCCAGGTCTTCCACTGATGTTCCATAAACATTCTGAGCATATAGCCGAGCGAAGTGCTTGCAGAGCTTCCGTCGCTTCCGTCGAGAACTGCCTGAAGAGGGGAATTTTCTCCCATCTGAAGTTTCTTTTCAAAACCGGCCGGAATGACCAGAAGTATTTTTGCTTTGTTAACATATAATAAATTTTCTGATTTTCTGCAGTCTTCATTAATATCCGTTATCTCAAAATATTCTCCTGCAGTCAGAATGGAATGAATTTCCCTCGATGCTTTTGATCTGTCTTCATCACAGAGAGTCACCTTGGTCTTTTTTACGTCCGTGGAAATTGCAGTTCCGAATATAATGAGCTGGACAACCGGAAGAGCAAACAGAACAACTCTGAGTTTTTTGTCTCGGAGAGTCTGAATCAGCTCCTTTCTTATGAGTGCTTTCAATGCAGTCGTCATAAAATCCTCTTGGGTGTATTTCTCGATGCCGCTGCCAGAACAAGGAAGCAGAATACAGTCAGAAAAATGAACTCTATATAATAAGCAGAAAAACCTGTCCCCTTCAGAAATATTGTTCTCAGCATCAGAAGAAAGTATTTTGCAGGAACAATGCCTGAAAGGATTCTGAGAGGAAGAGGCATCGAATCAATAGGGAAGACAAAATTGGAAAAGAAAAGAGAAGGAAGCATCGATGCAATGAGTGACACCTGGATTGCAGGCAGCTGTGATTTCAGCACGCTTGAAATTGTGATTCCTATCCCAAGTGCACCGATGGAAAAGAAAAGGTTCGTTATCAGAAGGTCTGCAATCCTGCCCTCAAATGGAAGCTCGAAAACCCATACAGCAACCGATGCAGAGATCAGACTCTGTATCATACTGATCGCAGTATATGGAATTATTTTTCCGAGTATGATTTCATGGGGACGGACTGGGGTGGAGATCAGCTGTTCCATTGTGCCTCTTTCCCATTCTTTTGCCGCTGTAAGAGAAGTCAGCATCGCCGACATGATTGCAGTTATCAGCACAATGATTCCGGGAAGCATGTAGTACCTGCTTTTCAGCTCAGGATTGAACAGTATTCTGGGTTTTATTTCAGGAACCGCAGGAGGATGTATTCCATACTGCAGAAAGGATTTCCGAAGAATTGAAAATTTATACTCATTAAAAAAAAGCTGAAGATAATTATAGCCTGCATTTGCTGAACCATTGTCGCTTCCGTCCAGAACTGCTCCTATCTGTGCTGTTTCTCCTCTGCTGATGTTTTTATGGAATTCTGAGGGAATGAACAGCCCTATCCTGATCCTGCCTTTCTGAACTGCATCCTGAATTTCATCAGGTTCGGATGTGACTGTCTTTGCTTCAAACCATCCCCCAGCCTGGATCTTTGAAATAAATTCTCTGCTCTGCATACTCCTGTCCTGATCGCAGATTCCTATTGGAATATGATCAATGTCAAAATTTACTGCATATCCGAAAAGAAGAATCAGAAATATCGGAATCACGAATGCAATGTACAGAGTCCTAAAATCTCTTATAATATGCAGACTTTCTTTCCAGGCCATTGCATAAATTCTACGGAACATTTGCCTTCTCCTCCAGACTTCCTATAAGGAATACAAATACATCCTCAAGACCTGCGGGAACTGTTTCCAGCACATCTGCCTGCAAGCCTAGATTTCCCAAAATTTCCCGAACCTTTAGCTTTGCGGATTCAACTGTCTCATCTGATTTGTCATTCAGTATTATGTGAAAACCTCTTCCAAGAGGATCAATTCTTCTGATCTCAGGGATTTTCTGAAGCTGAGGCGATGCGGCAAGCGGATTTCTGCACTGCAGATTCAGAATTGTTCCGGGGATAATGTCTCTTTTCAGATCCTCAGGACTTTTCAGCGCAGCAATGCTGCCTCTGTGCATCAGGGCTATTCTTGAACACTGTTCCACTTCATCCATATAATGAGAGGTAATAAAGACAGTTGTTCCTTTCTTCTGTAATGAAAATATAATTTCCCAGAAGACTCTTCTGGCCTGAGGATCCACTCCTGCAGTCGGTTCATCCAGAAAAAGAATTTCCGGTCCGTGAAGAATGGAACAGCCCAGTGCAAGCTTCTGTTTCCAGCCTCCGGGAAGTTCCTTAGTAATGAGTTTTTCCTTGCCCTCAAGTTCCGAAAGTTCAAGCACCTCCTTCATTTTCATATTCAGCGTCTCTCCTGCAATATTCCGTATCCCGGCAAAAAAACGGATATTTTCTTCAACTGTAAGATCGTCATACAGAGTGAATTTCTGGGACATATAACCGATCTTTTCCTTGATCCTTGCAGACTGTTCTGCAGCATCAAAACCTGCCACTGAAGCCCGACCTGAAGTAGGGGGTGTGATACCGCAGAGAATTTTGATTGTAGTGGATTTGCCGGCTCCATTTGCTCCCAGGAAACCGAATATCTCTCCTTTTTCTACAGTGAACGAAATATTGTTTACTGCATAAAAATCTCCATACCTTTTAATAAGTGAACTTACTTCTACTGCATTACTCATTCTGCCCTCCTGAAGATTCCATAAACACGTCTTCAAACGAAGGGTCTGCCTTTCTGACTTGGCAGTTCTGAATATTTGATTTTTCTATTATAAAATGTATTATTTTTCCTGAGTCTTCTTTTTCGGGAGGAAGGATAAGATGAATTTCAGTTCCGAAATGATAGCAGTTCAGATTAGGTACTGAGTTTTTCAGAAATTTCATCATTTCCTGACTGTTGTCTGATTTCACTGAAAGTATTCTGTTCTTCAGATTCTGCATCAGACTTTCGGGAGTTCCTTCTTTCAGCAGTCTTCCGTGAAAGATCAGACCGGTCCTGTGGCATCTCTCTGCCTCATCCATATAAGGAGTGCTGACAAGGATGGATACTTTCTGTTCTGAAAGACTGAAAAACAGCGACCATAGATCTCTTCTGGATACAGGGTCAACTCCGTTCGTCGGTTCATCAAGGATAAGGACTTTCGGTGAATGAATGATGGAACAGGCGATCGCAAGTTTTTTGTACATACCGCCTGACAGAGCACCTGCTTTTCTGTCCTTGAACTGACTCAGCTTTACAAAGCTGAGTATCTCATCTGATCTGGACTGAAATTTCCTTCCAGTAATTCCCAGAAGCATACTGAAAAATTTCATATTTTCATATACAGTAAGATCACTGTACAGTCCGTATGCCTGCGGCATATAACCCAAATGTTCTCTCGCCTTTTCAGGAAATTTTTTTACATCTATGCCGTTTACAGTAACCTCACCTTCCTCATTTTCGAGAACTCCTGTAATCATCCGGAGGGACGTTGTCTTACCTGCGCCGTCAGGCCCAATCAGTCCATAAATTTCTCCCTCATTCAGCGAAAGGGTCAGCGAGGAAACAGCTTTAACCGAGCCGAAACTTCTTGAAAGATTTTTTACTGAAACTCTTGGAATACTTTCCATATCATTCTGCGGCTGAAATTTTTACATCGGCGGGCATTCCCGGTTTCAGTATTTTCTTGGGATTGTCCAGGCTTATCTTGACTGCAAAAACAAGCCGGGATCGGGCATCGGCTGTCTGAACATTCTTCGGGGTGAACTCTGCTCTGTCTGAAATATGAGTGACTGTTCCAGGAGAAATTTCATTCATTCCGTCTGCTTTCACTTCAGCTTTCTGTCCGAGTCTGATTCGCGGGAGTTCTCTTTCCGGTATATATATTTTAATGAAAACCCTGCTCAAGTCAGCTGCAGTCAGGATTGGTGCACCGGGCATCACTACCTCTCCTTCCTCATAGTTCCTGGTGAGAACCGTGCCGTTCCTGTTTGCTTTGAGAACAGTTTCCTTGAATCTGGTATTTGCTTTGGAAAGAACCGCTTTGATCTGCTTTGCTCCTGCTCTGGAAGCCTCCCACTGAGAAAGTGTAACATTGTACCTTGTCTGAAGAGATTCCAGATTCTGCTGAGTGATTGAACCCGCCAGAAAAAGCTCTTTTCCCCTTCTGAGTTCAGACTTTGCATTTTTGAAATTTGCTTCTGCAAGTTCAATATTTCTGCCTGCAGCTTCGAGACCTGCGCCTGCTGCATCCAGATCGGCCTGTATTTCATCTCCCTTGATTACAACAAGGGTTTCTTCCTTTACAAAACTGTCTCCCTCATCTACGGAAATTTTCTCAATCCTGCCGGGAACAATTGATGCAATGTGAATTTCATTCACTTCAATAGAACCGGACCCGGAAAGGGAGTCTGTTTTTTCTGTTCTGCAGGAGACTGCAAAAAATATAAAAAGATATATTATTAAATAATAATATAATTTTCTGTTCAAGTTCATCTGTTCTTCCTTTGGGAATCTGTTTCAAATCCTGAAAAAATATCTGTCGGCTCCTCTATGAATCTTTCCAGATCAGCTATGGAAATGTACAGATCGGAAAGGTTTTTTAGATAATCCACTTCCAGACGAAAATGCAGAAGTTCAGTGTCTGCCCAGTCATTATATGTTGCAGCTCCGTTCTTTCTTGCAGTCTCAGCCGCATCCCTTGCAGCCTTGGATCTGTCCAGATTCTTTTCCCTGGAATTGATTCCCTTTTTGATGCTCTGAATTCTGTCTGTCAGAATGGAATAATATGCCTCAAGCTGATTTCTGACATCTTCTGCAATCGACTCAGCCTTTATTTTCTGTTCCTGGGATATAAGATATTTTTTTTTATTCTTTCCCCAGTCCCAGACCGGCATTGACGCCTGAATGAATCCTGTATAAATTGTTCCGAATTTATCCTGCAGGAGATACGGATTTGCTTCATCCGCTTTCATCCCGACTGCCACAGCCGGAAGCATATCTGATTTTTCCATCTCGGAAAGTTTGCCGGCCTGTTTTGCCTGTATCCCTGCTGCCTGTGCTTTCCAGAACACCGGAGTAAATGTGCTGAGATTCAGAGAGAATACCCGTTTCAGTTCATCCGGATGAATCTTCAGTGATCCGCTGATTTCTATTTCTTCCTTGATAGGAAGATTCAGCAGAAGTTTGAGCTGATCTGTTCCTGCCTTGTACCTGTCCCTGGTCTCAGAGAAAAATGTTTCAGACTCGGAATTCTCTGCCCGTATTCTGAGCAGTTCAATTTTTGTCACACTGCCTGCCTTGAATTTTGCTTCAGTGTCCTTCAGTCTGTCGGAACTTCTTTTAAGTGATTCCTCCGCAAGATGAACCATCTCTTTCAGAAAGACTGCCTGAATGAATGCCTTTCTGATTTCGTACTTTGAAGACTGCAGTCTGTCTTTCAGCAGAAGTTTGGCGGCCTCTTCTCCCAGCTGGGCTGCTTCTTCTGCTCTGCTGATTTTTCCTCCTGAATATAAAACATATCTCATCTGAACTGCGAGAGAATAGTTGTTGTGAAATCCCAGTCTGGGTTTCAGTGCAAGATCAGTCCCCGGCACCATTTCTATCCTGCCTTTGAGAGCCGGGTCAATATATGTATAACCCGCCGTTGCACTGAAATCAGGAAGCTGATTGGACTCTGCAATTTCCTTTTGGTACTGACTGATTGCCAGATCCGATTTCTGAATGCGTATTCCTATATTGTTCTTCAGGCCGATTTCCACGCAGTCTGAGAGGGTCAGCAGTTTCGCTTTTTCCGAATAGGCCGGGAGGCATACTGTCAGAAGCAGAACAGAGAATTCTCTTTTCATAGTTTCTCCTTTAGTAAGTGAGTAATCACTCTTTTTCTAATCAAAAAAATAAAATTCGGTTTTTTTTCCCGATATGCCGAACAGAATTTGGTTTACCAGCATTTCTATGTCCTTTTTATCATCATAATCATCCTTAGGAAGAAGAATTATTCTTCTGTACAGATATGCGCCGCCGATTGAAATCATACAGGAGAATACTGCTTCTGGAGGGATTTTAGCCAGTTCTCCCTTTTTCTGGAACCCTTGAATCAGTTCTTTCAGGTTCGGCCATACCTTTTTTTTGAATTCCTTTATAATAAATTCTCTTAGATCTTCATTGACCGGAATTTCCTGGACCAGGATTTTCAGATATTTGCTGTATTTCGCTGCAAACATAATCCGTTCAGCAATGAAATAAGTCAGAAATTCTTTGAATGAAGAGTAATTTCCCTTGAATACCTTGTTGACTGCCTGAAAGGCAACGGGAATAAAAAGTTTTGCAATGACAGGAACGGTAATCTGAACAAGCAGATCTTTTTTTGACTTGTAATGCTTGAAGATTGTGCCTTCAGCTACGCCGGCCTTCTCTGCAATCATGCTTGTTGTCGCCCCATTGAACCCTTTTTCTGAAATAATGTCTACTGCGGCAAGGAAGACAAGCTTCTGCTTTTCAGTCATATCTCCAAAGTCAATTTCGGGCGGTTCAGGAATGGGTGTTTTCTTTTTTCTGTCTGAATTCATAAGTGAGTGATTACTCACTTTATTCATAGACTTAAAACTGTCAAGAAAATTTTTCTCCTGACTGACCCTGCCCGGTCAGGAGATATGCTTTAATGATTATGTCTGAACTGTATCTGCAGTTACAGAGAGAATTCTTATTCCAGAATTTTATTCAGGCACTCAAGGATGTATTCTTCCTTTTCACTGATGCTTTTTCCGAATCCAAGCATCCCGCCTTCTTTGACTGCAGACGCAACGTCAGTTGCAATGCCCATCAGCATTCTGTTGAATTCAATTCTTTCTGGAATGTTTTTTCCTTTCAAGATATAATTTGCACATCCTATAATAATAACACATGCATTCATTGTTTCTTCAACAGATCCGCCGACTGAACGGGCCTTGGCGTCCTTGACAAATTGAATGATTTTTGAATTCAGCTGTGCAAGTGCGATAATCTCTTTGTTTGTTTCAATTTCCTCAGGAAATTTCTGCATTCTGTCCAGATTTTTTCTTTCTAGTAAATTGCATCCAACTTCTCGATTATTCTATCTCCTTCTATCCCACAAAGTTAAAAGCCGAAAGCAAAAGTGGATTGCGTCTCTTTCATAATAAGGTGTTATGAACTAAACGGGGTAAAATTTTCTTTCTAGTAAATTGCATCCAACTTCTCGATTATTCTATCTCCTTCTATCCCACAAAGTTAAAAGCCGAAAGCAAAAGTGGATTGCGTCTCTTTCATAATAAGGTGTTATGAACTAAACGGGGTAAAATTTTGCCTCAATTTAAAAGCCCGACTATTGTGAAGATATACCTCTGGTATCCAAGAAAAACTTGGCTGTAAAAAATGTCAATCTCATTCAAAATTTAGTATTCAACGTTCCTCATTAATCATGGTGCTCGCGCCTTTGGTCGAAAGTAACCGTTCAAATAAGTATGCGTCTTTTTTAATCCTTCAATCGTTTTTCTAGCTGAATATGAATAAACAACGGTTAGCTGCATCTTTTTAAAACAGTCTGGGCAGTTTTGTGGTTTTGCTTCAAAGCTATTCTCAATCGCTTGTGCCCAAGTTCTTTGTTCGATGAACTCAAGCTTTTCCTTGATGCGGTTTGCATAGATTCCATAATAACGAATCATTTTTCGGTTTGGTTCAGGTAGAAAAAATAACATTCGCGCCATGAATTCATAAACATCAATTGTTTGTTCCTGAAAACATTTCTCTCGTGTATCTTTCTCTACCCAACTCTTGTATCGAAATGTAACAGTTGCTAGTCCGGTTGGTTGCCTTGGCGAGCTTGCCGAACCATCATCTACTTTTTGAATTTGCGAATTGTGAAAAAATCCTGATGCAATATACTCCGCTGTTCTAAATAATGGTTCTTTCTCATCGCCTGCAATCGGCTGAAAATATACATGAAAACCATTTTTGTATTTATTCTGGATAACAAGAGATTCCGCTTTCGTAAGGACTTTTTCTTTTTCGTAATGTTTACAAAAAGCTTTCATCCATGAGAAGGCAAATTTCTTGTATCTTAAAAACGAGAGATGCAAAACTTCTTTCGTTTCTTTGTGGATAATTGCCGTAGTCCCCACGAGATGAACATGAGGATTAAAATTTAAACTATTGCCGCATTTGTGTAGGGTGGCAATACTTCCGGGTAACCAATCTTTGTCAGTGATTGTAAATTCTTCCTTCTTAAATTTCAGTTTTGCGAATTTGATTAATTCTTTCTTGTAAACCTCAGCCGCGATAGAAATCATATCTTCGACTTCGCCTCTTCTTTGAAAAAGTAAATTAGAAACAGTCCCTGGAATGGTAAAGGTAATATGAATATGCCGCAAGTCTATGTTTAGTATATGAGAAAGATTAACCGACCAACCAAATAGTTTCTTGCGATAGCAAGACAAGCAAAGTCTTGATTTACAACTAAATGGAACGATTAAATTTACATCGCATTCTTCACAAGAATATCTTTGAAACCCATTCTGAAAATTCCCACAACCTAAAAGCTTTTCCACCTCTTCTATTTTTCCGTCCGAAAGTTCTCCATACTTCGACAAGAATCTTGTGTTATAAATTCGCTGAAACTCTTCCCAATGATTTATCCAGATAGATTTGTATAGACTCCATCTTTCGAAAGCGGGAAGGTAAGCTGGTTTAATTTTTTCGGTTGAACAAATATACAAAGTAGTCTGACTCCTACTCTATATAGGTCAGAAAACGAAAAAGATGTGCAAATTAACGAAGCCCCAACGGGGCGCAATACTCTTCGCTTGGGCGTCAGTTCAACCCATGCAAACATTCATGCATATATAATTTCCAAAAGAATTTCGAGCAGTTAGATTCCTAAACGACCTATTCAACATTACTCATTCACTATTAACCATACATCAAGTTGCAGTCCATCTTGCGGTTCATGTAGCAGTTCAACTATACTCTCAAAATTCCCTGACTAAAGATGGACTGCAATATGAACCGCAACATAAACTGCAACAAGGGAATAAGTAATACAAAACCAAGTCTTTGGATATGTTATTCAAGATGATGAAAATGATATTCAAACCGATGGTAATGTTATCCAAGCTCTTCATTATGCTTACTAGGCGCATTGTTACATCTAATTGAACTCATGGTAATGTAATTCAAACCCTTCATTATGCTTATGAAGCTCATCGTTACATCTAATCAAACTCATGGTAATGTAATTCAAACCCTTTATTATACTTATGAAGCCCATCGTTGCATCTAATCAAACTCATGGTAATGCTATTCAAGCTCTTCATTATGCTTATGAAGCTCATCGTTGCATCTAATCAAACTCATGGTAATGTAATTCAAACCCTTCATTATACTTATGAAGCCCATCGTTACATCTAATCAAACTCATCGTTATGCTATTCAAGCCCTTCATTATACTTACAAAGCCCATCATTACATCTAATCAAACTCATGGTAATGTAATTCAAACCCATCGTATCTTCTATCGGTGTTCATCGTCCTTATCGGTGGTAATCTTTGAATATTTCATTTAGGATAAAAAAATGTAGGTAACGTTATGGAGGCAATGCAGTATGCTGACCGGTTACCAATTGACAGACGAAAGATATTTTAAACCATGAATCCGTAATGACTAAAAAGATTTTATTTATGCTGTTTCTATTTCTGACTTTTTCGGAAACGATTTACGCTCAGGCGAAACAAGAAAAGGAAAAAACCAAAGATGCATTTGTAGAAGAAGACCCTGAGTCTCCAGCAGTAGATAGATTTAGAAAAAGAGATTTTGAATTGGGGATTCGTTTCGGACTTGGATACCACGGAGAAGATAGATTCGAATCGCAAATCAAAAATTATAAATCAGAATCTTCGCCTTATATAATCAGTTCCACGCAAGTGAGCCCGATTCGGAATACGACTAATTATGAATTTCTCGCGAGGATTCGTTTGTATGAAAACAGTAAGGTAGGATTTGTTTATGGAAATACTCAGTTCAATCGGTTTCACTTAACTGAGGTTACTAGTCTTTATGCGCCAAGTGTATATACAGCAACTCAGCTTAATTTCAATTTAAAAGTAGAATATTTTTTTCTTATGTATACACATGAATTCAAATTCAAACATTTCTTTGTAGAAGCAGGAATGGGAATGGGAATTAATACCGTTAGTTGGCAGACCAATGGGAACACTGTATCTAGATTTGAATACGCACCGCAAACGGGATTCATGGTAGGAAATGGTCTTGGCTATAAACTAGAATCATCCATAAATAAAAAAATCTCCGACAATTTTGTTTTACAATTCGGCGGTTTTTATAATTACTATACTGTGCCTTCCTTCAATGGAACTTTCAACGATGACAGTGGTTCTTTTTATCTCAGGTCTGATGGAAGCATTGCTCCACTTTCAACTTCTGCCTTCAAGGATTCAATCATTGATACAAATTATGCATCAAGACAATTAGATATGAGAGCGGGAAACATAGTAATCTTTACCTCTGTTCTTTTTCGATTTTCTCTTTGAAAGAGGAGCCGTTTTCAAATTGTAATTATTCACGTAGAGGAAAAATTAGGCTATATCCATAGTTATGTCTAATAGTGAGAAGAACTTTTGGAATGGTATCGTATTAAAATGATCCACGGGCTATTACTAATCTTTTTTTTGTTTTTCCATTCCAATTGTGATGGAGAAAAACCATCGGCGGCTAAGCCTAATTATCTGTCATTGCCTTACGCGTTCTCAAAGGCAGGAATTGAGAATGACAACACTAGTATAGCCGATCATAATAAACTACAAAATCAAATTAGCGTCTATAGAGAAATATACAATGACGCACTAGGACTCTATAAGAGTAAAAAATACTTAGACTCAGTGAGCAAATATGAAGAAGCAATGAATATATTTGTAGAAGCAGAAACATACTATCATTACGGAAAAAGCTTAATGAGCATTGGAAAATTTCCAGAAGCAATCAAGGCTTACGAAATTTCGGATGCGCTAGATTATGAAAATAAAATTAACCTCTACTACAATCTCGCCTGTGCTTATAGTCTTTCTACTGAATTGGAATCCTCAGCAAAATACTTACAACTTTCCATACAAAAAGGATTTAAGCATTTTAATATTCTAGAACAAGATTCCAATTTATCATTTGTCAGAAAAAATCCAAAATGGAAACAAATCCTGATTCACCTCACATCGGATAAACATCTAACAAAGAATCCAAAAGATTTTATAACAAACCAAAACAAAAAACTAAAACTAAAAAGTAATTCTAAAAATTTTATCTACGGAACAAAAGAAGAAGATCGAGATAATATCGAACTAGAACTCTTCGAAGGAATTGCATTCTATCGAGAAGAAATTACAGATAAAGACGGGTTCCTCACCGTGATTACAAGAGAAGGATCTTACAAAGCAGCCAAGGACACACTTCAAATTGAACTAAAAAAAGGACGCAAAGAAACTAATCATCCATCGGAAACAGTAAAAACAAACTTAGAACTCTCAACGGTTCAGCCGATTTCTTTCGAGTTAATTTATAAAGAAAGCTTAAATGGATTTATGAAAAATGATTTTGTAATATATGGGGATGATACAGTGTATGCGCTCGATAAGAAAGCCTGCGCTTATATTAAAGACGAAGAAAAAATAGATTGCGGGGAATGTAAGAAGCAGTATGAGCAGAAAGGATACTTCTGCGCATACTAACTATTTACCGATAAATTATTTTACAGGTTGACCATCTTTGAATGGACCTTCATACACTAATTTACCATCTTTTTCTTTTACAACTCCCTTACCGTTTAAGAGATCATCTTTAAAATCTCCCGCGTAAGTTCTACCTTGTCTTGTGGTAAATGTGCCGTTGCCGTTAAACTTTCCATCAACAAACCAACCAACATATTTAGTTCCTTTAGAACCGAGTAATGTGCCGTAACCGTTAAACTTGCCGTCTTTCATTTGACCATCGTATTGATCACCGTTGGCATATTTGTAAACGCCGGCTCCATCCATTGTTCCATCTTTAAACTCGCCAATGTAATTATCACCGTTAGCGAATAAAAGGTTTCCCTTGCCATTAAATTTTTCATTTTTAAATTGTCCCTGGTATTTGCTTCCATCGGAAAAACTTAACGCACCTTCTCCGTTCTTGCAATCACCAACACAATCGCCAGAGGCAGCACGGGATGCATTTGTCGCAACAGTTGAGGCTGTTTTTGCTGCATCGGAAGCTTTTGTGTCTTCTTTTTTTGCAGGCGGCTCTTCTTTTTTATCCCCGGAAGAACAGTTCGTAAGGCTAGTCATTGCCAATAAGGTCAATACTAAGGTTAGTAGTATGCTTCTTTTAAAATTCATATTAAAAAATCTCCTTTTTTTACAAATACGGACAATTATTCGTATTAGCATAAAGTAATTTTATTATAAAATAGTATTTGGTCTATCATTTTTCTTTGTTCTTGCTATTCCCAATAAATCAAATCCATTTCTTACTAAAAAATGGGTGCTACCTTACCTTTATCCCTAGATTTTGTTCTATTTGTTAAATCTCCTTCAATATTCATTCACTTGGTTTTCACAAAGGGATAAAGGTAAGGTCCGGGCTTTCACCTACTGTCAAAAAATTGTATTCACAATTTTTTGACACCGGTTCAATCCCTAGCACATAGCAAAGAAAAATCCTTTCCTAATTTGTATTTTTTCCCGCACAAAAAGAATTTTCTACACCTAGTATTTGTATGATAATCTTTCGAAATAAAAACAAATACTTACTCGATAAAATTGAAGATCGCAACCATACTGTCTCAACTCTTACGATTCAACTTTCGTCCAACAAATGCGGATTGGGTAGAACTTGGTGAACTGGCTTTAGCCTTTGGAAAATCTCGCTGCTGGTTGTTTGTCTATTTACTCAAATTAGACATAGTTGGTATGTGGCACCTTTTACGAAAAGCCAGATTGAGCTTTGGAGTTCCAACGATCCCAAGGTTAGAACTAAAGATTTTTTCGACTTTGCAACGTGTCCGAGAAAATTTTACTCGTGGGTATCATGTAAAAGTTTAGCAAAAACCTATTTCGAACTATTAAGAGCCAAGCGTAAATCGTTTGTTAGCTGCACTGCAAGCTCAGGTCTACCATGAAAAGCGGCAGGCGTATTTTGAAGCAAAGCAATCTTCCAGACTTCATCGACCCTTTTACAAACTAGCGACTGAATGGCATTAACCGCAGGATTAATATCTACGCCTCCGCGTGGAACCATTCCAACAACAGCGCGGAGAATGGCAACATCACTCGATAAGATTTTTACTTCCTGGATAATACTTACATAAAGACCTGTCGGATGAGCCGCGAAAATTTCTCCTATGACAGAATGCACTTCCTTACTTCCCTTCATCTGCGATCCATCAAAACCAACGATGTCTCCGTCTTCTAAAACTAAATCAGACATTCCTTTTGCATTTTGATTGTTCCAAGCTTCAATCCAAGTCTTATATAGCAAACGGACATTAGCCTCTTCTGTGTGTGGGTTCATTTTAAGATCCTGGTTTTAGTAAAAGGAACGCACGAAGACTTAGAAAATAATTTGAATACATAGGAAAGTCCTTTCGTCTTCGTGGTAATAAATTATAGTTTAATTCCGACTGCCTCGCAATCAGCTACGGTCATAATTTTTACTAACTCAGCAAATTTAACCTTTGGCTCCCAACCCAGTTTAGTTTTAGCTTTAGCGGGGTTACCTAAAAGTTGCTCCACTTCGGTAGGGCGATAAAAACGTGGATCTATAGCGACTATCGTTTCACCAGTTGCAGCATTGAGACCGACTTCTTTTTCTTCTTTTCCTTTCCATTCTACTTTGATACCGGCAATAGAAAAAGACAATTCAATAAACTCTCTAACAGAATGCATTTCATTCGTTGCGACAACATAGTCATCTGGCTTGTCTTGTTGTAACATCATCCACATCATGTTTACATAATCAGGAGCATATCCCCAGTCACGTCTTGCATCTAAGTTTCCAAGCGTGAGTGTTTTCATTTTCTTAGCTTTGATTCCTGCAACTCCAAGAGTGATCTTGCGGGTAACGAATGTTTCTCCACGTCGAGGTGATTCATGGTTGAACAGAATTCCATTAGAAGCATGAATTCCAAATGCCTCGCGGTAATTCACGACTATCCAGTAAGCATATAATTTTGCGACTGCGTAAGGTGAACGCGGATAAAAGGGAGTTTTCTCTGTTTGAGGAACTTCTTGCACAAGTCCATACAACTCTGAAGTGGATGCTTGGTAAAAACGAGTCTTAACTCCTGTCTCATTGATTGCATCTAGAAAACGAAGAGTTCCAACGGCGTCTACTTCCGCAGTGTATTCAGGAACTTCAAAAGAAACTCCTACATGGGATTGTGCTGCAAGGTTGTAAATTTCATCTGGCTGAACTTTTTCAAGGATACGATTCAAATTGCTTGAATCAGTCATATCGCCATAGTGTAAGTGTAGATTTGGATTGTCTTTTAAATGCTCAATTCTATTTCGATTGAATAGGCTGGCGCGTCTAACGATTCCATGCACTTCGTAATTTTTATCTAGTAAGAGTTCTGTTAAGTAAGAACCGTCCTGTCCGGTAATCCCAGTGATGAGTGCTTTTTTCAAAATATTCTCCTTAGCTAATAACCAAATTCACATGTTGTAAATTCGGGAGTTTATCTTTTAACTGTTTTTTTATTTTTTCTAATTCGGCAAGTTTATTTGCATATAGTGTATGACCCAAATTAAAAAAAACACCCTCTAGCTCTTCATCCGATTTAACGTGTTTTAACGTAGAACGAACTTTTTTGGCGGCTTGTTTAACGGATTCTTCAAATATTTTTTCGGTATCTAGTTCCAGTTCTGCTTTGAACTTTAATCGGTTCGGACCTAATACTACAGTTCTAACGTCTTTGTAAGATTTGATATGCGGATTGTTATCTAGAACTTCAAGAAGTTGTTTTAATTCATATTCAGGAATTGCTCGATCTAGAAGGAATTTCTTGTTTTCAATTGCTAGATGGATGGCAATCCAACCCATTAGTAGCCCAATTAGAATACTTGCAACAGCGTCAAATGTATTATTACCCGTTAGCTCCGTTGTAACGATACCAACTAACGCAAGTAATAGACCTATGATAGCTGCAAAGTCTTCCCAGAAAACAGCGCTGATAGAGGGATCAATGGATTCATTTAAGTAAGTAAAAAATTTTTTAGTTCTACTTGCTGCTTGTGCTTTAATTTCTCCAATTACAACAAAGAAGGAGTAACCTTCTACGATCATTGATACCACTAAAATAATTTCTATAATCACTTGCTCAATTCCCGCCGGTTTGTGTGGGGCGGAAATAATCAGATCATGCACTCCGTGGTAAACGGTCACTCCGCAACCCAAAACAAAGATTCCCATTGCAGAAACTAGGTTCCAAAAAAACCTCTCTTGTGAGTGTCCATAATGATAGATATCTGATGCACCCTTTTCTCCACGCTTAATACCTAACAACAAAAGAGCTTGGTTCATAACGTCTGCAATCGAGTGAATTGTTTCAGAAAGAAGTGCCGAGGAGCCACTAAAGAAAAATCCAATTGCTTTTGCGATTGCAATAATCGCATTTCCTAAGATCGCCACTATAATCGGTTTTGTTTGATTTGAAATTGCCATAGGATGCAAATTAATCAGAAAGCATATTTATTCAAATACATTTTTTAGTTTCCGTTCAACTCTTTAATACTGCCAGATGTGCTTCTACTGATTCAGCGAGAGCTTCTAACTCGTAGCCACCTTCGAGAAAAGAAATAATTCTTCCCTGGCAAATTTCCTTTGCCTTTTTGCAGATAATCTCTGTAAACTGCTCATAGGCATCGGTAGACAAATCCATTCCACCTAAAGGGTCTTCCCTGTGCGCATCAAAGCCTGCTGATATCAAAATAAATTCAGGCTGAAACTTATCTATTGCTGGAATAATTTTTTCTTTGAATGCGTTGAAATAATCCTGATTAGATGAGCCTCTTCTTAGCGGTATATTTAGATTATACCCTAAACCCTTTCCCGTTCCCTGATCTTTCTCAGCTCCGGTGCCGGGATAGAAGGGATATTGATGAGTTGAAATAAAATAGACTGAGTCATCTGAATAAAAACTATTTTCAGTTCCATTTCCATGATGGACATCCCAATCTAGAATTAAAACTTTTTTAATTCCTTTGGATTGCAGATACTTGGTAGTAATCGCTACATTATTAAACATGCAAAATCCCATTGCGTGGTATTTTTCTGCATGATGTCCGGGAGGTCGAACTAGCGCAAATCCAGTATTAACTGCACCACTTAATATAGTATCAGCTAAAACAATTCCTGAACCACTAGCCAATGCTGCCGCTTTATATGATCCGGATGAATAAGGGGTATCTGGATCAAAATGTCCAGCTCCCATTTTAACTCGTTTTTGGAAATCTTGTATGTAAGATATAGTATGAATGGAAGCAATTTCTTCTTCTGTAGCTTCTCTTATTTCTGGTTGAATGAGTTCTTTAAAATAGGACTTGGTATGTAGTTTATCTAGAATAGAGGTTAATCGCTTGTAATTCTCCGGGTGTTGACCTGTTTCATGGTCTAAAAATTCTTCTCTATAAGCAATTGCTGTATTACTCATTATTGTAATTTTTCATTTAAAAAAATGTATTTTGTCCAATTGTAAATCCAGGAAAATCCAAGAATTACAATTACAACATTTGCATCTGACTTCAGATAAAACGTTAGTCCCCAGAAGAAAGGAATTAGCATAAATAAAAAATAGGCTGTGAGTAAATATAAAGAGCCTGTATTTTTCCAGTTTAGAGCAGAACTTCTTAATGCAGTGGCTACGGAAGAGTAACCCAATTCAAAACCAAGTGATTTACGGGCTAATTGAAAGAATGCTATAAATAGAATTGTGATTAGGGTTGAATATATCATATTTTTTAGTTGTAGAGACTGACCTCACCCCGTCTTCCAGACCGCCCCTCTCCTTAAAGGAGAGGGGCTTAGTTCTAGAAAATTTTTCAGTTAATATAAAATTGGGGTGAGGTAAGGAAATTCTACTTACAGCATGTCCTTTACATCGTTTCTTTCGCCAACTAATTCATCATGTGTAATTTTGAATTTTTCTTTGCCGAAATCATTGAGTGGAACACCTTGAACGATTTTATAATCTTTTCCATCTGAAGAGATTGGGTAACCAAAGATTAGCCCCTTCTCAACACCGTAACTTCCATCAGAGTGAACTGCAACACTGAACCAATCTCCTGATTTTGTAGGAGTGGTTAGATTTACAACTGTGTCTACTACTGCGTTAGCCGCAGATGCAGCACTGGAAGAACCACGAGCTGCAATGATAGCCGCGCCGCGTTTTTGAACTGTAGAAATAAAATCTCCCTTTAACCAAGCTTCGTCTTTGATTAAATCTGTAGCAGGTTTGCCGTCAATTTTTGCATTGTAGAAATCAGGATATTGTGTAGCAGAGTGATTTCCCCAAATTGCTAAATTGGTTACTTTAGATACCGGATAACCAGCTTTTTGCGCTAATTGTGTCTTTGCACGGTTTTCATCTAACTTGGTTAATGCAAACCATCTGTTAGAAGGAATTCCCTTTGCGTTATTCATCGCAATGAGGCAGTTGGTGTTACAAGGATTACCCACAACGAGAACTCTTACATCGCTATTTGCTTTTGCTTCGAGTGATTTACCTTGTTTGGTAAAAATTCCACCGTTGATTTTTAGAAGATCTCCTCTTTCCATTCCAGCTTTTCTTGGAACCGAACCTACTAGAAGAGCCCAATTAATGTCGTTGAATGCTACATCTAATTCAGATGTAACTGTAACTTTTTGTAATAATGGGAAAGCACAATCGTCCAATTCCATTACAACACCTTTTAGCGCAGGAAGCGCTGGTTCCAATTCTAATAATTGTAACTCTACAGCAGTGTCAGGACCAAACATTTGCCCTGATGCAATTCTAAATAATAGGGAATATCCTATTTGCCCCGCTGCTCCTGTTACCGCAACTTTTACTGTTTTACTCATATTTTCTCCTTATTTACTTAATTCTTCGTCTATAATTTTTTGAAAAGCTCCAATGGGTTGAGCTCCTTCTACAAAAATTCCATTAATAAAAAATGCTGGAGTTCCATTCACACCAACAGCCTGACCGTCTGCGACATCAGCTTCAATCTCAGAAGAAATTTTTCCTGAGTCCGCCAAACAGGCATTAAACTTGGTTTTATCTAAACCCGCTTTATCAGCTAATAAAATAACATTTTCTTTTACAAGATTCTCTGCATTGTCAAACAATAGATTGAAATACTCCCAATACTTATTTTGTTCAATTGCACAATTGGCTGCTATATGAGCAAACATTGCATTGCGGTGAAAGGGAAGAGGATAATCACGAAATACCCAACGAATTTTATCTTTGTATTGCTCTCGCAATTGTCGAGTAGTAGTCTGACTTCTCTTGCAATAAGGACATTCAAAATCAGAAAATTCAATTACTGTAACCTTTGCTTTTTCAGGACCGATGGAAGGATTTCCTTTTTCAGCAACTACTTGCTTCACCTGTTTTACATCTTCCATAAAGAAATCAACTTTGTATCTCTTGCTAAGCTCACCGTAGTATTCTTGTTCTTTTAGATTTTTGAGATAGCCAACAATTTTATCTTGAACTGTCTCGAGTTTTGCTCCACCAAATTGATCTTTATACTGTTCGTAAATGGCTTGGATTTCGGTAGCAGAGGGAGTGTAGGAGCCAACGCCTTTAGATATAACTTCGTTTGGTTTGATGTTCTTTTCTTTAGCTTCGAGTTCCAGAATCTTGTCATTGGCATATTGCTCGAAGGTTCGCTTTAATCCATCAACATAATCCTTTTTTAATTTTACGACCATTGCAGGTTTTTCTTTTTCCAAATCAGATTCAGTGAATTTTTTACCGTTAATCTCGATATAACTTTTTGGTTTAAAATAATTGATAAGCGCCGGTATGCTAAAGGCAACATAAAGAATTGTAAATGCAGATAGAGCCAAAAGCCCTTTTTTTCCATTGTCCATAAACTAGAATATTTCTCCTATTTAACCAAAATCAATGTAAATCCTTAATAAGCAAATCAAATAATCGCCGACTTCCATACTTGATTAAAACTGATTCGGATGGTAGTTTTGGGGGTGGGGTTCTCTGATGCGCTTATAAACTATCCGATGCGAGATTTGGTTTCGTTTAGGTAACTAGAGGGTCGGTCACACTTTCGAATGACATTCCTTTTACCATCCTATAACCAAACGATACACACACTACCACCTAGCAAGGGCTTCTCTTATACTCTATCTAGGGCTTGGAAGGGCAATCAGAACCTATACTGCGAGTATAGGGGAAGTCCTTGTTAACCCATACTTGGTAAAACGTTATCTTATCGGAAGCATATACACAGCATTAACCTCTCAACAACCATGCAAGTAAACAAATAGCACTTAATTCCGTATTAGAGCCAGAAAGTGTCGAACTGCATAGCTTGGATGATGGTGAACATTAAGCGATGGGTGGATTATTTGTAAAAAATGAGAATTACACAGAGTAACCCCTCTCTATACAATTCCGATTGTAGGGAGAGGGGCAACACAGACAGACAATTCAACGTCTATAAAATTGGGGTAAGGTAAGCAGTTTCCATAAAGGCAAAATTCTTAAACTGTCTTACTTTCTAGCTTTGTCTGTTAAAGCGCCGAAGAAAGTTACAATTGATTTAACTTCTTCGTCAGTAAGTTCTTTGTTTAATTGGTGAAAGCCCATTTTTTTGACTGCATCTTCTATGGTAGCAATACTTCCATCATGAAAATAAGGATCGGTTAATAAGATGTTACGTAAAGATGGAACTTTGAAGAAGAATTTTTCTGCTTCATTTTTTGTAACATTAAATCTTCCTAAATCTTCTGTCTTATACGCATTACGCTCTCCTAATTTACGATAGCTTGTTCCGCCAAGAGTTGCTCCATAATGACAGCCAACACAACCTACTTCAATGAAAGTAGAAAGACCTTTTTCTTCTGCTGGGGTTAATGCCTTTAAGTCTCCCTTTAACCAATCATCTAAACGATCAGATGTTTTTAATGTGCGCTCAAAGGCTGCAATTGCTTTTGCTAAATTATCGTAGGTAAGATTTTCTTTTTCATTTGGAAATGCTTTAGCGAATAACGCGGGGTATTCGGTCTTTGCTAGTTTTTCTAATACCGCTTTTTCAGAAGGCATTGCCATTTCACCCGGATTGAGGATTGGACCTTTTGCTTGATCGGCAAGAGTTGCTGCTCTTCCATCCCAGAATTGTGCGATATGAAATCCTGCATTCAATACGGTCGGTGAATTTCTATCTCCATTTTTTCCAAAGGCTCCTGTTGATGTAGGCTTGTTATCCACTCCGCCTTTTTTATCTTTTACATTATGACAGCTATTGCAGGATTGTGAATCATTTACAGAAAGACGATTGTCAAAGTATAATTTTTCGCCGAGGCTTACTAATTCTGCTGAATCTTTTTCTCCGCCTGGCATTTTATCGGGAAGTGTTCCGATTGCTGCGTTTGCTTTTTTTTGTAGTTCTAATGATTGCTTCGAAGGTCCGCATACAACTGCAAACATAAGAATCATTGGTAATAGTATAATTTTTTTCATGTTCTAATTCTCCTTTTTTGTAAATTAGACATATTAGAATGGGAGAATATTGTAAATAAGAATAATTCTAACTGACGAGAAGGGGAGCGTTTGTTTTAGAGAAGGTGTGATGGGAGAACGACGGGAATTGAACCCGCGACAGCCAGTACCACAAACTGGAGCTCTACCAACTGAGCTACATTCTCCATTTTTTTGTTGTTGAATAGGTCTTTTGACCCGAGAGGGACTCGAACCCCCGACCCTCTGCTTAGAAGGCAGATGCTCTATCCAGCTGAGCTACCGGGTCTAAAATTTCGGGATGACTGGGATTGAACCAGCGACCCTCTGCTCCCAAGGCAGATGCGCTACCGCTGCGCTACATCCCGCTTTTTTAAACCAATTATGCCATTTTGGTAGAACCGATGTATTCGTCAATCACTCTTAGAGTTTATTAATCTTTCTAGGTCTGACTTTAATTCTGCCTGTTTATTCAAATAAACCTCAACAGGAAGAATAAATAGACTGTTCATCTCTGGATTCGTTAGATTTAGGTGTTGGATCTTGATGAAGTCTTTCTCTGTGCAAATTAGAAGATCAAAATTTTTCAATTCCATAAATAAATCGAGCATGGTTTTATTATCATACGCAAAATGATCGGGAAAACGAATCTTCTTAATTTCTTTTGGTTTGTGTGATTCAATTAGGCTCTCAAAGGAAAATGGATTTCCCAGAGCAGAGAAAACAACTACTTTCTTACTCACCAAAGTTTCTAGAGAAAGAATGTCTCTTTTACAATTGAGTAGTGGCAGGGGAATATATGCCAGATTGTAAAATTTTAAATCAGGATTTATTTTTATAAATTTTACTTTTAGAATTTCTACATTTGCTGCATTTTCTTTTGCATACCGAGTAAATATAATATAATGCGCGCGTTTAACAGCAGTTATCCTTTCCCGCAGACTACCAAGCGGAATTGTAAATCCAGTTCCGAATGCATTATTCGAATCCACTAAAACAAAATCTAAATCTCTCTTAATAGCGTGATGCTGAAAGCCGTCATCTAAAATAACAACACTCTTAACTCCCGGCTCCTGCGGTGTTTCAATTCCATCCCCAGAAGGAGAAATAAAAAACCTCTTTCTAGCTCTAGATCGAAAGCGTGGCGAAAATCTCCCATTGATATCACTCAAAGGATTTAGCTGAGAAAAGGTTAATCCTTGTTTGCCCTTCAATTTATTTTGAAGATAGGACTTAAAACGATTTCTACCAATGATTACTTCTGCAAATGGAATCTTTGCTTTTATCAAGAGTGGCTCATCACCAGAATCTGCGGGGTTAGAAGTTAGCTCTACTCGCATTCCTTCTTTTGATTTATTTCCTCGATAACCTCTACTCAAAACGACAACTTGTTTTTCTGGAAAAATGGAATGAACAAGACCAGCCAAATAAATTGTAAGAGGAGTCTTACCTGTTCCGCCTGTCGTTAAATTTCCAACGCTGATTGTAAATGCATCTGGAATCGCTTGTTTCTTCTTGAAATGTCTATCTAAGAAAAAAAGAAATTGATAGAGCAAAGAAAACGGATAGAGTAAATAGAGAAGGATACGCATACTTTTATTTTACCGCTTCGAATTGCATTTCATAAAGTTTTTTGTATTTACTATCTCGAGCAACTAAGTCTGCGTGAGTGCCTGACTCAACGATTTCACCTTCTTCCATATAATAGATAGTATTCGCAATCTGAATCGTGGAAAGTCTATGTGCAATGATGATTGTAGTTCTATTTTTGTATAATGTCTCCAGGGCAGTCTGAACAAGCCTTTCTGATTCTGTGTCTAACGCAGAAGTAGCCTCATCTAGAATTAGAATTTCTGGATCGAGTAAAAGGGCGCGAGCAATTGAGATTCTTTGCTTTTGACCACCCGATAGCATGACTCCATGCTCACCTACCATTGTATCAAATCCATGCTCAAATGAGTTAATAAATTCCGTAGCGAAAGCATCATCACATGCTTTACGAATTCTTTCTTCGGAGGCATCTAAACTCCCATAAGTAATATTGTCCCGAATGCTTGCATTAAATAAGAAAACTTCTTGGGAGACAATACCGATTTTGCGCCGAACATCTCTCATATTAAATTTGCGAATATCAACTCCATCAAATAAAACTTCTCCCTCTGTAGGATCAATCAAACGAGGAATTAAATCTTTCAAGGTTGACTTGCCTGCCCCACTCGATCCAACAAAGGCAATCGTTTCCCCTGATTTAACTTTGATGTTAATATTTTTTAAAGCGGACTTATCTGAATTGGGATAAGTATACGATACATTTCTAATTTCAATTTCTTTGTGTAGTTTATCAATCTTCTGAGGATGAATTGGATTTTCAATGTCTGTCTTTGAGTCTACTATTTCGAAAACTCTTTCGCCAGCAGATACTCCACTTTGGATTAAGTTATACATCATACTGAGTTGTTTTAAAGGTCTCATTAAAAAAATCAAAGTTAAAAAGAATGCCATAAACATTCCCTTTGAAAAACTTTCATTGCTAATTAAATACGCACCGAACGCCAAAAAGATTGCGGCTAATACAGAACCAAACAATTCCACAATAGAAGGTCCGACTTGATGATAGAAATGTCCCTTAAAAGTTTTTTCGGAAAGCTCTTTATTGATTAAATAAAATCTACCGGACTCTCTTTTCTCCATTGAGAAGGCACGAATCACGCGGATACCAGCGATTACCTCCTGAAGTAATCCATTGAGTGCTGAGAGTCTTTCTTGTTGATTCTTGGTTGCCTTTCTAATTTTTTCTGTAAAGGCTGTGATTGGTCCCATGATGAGCGGTATAACAATGAAAACCACTAGAAACATTTTCCAGCTAAGAAAAAAGAGAAGCAGCAAATGCGTGACAACGTAAAAGAAATCATTGATCGCGTCTTTCAAATCTGAACTGATGATTTTTGCTAATACATCTACATCGTTAATGATACGGCTCATCAGAATTCCAGTTTTTTCTTGGACGAATGTATTGAGAGGAAGGTATTGGACTTTCTTGTAAATTTCCTGTCGCAAATCTCGAATCGCCATGTATCCTGTAGAGTTGATAAAATAAATAGCGCCCGTGAGACAGAGTAGTTTTAAAAGATAAATTGGAAAGACTAGAATTACAAAAAAGAAAACAATTTCTTCTGGCTGTAGTTCGTTGAAGTAGGAATTGAGTCGAGATTTTAATTTGGCAAGTCGGTATTCGATTTGTTCGAGGCGTGTAAAGGTTTCACCCGATTCGACTTTTCGAACCGCGGTCATATCACGCTTGGTCATGGAAATCTGAAACTTATAACTTTTACTGGCACCCATCGAATCAAAAATCGGAATCATACTGGTTAAAGAAACTCCATTGAAAATGGAAACCAATAAGGACAAGACTAGCCCAATAAAAAGTCTGTATTTATATTTGAATGAATAGGTTAAAAGCCGTCTGAAAACTAACACGTCAACAATACTAAGTCGGTAGGCTAAGCAAGATAACAAGCACTTATTTGAATTGGGCTTTGAAAAATCCAATTTTCGAAAACAAATTTTAAAGAACCAAAAAATGTAATTGATTTAGAAAGGATTCAAAACATAGAGTAGACCTATAGCGAAAGCTCAGTTAAGAAAACCTTTTTGAAACAATTTCCTGGGAGGAAGTATGGCAGTAGCAGTTCAAGGTGGAAGCTCTGGCGGTAGTAGTCCAGACTTAGTGAAAAAATTAGTAGATGCAACTCGCACAAATAATACATCCGCGAATGACCGATTCAGCGAGACTCAGCTTAAAACAGCAGGCATACATATCAAAGCCATTTTGGATGAGTGCGCCAAACATGGAGTAACCGACAAAGGACAGATCGCTTATATTTTAGGCACAGTCAGGAGAGAATCCAACATGGGCAATTCTATGCTTGAAAAAATTGATGATGCTACTGCGAATAAGAAGTATTCAAAAGCAGCCCTTCCTTCTTTAGGGAATGGGGATGAAGCTTCTGGAGACGGAGCAAAATATAAAGGACGCGGATACGTGCAAATTACCGGTCGCGGAAATTACAGCAAATGGAGTCAAAAACTAGGTATTGATTTAATTGGAAGTCCCGACAAAGCATGTGAGCCAAATGTTGCCGCAGAGATTTGCGTTGTAGGAATGAAAGAAGGATTATTCGCACCAGCAGCAGGTCCCCTTTCTAAATACATCAGCGGAGGAAAGAGGGATTTTTTAAATGCACGCGCGATAGTAAATGGCGGAGAATTAAAAAAATATCCCGAGAAAGCTAAGTTGATTGTAAGCTACTCTGATAGTTATTATAAAGCGATGACTTCGTAATATACTTTAGGGGTTGAATAATACGTAGGGGCTGAATATATTCAGCCCCTACGTATTATTCAACCCCTACATATGTTGAATTCGCTATGGAATCCTTTCTGCTTCATGCATCGCACCCTTCTTTTCATTCTACTTTTCTTTCTTAGCTGTTACACATCTAAAGACAATGTCGATAAAAGTTATTTGATTCCACTTATGAAATCTACAAGCAATGATTCCAAAATAATTCAAATCAATATCATTGGTGATTCTTTGTCGGAGCGCTCTATTGGATTTGGATTACAGAATAAACTGGGTAGTGGTTATAAAATAAATGACTTTTCAGTCAGTGGTAGAAATGTATATGATTGGTTATTTGATATTAGCCGTCCATTCAGTCCAACTCCTGATTTAATTATTGTAGAGCTTGGAACGAATGATGTTTTTACAGGACCGACTTATGACTTTAAATCTAATCTAACTCGACTTTTGGAAGAGATAAAGATTCGCTCTAGTGCAAGAGTCATTCTAACAGCGATTCCTCTCACAGATGACAAAGGACTTCAAAGTAGAATTAAGGTTAATAATGATTATGTGCGAAGTCTTTCAAGCAGTTATACAGTGACAGAGCTTGAGAAGGCATTTGAGGATAATCGAGCCAATCTACGACTGTATCCTTCTTATGATCCTATTCACCCAAATCCTGTAGGCTATGAGTTGATTGGTGAACTATACAAAAAAGATATTTTATTTTTGAAATGAAGGGCATGAACAAGCTCTCCTTGACAACCTCTTCGTAATTTACCAATAATTCTAATCATACCAACTGGACGAGGCTTTCCTTTCTCGAAAAGATATAACGACAAATTTCTTCATTTTTCCGAATAGGGCTTGCTTTTTACCGTAGATACTAAATTATACTCTAAAAGAAAAAGAAGTATATGCAAGATGAAAGTTTAGACAAAGGCAAAGTATTAACCCTATTAATTATTAGCTCAACATGCACGGGAGCAGGTTTTGCTTGGGGCGGAATTTATGCCTTCTTTGGTCTTTATCATGCAATGTATTTGCCTTTTATTTTTTCTATCGCGGTTGGCATAACTCTATTATCCTATAAACTTTTTAACACCTATAACTTACTACTCTATACACAGCTTTTTATGATCTTAATAATTCCAACTGCATTACAGTGGACGTTAGGCGGCTTTCATAGTAGTGGATTGGTGATTCTTTGGTCTTTAATGTCACCCTTTGGGTCAATGATGTTACAAGGAAAAAAAGGATACATCACATGGGGAGTTTCCTATTTTCTTTTATTACTTACTTCTCTAATCTTTGACGACTACTTTCGTTCAATTGTAATTGACCCAGTCTCTCAAAATGCGATCATATTTTTCTATGCAATGAATATCAGCGTAGTTTCTCTTTTGACTCTACTTGCAATCTTTTACTTTGTAAAGAGTTTTGAAGATGAAAGGAAATCTCGTGCGGATTACAATGATTATCTTTCTAATCGTGTAGATAAGATGCTTACATCCATTGAATTACTTGCAGATGGTGACTTAAGTAGCAACATAAAATCCACTGACGATGATTTGGTTATTCAAAAGCTTTATTCAGGGTATAATAAAGCTATTGATGTTCTTACAAAATCCTTCCAAGATTTGGAAAAAAATATAAAACATGTTACTATTTCTGTGGAAGGTGTAATGCACTCAATGCATAATCTTTCTTCCGAAATCAATCGACAAAATGAAGGCATGAATCAAATAGAAGACTTTATTAATAAAATTAAGAAAGACACCGCCGATGATTTTCAATTAATAGAAGCAGGTGTTAGGGAATCAGAGGAAAATGCTAAGTTTGCGCTACAAGGCGGTCAGATTATACATAAAACAATTGATAAAATCCAATCCATTAGTCTTAGCATGGATAAATCTAGAAATACTATTTTGGAATTGGAAAAGGAAAGCAATCAAATTGATGAGATTATTCATTCTATCAACAGTATAGCAAAACAAACAAGTTTACTTTCGCTTAACGCTTCTATTGAAGCAGCACGCGCTGGTGAAAATGGAAAAGGCTTTTCTGTTGTTGCGCAAGAGATTGGGAAGTTAGCCGATATGACAACAAAATCTACAAAATTAATCTCAGATAAACTCAAAGAAATTAATCTAAAAGCAAGATCTGCTGCAGATATCGTAAATAGAAGCAATGAAAGTATGAACCAAGGTCTTGCCTATACAAGCCAAGTCAGTGTATCAAATGAAAATATCATTTCGAATTCAAGGCGGGTAAAGGATGTTATCTCCTCACTGCAAACCAAAAGTATAACGCAATCAATGGGGATTCAAGAGATTTCTGTCAATATAATGCATTTATTAGAAAGCACTAAGTTTTTCTTGAATGAAATCAAAGAAATGAATCAACGTTTCGAATCCATGACGCAAAAAACTTCTGCCATGCATGAGTCCCTTAGAAAATTTAAGTTCAACTAACTCATAACTACTTCTTAAACTCTCCTGCTTCCCATTTTCCAGAACGAATTATTTTGTGCTTACTACTAAATAGCCGACCTTTTCCGTGAAATTTTCCAGATTTAAAATCTCCGATGTATAAAGTCTTATCCTTAAAAGTATAAGTTCCCTTTCCATCAAATTTGAAATTAATAAATCCTCCAACATATTTTTCGCCATCTTTGTTTTCAAATATCCCCTGACCATTCAAACGATTATTCTTAAAGACTCCGATGTATTTAGCAAAGTCAGTTTCCAGCATCCCGCGCCCATTGAGTTTTCCGTTTATGAAAAATCCTGAATACTTTTTTGTTTTCCCATTCTTCTTAATAATGAGTTTGCCATTACCCTCTCGCTTGTTATTTTTCCATTCTCCTTCATAATAAATTGACTTTTGACCTAACTCATCCTTAGTCTCTTTTGCTGGCAAAAAATTGTTTTCTTCCTTAGTTAATTTATTACCAATTAGTCCTGAGTTCCAAATGCCGAATCCATTCTTATTGCCTTCTTTGAATTGACCGGAATATTTATAACCCTTGGGACTTTCTAGACTGCCTTCGCCATCAAACTTACCATTTTTAAAATTTCCTTCATAACGATTCCCATTGGAAAATAGCTTAATTCCTTTTCCATCTTTGCAATCTCCGTCACAACTGTCGGCATTCAGAAAAGAAGAAGAAACTACTAGAAGAATTAAAAATAAATCTCGCACTCTCACAGCTTTTAACAAATCCCTAGCTTGCAAATAACTTTTTAACGTCAAATCTATATTACCCTACTGCAATGGAATGTCTTTTAGTTTCCATGTTTCAGTTCCGTCCCCTGAGATTGGATAAGGCTTTCCTGTATAGGTGACATCAGACATTAAATTCAAATCAAACCAGGCAAGATTTCTAGCAAAGAATTCTCTGAATCGATTCTTTGTATCATCCTTGTATTCTCCTGTATCTGATTCAAAGCTAGATACTTTAATTCCTATTTTTTCCGCAATGAAGGCGGCTCTTGGTTGATGAAATCTTTGTGTTACAATGACTGCATCTTGAATTTGAAAAATATACTTCGCTCTAAGCAAAGTATCTAGAGTTCTAAATCCTGAATTGTCTACGAATATATCTTCTTTCTTAACTTTATTTTTTAGCATATAATTGAGCATAGGTTTTAACTCATTATAAGAGCGTGTGCCATTATCCCCTGAAAGTAGAATTTTCTTTACTTTTCTTTTTTTGTAGAGGATTAATGCTGATTTTAAACGATCATTTAGAACAGGTGAGGGCTTATTGCCATATACCGCTGCTCCTAAAACTATGGCAACGGTTGAGTCATGAATTTTTTTATAATCATCACCGGAATTAATTGTAATATAATTAATTTCAAAACTTAAGTCAATGCAAATACTAAAAAACAAAAACAGACAAAATGTATACAATAAAACTTGTGAATACTTCTTTAGCTTTTTCATTTTCGATATGTATAGAAACTATATTCTAACAGTAAACATGATTTATAATAAAGGTGATAAGTAAATGTCCCTTCAACCATCTCATATGGATCAGATTTCGAGAATGACCAGTAGTGTTCATTCTCATACTGAGTCTCTTGCATTTGCTTGACTATGCTAAACGCTGACTGATAGGATGTATACTTCTGTCCGGATGGATTTATGATTTCAGGAAATGTTAGAAGTATCTTAAAGCCATCTAATTGAGTTTTATCTTTTGGTAAGTTTTGAATTTTGTAGGAAAAATAAATTATACTTCCATCCTCTAAGGGAACTCTATTGCCGGTTTCAAGGACTCGTATGTCTGTATAATTTGTATACGTATTGGTAGGAGATGAGTTTTCCGGACCTGAACCTGCAAATTCACCGCGAGCATATCCATGATCGGCTAATATTGCCTTGACGCTTTTGCAGTCATCCTGTTTGCCTTTAGCCGCTTTGGCTTTAGGAACATTTAGTCCATTTGCAAAGCAAAAAAAGAAAACGACACAGAGGAATAAATACTTTAGAGAAATCCAGCCTGTATTATCTATGAGTTTCATTTTTTATTTTAAATTCAATTTTTTGAAATACCTTGTATAAAAAGTTTAAATCTTCTCTTGAAATTGAACTTGAGTCAATGATTTTCTTGAAACGTTTTATGGCAAGATTTTCCCTTCCATGGAAATGGTTCAATTCGATAAGTTCAAATACATCTTTGACATATTTATAAAAATTTCCTGTATCAATGCTTTCCGTCTTTACCAATGATTCTTGCTGATTCAAATTTTTTCCATGGATTGAGCCTAAAACAAAACTAACAGATTGGGATAAATTCATAGAGGGTTGCCTTTCTGAAAGTTCAAAATCAAGCATATAATCACAATGATCTATCATCGCATTGGAAAGTCCACGGTCTTCTCGTCCAAAAACGATTCCAATTTTTTTATCAGAATGAGTTTTTATTTTTTCAGGTAAGCTTCCTAAAGAAATAAATCCAACTCTATCTTTTCCTTGAATCATTGCTGTTCCAATTACTAAATCTAAATCTTCGCGAGATTCTTTTGCGCTATTAAAGTATTCAATCTTAGAAAGCTCTTCATTTGAGTTATATGCCATCCACTCCATTTCGAAATGTAATTCCCTTCGCTCTCCAATAATTCTAAGTGGAGGTAAATCAAAGTTTGCGATAAGCCGACATACCATTCCTATATTGCCTGCGTATTTTGGATTTTCTAGGAGTATAAAGAGATTTTTCAAGATTACCACCGATGCTTTTTATTAAATGAATAGAAATTTTAATTGCAATAAAAAACTTTGTATGCGTGAGTAAAAAAATTGTATTTGCCATTATTTTCTTCCTTCACTTCAATTGCGTCACCCTAATGGGAATCAAAGTAGGCAATGCTCTAGATGGAAAATCCAAAAATGCAGAATCTCTAATCCAAGCGACCGGTCTTGTCGGTCTATTTGGCGATGCCTATTTAGGAGCAATGATTATACAGCCACATTCCTTAGGAGTTGGCTACGTAGTATTAGCCGCTCTCTTTTATTTAGCGACAGATGGTGGAATTAGTGATCGAATTGGCAAGGACGAAAACTTACAGGAATAGGAGTCTTCATGAATCAAAATATTGTAGCAATAGACGGACCCGCAGGCTCAGGAAAGAGCACTGTCGCCAGAGAAGTTGGCGCAGAAATTGGATACAACTACTTAGATACTGGATCCTATTACCGTGCATTTACACTTTTTTTTTATAGAATCTACAAAAAAGAAAAGGCAAATATCACATTTTCACAGTGGATGGAAGGCAAAGATTTACAAAAAGAAATTCCAAATATTTCTATCCAGACAGAATTTTTACCCGGTGGAATCAATAAGACTATTTTAAATTCGCAAGACGTTTCAGAAGAAATTCGGCTTCCAGAAGTGACAGAAGAAATAAAACACTTAGCTCCTGTTCGCCTTGTTCGAGACTTCGTCAATCAATGCCTGCATGATCTAGGTGATAAATATAAATTAATTATGGACGGTCGAGATATTGGAACGGAAGTTTTTCCAGATGCAAAATATAAATTTTTTGTAACCGCCTCTATTGAAGTTCGAGCACAGAGAAGATTCCAAGAATTGGCAGAAAAAGGCATTTCCGTCAATCTAGAACAGCTCAAAGACGACATTGAAAAAAGAGATAAATCTGATATGATGAGAAAAATCGCCCCTTTACGAATGGCAGATGATGCAATCCTAATTGACACTACTCAACTATCGAAAAATGTTGTTATTAATATGATCCTGTCCAAGATTTTACAATCTTGAGTCTTACTCAGAATGTAATTTCGCCGGTCAAATTTATACAGATTCCTGGTTAAAATTGAATTCACAAACGAACCCTAGTAACACTAAATCCACTACCTCTACATTAAACAGAGGTACTACAGAGCGTCCTTTTAAAAAAGGAGCTATCATCGAAGGCCGAATCGTTGACGTATACGATCAAGAAGTATACGTAGATTTAGGTCTTAAGTCAGATTGCCGTGTGGCAAGAAGCGAGTTTCTGGAGACTCCCGAAATCGGAAGCACAGTAGCCGTTGTCATTAAGTCGAAAGAAAATGACTCGGAGATCTACATTGCCTCGAAATTGGAAGCTGATGCACGCAAGGGATGGGAAACTGTCAAGGAAGCATTCAGTAAGAACTTGCAGGTTCAGGGTCGTGTTGATTCAGAAGTCAAGAATATTGGCTACAATGTCTACGTCGAAGGCGTCCAGTTATTTCTTCCCTCTTCTCAACTTGGAATGAAAGCCACTCTTGAAGAACTCAAGGCAAAGCCACTTGATTTTAAAGTAATCAAGTTAAATGAAAAAGGCAGAACAGGTGTTCTTTCCCGAAAAAAACTAATCGAAGAGATTAGCAAAGAAAAATGGGATGAGTTAATTAAGATTGTAAAAGTAGGCGACAAGGTAAACGGAACTGTTACTAAAGTTGCTAGCTTTGGAGTCTTCTGCAACGTTCATGGAATCGAAGGACTTCTCCGTCAGAATGATATTTCTTATAAAAAATACGCTCCATTCAAACAGTACTTTCAAATTGGTCAGTCTATAGAGCTTCTAGTTCTTGAGATTGATCCAACAAACAATCGCTTAAGCCTCGGTATAAAACAATTATACGAAGATCCTTGGGTTTGGGCCGGTCGCGAATTAGAAAAAGACATGGTTGTTCGTGGAATCGTTACTTCTCTTACTAATTTTGGAGCATTCGTAGAACTAAAAGAAGGCTTAGAAGGATTGATTCATTGTTCCGAGTTAACTTGGGCAAAGAAACCTCCTCATCCAAAAGAAGTTTTAAAGAAAGGACAAGAAGTAGATTCAATGATACTAGACATTGACCTTTCTAAGAAAAGACTTTCTCTTGGACTAAAACAACTTCTTCCAAATCCTTGGGATAATCTTACTTCTGAAGTTCGTGTTGGAAATACTCTCGAAGGAAAAATCACCGGTATAACAAAATACGGTGCATTTGTGGAAGTAGAAAATGGAATCGAAGGTCTCATTCACGTTGGCGATATTACTTGGGATGAAAAAGTAAAAGATCCTACAACTGTTCTCAAAAAAGGACAAGTAGTTAAGTATCAGATACTCGATATTAACCTCGACACCAATCGTATTTCTTGTGGTCTAAAACAACTCCAAGAAAATCCTTACGAAGCGCTTAAGAAGAAGTATCCGACAGGTGTGATAGTAGAAGGTAAAGTTAAGAGTATTGTTACTTTTGGTGTATTCCTCGAAATCGAGCCTGGTTATGAAGGATTGATTCACGTATCTCAAATCCCTGAAAGTAAAACTCTCAAGTTAGAAGAGTTATACAAAGTTGGAGATATTATCAAAGCTGTGATTCTAAAAATTGATCCAGATAGCAAGAAAATTTCTCTTTCTGTTAAGGATTTTGATAAGGCTATGGAAAAAGAAGAGATATCTAAATACATTAAAACTGATACTCCTTCTAGCGAAAGCTTTGGAAGCTTCATCAATTCAAGTAAATCGTAAATCCTATGGCAAAATTTGATCGTAAGAAATTTAGAGAAGAGCAATTCAAGAAATCACAACAGGTCGAATACAACGACCCGTTAGAAAATTTTGAAGGCTCTAAAACAGAATTACTTTTTTTAAAGTTTTCAAGATTCTTCGCAAAACATCGATCTCAATTTTTTATTGGGATTGGTGTATTCATTGCGGCTATCGTAACAGTAGTTGCAGTGGGAGAATATCTCCAGTACAGAACAAACCAAGCAACGATTCAAATTGAAAAAGTTGAAAAAAGGCACGCTAAGAATTTCTCAACGGATACAAATCAGAAGATTAAAGACTACGAAGCTCTGCTAGATAAATATTCATCTAAAGAAGCAAAGCTTCGCATCTACAAAAGAATTTCCGATTTGCAAGTAGAGGCTTTTGATTTCACAAAGGCAGCAGACTATCTTGAGAAAGCAGCAGAACTCATAGCTGACTCAAAGGAAATCAAAGCATATTACTACTACGTTGCTGGCTCTCATAGAGAAAAAGCAAAAGATAATAAGTTGGCTTTAGAGGATTACACGAAAGCCTCTTCTCTTCTTGCAAATAATCGAGAGACACACTCTCTTTCTGCGTGGACCTATTACCAAACAGGCAGATTACGATTGTTAAACGGTGAAAAAGAAGCAGCAATCAAAGACTTGAATAAAGTTCTTGATATTGACTCGGAAGCATCGGATATGTCGGAAGTTAAAAAACTAGCAACCTATCTCCTTATCAAAGCAAATAAGGGTTAATGCATGTTAACCCTTGCTCTACCGAAAGGGCGTCTAGCCGATGAAAGTGTAGAGTTACTCATAAAAAAAAAATGGCTCTTAATCAAACCAGACGAATCAACCCGTGAATTAACATTCACGGATTCTCTTGCTAAAGTAAAAATTCTTTTAGTAAAAGCTCAAGATGTTGCTACTTATGTAGAAGAATGTGCTGCCGATGCTGGCATTATAGGCTGGGATACTTTAAAGGAAGGAAAATACGACCTTCTTTCACCCGTTGACCTAAACATTGGCAAATGTCGATTATCCCTAGCTGGTAGCGTAGATTTCGATTTGAAAAATTATTCTAGAAAGATTCGCGTTGCAACGAAATATCCTCATCTAACAAAAGACTTTTTTTTCTCAAAGGGTCTTAATTGCGAAATCATAAAACTCTACGGCAGTATAGAATTAGCCCCACTTTGTGGATTATCAGATTGCATTGTAGATTTAGTTTCAACAGGTGCTACACTTAAGGCAAATGGACTCGAAGAAAAAGAAATAATTTTAGAATCCACAGCAAGGCTTGTATTTAACCGAAACTCCATTTACCGAAATAGAAGCGAAGCACTTCAATTCGTAAAAGACTTATCTCCTAATTAATCAAGTCGAAGTTAGTTTGTAGCTTTCTCCCTTAGTCTCAATTAAATTTTCTTCCTCGAGTGCTTTGAAAGTTCTGCTGATTGACTCAGGAGTTGCGTTGAGTAATAAAGCGAGCTGATTTTTATTTATCTTCAATTGAATGAAATTATGCTCAGCACCATTCTCCTTTAAGTATTCCATTAGCCGCTCTTTTAAGTTCAAAAGCATCAAGGAGGAAGTTTTATTTTTTAAGTAATGCATAAACTGCATCATTTGAGAAGTAAATTGGTTTTGAAAGTCAGGATGTGTTTTTAAAAATTGCTTAAATTGGTTTGTCTCGAAAAAGAAGACAGAACCATTTTCCATTGATTCTAAAGTTGCAGGATAATTAGGAGCTCCGGAGAAAATTAAAGGACCTGCTGCCATTTCTCCTTCATTCATGACTCTAAGAATTGCTTCCTTACCATTTGGATTCAAATTGTATATTTTGAATTTTCCTGATTTGATAACTACAAATCCTTTGAATAAATCGTTCTCTGAAAAAACAATTTCTCCTTTTTGAAATTTCTTTATTTGAGCAATCTTTTCCAATTCACTCTTGATTATATCTGGAATTTGACTCCAAAAATTAGAACTCATTGTTTTTAATTCCTTTGACCTAAGTCAATGTGCTATCAATAAGGCTATGATACAAGTAAATAAACTTGATTCATAAGAAGGAAAAAGGGTAAATAAGAATGCATGCATCAGAAACTAAAGCAATTGAGCCGTATCGGATTTTCTTTCCACTATCTATTTTCGGTGCAGTAATGGGAGTAAGCCTTTGGATTCTAGCCTGGATATTCCAAAAACAATGGATTCATTTTAACATAAACCCCTACCCAATTCTGCATCATATCAATATCATGACCGCACTCTTTTTATTGCCTGTAATAAAAGGGTTTATCTTTACTGCCATTCCTCGATTTACCGCTACAAATTTTTTAACGTTAGGCGATATAGTTATTCTTTCTGTTCTTCAATTTTTGATTTTTACCTTTGTTCTTTTTTTTGAGAATTCGTTTTTATTTTATGCATTCCAATCATTAGATTTTTGTATCCTATTTTTATTTATTATCCACCGGTTTAGAATTTCAAAAGTAAACCTTTCCGGTTATTTACATTTTCTTTCCGGTGGATTTTTTTTAGGATTGATCGGTTCGTTACTTCAATGGGCAAGTGTATTCCGGGAGCAAGGGTTCCTATTCCAATATGGAAAGGATTTTATTTTTTACGGAATGACTCCCTGTATTATTTTTGGTATCGGAACTAGAATGATTCCCATGATAGTGAATACAGAAAATCCTGGAGCCAAAATGGATTGGATGAAGAAAGCAGAAGCACAAAAATGGGGAAAGTATTTTATTCCAATATTCATTGTTAGTTTTCTTATTGAAATTGGACTCTATCCATTTACCAACGAATATGCAACAATTAGTCTGAAAGGGATACGCTTTATTATCTGTAGTTTTTGGATTATAAACTTTTTCCATATCTTTGAAATCTCTCATTTTAAAGGAAGACTGGCTAGGACAATTCTAATCTCCTGCTATTTGTTAATAATTGGGCTAGCAGGATATTCTTTTGGAATGAAGTATTCTGCTCATCTAGCCCATCTCTATCTGATTGGGGGATTATCACTATTAGTCTTAAGTATTATGACTCGAGTCATCTTATCGCATGGTGGTTTTGATATGTCTATGGAGAAAAAATCCAAGGTATTCTATTGGTTTCTATTTCTTAGTTTAATCGCTGCTTTGACAAGAGGTTTTGTTTTTCTATTTCCAAGTCTTACGGTCTCTCACTTAGCCTATGCAGCCATTCTTTACATATTTGCTATCATTCTCTGGTTATTTCGATTTGGAAGATTGATTTTCCGATAGTCTATGCCGCGGAGGCACTGAGACACAGAGAGATTTGAAGGAGAGATTTTGCGAAAGAGCATGAGTTTTTCACACTTCGACAGTTCTCAGTATAAACGCCCCAAATCAATAAAAACAATGCTTTGTGCTCTTTGTCTGAAAATCTAGCCTTTGTCATTGCATATAATCTTAAGAATTACAAAATCCTCCCTTTTTTTTCTTGTAAATAAATTAATGCTGTATATAAGTACCGTAGCCTATGAAATTCCTTCTTTTATTCTTTCTAATGCTTTGTCCAAGCTTTCTTTACTCAGAAGATGCGGTCAAACTCACGAATAAAAAAGGGATTTATAATGTAACCTCCTTTTTAGAAATGTTAGAGGATAAAGATAGGTCTCTAACTCTAAGCACCATTATTAATTCAGAAAAGAATCTTTTTTTCAAGCCCATTGATGACAATACGGTTAATTTAGGTTATACGCGGTCGGCATATTGGTTTCGTCTCAAGCTATTCAATAAGAATCGATCAAAGCCGACACTACTTGAAATTCCCTGGCCTCATATTGATAACCTAGACGTCTATATGTTGAGCAATAAAAACAATGGCGATGAAGAAGCCGATGATGTTTTTATTTCCTATAACAGTGGAAGACTGATTCCCTATAACAAACGAGGATATGAGCATCGCAATTTTATATTCAAACTTCCTAATATTCCAAATGGAGATGAGCTAGTTATTTACATGCGTGTTGTTTCGGATGAAACAATTATCTTTCCGGTGTATCTGTATGATGAAATGAAGTTCTTCAAAAAAGACCAAAGCGAAGAATTCATCTTCGGTATTTACTATGGGGTTGTAATCATCATGTTCTTTTACAACCTTTTCATCTATCTATCTCTTCGAGATAAAAACTATTTCATTTATTTGTTTTATGTAATTGCTCTTGGTCTTTATCAGCTCTCGATGAATGGGATTATTTATTCTTACTGGCCTAATTACCCTGCATGGAATAAGCTTTTCCTGCCGCTCTCGTCTGCCATATTACAATTTGTATTAATTATTCTGTTTAAAAACCTGTTAAATATTGAAGAAAAATATTCATGGGAGCGCAAAACATTATTTACCCTGACGGTTCTAAGTTTTATTTCTATCATTCTTGTTCTTACCATTGACTATGCAACGATAATCGTTCCAATGAATATACTTGGCTTCATTTATATGATTACGTCTATTCTGATAGTAGTTCGCGCAGTAATTCATGGGAATAGAACTGCCATATTCTTTTTGATAACATGGATTACATTCTTAGCAGGAGGAATCATTCTAACTCTGCGCAATTTTAATATTGTTCCTCAGAATTTCTTAACTACATACAGTTTGCAAATAGGTAGCACAATTGAAATGCTTCTCCTTTCTCTTGCACTAACCGATCGTATCAATACAATGAAGAAAGAGCTTGCTGTATTAAATACCAAGTTAGAAGAAAAAGTGGAAGAACGAACAAGAGAACTTAGTCGCGTATTAGGTATGCTGCAGGCAAAGGAATTTACGATTGACTCAGAGCTAGACTTAGCTTCTGACTTACAAAAATGTATTTTCCCTTCTACAGATCTTCCTTATCCGCATATCAAGTTCGTGGGTTATTATGATTATCTGATGAAAGTAGGTGGAGATTTTTATGACATAGTCCCTCTCCAAAACAATTCAGTAGGAATTCTAATTGCCGATGTCTCGGGACATGGAATACCGGCAGCCCTACTCTCTACAATGTATAAGATTAGTTTCATGAATGCATCCAGGCGAACTAGTTCTCCTGTAAAAATTTTCCAAGAAGTGAATAAAAGTATTTCGAGTATCATGACAACTCATGATTATCTGACTGCATTAATCATAGTGATTGAACCCGGCGGCAAATTTCGATTTAGCTCAGCAGCACATAGACCAGCATTCTTATACAGAAAGAAATCTAAGAAAATAGAAGTCCTTTCCACCAAAGGACTCTTCATCGGAATG
>Ga0209277_10000129_pt1 | contig 39428 bp, 36 predicted proteins | sample JI81AbrownDNA_FD_187503 | JGI IMG/M metagenome (GOLD analysis project Ga0209277, IMG submission 187503) | Wastewater effluent complex algal communities from Wisconsin, to seasonally profile nutrient transformation and Carbon sequestration -... | ecosystem: Engineered > WWTP > Effluent > Algae... | reverse complement strand
GGCACGGGCGTTTTCCGATCTGGTCAAGCCCGGCGCCTTTGAGCGCAATGATTACTTCGAATCCGGGCATTCCGACCGGTAAATAGAAATCCGTGGGAGGGCCTGTCTTGCCACTCCCACGCTATTGCAAATTCATTTCTTTTCGTCGCCAATAAACCGGTAAATCGCCGCACCAACAACGGCACCGATAATCGGGGCAGCCCAGAACAACCAGAGTTGCGATAGTGCCCAGCCACCATCGGCAAACAAGGCGACTCCCGTACTGCGGGCTGGGTTAACCGAGGTGTTAGTAACGGGAATGCTGATCAAATGAATCAAGGTCAGGCAAAGGCCGATGGCAATCGGTGCAAAACCGGCCGGCGCACGCTTGTCGGTTGCGCCGAGAATCACGATCAGGAACATCGCCGTCATCACGACTTCGCAAACAAGTGCCGACGTCATGGAATAGCCGCCCGGCGAATGTTCGCCAAAGCCGTTGGATGCAAAACCGCCGGCGGCGAAATCGGATTTGCCGCTCGCTATCAGATACAGCACGCCACCTGCTGCGACCGCCCCCAGAACCTGTGCGATGATGTAACCGGGCAATTTGCCGGCCTCAAAACGACCGCCGGCCCATAAACCGATGGAGACTGCCGGATTCAAATGGCAGCCGGAAATATGGCCTAGCGCATAAGCCATGGTCAGTACCGTAAGACCAAAAGCCAGCGATACGCCGACGAATCCGATCCCCAGCTCGGGGAATCCCGCCGCAAGCACGGCGCTTCCGCAGCCGCCCAGCACCAGCCAAAACGTACCGAAAAATTCTGCAGCAAGTTGTTTCATAAACCTCTCCCGTTGATGAACACTGTGTGGATGCGGCATTCATGCCCGCATTGCGAGTTTAATCCCTGCCAGTTAATCGTGTCTGAGACCCTAGTCGCTGCACACCGGCTCGCGTAAACTGGGCCCAGTTTGACGCATTCGGCCGCAGCGCCTAGTCTTCCGCTTCTCACCATTCACCTTTTGATGGAAACATAGTCATGCCTTTAGCGATTAGTTTTGAACTCTCCGACCGCGATCTAGAACATTTCAATGCTGCCATCAAGGCTGCGCGCGATTCCGCCGGCAATAAGCCCGCCGAAGAAATCATCGCCGCTGCAGGTAAACTGCTGGAAGAAGCCAACAAGGTCGATTTGCCGGATTTCATCGCCGCACGTCTTGACCACCTGGATGCCTTGATTGCCATGGTGCGCGATGAAGGCTGGTCACTTGGTGATGCAGACCGTCAACACGTATTGTCGGCATTGGTGTATTTCGCCGATCCGGCCGACATCATTCCGGACAGTATTCCGGTGCTCGGTTATTTCGACGACGCGATTGCGATCGAATTGTGCGTGAAAGAACTGAAACACGAGTTGGAAGCCTACGAAGAATTCTGCGAATACCGCGAAAACGAAGCCCGCCGTCGCGGCGTCAGTCCTTCTTCGGTTGGCTCGGCCGAATGGCTCGCCGATCGTCGCCAGGAATTGCAGGACCGCATGCATCGCCGCACCAATCGCGAAACCGGAAGCGGTTACGGTGATGCCTCCGGCTACAAGCGCTCGGGTTATGCGCCGGCCTGGCGTCCAGGCTTGTTGCGCGTTCGCTGAGTTTGAACATGGCGAGTATTTTTCGCCGTCCGCGAACCCTTGAAGAACTCAATGCACACAGCCGTAATACGGCTGTGTCGCATTTGGGCATCGCCATTACCGAAATAGGCGAAGACTTTCTTCGCGGCACGATGCCGGTCGATCAGCGAACGAAACAACCCTACGGTTTATTGCATGGTGGTTCCTCGGCCATGTTGGCGGAAACGCTGGCCAGCGTCGGCGCCAATATGTGCGTCGAAAAAGAAGGCCAGCAAGCCGTCGGTCTCGAACTTAACTGCAATCATGTCCGCGCCGTTACGCAAGGTATTGTCATGGGGACTGCACGGCCCGTACATGTCGGCCGCAAAACCCAGGTGTGGGACATCCGCATCGAAGACGAACGCGGCAAAGTATGCTGCGTCTCGCGACTGACGCTGGCGGTAATCGAAACCGCCTGACGCCGCTATCGTCGGATATCACTGGCCGACCCATCATGGAGACGCAGCCATATGAAACTCGTCAAAAAATTAATTTTTCTGTTTTTCCTGACGGCTTTTTCAATGCCGCTGTTTGCGGCAGTGTCCGACGGAGAGCAGGCCTTCAAAAAGTTAAGCGGACTAGTGGGTAACTGGATCGGAAAATCCGGCAGCGGCCGCGAACACAGGGTGAATTACCGCCTCACTGCAGGCGATACCGTATTGGTGGAAACCTGGTCGCTGTCATCCGGGCGCGAATCAATGACGCTATATCATCTGGACGGCGAGAGTTTGATCGCAACGCATTATTGCCCGCAGGGTAACCAGCCGCGTCTTGTCTTGATGCCGGGTGATGGGGCAATGCATTTTGCATTCCTCGACGGCACCAATCTACAGGTACCGGGCAAGTCGCATCAATACAGCTTCTGGCTGAAGATAAAGGATGAAGGTCATTTTCAGCGAAATGAAATCTATATAGAGAACGGAACAGCACCGGAGACGACGCCGGTCGAAGATCCGAAAGAGACTTTCAGCTACATGAGAGCCGATACTTCTTCCGCAGCGACGAAATAGGTCGGGCAGTCTGTGCAGCGATGCGTTGCATACCCCGGCGTTGGGTGCGTGCTCTAATCTTTTTCAGGCACAATGGCCAGATGACAGCTTCCAACACGGCAAGCGGCGCAGGCCGTGACGGGCTCCGCCCACTGCGCTATCTACTGCGACTACCGCTGCTGGCATTTCATGCCTGCGTGTTTCTGCCGATTACCTTGCTGATGATCAATCCGGTTTGCGCGCGGATCGTGTTTCGCGGCGAACGCCTGGATCACCGCATCATTCGCTGGTGGTCGCTCGGCATGGTGCGAATTTTCGGTTTCAAGACCAAACGTTATGGCACGCCATTGCCCGGCGCCGTGTTGTTCGTGGCCAATCATGTCAGCTGGATTGATATCACCCTGCTGCACAGCCAGCGCTGGATGGGCTTCGTTGCCAAAGCCGAGATTGCGAACTGGCCCTTGATTGGCTGGATGGCATCGCGTGGCGGCACGATTTACCACCATCGCGGCAGCAATGATTCGCTTCACGGCGTCATGCACCAGATGGTCGAGCGTTTGCAAAAGGGTTTGGCCTGCGCGGTATTTCCGGAAGGCCGTACTACCGACGGTCGCGAGATCGGAACCTTTCACGCCCGTATTTTCCAGCCCGCCGTATTGGCGGAAGTGCCTGCACAACCCGTGGCACTTAAATACGGCGACCGCGGCAATGCGCAGACGATCATCGCGTTTGGCCCAAAAGAAAATTTCCTGCAGAACCTGATTCGTTTATTGGGCGAACCGACACGCACGGCGGAAGTACATTTTCTCGAACCGGTTGCGAGCAGTGAAGAAGGTCGCCGCCGCATGGCCGATACCTGCCGTGAACGCATCATGGCCGCCATGAAGTTATGACACGCGTCAGCAGTTACCGGGCTCGTGGCTGGTTATTGCGTAACCCGCATATGCAATCGATATTCAGCTCGACTGCCTTCAGGAAAAATGCCGGCAACCGTGCCTTGCTCAAGACCGGCGCCGAGACCAGCGAACATGTGATTGATGCCGGCAACGGCGTTCGCCTGCTCGGTTTCTACAGTGAAAACAAAACGCGGCCATCGCGCGGATTGGTACTGTTGTTGCACGGCTGGGAAGGCAGCAGCGATTCAAGCTATATGTGCCATACCGCCGCACGTTTGCTGCGCGCCGGTTTCAATGTGTTCCGGCTGAATTTTCGCGATCACGGCGATACCCACCATTTGAACGAAGGCTTGTTTCATTCCTGCCGTCTTGAAGAAGTGGTCAATGCAGCCCGCGAAATCGAAAAGAAATTTCCGGCGCCGGTTTTCATGGCGGCCGGCTATTCATTGGGCGGAAATTTTGCGTTGCGGCTTGCGTTGGCGGCACCCGATGCGGGCATCAATTTAAAACACGCGGTCGCGATTTGCCCGGCAGTCGATCCCTCGGGCGTGATGCGGCAATTGGAAATCGGACTGCCTTTGTATCACTGGTATTTCCTGAAAAAATGGCGTGGCTCGCTGCTGAAAAAACGCGCGCTGTTTCCGCAAAAACACAGTTTTGACGACGGCGTCCTGAAAAAGGATATGCGTTCACTCACGCAGTGGATGGTCGAGCGCCATACCGACAAAGCCGACGAAGAAGATTATTTCGATGGCTACTCGGTGGCGCACGGGCGTCTGGCCAAACTTCAGGTGCCGGTCAGCGTGCTGGCCGCCGCCGATGATCCGGTGATTCCGATTGAAGCCTTCAAAGATTTGCAGCTGCCATCGCATTCCCTGCTGGAGATTGCCGAACATGGCGGGCATTGCGGTTTCATCGAAGGGGCAACCATGCGTGGCTATGCCGAGCGCTGGGTTGTTCAGCGATTGGCCCTGGCCCTGCAAAACGGCGCCATAGCCAGCTAGGAAGGCCTTAAAGCCGGGAACGGGCTATAATGGCGGCTTCCGTTTTTCGAGTCTGTCCATTCATGATTGCCACCATTACCCAAGCGCTGCAACGCGGCGATGTTGCCGCCGCTTTAAGCGCTGCCCAGGCATTTGCCATCAGCGATGCATCGAACCCGCAAGCCCATCACTGGCTCGGCATTTGCCTGCAGCAAAGTGGCGACATCGAGGGTGCCCGTGCCGCGATCGACGAGGCCATCAATCTTGCGCCGGATCGATCCGATTTCCAGATCAGCCGCGCATCGCTTGCCCTCGCACAAAAAGATTATCAAGCCGCCGAAAAAGGCCTGAAAGATGCGGTCAATCTGGACCCCAACCAACTGCAGGCCTATGTAACCCTGGCACACATGGCGCTGGCCCGTGGCGAAAACGAAGAAGCCATAAAACAATTCAAGCTGGCCCAGCGCGTCGATGCCGAGCATCCGCAAGTCTTGCTGCTTGAAGGTCATATCGCGCAATACGGTGGCAGAACCGAAGATGCACTGAAATGCTTCACCGCGGCGGCAGAGCTTGATCCCGGCAATCCGCTGGTACAGGTTTCCCTCGGCATGGCTTATGGTGCGCGTGGCGTCTGGCCCTTCGCCGAACAGGCATTGAAAAATGCCAATGCACTGGAACCGGGCAATCCCGGCGTGATGCGCGGATTAATTCGCAGTCTGTTGCAGCAGGAAAAATTTCCGGAAGCGATTGATGTGCTCAGCCAGTGGTTGATCAACAAACCATCAGATCATTCGGTACGCATGATGCGTGCACAGCTTCGTGCACAAGTCGGTCAGGCAGAAGAAACCCTGGAAGACCTGCTGATGGTCAATGCCGCCAATCCGGGCAATCCCAAAGTGATGGCACCCCTGGTCAACGTGCTGATCACCCTGGGCCGTTTGCCGGAAGCCATCGATCATCTTGAACAGGCACTGACGCTCAATCCAAAAAACAATGCGGCCTGGTCATTGCGCACCAGCATTTCGGCACACCAGCTCGAAGAGACGCAGACCTTGTTGCAACGCTGGCTCGCGGCATTGCCGGAAAGTCCGCAAGTGCATGAGTCGCTTGCCCAGGTTTATGAAACCACGGGTGACTTCGATGCCGCCGAAACCAGTGCCGACAAAGCGCTTTCACTGGCGCAAAACCTTCCGTTCGCACAATTCATCAAACTGCGTGCCGAAATTCGCAAAGACCCCAAACAGGCCTTGAAGCGTCTGGAAATTCTGGAACGCGCCGCCACCAATGCCGAATCGCAAAGAATGGTTCTGGCCTGGCGCGGTTTGACGTATGACAAGCTGCAGCAATACGAACAAGCGGCCGAGAGTTTCCGGCAAATGGCGCAGCGCGCGCTCGTGCAGCATCCCTTGCCGCCGATTTTTCCGGCCAGCGAAAATGCGGGACCGGATATTGTCGGCACCTTGCTGTGGGCACCGACCGGCACACGTGTGGAAATCGTGTTGCAAGCCCTATCGCAACCGCTCGGAAAAAGATTGCTGGCCGACCGCAATCTGCCCCATTCCCGCAATGACGGCTTCGGCCATCTGCGTGGCATACCGGGCAGCGTTGAAGCAGGCACCGCCACGCGTTGGCAAGAGGCAATCAAGGACTCCGGTCTGGAACCGGATACCGCCGTTGACTGGATTCCGCATATCGATGCCTACACCGTGTCGGCCTTGAAAGGCACACGCACGGTCGCTGTGATCAGCGATCCACGCGACGCATTGCTGGGCTGGATGGTATTCGGCAGCGCGCAGGCTTATCGTTTCCATCCGAACGAAAATATTTCGGCCGAATGGCTGGCGCAGACATTCGAAGCCTTCGCCACGCATTTGGAAAACAATCCGGAAGCAGTGAGCGTGGTCAAGATTGATGGCCTGCCGGCACAGGCGGTCTCGGTGGCCCATGCATTGCAGGCAGCGTTCGCGCTCGAGCAGGCGCCGGAGACCGATACGCTTGGCAAAACCATACGCGCGCGCGGCGGTTTCGATAACCAGTTTGCGAGCGGCCATTGGCGCCATTACCGCGACAGCTTCAAAGCCGCATTTGATCGCTTGACGCCGGTTGCGGTGCGTCTGGGCTATTCCGAAAACTGATATGCGCGTGCATGGACGTCTGCTGCTGGTGTTTTTTTTGACGGCAGCAATGCCGTCGACAAATTTGCAGGCACAAGCCGCGTCGAAGCCCTCGGCATCGTCGATCAATTCCAAAGCGACTGTTGTCACTGCCAGCAAATTGCCACACCAGTTGGTGTATCCGGGTGATCTTTTTTATCCGGATGCGCTCGCCAAAAAAGGCGCACAAGGCGAAGTAATACTCGAGATACGATTGTCGAAAGAGGGCAGGGCGTCGGCTGCCCGTGTCATCGCGAGCAGCAAGTCGGCGGAACTCGACAAACAGGCGCTGAGTCTCGTGAATACCGGCAATTACAAATTGCCGGACAATGGCCTGAAGTATTTCGAAGGGCTCTATAGCCTCAACATCATTTTCATCCGGGATTCGGTGTTGACGATCAATTCCAAAACCTGTGCCGACCTGAATACCGATGTCTCTTATTTCCGTTCGGTGCGTCCGGGTGAAAACACGAAGAGTCTCGGTGCTTTCGAATTGGTTGCCGGTATTTTCACCGTGCAGTTGATGAAGAACCAGGGCTCGGCCGGCACCCTCAAGTTCGTCAAATCCATCGCTGACATCGAGGGCGACACGATCAGCGCATGCGCAAAAAAACCGCGCGCATTATTCATCAAGACCTATGTCGATGCGGCGAAAAAACACGGCATCCGGTTCTGACGGATTGTCTGGCGCCTATTCGCCGTTCGCGAGAAAAAACAAAAGTCCTGCACCGAGAATGATCCGGTAGTAGGCGAATGCGGTAAAGCGATGGGTCTGGATATACGTCAGCAACCATTTGACCGCGATGAAGGCGGTCAGGGTGGCCGCGATGAAGGCCAGGCTAATTTCCGACCAGGATTCATGTGGCGCGCCGGTCACGGCGAGCTTCAGCAATTTGTAGCCACTGGCCGCAAACATGGTCGGAATGCCGACCAGAAACGCGAATTCGGTCGCCGCAGCACGATTCGAAGTCCCGGCCAGCAAGGCAACGAAAATGGTGGCCGCCGAACGCGAAGTACCGGGAAAAACCGCGGCGACGACCTGTGCCAGACCCACCAGCACGGCGACTTTCCAGGTAATGACGGCATTGTCTTTTTTATTCGCCGCGAAATGTTCGGCCACCAGCATCCAGATGCCGCCGATGATCAGCGCCCAGGCAACCGGCGTTACCTTGTCGGGTAACTGGAAGCCCTGCTTCACGATGATGTAACCCAGTACCGAGGTAATCAGGAAAGCGACGAGAAGTTTCAGCATGTAATCGCGATGATCGCTTTTTGAAAATCCGGTTTCAAAAATGCCGGTAGCCAGTTTCCACAAGCGTTCGCGATAGATCGCCACGACGGCAAGAATGGCACCGGCTTGAATGAATACATTGAAGAAATCTGTCTTTGCGCCAAGCCAATGTTCCGCAATCAGCAAATGGCCTGTGCTGGAAATCGGAAGAAATTCGGTAATACCTTCGATAATGCCCAGAATCAGGGCGGCAACTAAATCATTCACTCGAAGGCATCCATGTCAGTCATCAGAGGGCGATATTGTGACGGATTGATATCCTCAGCGGCAGTGGTCGATATCCGGGATTCGCAAAACATCTGGCCATTAATCAACTTGGTGCAATAATTTATATTACGCTCTAATTTGGTGCGCATTCAAAGCATCCGATTATATTAGTTCAATATAATCAATTAGATAAACTCATCGATCGCTGGCATGGCCCTTGCTAATGGTTGACCGTCCCTCACCCTGCCGGAGTGTTTCATGTCGCTTGAAAACATCAACAAATTAGTCAAAGACCACAGCATCGAATTCGTCGACCTGCGCTTCGCCGATATGCGTGGCGTACAACATCACGTGACTTTCCCGGTCAACATCATCGAACCAGCCCTGTTTGAAGACGGCAAGATGTTCGACGGTTCCTCGATTTCTGGTTGGAAAGGCATCAACGAATCCGACATGATCCTGTTGCCCGATGCCAGCACCGCCTATCTCGACCCTTTCTATGCCGATCCGACTCTCGTACTGATTTGCGACGTGCTCGATCCGGCCACCATGCAAGGCTACACGCGCTGCCCTCGCGGCATTGCCAAACGCGCCGAAGCTTTCCTGAAAGCCAGTGGCATTGCCGACCAGGCTTTCTTTGGTCCGGAGCCTGAATTCTTCATCTTCGACGGCGTTCGTTTCGCGAACGACATGGGCAAGGTGATGTACGAAATTTTCTCGGACGAAGCGTCCTGGGAAACAGGCAAGAAACAGGAAGGTAATAATCACGGCCATCGTCCCACTGTTAAGGGCGGTTACTTCCCATTGCCACCGGTCGATTCCCTGCACGACATCCGCGCCGAAATGTGCAAAGTCTTGGCCGCCGTTGGTCAGGAAGTCGAAGTGCACCATCACGAAGTGGCGAATGCCGGCCAATGCGAAATCGGTACCAAGTTCAATTCGCTGGTGAAGAAAGCCGATGAACTCGCGACCATGAAATACGTGATCCGCAATGTTGCCCATCAAAACGGCAAGACCGCGACTTTCATGCCGAAACCCATCGTCGGCGACAACGGCAGTGGTATGCACGTGCATCAATCGCTGGCTAAAGGCGGCCAGAATCTTTTCACCGGTGACGGCTACGGCGGTCTGAGCCAAATGGCCTTGTGGTACATCGGCGGTATTTTCAAGCACGCAAAAGCGATCAACGCATTCGCCAACTCGACCACCAACAGCTACAAGCGCCTGGTGCCGGGCTTCGAAGCACCAGTCATGCTGGCTTATTCGGCACGTAACCGTTCCGCTTCCTGCCGCATTCCATTCGTTGCGAATCCGAAAGCGCGCCGCATCGAAATCCGTTTCCCGGATCCGATGAACTCGGGTTATCTCACTTTCACCGCATTGATGATGGCCGGTCTCGACGGCATCAAAAACCAGATCGATCCGGGTGCACCGAGCGACAAGGATTTGTACGACCTGCCACCAGAAGAAGAAAAGAACATTCCGAAGGTTTGCCATTCGCTCGACATGGCATTGGACGCACTGGAAAAAGATCGCGACTTCCTGAAAGCGGGCGGCGTGATGAGCGACGATTTCATCGACAGCTACATCGAACTGAAAATGGGCGAAGTCACCAAGTTCCGTGCCGCCACCCATCCGCTGGAATATCAAATGTATTACGGCATCTAATGCCGACTGCAAGATGCTACCTGTCATTCAAACGGCCCGAATTATCGGGCCGTTTTTTTGTGGCTGACCGGTTATGTGCCGCAGGACTGATTTATCGAATCGGAAAACTGGTAAAGTTCATTAGCACAGCGCCCGCCTAGATCGGGAGTTGTTTGCACATTGCAAAATCAATTCTGGATGTTGCAGGGAACAAGCGACATTTTTTACTGCTATCTTATTTTTCTAGATAAGTTTTACATGGGGTCATGGGTTTATATGAATTTCAGGTGCAAGGCGCTATGTTTGGCGATTTTTACTCTAGCAACAAGCAATGTGCTGCATGCCAGAACAGGTGCGGATGCCAAGACAATCACGCCCAACAACACCGCTTTGGCCATTTATGTTCCGCCAAGCTTTCTTGAGGCAAGACGTTACGATTCCAACAGCAATATGTGGATCGAGCCCGGCAATGCCTTTGAGAGCTCCATCAATATAGTTGGCCGCAAGTATTTTCCGAATTTGAATCTGATCAAATTCGAGCCCGAAACCCGCTACGGTTTATTGCTTGACCTGGCTCCGAAATGGGAAACAGAGCAAGGAAAGTTGAAGCTGATCGTTCAATTCAACGTATTTGCACCAGACGGTATCAAATTGCAGACAGGAGAACAAAAAGTTCCTGTGGTTATCAAAGGCAATAACATGACGGCCGCAGCATATGCTGCGGCTGGATCCGCTATCGCACTTATCATGCCGCAAGTGGTAAATCAGCTTCAGCCAGACACAACAAAATTTCCGGATATCGGCATGAGTTCATCCATCAATCGCGAAATGCTGGTTGACAAGAGCAAGCCGGTGCGGACGGGTACCGCCTTTTTCATCAATGACTCAGGGGACATGCTGACTGCAGCTCATGTGCAACGCGGCTGCACGCATCTGGAAGCCACGCTGGCCGACCAGGTTTTTCCCGTGTTTCACCAAAAAAGCAGCGATCTATTGGATGTTGCTGTACTTAAATCCAACCGTAAAACTCCCAGAAAGCTGCCATTGAGGTCTGGTCAGGTCATCGAACTAGGAGAATTTGTTACAAGCGTTGGTTACCCTTTGCAAAGCATTTTAGCGACATCTGCCACCATAACCCGCGGCAATATAAGTGCTGAAGGTGGAATTCAAGGGTCATTCGGGTTGTTCCAGTTTTCCGCTCCCATACAGCCAGGCAACAGTGGTGGGCCGATTGTCTCTGATAACGGTGAGTTGCTTGGCATGGCCGTAAGCACGCTCAGTGCGGAAAGTTTGTCCAAAAGAGGACTCATTCCGCAAAACGTCAATTTTGCGTTGAATGCGAAATACATCGCTGCCTTCCTTAGCCGTGAAAAAATCGCATTCAATGAAATTCAACCCAAAACGCCAGGCGAAATGCGGATTGCCAATGAAGCGGCCTTGTCAACAACCGCAAAACTCAGCTGCTACCAATAGAACAACTCATGAAAATACGTGAATTTTTAACTGCGTCACTACTTTTGTCGTCAATACCGTTTGCGTGTTGCGCGAGCGATTCCAGCGCGGCAACAAAGCCCGTGCAAAAGACTGAAGAATCGGTATCGGAAGAAGCTAAAAAAGCAGTGCCGTCTTCATCACAGGGCAACCCACTGCCCGCGATGAACTTTTACAGCTCCGTTGCCAGCGATACCATTTATGACACAATCAAGGCCAATCCCAGATTTTCAAAGTTAGACAAAGAACTTGTCGGAAGCCCGATCACGATCCTTGTAACCCACAGCATACGCCCCACTGCGGGAGGGCAGGCCGCAGGCCTCCTGACAGCCATGTTGTCCGGTGGCTCGTTGGGCTTGATCCCCATAGTTACGAATGAGCAATTCGTGTTGAGATACGAGATTCTACTGCACGGCAAACCCGTTTCCGTCTACAGCTTTGAAAGAACAAATACGCGCGCAATAAACTTGTGGTCGCAGGACACCAGTGCAGAACACGTGTTCGGGAAAGATGGCATGGAGTGGCTTAAGTCAACTATCAACGAATTCATTGCCAAATCAGCCAATGATCCGGAGTTGCTAAAAATTCAAGACGAAATCGATTTTTATTTCAACAAAAAATAGTTCCAAAATACATCACGTTCTCGATAAAGGGGCTCGAAAGAGCCCTTTTTCTTGTTGCTGGCGAGGGCTCAGGTTCCTTTTGAGCAGCGCACAGTAGCGCGCCAGTAAGGCGGCGAGCGATAGTACAGAAATATTGGGCATCTATGTCCTTGGGGATATTTTGCGCTTGGAGTTTTTATTTTCGCAATATTCATCGAGTTAGTTGTGAGCACACGGAACAAGGTATTTGCAAACACACACTCAACACACACAAAGCACAATCACAGCACATACTGAATGACTAGGCTGCTGCCATGAACAGCATAGTTATCGCCGTCTCGCCCAGCCGATGGGAAAAAATCAAAAACCTTACGGGAGAGTTTTTCGCTTTCACGCAAAAGCAGATTCAGGCCTGCATTTTTGCAGGCAGCTTCTTTGTCTTGCTGGCAGCTTCCAAGTATCTGCCCCTGTTAGGCATGCCTCGCTACGATTTCTTGCTAATAGCAGCAATAGCGCTGCAAATAATCTTGTTGGTCAGCAAGCTTGAGACGCCGGACGAACTAAAAACCATTTGTGTATTTCATGTGCTGGGCCTGTGTCTGGAAATCTTCAAGACCCATCCGGCGATCGGCTCCTGGAGTTATCCCGAGTTTGCCTACAGCAAAATATACGGCGCGCCGCTTTATTCCGGCTTTATGCATGCCGCCGTGGCCAGCTATGTCGCGCAATCCTGGCGTCTACTGGGGTTGAAGCTGGAAAATTATCCGTCGTATTCGCTCAGCCTGCCGCTGGCTGGTCTGATCTACCTGAACTTTTTCACGCATCATTTTATCGGGGACTTCCGCTGGTGGCTTTGTGCCGCATTGATTCTCGTGTTTCGCAAGACCCGCATCTATTTCACGCCGCGCAAGCACGAATACCACATGCCCCTGTTATGCAGCTTTGTCCTGATCGGATTCTTTATCTGGATTGCCGAAAACATCTCGACCTTTTTCGGCGCCTGGGTTTATCCGAACCAGGGCAGCTTCTGGCAACACGTGCCTACCGGAAAAATCAGCAGCTGGTCGCTGCTGGTGGTCATCACCATCATTATCGTGGCCGATTTGAAGCACATCAAGCAGGGCCGCACACAACAGGGCAATTGAAATGCACTATCCTTACAGCATGCTTCACCATCGATTGAAATACGGTTTCTGCTGCCTGCTGGTTTTGTCGGCATGCACCACGCCGCCCGCAAAAAATCCCCTGGCGCAGTGGTCGCCGTCGCCGAATTTCGATGCACGCAAACCGCGCCTGGTCGTTATCCATCAAACCGAAATGGAAAATGCCGAAGACGCCTTGCGCGTATTGCATACGCAAAACCGGCAGGGGCGCGTGAGTGCGCATTATCTGATTGCCAACAACGGAAAGCTGTATCAATTGGTCGAAGACAATCAAAGGGCCTGGCATGCGGGTGTCGGCAGCTGGCAGGGAATAAGCGACATCAATTCGATATCGATCGGCATCGAGCTGGACAATAACGGCAGCGAGCCGTTTGAAGAACGGCAAATACTGTCGCTGATTCGGCTGCTGGATGATTTATGCACGCGTTTCAATATTCCGCGCAACGCGATTATCGGCCATGCCGATTTGGCACCGGCGCGAAAAGTGGATCCGAGTCGTTATTTCCCCTGGCAGCGTCTGGCACAGGCCGGTTTTGGCCAATGGTATGGCGAGAATCTCGCCGATGCTCCCGAGAATTTCGATCCCGTGCAGGCTCTGAAAACGCTCGGATATGACACCAGCGATTTGCCTGCGGCAGTGCGGGCATTTCACCGCCATTACCGCGGTATCGAAACCGATGTGATGGACAAGGAAGACGGGAAAATCCTGTTCAATCTTCAGCACTCGACGCCATCCGGCTGAATTTTCGCCGGACTGCGGTTTGCATAAGCCAAATCTTCGGCCTATAACGCAAGGCGGGGAAGCGTGGAAATTCGAAGGGCGCGCATGGCAAATTCGGGGCTGCAAAACATATCGTGGCGTTACCGTATTCTGGGGGTCATTCTTTGTTTCGGCATGGGTGTGCTGCTGCATTTTTCGGTGGCCGGTCGCTGGCTTGATGCCCAATATCTGGATCTGCAAATACGCACGCTGAAAAAATATCTTCCGACCGAGATCAAAAACGACGTAATGGTGGTGGGCATCGATGAAGCCACCACGAAGGCCTTCGCCGAGCCGATGACGCTGTGGCACCGGCACTGGGGCGATTTTCTGCGGGCCATGCAGGTCGCCGATGCTTCCGCTGTCGGGCTCGATATCGTGATGCCCGACCGTTCCTTCGACGACATCGTTCCGGGTTACGACAATTCTCTGCTGGGCGGAATGCTGGACGCGAAAAAAAACGGCCCGGTGGTGTTGGCATTGACTGTCGATAGTCGGGGTAAAACAAGAACCCTTTACCGGAAGTTCGAATTGATTGCCGGAAAAAACGGTTTGGGATTCGCCTTGTTTCCCAGGGATGTCGATCAGAAAGTTCGCCGTTTCGACGAACGCCTTTCCGAACGCAGCGGGCACGTTGATACCCTTGTCGGGCAGATGGCGCGCGGCATGAATCTCGATCCGCAGGCAGGCTATATCGACCTGTCGACGGGCAGAAATTTTCAATACATCCCGATGCACGAAGTGATTGGCCTTTACGAAAAAGGCGATGTCGAAAATTTGCGTCGGCAATTTGCCGGCAAGCCGGTGTTGTTGGGCACTGTGTTACCCGGCGATGATCGCCTGTCATTGCCTGTGAACCTCGCAGCCTGGGAAGACAACGGAAACCAGGTGCCCGGGGTGTTGCTGCATGCACAGACATTGCGCGGTCTTTTGAATGATGGCCTGGTACAGCTGACAGGATTTGCGCTGGTGTGTCTGGGTATTTTTCTGGCAGCAGTTTCGTACTGCTGGAGTTCGAGCGCATTCGGCAAAGGCTTTGTATTGTTTGTCTGCACTGCCGGACTGTTTTGTTTGGGTCTGTATTTGTTTCGACACGGTACTTATCTGCCGACCAGCGCAATGACGGCGACGTTGTGGTTTGCAATGTTGGGCCGGGGTGGTTTCGATGCACTCAGGCATCTGAGGGAACGTCGTCTGTTGAAACGAGCGTTCGGCAATAGTGTCAGCCCGAACGTGATGGACGAAATCCTGTCGGGGCAACTGACACCGGAACTCGGCGGTACGCGAAAATTCGTCTGCATCCTGTTCTCGGATATTCGCGGTTTCACCACGCGCAGTGAATCGATGACGCCGGAAGCGGGCATCCATCTTCTCAATCGTTATTTCGAATGCGTGGTCGAACAGATTCATGCCAATGGCGGTGCCGTGATCAATTTCATGGGTGACGGCATCATGGCGATATTCGGTGAACCCAAGCCGTTGGAAAACCCATGTGCTTCCGGATTTGCCGCGGCGAAAGGCATGCAGGCTGCGTTGGCTGTATTGAATGTGCAATTGCAGGCGGAAGGCATCCAGCCGATTGAAATCGGGGTGGGCGTTCATGCGGGAGAAGTCGTGATCGGTCACATGGGCTCGAGCAATCGCAATGACTATACGGCCATCGGCGATGCGGCCAATGTGGCATCGCGGGTTGAAGGTCTGACCAAGGACGTGGGCTATGCTATCGTTTGCTCGAAAGTGATTGTCGATGCCTTGTCGGAAAATGAAGGTTTGACCCCGCTGGGTCCGCAGGCAATCAAGGGTCATACGCCGGTGGAAGTGTATGGTTGGGGCAAGTTGTAGCGACAGGCATCGAGGTGTCCATGCAGAATCGACGCAATCGTGTTTTTGCTTTGCTACTGGTGGTCGGCATCGGTCCGACCCATGCTGCCGCACCGGCGATCGGTTTTTTTGGCAAGATCCACGGCAACGCCTACTGGCAAAACGACAGCAGCAAAAAACCTGTTCGGGACCTGGATGAACTCGGGGAAAACTCGAAGCTGGTTTTGCTGAAAGGCAGCAAGCTGACCGTGCTTTATTTGCAGTCGGGCCAGCAATACGAATTAGTCGGTCCGGCCCTGGTGCAGTTCAAAATCCATCAGCCGATTGCCTTGAATGGCGCGCCACCAAAAAAACTCGGTACGGCTTCGGTGATTGACGAAAATAAAATTCATGTCGATCCGAAGAATGTGCAGGGGGCCGGAAAAACACTGGTTTCCACCGACTCGAAGAAAGATCCGGATCAGCCCGTGATGGCGGCTGCACCGACTCCTGCGCCACCACCGCCAGCCTATGTACCGGTACCGCCAATAATGGCAGCCCCCGTTACGCAAGTCGCTGCATCGGAGTCGTCCGAAGAAGCAGAAAAACAGGCGTACGCAGATGCTTTCGCCGCAAGAGAAGCAGAAATGGCGACTGCACGTCAGGCCGAAACGGAAGTTGCCGCTGCCCGGCGTGCAGAAGACGCTGCCGCTGCGAAGGCAAGACAAACGGCTGAAGAGGATGCAGCAGCGAAAGCTTCCGGTTGTTATCCGGTCGAATCGGATACGGAGAAAGAGGAGCAATCGACGGAGTCGGAATCAAAAGTGCTTGACGAGAAAGCACGCGATTGCCCGATGATTACGTTTTAAGTTTGTCGATTCAAGGCGGCAATGCAGCCAGGTTTATGTCGGATGAAAAATTTTGTCAGTACCGATGAATACCATGTGCGTGATCTGATGCTTCATGGCGCGAAATGAAAACGGCGGCATCAGCGCGAGCTAAAAAACGCATCACCGATTTCCTTCAGAAGGCATTCTTTTCCGAAGACTGATTCGAATACCCGCAGGCCATGATCATGCAGTGTCTTCGCAAAATCTATCCGCATAAGAAAAGCGCCCCTTTCGGAGCGCTTTTCTTTTATCACTTCACTCGGTATCAGTAAGTCTTTTCCAGATTCAGCTGTACGCCATGGCTATTGCCGGAACCGGAATTGCCGCTGCCCTGGAATTCGAACATGAACTTCCAGCCATTGTCGAAGCCCATGTTGGCGCCGATTCCGTAGACCCAGCGATTGCGGTCATAGCCACTGAAAACGCCTTCGTAGATCGTACCCGACCCCACTAGCGCGTATTGCATGGAGGCTGTCGTATCGCCCTGGAAGTCATGCTGGTATTCCAGTCGGAACTGCGGTGCGAAGCTGCCCCAGCTGACTTCATTCTCGTAGGAAGTACGGAAGCCCAGGCTCAGGGTATTGGTACGCACGGTCAACTCGTCATAGGCCAGCGAGTAGATCGGATCACCCGATTCGGTGTAGGCATCCAGATTTGCACGAGCCAGATTCCAGCGGGCATACGGCGACCAGTTCCAGCTGGCGTTGTGGAAATCACCGCCCACCGTGAGGCTGGCAAACCACTGGCTGGCATCGCGTTGGCCGAATACCGTATTGCCGTTTGCCGTGACATAACGGCGCAGCTGGTAGTCAAGCCATTGGTAACCGACCAGTCCGTCAACGAACCAGGTTTGATCCGGATGGTAGCTGCTGTAGAGCGCGAAGGTATAAGCCTCACCTTCATTACGCGTGCCGTTGTTGCCGACTCTGGATTCATCGCGGCCATAACCGACGCCGGTACCGATCACCCAGTCATTCGACAGGCGCTTATCAAAACCGAAGCTCAGACCGTCGGTCTCGAAGTCATAGCTGGCGGCACCGCCCTTGGCGTCCTGATTGCCGGAGCGGATCGAACCACCTGCCCAGACACTGAAGGCCGGTGATTCATCCGAACCCGAGGTTTCGCCATTGGCGCTGAGGCCGGTGGCACTACCGAGGGTCGTGCGGTCGCAGTCTTCATTGCCGTAGCGGAAGCTGCCGGATCGGCAATCTTCGTTGACACCGCCGCTAAAGCCGACCTGGTTATCGAAGCCCGCCTTGTCGCGACCGCTGTGCAGGCTTTCCAGATGTTGCTGGAAGTTTCTGACCTGGGCATCGGCAAAACGACGTGTGCTGGCAATCTGCGATTCAATCAGACCACGGACTTCGGCATCGGTACTCGGGTCAGGCAGGTTGGCGATGACCAGTTGGTATGGACGGCTGATGGTGGCTGCCGTGCCGCTGGTGCTATCGGTCGCGGTGACCGTGAAGCTGAAGGTTCCGCTTGCGGTTGGGGTTCCGCTGAGCACACCGGCAGCGTTGAAGCTCATGCCAGCCGGCAGGCTGCCGGCGGTAATGCTGTAGCTGTAAGGTGCAACACCGCCACTGGCCGTGAACGAGGTGTTGGCATACGGGGTGAACTGTACGCCAGTCGCCAGGGTGGCAGGGGTCAAGCTCAGGGTCGGTACCGCGATAACGAGCGTGTAGTTGTTCGTCACCGTAGCCGCCGTGCCGCCGGTGCTGTCGGTCGCGGTCACGCTGATATTGAACGAACCCGATTGGGTCGGTGTTCCCGACAGGATGCCGCTGCCGGCATTGAAGCTCATGCCGGCCGGCAACGCGCCGGTCAGGTTCAGCGTGTAAGGCGCAATACCACCGCTGGCGACCAGCGTCTGGCTGTAAGCCGTACCCGAAGTACCCGGTGGCAAGGTGGCCGGTGTCAGGACCAGAGTCGGAACCGCTACCGTGACCGAGTAAGCCGTGCTGCCGGTTTGGGCATTGGCATCCGAGCCGGTGACCGTGAAGTTGAAGGTGCCCGAGGTGGTCGTGGTACCGGACAACACGCCGCCCGAGCTGAGGCTCAAGCCATTGGGCAAGCTGCCCGCCGTGACGGAGAAGGTATACGGAGCAACACCACCGCTGGCGGTCAGTGTCTGGCTATAGCTTTGGCCCGCAGTGGTATTCGGCAGGGTTGCCGGTGCCACCACGATGACCGGTGCCGGTACATTGAGCGTGTAGTTCTGGGCAATCGAGAACGGTGCGCCAACACCCGTCAGAACGGTGTCGGTGGCGGTCACGGTGATCGGATAGCTACCGGGTGCGGTAGGCGTGCCCGACAGTGTGTTGCCGCTGAAGGTGACGCCCGCCGGCAATGCGCCCGTAAGCACATAGTTGTAAGGGCCCGGGCTGCCGCTCGCAGTGAAGGTTTGCGAGTAAGCGGCACCGTAAGTCGCGGTCAGCGTGCCTGGTGCCGGGTTCATGCTCAGGGTCGGTGCGGCGATGGTCACCGTGTACGCACGGCTACCGGTTTGGCCATTGGCATCGGTTGCCGTGACCGTAAAGCTGAAAGTACCAACCGTGTTGGATGTTCCCGTGATTGCGCCACCGCTGCTCAGCGTGATGCCGGAAGGCAAGCTGCCCGCCGTGATCGCGAAGGAATAGGCGGCGACACCGCCGGATGCCGTAAGCGTCTGGCTGTACGACACGCCAGCCGTTGGGTCAGGCAAGGTTGCCGGCGACAGCACGATGGTTGGAGCGGGGACATTCAGGGTGTAGTTCTGCGAGATCGAGAACGGCGCACCCACACCGGTCAAAACGGTGTCGGTGGCAGTCACGGTAATCGGATAACTGCCCGGTGCCGTCGGTGTACCCGACAGCGTGTTGCCGCTGAACGTCACACCGGCTGGCAGGGCGCCGGTCAATACGTAATTGAATGGACCAGCGCTACCGCCGGCAGTGAATACCTGGCTGTAAGCCGTTGCATAGGTGGCCGTCAACGTGCCCGCTGCAGGGGTCAATGTCAGAACTGGAGCAGCGATGGTCACCGCGTAGGCACGGCTGCCGGTTTGGCCATTGGCATCGGTTGCCGTGACCGTGAAGTTGAAGGTGCCGACCGTGTTCGACGTGCCGGAGAGCGCGCCGCCACTGGTCAACGTGATGCCGGCAGGCAGACTGCCTGCGCTGACAGCGAGGCCATAGGGACCCACGCCACCGGTGGCCGTAAGGGTCTGGCTGTAGGCCGTTCCTGCGACCGGATTCGGCAAGGAAGCAGGGTTCACCACAATAACCGGTGCCGGCACATTGATCGTGTAGTTCTGGGCAATCGAGAACGGCGAACCAGTGCCGGTAGAGCCGTTGTCGGTAGCGGTAATCGTAAAGCTGTAGCTACCCGGAGCGGTCGGTGTGCCCGAAACGGTATTGCCGGAGAAGCTCAGGCCTGGCGGCAGAGTGCCGGTCCGAGCATAAGTGTATGGACCGATGCCACCGCTGGCGGTGAAGGACTGCGAATAGGCCGCGCCGTAAGTGGCGGTGAAGGTGGTAGCTGCCGGAGCAAGTGCCAGCGTTGGTGCTGCCACGGTCAGGCCAAATGCCTGGCCAACGGTGTAAGGACCATTACCGGTACTGCTGTCGGTAGCCGAGGCGTTCAGCGTGAAGCTGCCTGCTTGTGTCGGTGTACCAGAGATCGTCACGCTGTTTGCAGTGGTACCGGTAATCGACAGGCCGGCCGGCAGATTGGTGACCTGGAAAGCGCTCCAGGGTTGTGCGCCACCGTTCCAGGTAAAGGTTTGCGAATAAGGCGTACCCACCGTTGCCGAGAAACCACCGCTGGCAGTGATTGTGATGACCGGGTCGCTGACTGTCACCGAAACGGTTGCCGGCGCCGAGGTGCCACCGGTGTTGGTTGCGGTGTAGGTGAAGCTGTCCGGACCTGCGTAACCGGTGGTCGGTTGGTAGGTAATGGTGGTGCCGCTCACGATTGCGGTGCCGTGGGTCGGCGCAGTGCCGATGGCAAGCGATGTTGCAGTTCCGCCACCCAAGGTCAGCGGCACATTCGTGGCCGCTGCGTTGTAAGCGACGGTCAATGACGAATTAGCTGCAGTCGGTGCCACATCAATCACGATGATCGAGTAAGCCTGCGTCGCGGTGTAAGGCCCGGTACCAGTACTGCTGTCGGTTGCCGTAATGCTGAAGTTGAAGGTACCCAATGCGCCCGGAGTACCTGTGATGGCGCCCGTTGTCGCATTCAAATTCAGGCCGCCAGGCAAGGCACCAGCAGTGACCGCATATGTTCGCGGTGCGGTACCGCCGGTGGCAGCATTGATCGTTGCCGAATAAGGCGAACCAAGGGTGCCGCCTGCCAGCGCGGTGGCAGGCAAGGTAATGATGGCCGGATTCACCGTGAGGGTATAGGCCTGACTACCACTGAAGGGGCCCGGGAAAGGACTGCTATCGGTCGCCGTGACAGTGAAATTGAAGGTACCACCTGCTGTGGGAGTACCGCTAAGAACACCACCGGAAGACAGGGTCAGGCCGGCCGGTAGTGCGCCTGCCGTTATCGCGAAGTTATATGGCGCCACGCCACCGCTGGCAGTAATGTTCTGGCTATAGGCTGCTGCAACAGTGCCGTTCGGCAAGCTGCCGGGGCTGACCGTGACCGGCACGTCATCATTGCTGATGGTGCCCAGGCCTTGGTTGTCGCTGATGGTGGCATTGGTCGCGCCACTGAGGTTGACGAAGAAGGTCTCGTTCGCCTCCGGCACGGTTTCGCCGATCACCGGCACCGTGATGGTGCGGGTGGTCTGGCCGGGCGTGAAGGTCAGCGAGCCGCTGGTGTTCGTGTAGTCAGCCGGCTGCGTCGCGGTGCCATCGGCGGTGGCGTAATTGACGCCGACCGACTGGCCGCTGGCTGTGCTGAGGGTCACGGTGAACACCGCGTTGACCGTACCGGCATTGCCTTCGACCACGGAAACATCATTGATCGACAGGCTCGGCAGCGGGTCATCGTTGGTGATGGTGCCCACGCCCTGACCGTCGACGACGACGGCATTGGTCACGTTGGTCACATTGACGAAGAAGGTTTCGGTCGGCTCGTTGAGCGTGTCGCCATTCACCAGTACCGTGAAGGTATAGGTGCTGCTACCGGCCGGAATGGTCTGGCTGGTCAGGCTGTTGGCGACATAATCCACGCCTGCAGTAGCGCTGCCGTTGGCGGTCGCGATATCGAAGGTGACGCCGCCAGGACCTGCCGGTGCACTGAGGCTTACCGTGAAGGTGAAGTTGGTGATGCCGGCATTGCCTTCGTTCGCGGTGACATCGTTGATCGCCAGGTTAGGCAGATCGTCGTTGAGGATCGTACCGGTGGCATTGGCAGGCACACCGATCGTGTAGCCAGTCCCGGCCGATAGGGACAGCGTCACAGTCTCGTCAGATTCGATGGCGGCATCGGCAGTCGGGTTGACGGTGATTGTACCGGTGGTGTTGCCGGCCGGGATGACCAGCGGTGAGGCAATCGCTGCGAAGTCGGTGCCGTTGGCGGCGGTGCCGCTAAGAGCGAAATTGACCGACAGCGCCGAGAAGGACGCCTGGTTCAGTGTGACGGTGTAGACCAGATTCGGAGCGCCGTCTTCCGCCACGGACGCTGGAGACACGCTGATGGTTGCCGTCGGCACATCATCATTAAGAATGGTGCCGGTTGCCGCCGAAGGGGCACCAACGGTGTAACCGGCGCCGGCAGCAACGGTCAGGGTGACGGTTTCATCGGCTTCAACGGTGCCATCGACATTGGGGTTGATCGTGATGGTCGCGGTGGTGGCGCCAGCCGGAATGACGACAGTGGCGACGCCGCCGGTATAGTCGACGCCTGAGGTTGCGGTACCGCCGGTGGTGATGTTGACCGTTGTTGGTGATGACAAATTCAGGCTGCGGGTAACGGTGTAGGTCAGGTTCGTTGCGCCGTCTTCAGAGACAGCGGCCGGAGCCACCGCAATCGATACCGAGGGCGGCGTGCTGACGGTGACAGTGAATGGTTCGAGTTCAAAGTAACTGCCAAGACCGGTACTGGCGTCGGTGACGCGCAACGTGACGGGATAATTGCCAGGCGCTGCAGCGGTGGTGCCGCTGACCACGCCCGCGCCCGAGATGCTGATGCCGGCGGGGAACGTTCCGGTTTCAAGAAGATAAGTATGCGGGGCGACGCCGCCGGCGGTGGAAAGCGCTTGCGAGAAAGGGGCGCTCTGGATCACGGTCACACTGGCCGGAATCAACGCGAGGCTCGGATTCTGCACCGTGCCGTTGTAACCCTTGACGACGAAATCGCCAATATTATCCTGCGAGCGCACCCCGAACGCGTAACCGCCGCGCTGCGTGGGCGTTCCCGACAACACGCCGGCGGCGCTCAGGGTCAAACCCGGTGGCAGCGTGCCGCCACTCAGCGTGTAGGTATAAGGTGCAACGCCGCCGGTAGAGGTCAGCGTTTGACTGAAAGGCGTGCCGGCGGTCAGCGTCGGGAGGGAGGCCGGAGACACGACGATCGCCGAGGTTGGTGGAGTGATGGTGACATTAAAGAACAGCTCATCGCCGTTTTCGTCTTCCAACGCGAACGTGTCGGTGGTGGTCGCAGTACCATTGTGCGTGTAGGTGACCGTCTGGTTGCCGCCTCCGCTCTGGGAACCGAGGACGACCGAGCCGTTAGCCGGCAGAAACGGAGCGAAGGGCCCGCCCATGCCGAAATTGAACGGGCCATCGCAGGCAGCCAAATCGATGGATGTCACCGATCCGCCATTGGCCACCGTGAGGCTCTGCGCCGGGCAGTATGGCGATGTCTGCGCGGACGCCAGTGCAGGGCAAAGCATGAATACAAGCAAGAACAAACTTGCCAGAAGATGACGCGTACCGTGGCGCCTGTAGCGCGATTGAACTTCTGAAAGATATTGCATGCCCATGCTCCCTTAAAATCCATTACGTTTGCATTGCGGATGAAGTGGTTTCACTTCGCTGAATTATTTCTTGCGTGCTTTCGACTTTGATATGTTGATATTGACGGCAACGAGACCGCTGTCGTTATCTTCCAGATAAAAAACATCTTTCGTTGCGTCATTTCCGTTGTGGACATAAGTGACCATCTGGCGCCCCTGTTTGATCTGAGGCCCCAATGTTACTTTGCCGTTTTTTGGCAAGAAACCCGGAAAGGGTCCACCCATGCCGAAGTTGAATGGTCCATCGCAGGCACTGACATTGATCGCAACCGTGCCGCCCTTGGACACACTGGCACTCAATGTCGGACAAAATTCCGATGGCTTCGCAAATGCAAATGGTGCAGCAAGAATACCAAGACTAACCAGCCCGGCACGCGATGCGTTGCGTAGATTGATGAATGGAGGAATCCCCGAAAACTTTTCCGTAGCCATGCCCCTGCCCAAAAACTCTGTCTTTGTGTTGGCACTATTATACCTAATGGACGAAATTAATTCTTCCTAAATTCTCGGCATCGTAAACACTGCATATTTCAGTTTTCAACTCGTAACATCTTACGGATTCCTTACGGAAAAGCCTTTTGTGTTTAGGCGATGCATGCCAAAACAAAATGAGATAGAGTTGGTCAGGGCTTGTCGCAACGACTTGCTCTGCAGACATGAATTCAGGAGGGGGAAAGATGAGCGAATTCTTTATCGGACAAATCATGATGTCCGGCTTCAATTTTGCGCCGAAGTTCTGGGCACTGAGCAATGGTCAGCTGTTACCGATCAATCAAAATCAGGCCTTGTTCTCTTTGCTGGGAACCCAGTATGGTGGCAACGGAACTACCAATTTTGCCTTGCCGGACTTGCGTAGTCGTACGCCTATTGGCTATGCCTCTTCGGTGGACCCGAGCTGGCAACCGCCCAGCGTACAAATCGGCCAGGCCTCGGGCGTCGAAAATGTGACCTTGCTGTCGACCAATATGCCGTCGCATACACATTCGGCGAATGCTTCGACGACAGCGGGCAACAACCGTAATCCCAGCACGCGCGTTTACGCCACCAGCACCAATACAGCCGGGGCCGCCATGCTCTATGCGCCTTCCTCGGGCCCCGCAGTTCCCTTGAATCCGCAGACGATTGCACCTGCAGGCGGCAATCAGCCGCATCCGAATATGCAACCTTACTCCGTGATCAATTTCTGCATTGCGCTGTCGGGTATTTTTCCGTCGCGGAACTAACATCATCTGTTCAAGGCACGACTTGGGTCTTGGTCGTCTCTGAAAATTTTTCAAGGAGCTGGATACTAATGAGCACACCTTATATTGGCGAAATCCGCATGTTCGGATTCGGAACCCGCGGAGCACCAAACGGCTGGCAAGCCTGCGATGGTAGCTTGCTTGCCATTTCCGAATACGATGCACTATTCGCGTTGATTGGCACGACCTATGGCGGTGACGGGCAGACCACTTTTGGTGTCCCTGACCTTCGTGGACGCTTGCCCATCCACCAAGGTACCGGTCCAGGTTTGAGCACCTACGTTATCGGCCAGAAGGCGGGCACCGAAACCGTGACCGTGTTACCGACCCAGATGCCCGCACATACTCATACGGCCATTGCGACGAGTGCGGCATCTACCTCGTTAACACCGGGCAATACTCTTCTACCGGGCGCCGTCAGCGGTGATGTCTTCTATGCCACCGACCTTACCGGTGCCACCGCAATCTCGATGTCCGCGCAATCGACCAGCCAGAGTGGCGGCAGCCAGCCACACGAGAACCGGATGCCCACGTTGACCGTGCAGTATTGCATTGCCACACAAGGAATTTTCCCCTCACAGGCTTAGTTATGCATAACACATAACAATAGGCTGACACCGCTGCCTCTCAGGCGCGGGCAACATCACCGGAGGACTTCAACATGACACAACCGTTTATTGGCGAAATTCAATTGTTCGGTTTCAACTTCAATCCCCGTGGCTGGGCGTTCGCGAACGGCGCCACACTTCCCATCTCGCAGAACACGGCTCTGTTCTCGTTACTTGGCACTATCTACGGCGGGAATGGGCAGACCACCTTCCAACTGCCGAATTTCGCCGGCCGTGCAGGCTGCCAGCAAGGCAACGGGCCTGGGCTTTCACCGGTGGTGCTGGGTGAGAACTTTGGCGTCAACACGGTCACACTAACCAGCAATCAGATTCCGTTACATAACCATGGGGTTACTGCTTTCTCCCAATCTGACGGCACCAAGAAATCCGGATCGCCAGCGGTCAACGCAGGGCTTTCCACTATGGGCAGTAGCACGGCACGACCGTTTATCGATACGCCGCTGAATACTACATTTGCTCCGAACATGATTCAGCCCAGCCAAGGCGGCGGACAACCGCATCAAAACCAGCAGCCCTATCTGGGCGTGAATTTCTGTATTGCCTTGCAAGGGATTTATCCGTCGTTCCCATGATGGCGACGCATCTTCCTGCCTTTCCGGACAGGTTGCACAACACGATTGCAACACCCGCGTTCTTGCTGGAGCGCGGGTTTTCTTTGCGTCACGCTCGGGACAGGGACATTCCGCGTTTACGTCTGCTTTATGCCGACACGCGCGCAGAAGAAATGTTGTTGGTGCCCTGGCCGCAAGCAGCGAAGCAGCAATTTCTCGATCAGCAATTTGATCTTCAGCATCAGCATTATTTGAAACATTATGCCGATGCCGATTTCCAGGTAATCGAACGCAATAATGTTTTGCAAGGCCGCTACTATCTATCAAGAACAGAGCCCGAGCACCTGATAATAGATATCTGCATGATGGGGGAACAACGCGGGCTTGGCATCGGCCGCGCACTGATTGAACATTCACAGCGCGAAGCGCAAGCATTGCAACGCGGCATGCAATTACACGTGATCAAATATAATACCCGCGCACTTGCCTTATACGAAAAGCTGGGATTCAAAATCAAGGGCGGGACAGACATGCATCACTACATGAGCTGGCGCTTCAACGCAGATGCATGATTACAGCTAGTAACTTGCATTGACTGCAGGTTGCTTCATAAATTTATAGAAACGTCACCTCAATGAAAAACGAGGCACGAAGTTGGTGCAGAGGGGAGCGCAAGCAGCTTCGAAGGTGGATATGTATCCTGGCTTTGGCCGGCATGAGGCTGTTTGGAAGATGACATCTCGAAAAACGTCAACCCCAACCTAGTTAATTAAACGTGGCCTGATACAAAAAGCCTTCTCGTTCCCGGGCTATCGGCACCAGGAAAATACCGACCTCGCCAATCCGCGGGTGACGCATCTGGTAAATTTGCTGCGGGAATAGAAACACCGCCGTGTTGCGAAACAGTAACGAGAACGGAACGCGCATGGCATTGGGCATTCGCTGTTCGATGGCTCTGGCTTCGACCAGCACAAACTCGATTTCCCCCTCATTTAGCGCTGCGGTAAATGTCTCGTTTACACAGCTGGAAAAATGGTCAAGTGTCAGCAAATCCATAAGTGGTTCCTTGGAAACAAGTCACCTAGTTTATTCAAAACCGGCGTGATAGTCGCGCTATTTATCAATCGTTTTTTCGAGCAGCGAAAGCAGGATCAGGAACCGGTTTTCGGCAATGAATCCACTGCCTTCATGGCGGCTTCGATAAAATCCGATTCCCGTTCGGTCAGGGCTGCCGGCTCGATGTAGTTATGGTGATCACGCCGGCTATCGGCACCTTCGGTCATATTATTGATTTTGTACTGCAATACCTCGGACTTCATGTCTTCAAAAGGCAGGAAATTTCGAAGTTGTTCGATTGCCCGGCCGGGTTCTTTTATCAGCTCTTCGTATTTCAACATCAGCACCGGATTTGAATCTTGCCATTGCAACATAAACCTCAAATGGCCAGCCCATTGCGTACAAAACTGCTGGGTGTCGGCTTCAGAGTGAAGCTCGCCCCAGGCTTTCGCGGAACGAACGCAATCAGCGAGATCCCGGAAAATATAAATCGCACGCGTTCCCGGGATGGCATCAAACAACATGCGTATCAAATGCGGCTGCCACCCAGGATATTTAAAGCCCCAGAGTGTCCGCCCATTTTTTTCCGCATGCTGCTGGCAATACGAAAGCCCGGCAAACGATCCCTCTCGCAGTGCGACCAGATAGCCATCGATATCGGGCATCAAATCCGGAATCCAGTCATTCGTATCGCCCTGCATCACGCGATCAAGACTGGTGGCAAAACGCTGGCGCGAATGCAGGTACACCATTTTGCGCGAGGCGAAAATCTGCAGCTGCAACTCGAGATCCTTGCCGATTTCCTCGCCGTAGATCAGGGTGTTTTCCGACGAGCACAGTAATCGCTGCAGCAGAGTGGTGCCGCAGCGTATCGTGGGTGAACTCAGCAAGATGGGCCTGGGTTCAAGCATGCGCAAAACAAATTCGAGCGCTGACTATTTTACCCGTGCAAGCGAATAGACTTCGCTGGCCGCACGCAGCCCCGAAAGCGCAGCGCCTTCCATGAAGCCCTGCCATTCGTAGAAGCTGCTGGTGTGTTCACCGGCAAACAGCAGGTTTCCTACCGCCTTGGCTTCATTGTCGGCAATGGACGTGAAGTAACCAGGGCGATTGCAGCTATGCGAACCCTTGCTGAGCGGGTTGCTCGACCAGTTTTCGGTATAGGCCAAAACGTCGCCGCGGCCATTGCGTTGCGCGGCATCGTTCGCGCCCGGAAGTACACCCTCCAGGTAGCTCAGGAAAGACTTTGCATCCGCTTGCACCGTGCCGGATTTCATGCTGCGAGACTGCATGCCGCCAGCGTAACCGGCGAGGACTGCACGAGTATTATTCGACATACTTGGATTGGCTTCCCAGGTCGACTGAATCGAAGCGCTGTCGCTGTAGCCGCTTCCGTTGAGGCCATGTCGAGTGTACCAATAAGGCTGTTTGAAACCGACCATCAGCTTGCTGTGGTCACCCATGCTGGCGTTGCTGATGGCGAGGCGTTTTGATGCAGGCAAGTTCAGGCTGGCATCAAGTTCGACATCGCGTAATACGCTGAATGGCAGGGTCATCACGACCGCTTCGTGGTCACTTTGCAGCGTGCGGCCACCGACATCGAATGTCAGGCGCAGGCGGTGATTCGCAAGTTTCCGCACAGCGAGCAATTTGTAACCGAGCGCCACCGGTGTTGGCAGTGCTGCTGCCAAATTCGACGTGATGCGATCATTGCCTTCGGCCACGCGCAAATTTTCGCCGCTGAACACACCGAAAGGGGACAGCTTGCTTCGTTTGTCGGAGTAGACAAAGCGCAGGAAACTGATCGCGCTAAGTTCGTCGATACCGGCGCCGTATTCGGCCATGTAGGCGGAACTGATTACCGTCCTCAACAGATCGCCGGCTCCGTGCAGGATCAAATAGTCTTCAAGACTCATGTAATCGAACAAGGCATCCGCTTCGGTAAAACTGTCGGCAGTTGGGCAGGTCAGTGTATTCAGATCTTCGCGGATGGAAGCTGCGAAGGCACGATATTCTTCCGCCACTTGGGCTTCGGAGTACATGCGACCACCGAACTGGTAATACGCCGTTCCGGGAAACATCGTGGAATCTTCAAGTGTGAGCCCCATCATCCGTGCATAACCAATCATGGTCTGGTGCGAGCCATTGATAAACTCGCCACCGCGTTCGACGACTTGGCCGGGGAAGAAACCACGCAGACTCGAGCAACGACCGCCAACACGCTCTGAAGCTTCAAAGACGCGCGCCTGTATACCCATGCGCGCCAATTCGGAAGCACAGGCAAGGCCGGCAAGGCCGGCGCCTACCACGGCGATGCCACCACCGCCCGAGCTACCCAATTCGATTATCTTGCCGCCAAGTTTGGCCATGCGAGACCAGGCGGTCGGAGAAAGCGCACCAACGGCGGCAGTTGCTGTCGCTGCCACAGCGCCTTTCGCAAATTTTCGACGGCCCGCAATACGCAGGTTTTCCTGTTCGATTGCTTCCTGTGAGCTTTCGCCGGTTCGTTCGCAACGTTCTGCCAAACGCGCCAAGCGAAGCAATTGCGCCATCATGTTACTGCGACTCATAAGCACCCCATCCCCTGAATGTGTGAAATTAGATATACCGCGTTGCCATACTCTGTACAAGTCAATATCCGTGACATGCTTCAAGCAGGTCTATCGGACGAAAAACTTGTGACACAGATCAAATAAAGCCCGCGCAATAACGGTATTTGATGACGACAAATGTTCGTATCAAACCGACGCTACTCGGCAGCTTTCGGCAGTGCCCCGCGCGATGATATCAAGCACGCAACATCTCGGGTGGCGTACCGACGAAGAGTTGACGAGTTTTTACTTGCCGTTCTCCCGGTTCGCACTATTATGGTGCAATGTCGGATCCTGCTCACATCAGCGTTGAAAGTCTCGCCACTCCGGTGGCCTGGTTGTCCGCTGCAGGTGCTGTACAAAACTGCAATCAAGCCTTTGCCAGCTGGCTGGGTGTCAGTGTCAGACGATTGCAAGGCATGCCCTTGGGCGAGCTGGATGTTGAAGTGGGGCGTTTGTCCGAAGTATTCCAGCGACTACCCGAACACGGCCATACCTTGCGAGTGCATCGGGCACGGCTGGCATTTCCGGGCTCGGGTGAGCATTTTGCCGAGCTCTGGCTGACGCGCCTGGAAAGTACTGAAGTCCGGCTTGAAGCACATCCAAGCGAAGAGTTTCTCGGCGAAGACCCGGCCAAGGTCTTGCCGGCGGCCTTGTCGGCGGCACTGAAAGGGCTGGCACATGAAATCCGCAATCCACTCGCCGGCATGAAAGGTGCTGCACAATTATTGTCGCGTCGCGTCGAGGATCAGGACTCGAAGGAATTGATCGAATTGATCGGTACCGAAGTGGAGCGCCTGGCGGCACTGGTCGAACGCTTGTTGAATCCTGCACCGCCGCGCGAGTTCGGCACCGCCAATATCCATGCGGTGCTTGAGCGCGTGCTGCAGCTGGCCGATACCGATGCCGGCTGGGCTGTAAAACTCGTGCGCGATTACGACCCGAGTTTGCCGGAGTTATATGCCGACGCCGATCGTCTGACACAGGCGATCTGGAATCTCGTACGTAATGCCCTGCAATCGGGTGCATCGCAAGTCGGTTTGCGAACGCGCGCAGAACATCATGTGCTGATTGGCGATACCGCCCACCGCCTGAGTTTGCGCGTCGAAATTTCCGACAATGGTCGCGGCGTACCGGAAGATCTGGCCGAACAGATTTTTCTTCCGCTGGTCAGTGGTCGCGCCGAAGGCACTGGTCTTGGCTTGGCGATGGCACAACAAGTGGCACGCGAACATGGCGGTTCACTCGGTTACCGTTCGCGGCCGGGGCACACGGTTTTTACGCTCTTGCTGCCGGTCAACGATGTAGAAAGCGATGACGAATAATTCGCGCCTGTGGGTGGTCGATGATGATCGCAGTGTTCGCATTGTGCTGAGCCAGGCTTTGCGCGATGCAGGCTATCAGGTGCACGGTTTTGATTCTGCCGATACCGCCTTGTCCGCCTTGCTTACCGAAGCCCTGCCGCAACTGGTCATTACCGATGTGCGTATGCCGGGCACCGACGGTTTCAGTTTTCTGGAGCAATTGAAAAAACGTCATGAAGGAATTCCGGTCATCGTGATGTCGGCCTATACCGACATCAGCTCGACCGCGAGTGCCTTCCGTGGCGGCGCGCATGAATTCCTGTCGAAACCCTTTGATCTCGATGAAGCCGTCAGTCTGGTCGCACGTGCCATGCCGGAAAAATTTCCGGTCGCCGCTGTCGGGCTAAGTGAAACGGGAAGCGAACTGCTCGGCAGCACGCCGGCGATGCGTGAACTATTTCGCGCAATTGGCCGCTTGGCGCAAGCGCCCTTGTCGGTGCTGATCACCGGCGAAACCGGCACCGGCAAGGAATTGGTAGCGCGCGCCCTGCATCGGGAGTCGCCGCGTGCCAACAAGCCTTTTGTTGCCCTGAATACCGCAGCGATTCCGGCCGAACTGCTGGAATCGGAATTGTTCGGTCATGAAGCCGGAGCCTTTACCGGTGCAAACAAAAAACAGATCGGTCGATTTGAACAGGCCGATGGCGGTATTTTATTTCTCGACGAAATCGGCGACATGCCGGCCGCATTGCAGACGCGCCTGCTGCGCGTGCTCGCCGAGGGTGAATTTTTTCGCGTTGGTGGCCGCGAATTGATCAAGGTGGATGTTCGTGTCATCGCGGCAACCCACCAGAATCTTGAAGCCCTGGTAAGGGAAGGAAAATTTCGCGCCGATTTGTTGCATCGTCTCGATGTCGTGCGTTTGCAACTACCTCCGCTGCGTGATCGCAAAACCGATGTGCCGGCACTGGCGCAGCGTTTTCTCGAACAGGCCGCAACGCAATTGAATGCCAGCGCAAAACATTTCAGGCCGGAGGCACTCGCACGGATGGAGCAGCATGACTGGCCCGGCAATGTGCGCGAACTGGAAAATCTTTGCTGGCGTCTGGCTGCATTGGCACCCGGCGACAGCATTGGCCTGAAGGATCTCAAGGCCTGCCTTCGCAGCAATGAACTGATCATCGAACCACAGAATATCTGGCAACAGGCGCTGGCTCGCAATACGCAGCAATTGCTGAGTCATCGGGAGCAGAATATCCATGCACAATTACGTGAGCAGTTCGACCGCATTCTGCTGGAAACCGCACTCGACTTTACTGATGGCCATCGCCAGCAGGCGGCAGAAAAACTGGGTCTAGGAAGAAACACCTTGACGCGGAAATTGGGTACGTCACGCACGGGGAAAAACAATGAGTCCACCTGAATTGAGTATTCGCCAAGCCGGCATTCACGATGTCGAACTACTGGCAAGCTGGGCACAGACCATGGCGATGGAAACCGAACAAAAACAGCTGGACGCCGACACGGTATTGAAAGGCGTGCAGGCGGGTATCGCCGATCCTAAACGTGCGCGATATTTCATTGCCATGTCGGGTGACCAGCCAGCCGGCACCTTGATGCTGACCACGGAGTGGAGCGATTGGCGCAATGGTGATTGGTGGTGGATCCAAAGCGTTTACGTGCATCCGGATTTCCGCCGGCAAGGTGTTTTTCAGAGTCTTTATCACTACGTCAAGGAAATGGCCGGACAAACTCCCGGCGTTTGTGGTCTGCGCCTGTACGTCGAGCACGAAAACGTGAATGCGCAAAAGACCTACGAAAAACTCGGCATGCAAGACGCCGGTTATCGCATGATGGAAGTGCTTCTATAGATTCGGCTTTGCAGCAGCAACAAGCATCGCTGCCATCTTCTGATGGATAAGATTAATTGCTTTCAGCGGGCGAATCAGAACCTTGAATTCCACGATCTGCCCTTCGTCGTTCCACTTGAGCATGTCGATACCGTTGACGACAATGCCGTCTATTTCTACCTGGAACTCCAGCGCGGCATCGCGAGGGCCAATGATTTCACGAATGTATTTGAAAGTGTCGTTGAAGAAAACGTGGAAAGCTGCGCCAAGGTATTGCGTGGTAATTGCCTTGCCGGTCTGCGGAGTATGTACAACTGGCGAATGAAAGACGACGTCGTCTGCCAGCAGTGCATCGAGGCCTTTCGTGTTTCGCGTTGCAACCAGCGCATGCCATGTGGAAAGCGTATCGATCATGATAGGTTCCTATTCAATGTTGCAAGTTGGCTTGGGATGCCCGGCAAGCAGGACAGGATCCCGATGTGCTTGATAGTAAATCAATGCAGCAATTGAAGGCAGCTCGGCCATGAGAACAATCTAATTAGGCGAGGTTCAGTTGCCAGGACACGCCGAATCGGTCATTGACCCAGGCGAACATCCGGCTGAAGCCGTAATTACCCAAGGGCATCAGAACGGCACCGCCATCGGACAAAAGAGAAAAGACTCGTTCCAATTCGGTGATGGAATCAAACTCCACAAAGGTAGAGCTCGCCGGCGTGAACGAGAATCCGTGTTTGACAGGACTGTCGGAACACATGAACTCGCGTCCGCAAAGCGTGAATGTCGCGACCTTGATCGTGCCTTCAGCGCCGGGCTCGCCCTGTGCGTAACGTTCGACTTGCACCATGCGGGAATCGGGGAAGACGGAGAAATACAGATCCAGTGCAGGCTGTGCGTTGCCGTTCTGGAACATCAGAAATGGTCTGGTAATTGTCATGGGATATCCCGGTCTTGATGGAGAACGTGTCGCTGAGAGTCACGAAAGAACCGACGCAGTGTCGAATTGCCTTGATGGAGTCGTTGAATTTTTACTCCATTTTCAGAAAAGAGCGACAAGCGATTAAAAGAAATCCGCACCGGCCGTCGTAATGAGAAGTGTTCCTTCGGGGTCGACGTCGGGTAGCGACGTATTCACCGCCACAGGTCTGAAAGTAAACGAAATCGAGAGTCCGAACAAAACTTCATGAGGGGTAGGCAATGTAATGGTGTTCTGGGCATCGATTCCCCGAGAATGATCGCCCGTGCGCCGTGCGGAATTATTGCTCCCGGGGACGAAGTCGAAGGTGGCAATCCTTGTGGGGCCATCCCAGACATGGATATTGTCGATGCTTGCGTGCTGCCCCGTTTTGAACAGAAGGAACAGGGTCTGCACTCTCATCCTCACGTCATTAAAGATGACGGGTGTAGGAATCGAGATATGGCACCACGTTCCCTGTGGCGTCTCACCTGGCGCGAAAATAAACTGCATTTCGGTCCCCTGTCCGCGGCGCACGATAAGGATATTGTTCGGCGTTTCCAGTACAAGCGCGTTTCCGTGAACCCATGATGCGTATTTGAGCATGACAAAACTCCTGAAAGTTGGTTTATCGGGTGGGAATGGCGGGTGCGGAAAGCAGCACCCTCAAAAGTAGAACGCGCTGATGAACGAAGATGGGCCAGAAAAGACAGATGGGTTTTGTACCGAGCGGACGATTCATGAAAAAGCGCCTCTCGCATTCAACTGCCGCATACAAAGCATGATGGCTATCGCGATCAGTTGGTCGGTCGAATAAACATGGAAGGAATCGACTTGCGGGTTCGATGTGTCAACGACAATGCCTGAGAACACTGACTGTGCAGAGATTCCTGCCGATTGCGTCCATCGACAGCTCAAGCGGATTTTGTAATCACGCGAACAATGGCATAAGGGCTATGGCGATCGGGAAAAGCCGACGGCGGATAAAAATAGACCCAATACTCGCGATTGCCACTACAGGTGTTTACAAACCACTGTTCATCACGGCTGCCATTATTGCCTGAAACAACCGTACCGACTTTGGTGATCGACACGGCGCAATTAGGCGGAAGCTCGGCCTTGATCAACTTCAGCCAGGCGTCTTTCATGCTTGCAGACGCGCCGGCAGGCATGGCAACAAGAAGAAAAAGCATGAAAGGCATAAGGGTTTTTGAAAAAGTGTTCATAAGCCGCCTGGCTCGCAAGGCAATAGGTAGATGTAGCGCATGATAAATAAATGCCAATCCGATGCGAAGTCCATGTTGGTTACGTAGCCAGATTTGTTACTTCAGGAAGGCCTGGAGTTGTTTTGTCCGTAACTTTGTATGATCGGTCTTGCAGGCCAGATAAAGCCCTGTACGTATTGTTCCATCGCGCCAGTAATTGAAGACGGCGTTGCAATCCTTGTCTCTGAAGCTTATCCATAATCTTTGGGCTGCAATAAGCGAGTTTCTTGTGTCGCGATATTGGGTAGAGCCAGGCTCACTCTTCGACAAACTATTGATGACTATTTTATAGGCTGCATTGAGTTCTTTATCCGCCTTTTCAAAGTCGAGTCTTGCACATTCATTGATATCAGGCGTCGTCATTACTCTGTCGCAATCCAGGGCCGCAAGGCAATTTCCGGAGGCCGATAAAAGCATAAGCAATACAAGTTTTTTCATGATAAGTCTAAAAACCAGGATAAGGGCCGATGTGCCGGATGATAGCTCACTTGAATATCATGTTTTCAGGGACGCGTACCTTTGATTGCGTCGCCAGACCGATTACCCGGGCATTACAAGCTGAATTTGCGACTATATTTGAGTGGCCAAATAACAGTAAAACGAACTCCGCCTTCCAGACGGTAAGCCGCAGTCACCTTGTCCAGAAGGGAAAGCTGCTCGAGAACGGGCTTGGACCGCCGGAACGTTGATGCTGGCTCGGGCGTCATGATGAACAGATTGATCTCACGGGCGCCTGTGTCATAGCCATCGAGCGTTGCACTGTCACCCAGTAACTCGGCCAATGCCTGTTCTAGTGTTTGAATTTCTGTCGGGTGTTCAATGGACACCTTGCGAAATCTGAGTATCAGTTGATATTGCATCAGGTGATTTTAGGCCTATGGACCAGGATAAGGGGGGCATGCTGCCGGAAGCAAAACTTCACTCTATTGTACCGGCGTATCTTCCCTCGATGGTGCAGTCAGAGGGCGCATGGATACTACCCCGAGGAACAAGGCAACAAGCAGTGCAAACAAGTTTAGCCCGATGATGAATGGCTGGTCGGGTTGCATGAAGGAATAGTCAAATCGACTGCCGAATTGGAGGCGCCACCCCGAGCCTGAGCCGAAGGCGTAATACACAATGATGGAAGCTCCGCTTGAAAAAGAACCGCCGATAACAGGAGACATGAAGTAGGGAATTTGCAACAACCAGAAAACGCTGGCAAAGCCCGCTGCATTCATTTTTTGCTCGAGCAGTGCCAGTCCGCACCATGCGCCCCAGCAATAAATGGCCAGAAATGTTCCCGTGAAAATTATCGAGAATAGTTGGGGAGATTGTTGAATGTTTTGCAGCGCCAGCGTAATGCCAAGGAAGCTGCCGCCAAGGGTGAGAATGCCGGTAAGTCTGCGTTGCCAAGTCTTCATTTCTTCCTCTGACAACTAAAACCAGGGTGCCGATGCACCGGATGTAAAACTTGAAAGCAGTGCTTTCATGGAGCTTACCTGAAATTCGTCGTTACGCTATATGCCGCCATCACGAACAGAAGAGCCGAGAGGCTGATCTTTACTCATGCATGTTTTTGGATTGGGCTCAGTAGTACCGGAATCTCGAATAATTCCGCATATACGATTCTTGAAGACACGTTTTGCCTTGCATGTACCCAAGCGACTGATGGTTTTCTCATTCTTCTTGACACATGCAAGGAGGAGTGGATGAATCGAATCATCCGTTTCATATTGCCAGTAACAGGAATCGTATGACCATAACGTCACATCGCCCGTAATCTCGCAATCAGTCGCAGGTTTCGCAGAGCATACTGTAGTTATCAATAGCGAGAGAAAAATTACCAGGAGTTTCATGATTGTCTCCGTGCAATCGCAGCGCTTCATATAACAGATCCTGTAAAGATCAATCCGGAAAAGTCATTCATGAGCCGAACCATAAATAGCCGGAATCAACCAGTACCCGATATTCAAGCCTCAATCGATATCGTCAAGCGGATCCCTTGCCAACAAGAACATTATTTCTTTTCGATCGAGGGGTTTACCGCAAGCAAGTTCAAACCACCGCATTGCCAAACACGTATTTTTCGCAAACGGTATTCAGATCGGCGGGTCGTGCAAACAGATAACCTTGTCCGAGGCTGAGCCCGAGCAGGCGTAATTGCTGGCGTTGGTCTTCGGTTTCGATGCCTTCTGCAATGACATCGAGTCCGAGTGAATCGGCCATCAGGCGGATGGCGCGAACGATGGCGGTGCTACCGCCGGCTTCGCCTTCCTGCAGGGCATTGACGAAGGAGCGGTCGATTTTCAAGCCCGACAGCGGGAAGCGGTGCAGATAGGAAAGCGAGGAATAACCGGTGCCGAAGTCGTCGAGTACGGTGTGCACGCCGAGTTGCTTGAGGATGTAGAGACAGCTGGCGACTTGCTCCGGATCTTCCAGCAAGGCGCCTTCGGTGACTTCGAGTTTGATGCTTTGCGGTTTGACATTGTGGCGATCCATCAATGCCAGAAACCGTTCGGCGAAAGTCTTGTCGCGCAGATGCACCGGCGAGACATTCAGGGTGACGTAAGTGCCCATCACGACGAGTGATTCAAGATCAATGCAAACCTGTTCGTAGATTTGCCAATCCATCGCTTCGAGATTGCCGGTTTCTTCCGCCACTTCCAGGAACTCGCCGGGCGCGAGCAAGCCGCGTTCAGGATGATTCCAGCGCATCAGGGCTTCGAAGCCGACAACTTTGCCGTCGATCAATTGTGCAATCGGTTGATAGAACGGCTGGAATTCGTGACGGTGCAGGGCGCGGCGCAGATCGTTTTCCAGATCCAGTGTTTTCAGCGCAATTTCATGCAGGCCTTCGTCGAACAGCGCATGTTTCTTGCGGCCGCTGGCCTTGGCGCGATACATCGCCACGTCGGCATCGCGCAACAATTCTTCCGGATTGCGGTAACGGGCATCGACGATCGCGATGCCGATACTGGCCGATGTGAACAATTCCTTGCCGGCAATTCGCATCGGCGCACTCAGGGCGCGAATGATACGGTCGGCGACGATGATCACGTCTTCCTGCCCGGCGATGTTTTCCAGTACGACGGCAAATTCATCGCCGCCCAGTCGTGAAACAAGATCGGGTTCGCGGACACAGGTGCTGATTCGTTTTGCGGCTTCCTTCAGCAATTCGTCCCCGACCAGGTGGCCGACCGAATCGTTGACGACCTTGAAGCGGTCGAGATCCAGAAACAGGACGGCAAAGAGGCGACTGGCGTCATTGTGGTAGCGGCCAAGCGCCCGGCCCAGGCGCCCCAGCAAATGGCTTCGATTCGGCAGGCCGGTCAACGCATCGTGCAGGGTTTCGTGTTTGAGTTTGAGCTCCATGCGCTCGCGCACCAGGATCTGGTCACGCAATTCATTGTTCGCATGCGCCAATTCATAAGTCCGTTCAGTGACGCGATGCTCGAGTTCGGCATAGGCCTTGCGCAGGTTTTCATTGGTCAGGCGGCGTTCCAGGGCATTGGCGATATGCACGCCGACGAAGCTGACCAACTCCTTGTCGAGCTCGGCGTAATGGTAGTCCTCGGTATAGCTTTGCAGCGCGATCACGCCTTTCACTTCACCGGACAGGAACAGCGGCACGCCCATCCAGCTGACCGATTTGGTGCCGGTCACGGTGACTTCACCTGCCTGTTCGAGCGCATCGATGTCGCGTCGGTTCAGCAGGGCAGGCCTTGCGGTTCGAATGACGTACTCGGTCAGGCCCTTGCCGATCGGGCGCGAATGGCGTGCAACATCGCGTTCGTCCGCAGTATAGGGAAATTCGAGATTTTTTCCGTCTTCGGAAATGAAGGCGATATAGAAATTTTTCGCATGCAGCAATTCGCCGACGATCTTGTGCACGGAGGCATAGAACGAATCCATGCTGGAACTGCTCTGGCTGACTTCGGCAATCCGGAACAGGGCTTGTTGCAGGCGTTCGCCGCGCTGGCGCACGGCCACTTCCTGCTGCAATTCCGCCGTGCGTTCGCTGACGCGCTTCTCCAGCTCTTCCTGCGCTTCGCGTCTTTGCAGGGCGGTCAGGATGTGCTGGGCCACATAGGCCAGAAGAGCCTGATCTTCATTGGTGTAGCAATGCTCGGCATCGTAGCTCTGCACGACCACGCCGCCGACCACTTCACCGTGATCGAGCATCGGCACGCCCAGCCAATCCAGGCTTTCCGGACCGAGGGTTTCATCGCGGGGCACATTCAGCGATTTGATGATTTCATTCGAGGGCCCGTGAATCGGCTTGCCGTAACGGAGCATCGCCATCGTGACGCTGTTGGGAATGTCCTTCGTGTAAATTTTTTCTTCCGGATCCGGAACGATGGAATCGTGCGCATCGACGAAATAGATGAAACGCATGGTTTCGTCGCTTCGGTCATAACGCACGATGAAGAAATTTTCCGCATACATCAGGCGCCCGACGATCTGGTGCAGATCGTGCAGGACTTCGTGGGTTTCCTTGTCGGAATTGGCCAGATCGCTGATCGCAAACAGCGAACGC